>Ga0310124_10003062_pt1 | contig 11361 bp, 7 predicted proteins | sample CB11b_AW_Bot5_MG_FD_203507 | JGI IMG/M metagenome (GOLD analysis project Ga0310124, IMG submission 203507) | Marine microbial communities from Western Arctic Ocean, Canada - CB11b_AW_Bot5 | ecosystem: Environmental > Aquatic > Marine > Oceanic | place: Canada: Western Arctic Ocean | collected...
CTGGCTCGCGGAGATTCCTCGCGTCGAGATCGTCTATCACAGCATTCACTACGTGGACCTCGTTCGCTCGTTCCTGGGCAATCCGCGGGGAGTATACGCCAGGACAACCAAGCACCCCTCGGCCCCGCACATGGCCGCCACTCGCTCCTCCATGATCCTCGACTACGGAGAAAACGTTCGCGCGAGCATTACCACCAATCACGGCCACGATTTCGGCGACGAACACCAATGGGCCTACGTAAAGTGGGAAGGCACGAAAGGCGCCGTCCGCACGCAGATCGGTGTGGTGTTGGACTACCCGAAGGGTCGGCCGGACGAGCTGGAATACTGCATTGTGGCAGAAGGCGACGAGCGCGAATGGGTCCGCGCGCAACCGGAGGGAAACTGGTACCCGGACGCCTTCGTGGGTACGATGGCGAGCCTGCAATGTTATGTCGAAGGCTCCTCCAATCTGCTGCCCACATCCATCGAGGACGCCTATCACACAATGGCGGTCGTGGAAGCCGCCTACGAATCCAGTGCCGCCGGCGGAACAGCGCCGGAATATGGATAGGAAATGCTCCCCTTAACCAACATCACAGTTCTCGAGTTCAGTCAGTATCTCGCCGGACCATCCGCGGGTCTGAGGCTGGCGGATCTCGGCGCCCGCGTGATTAAGATTGAGCGCCCCGGCAACGGTGATGCCTGCCGCGGACTGGCGATTCGAGATCAATGGGTCGATGACTCGAGCCTCTTGTTCCACACCATCAATCGGAACAAGGAGAGTTTCGCGGCCGATCTCAAGGATCCCGACGACCTGGAAACAGTGAAGAAGCTGATTCGACGGGCGGATGTGTTGACGCACAACTTCCGGCCCGGGGTCATGGAAAAGATCGGGCTGGATTACGATCACGTAAAAGACCTGAATCCGAGGCTGATCTACGCGGACATCACCGGGTATGGAAAGGAAGGGCCCTGGAAGGGAAAGCCAGGGCAGGACCTCCTCGTGCAGTCTCTCTCCGGGATGACCTGGCTGACGGGGAACCGCGACGACCTGCCCACCCCCATGGGCCTGGCCGTAGCCGACATGCTGTGCGGCTGCCACCTCGCGCAAGGCATCCTCGCCCTCCTTGCGCGGCGCGACCGAACAGGCCGGGGCGGTACGATCGAGGCGAGTCTGTTGGAGTCGAGTCTCGACCTGCAGTTCGAAGTGCTGACCACCTACTTCCAGGATCGCGGCAAGACCCCGGCCCGATGCGCGCGTGGAAACGCGCACGCCTACCTGGGAGCACCCTACGGCGTCTATGCCACGCGCGACGGCTCGATCGCCTTGGCCATGGGAGACCTTCGGCGGCTGATGGAGTGCCTGCCCTGCGAGCAACTGGCCGCCTACCTCGACAACGACAGCTCATTCCGGAACCGCGATCCTATCATGGCCCTGCTCCAGGGTGCCTTCGAGCACCACCCCACTGCATATTGGCTCGAGCGCTTGCAGAGAGATGCTATCTGGTGCGCCGACGTATTCGACTACGAGACTCTGCATGCGCACGAGGGATATCGATCATTGGACATGGAACAGGAACTCGATGGACCGGGCGGCGTGTTAGTGAAGACTTTGAAGTGCCCGATCCGGATCAACGGCAGCGCCCCCGCCTCCCCGATGGCCGCGCCCGCCGTAGGCGCGCAGAACAAACGGATTCTTGGGGAGCTGGGAGAGGATGCAGGCTCCCCGCCGGCTACCAGCGTGCCGGCAGAGGCTGACGGCGAACTTCCACTCGCGGGGATTACGGTGCTGGACTTCAGCCAGTTCCTGTCCGGTCCTTGCTGCAGCCTGCGGTTGGCCGACCTGGGTGCGCGCGTCATCAAGGTGGAGAAAACAGGCGGCGGCGACATCTGCCGGGCTCTCTATGTCTCCGACGTGCAACTGGATGAAGAGAGCACGATCTTTCACGCGATCAACCGAAACAAGGAAAGCCTTTCCCTGGACCTGAAAGATCCCCGGGCATTGGAGACGATTCTGGGCCTGGTGGCGAAGGTCGACATGGTCCTGCACAACTTCCGTCCCGGCGTGGCAGAGCGACTGGGCATCGACTATGAAAACCTGTCCGCGGTCAACCCGTCCCTGGTCTTTGGAGAAATCAACGGCTATGGGACGAAGGGACCCTGGAAAGATGATCCCGGACAGGACCTGCTTCTGCAGTCTCTTTCGGGCATGGCGATCCTGAGCGGTAATGCGGACCAGGGTCCGGTCCCGATGGGACTTTCCATCGTCGACATTCTGGCTGGACAGCAACTTGCGCAGGGATTGCTGGCGGCACTGCACCATCGAAACCGCACTGGGGAAGGAGCGCGGATCGAAGTGCCCATGCTGGCATCCGCGCTCGATCTTCAATTCGAGACCTGGACGACCTTTCTTCAGGACGGCAAGCCGGTGGAGCGAACACGTTTCAGCAATGCACACGCCTTCATCGCGGCGCCTTATGGAATTTACGAGACGGCCGACGGATACCTGGCCCTGGCCATGGGCCGGATCCCGCAACTCGGCGAACTGTTGGCCTGTCCTCCCTTGTGCGCGTACGAGAATCCTGCCGGCTGGTTCTCCGAGAGAGACGCGATCAAGGCCATCCTCGAAAACCACATCAGGACGAAACCTACCGCGGACTGGCTGACGGTACTCGAGCCCGCCGACATCTGGTGCGCGGAGGTACTGGACTGGCCCCGACTCATGGCGCACGACGGATTCACCTGCCTCGGCATGAAACAGACCGTGAACCGATCGTCCGGCACCTCCTACGAGACCACCCGCTGCCCCATTCGTATTGACGGTGAACCCCTCTACGCCGATAAAGGCTCACCCGCCGTGGGCGAACATACGACGGCGATCCTCGACGAATTCGCACGCTTATGAAAGTTCTAGTCACTGGAGGCACAGGTTTTATCGGCGCGCGAGTCACGCGGAATCTCTTGAACCGCGACGTGCCTGTCGTCGTCGCCGACTCCGTGTTGAATATGCCGTGGATCGGCCAGCTCGCGGAGTTTTACGACGCGCAGCATTCCGACGCTTCCGTTGTCGAGAACCTGAAGGACGCCGAGTTCGTTGAGTTCGACGTCGCCGACCCCACCTCCGTGGACGCTCTCTTCAGCTCGCACCCGGGCATCACGCACGTCATCCACCTGGCGTTCATGTTCAACAACGACATCCTCTCCGACATCCGCCGCGGCGCATCCGTCAACATCGTGGGCACCGCGAACCTGCTCGAGGCCTCCGTCAACCAGGGGATCCGCCGGCTGGTATTCGCAAGCAGCGAAACCGTCTACGGTCCGTCGCAGGAACACTACGGGAACCACGCGGTGAAAGAAGATGAGTATTGCGCCCCCCATGATCATGCGTACCTGTATGGTGTCATGAAAATTCTGAACGAGCGAATCGCCGCGGAGTATGTAAATGCGGGTCGGTTGGATGTCGCCTGCGCGCGCCCGCCGGTGGTGTTCGGTGATGGGCGCGACCGGGGCGCGGTCATGTGGGCCGGCCAGTTCGCCTCCCTTCCCGCCGTGGGAAAGAAGGCCAGGCTGCCTTTTTCGAGAAGTTCCCGGGAATCCTGGATCTACGTGGATGACTGCGCGGAGCAGTTCGTTCGCCTGGCGCTGAAACCCGGGCCCCTGTCGCACCAGGTGTACAATAGCGGCGGCGCCTCCCACTCCGCCGGGGAGATGATGGAGATGGTCCGCCAATGGCTTCCGGACACCGAAGTTGAATTCGACGAATCCGTTCCGCGGACACCGTTGGTTGATGATACAAACGGCACGCGGCTGGCAAAGGAGATCGGCTTCGAGCCGCGACCCGTACTTGACGCATTAAAACTTCACATCAATGAAGCCCGGTTTCGGGCGGGATTGAAACCGATCCAACCATAAAGAAGGACCCATCATGACAACACCATTCCGCAATACCGTCGTCGGCAGTTATCCCCGCGCGGATGCCGTCGAAGACACGATGAAACGTCCCACCTGGAACCAGGACGAGATCGACAACTATATCCGCTGGGCAGTCCAGGACCAGGTTGACCTCGGCCTGGAAGTAATCACGGATGGCGAGGGGTACCGCGAGAACATGTACTACTACTACCAGAAGCGCGTCGATGGCGTGACGTTCGATGGTATGATCGAGCAGTCTTTCGGAGAGGCCGGATTCAAAATCGGATGTCCGCGCCTGGTCAGCGAATTGAAGAACCCGCGATTTAACATGGCCCACAACTGGAAGGTCGCGCGCGAAGCGGCTCCCGATCATGTGCAGGTCAAGCAAACCGTATCCAGCCCATACATGATCGCGCGCTTCACCGTGAATCAACGGCCGGACCTCTACCCGGATGAAATGGCCCTCACCCGGGCTTGGGCTGCCGTTCTCATGGAGGAACTCAAGGAAACCGTCGCCGCCGGATGCACCTTTGTACAGATTGACGAGCCCATGTGGACCGAGTCGCCCGGGAACAGCGAATGGTCGGCGGACATTATAAACGAGATGATCGAGGAGCTCGGTCCGGAAGTCAGGGTGGCCCTCCATGTCTGTGGAGGCAATCCGCGCCGCAAGCGGATCTACTTCACAAAATACACGGACCTGGCCCCGGCATTCAACAAGATGAAGGTCGACGAGGTGTCGCTCGAGCACTGCACCCTGAGCTACGACCTGATGGACCTCTGGAAGCTTTGGGATTTCAAGGGTGATCTCACCCTGGGCGTCATCGATCAGCGCAGCGACGGCCTGGAATCGATCGACGAAATCTGGGAACGCACCCAGCCTGCCCTGGATCACTTTCCGCCCGAACGCCTGATTCTAAGCAGCGAGTGCGGCTTCGGCCACGTTCCGCTGGATATCACGCGGCAGAAACTGGGGAGACTGGTCGAGGCCTGTCACGCATTCCGCGCGCGATAGATGAACGAATGAAAATCTTCCTGTTGATCTGCGGCCCGTGGACTGTCGTAAGCATCGCGTCGCGCTTCAAGTGGGCTTCCAATGCGCTTCGCTCCAGGATTGTGGTATCTACAAATCCGAAACATGGTCCGACGAAGGCGGGATCCGAAATTCGCCTTCCTAATCCACGTAAATCATGTTCGCTGCGTAGATCGATTTCTTTCCGTCGGTGTCCTTTGCCTGGGCACGAAAAATGATTGTCTCCCCGGCACCTGCCGGGAATGTCGCTTCATAAGGCGCGGTGTCATCCTCGATCGATTTCCAGTCGCTGCCGCCATTGGTGCTCTTTCCGAACATGACCTGTGCAATCATGCCCGAATCCGAAACCGCCTGGGCGGTGAGCCTGAACTCGCCGGCCGGATACGCGCCGCGATCTTCGAACGGTTTGCCGTCCATCAGAAGTTTCACCCCCGGCCAGGCTTGGGAGCGACGTACATCGTCCGCCGCATCTCCAAACGCGTCCCATCTGCCATCGGCCTTGCCGATGCCGTTCGTTTCCACCATCGCAACGGCATAGCCGGAAGCGAAGTTGTAGAGAAACACCCGGTACCCGTCGGCCCCGAAAGCGTACGCAGCGATCAGTTCCTCGTACACATCCTGGTAAATGTTCCGATCCTTCAACCACTCTTGCACCTCTTCGCTGCAGGGTCCGAAACCGTAGTAATTAACATTTTCGCACTTGGGCGCAATCCACCCTCCCAGTGAGCCGGATAGTGCGACCAGGTCCATTCCGTCGCCGCCGAGCTTTTTGGCCTCGTTCACGCGCTCGACAATTCGATGGCCGTTCACGCAGATCGTCGCCCCGACGCTGCAGGAGAATACTTTCTGGTGCAGGTCGAACCACGGAGGATCGCAATGATTGACATAGGCACTCCGCGTCGGATTGAGGTCATGATACGTGTCCGCCCAGGCCCGCAGAAAATCCTGCTGATCTTCCGTCTTACCGCTGCATTCCGGTTCGTCCACCATGACGTGCCCCAAGACGGCATCGCCGACATACTCGCCGTTCCAGACATAGCCGTCCCGCAGGCCCCTGATTTCTTCAATACCCGGCAACATCTTCTCCCGGCTCCATTGACCCGGTCCATGATATGCGTTCAACTCGCCATATGCGGTAACGCCTTTCATCCCCCAGCGCTTGATCGCCGACCATTGGTTGGCGTAGGTGTTTCCACTGGTGACAATAAAAGTCACCCCATGGCGGGCCATGTCCATGAACGCGTACTCCCAGCCAAAAGTGTCCTGCTTCGAAACCGAGGGCATTGAATAGTAGACGCCGATGGTAAAATTGTCTCCTACGGGCGCGATTGCAGGAGGAGCTTCGGATGATAAGGCGGTGTTGGAAAAGCAGGCAAAAAAACAGAGAAAAGAGGCTGGAATGACGAATGACGAAATACCCAAGGACGAATAAAGACCGAAATCCAAATGACGAGGGGACTCGCTGTCCGTTCCATTGCGAACAATGTAGTTCCATTCGGGCTTAGTCATTAGACATTCATTCTTCATTGGTCATTTCACATGGATCATGTTCGCCGCAAATATTGACTTTCTCCCCTCGGAATCGACCGCCCGAGCGCGAAAGATCACCGTCTGGCCGGCCTCGGCAGGGAACGTCGCCGAGTAGGGGGCTGTATCATCCTCTGTGGCCTCCCAGTTGCTGCCGCCGTTCGTGCTTTTCCCGAATATAACCTTGGCAATCGTTCCGGAATCGGAAACAGCCTCCGCGGTGAGAGCCAGGTCACCGGCCGGGTACCGGCCGCGGTCATCGAAGGGTTGGCCCGCATGAAACAATTCCACGCCCGGCCAGCCATGTGCACGGCGCAGATCGTGCGCCGCCGCGCTGAAACCCGCACGGATTCCGGCGTTGTCGTTGCCGTCGATGTCGACAATCGAGTATCCACGATGCTTGTTGAATTGATACGGATGAAAGCCGGGACTGCCCCAGGCATAGGCCGTGATCATCATTTCGTATGCGTCCTCCTGGTTGGTCCTGGAATCGAGCCAGTCGAACACCGCCTCGGAGCAAGGCCCGAGACTCCAGCCCTCGATTCGATCGCACCGGTTCGCTCCCCAGTCGGAAAGGCGTCCCTGTAGCGCGACCACGGTAAAATGATCGAGTCCGATCTCCCGGGCTGCTTTCCGCCTCTCGATGATGCGAGAACTGTTGGGAGCGATCGTCGGCGCCGCGCTGCAACTGGCCTGGTTCTCATTGAAATCATACCAGGGCGGATCGCAATGATTTACCCAGGCGTCCCGACCCGGATTCATTTCGTGATAGACGTCCGACCATACGCGCAAAAACTCGATCTGGTCCCCGGTGATCGTGCTGGCGTCGCATTCCGGCTCGTCGGTTACGATGTGGCCGATAATGGTGCCGCCGACTGACTTGCCCCCCCAGACAAGGTTGTCCACGTCGCGCTTCTGTACCCGGTTCAACCCCTCGAGCGTGGACCGGTCCCACTTCCCTTCGCCGGGATAGGAGTTCAGCCAATGATAACTGGTGATGCCTTTCATCCCCCAGTTCCGGATCGCGGCCCAACCGTCCTGCCAGCAGGACCCTCCGACGACAATCCGGTTACAGCCGATGCGGGCCATGTCCATGAAAGCGTAGTCCCAGGAAAAATTGTCCTTGGGCTCCAACTGGGGCATGGAGTAGTAGGCGCCGATGGTAAACGTTTCACCGGCGGGGCGCGATGGATCCGCCAATCCCGCCGACACATTCGCCGCAACGGCAAGGAGAAGGGCCGGAATCACTCACTCGTCTCCGGCGCCGGCGCCGGCGAGAGCACGAAGGACTTGATCTTGAAATAGTCATTCTCCGCCGGGCTGAGATCGCGAAGACGGATGAAAAAGTCCCCCGGGCCGATGCCCGCAACCGTCAGGCCGGCGGCAACCGGCGAGTTCGGCCACATCGAGAACTCCACCGGGTTAGGTCCGGCCAGGTCGTGCGAATAGGATTGATTGCTTTCGTCGCCCGCGTGACCGGGATAGAAATAGTGCCACTCGCCGCTGACGATCTTCTCCCCGTTCGGCATCTCCCCATTTTCAGTGACCGTGCCGGCATCGCTTCCCAACCGGTAGGCCCAAGGCGTTCCCTTCATGGTCCCGGTTTGCCAATTCACCGTGAGGAAATAGGTTCCGTCAGGGATCGAATCGGGAAAACTAATCTTCACTTCCCCCATGGCGTGGATCGGATTTCCCTTGGCATCGGTGGATACCAGGACTTTTGAACCTGCGACTTTGTAATGCCCGTCGAGCGCCGTGATTCGGCACGTAGACGCGGATATCGTTCCCGGCCACTGCGGAGAACGGCCCCCCATTGTTGCGCAGGAAGTTGCTCCCGCGATCAGCAGGAGCGTGAAAAATAGATAGACAATTGTTTTCATTTTTTGCCCTCGGTATTCGAGACTAGCATGCTTCCATGATCAGGCAAGCGCTATCCACAAGGCAGTGATCGGCATTGACCCGCCGGATGAGATGCGCTTTCTTTTTCGCATGAGCACGATCGAACCTTACCGGGTAGTGTGGGCCGAAACGGGGCGGGATGCCAACGATTCGATGCCGCTGGGCAATGGCGACATCGGTTTAAACGTGTGGACCGAGGCCGGCGGGGACCTGGTGTTTTACATCGGGAAGACCGATAGCTGGGACGACTACGGCCGGCTTGTGAAGGTCGGGCGGATCCGCCTTTCACTGGATCCCGGGCCGGGCAGTGCTTCCCAGCAGTTTTCCCAAACCCTGACGATCAAAGACGCGACCGTGGAAATCCGGTGGGGGGAGAGCCGGGTGCGCATATGGGTCGACGCAAACCATCCCCTGATCGAGCTCGAGGTGGATACCCCGGAGCCCGTGCGGGCGACGGTCTCGATCGAATTGTGGCGTACTGAACCGGAAGTTCTCCCATCGGTTACCTCCAGTGACGTGTTGAGGGACTCCGACGCAGCAAACGACATGATGGACGAGACCGTCGTAGAGCCCGACACCCTCCTCGCGGGTATTGATGGGCAAGTCGGCTGGTATCACCACAACGGCAAATCGATCGGCCCGGAGATTCACGCAAAGATCCAGGGGTTGGACGGATTTGATTTCGTGGATCCCTTGTTGCACCGGACGTTCGGCGCCGTCGTGTGGGCGGACGGCGGGGAAGCTGAGAGCGACGCGCGGCTGGTCTCTCTGGCTGCCACCCGCCACAGGTTCAAGATCGCGGTGCTCACCAGTCACCCTTCCACACCGGAGGCGTGGCGGGCGGAGATGGATGAGACCATCCGCTCGATTTCCGCGAAACCCGCGGCCGCGCGCCGCGCCTCTCACGAACAATGGTGGAAAGCTCTGTGGGAACGCAGTTGGATTCACGTTTCCGGGGGAGAGGGAACGGAAGCCGCCGAGACGACCCGGGGCTATGTACTTCAACGATTCGTGCAGACCTGCGCTGGGCGGGGAGCCTTTCCCATCAAGTTCAACGGTTCGATCTTCAACGTGCCATTCGAGGGACAGCCCGGTGACGCGGACTGGCGCCGCTGGGGCCCGGGGTATTGGTGGCAGAACACCAGGCTACCCTACTATGCCATGTGTGCCGCGGGCGACGTTGACTGCATGGGTCCTCTTTTCAAGATGTACTGCCGCGATCTTCACGAGCTGAACCGCTACAGGACGCGAGCGTACGTCGGACATGCGGGCGTCTTTATTCCTGAAACCATTTATTTCTGGGGCCACACGATCGCAGACACCTACGGGTGGGCGCCGTGGGAGGAGCGCGAAGAGAAACTGCAGCCTTCAGGTTGGCACAAATATGAATGGACCGGCACCCTCGAGCTGGCGTGGCTGCTGCTGGACTACTACGAACACACGGGCGATGAGGCAATGCTTCGGGACACGGTGCTGCCGTTTTCCAACGATGCGCTGCTGTTCTTCGATCTGCAGTATCCGTCCGAACCCGGAGAGCCCATGCGGATGGAGCCGTCGCAAGCCTGCGAGACCTGGTGGGACTGCGCGAATCCCATGTCCGAGCTGGCCGGGCTTTGTGCCGTCACGGAGCGACTGCTGGCGCTGCCTGCCGGGCTGACGACTGAAAAAGACCGAGCGCATTGGGCTGCCCTTCGGGACAGACTTCCACCTATTCCCCTGCGCGAAGTAGACGGAATTTCCATGCTGGCACCCGCTGAGCGGTACGCGGACAAGCGAAACGTGGAGCATCCCGAACTGTACGGCGTTTTTCCCTTCCGCCTGTTCGGTGTCGGCAAGCCTGACATCGAGCTCGCGATCGAAGCGCTCAACCATCGGGACGACGTGTACCACGTGGGGTGGCACCAGGACGGCGCCTTTATGGCTTACCTGGGCCTCGCGGATCACGCGAAAAATGACCTGGTGGCCCGAATCCGTGACCGGAGTGTCGATGAAGGACAGGTGGACGGGAAGAAGGCGCATAACAACATGAAGTTTCCCGGGTTCTGGGGGCCCAACTTTGACTGGCTGCCCGACCAGTGCCACGGGGGCATGGTGATGATCGTCCTGCAGTCGATGCTGCTGCAGCGCGACGGCGACAAGGTTCTACTGTTCCCGGCCTGGCCGAAGTCATGGGACGTCCACTTCAAGCTGCACGCGCCTCACCGCACCGAGATCGAGGGCATCTACCGGGACGGGCAGTTGGTAGAACTGTCGGTGTCGCCCGAGAGCCGCCGGAAAGATGTCGTGGTATGCCTGCATGATCCGGTCAAATGACAATCCGGTTTCAGCGGGGCCTCTGGCTGAGCAGATTTTTCGTGCTATGAGAGTCCTCTTTGGTTCCAGGTGTCTGGGCGGCCTCCGGCCGCGGTTTTCGGTGGTCGGTTTTCGACAAAGCTCGCGACAAAGTTCACGACGAAGGGGGAGACTCTCATACCTGAAAAATCAGATGGCGCGGTGCTATCTGAGGCTCCGCTGAAACCCGAAACCTGGCCTCTCAAACAAATAGAAAGGCGCTCTTCAGCACGCCGGGTGACCCCTCTTCGAAATAGGCTTCGCCCGGCGGCAGGGACAGCGCGATCTCGGATGCGAAGCGGGGCAGGGATGAATGTATACTTTACAGCGCGGATGCCCAAAGTTAGGCTGAAATTCTTATGCCTGAAGACTGCACAAGACGTTTCGACAACAAAGTGCTGGTCACGGTGGGAAACTGGGAACCGATGTTTCACCGCATTCGCGGGGGGCATTGTCACACCAATGAGCAGGAACGGTACGACCATGAACACAGCGAGGAGATGGTCAGGCAGCTTGCCGACGAAGGCATCAACCTCGTATTGATGCACTTCTACAAGGGCATTGGATTCGAGCGCGAGAAGCCGGACATGGAAGACACGCGGCGGTTCATCGAGGTCTGCCACCGCCATGACATCCTCGTAGGTACCTATACCCAATGGGGAACCTTCTGGAACGAG
>Ga0310124_10003063_pt1 | contig 11360 bp, 7 predicted proteins | sample CB11b_AW_Bot5_MG_FD_203507 | JGI IMG/M metagenome (GOLD analysis project Ga0310124, IMG submission 203507) | Marine microbial communities from Western Arctic Ocean, Canada - CB11b_AW_Bot5 | ecosystem: Environmental > Aquatic > Marine > Oceanic | place: Canada: Western Arctic Ocean | collected...
TCGCTGCGACCATGGCAGGCGATCATGAAAATATCCCTGTGTCCGTCTGCCCGTTTTTAGAATCAACGACCTGAAACAGATACAGTTTACAATTATGCCTGACAACTCGAATGCTGCGGCTTTATGGTCCACCAATCTCACCGTAGGCCGGTCATGGCGTGCCCTGTACTCCCAAACGCCGTAATTGGCATTATTGGTGTTCTCACTGACAGATTGTAGTCATAAAAGATGTGCGGATGACCATGAACATTCAACCATTTCCTGCTGACAATCAGTAACATAGATGAAATCTCCTGACTTACAATGATCCTGTATCAATTCAAGCCGGGTAACGATCCCAGGAAACTCAATTCAATGGCCCGCCTAATTCTCAATAATGATTCCGGTGAGTTCTATGCCTTTGATGAACCGATGGACGTGGCCCACCTCCATCGCCAGGTCGACATGCTTGTGGGTACGGGGGTTGACACGCTTGCGTGGAATATCGGTGTACCCGGTGCCTATCGGTATGACACCAAAGCAAGCACCCGCTGGGGACATGGCATCCCACAATGGTCGCAGGCCCGCTGGTACCGGGTACAGGAGAACCTGGAGTCGTTTATCAAACGCGGGATTGATCCGTTACGCGTGATCCTTGATCGTGGCAAGCAAAAGGGGATCAGGGTCTATCCAAGCGTTCGCATCTATGACTGCCAGATGGGTGGTGATCTGGATCCGATGAACCGAGCCCACCCGGAGTGGCAAATAGGGGAGTATCCCCGCTTTGGACCGGCAAAAGATTTCAAGGCGGAAACATATCGCAAACAACTTGATCTTGCCCAGCCCGCTGTTCGTGAACGGACCGTGAATGTGACCGAAGAATTGCTGGATCGCTATTCCGTGCAGGGATTGGAACTGGATTTTCAAAGACGACCCCATTTTTTCAAACCGGATGAAGCCATCGACAACCGGCACCTGATGACCGATATGCTGCGCCAGATCCGGACCCGGGCGATCCGGGCCAGCGAAAGATCTGAAAATCGCGTTGAGGTGATGGCCAAAGTGTGGATGAACATGTCAGACTGCTGGAACCTGGGCTTGGATATTGAAACATGGGTCAAAGAAGGGTTGATTGATACATTGATACCCACCAACCATTATTTCTTTGCCCTCGATCATCCGGTTGAACAATACGCCCAACTGGTGGCCGGCACTTCAATTCAACTCCTGGTTTGTCATTGCCCATGCCTGGGACAAACGCCCGCAGGACCGAACCCTGAGTTGCCCTACAGCTGGCGGCTTCCTCCAACTGCCGGCCGGCCCGTACTGTCGGATGTTCCCTACAACATTACCAACGACATGTGGCATGCCGGTGCACAGGTGGCCTATGACAAAGGTGCCGATGGTATTGAAACCTTTAACTTCAATTGGATTGCCCGTTGCGGTGACCACTGGGATCATTCGATCCTGAGTGAACTTCATGATCCTCAACTGGTTGCCCGGCACAACAAGTTTTACCCTTATATCACACCCGAATCAGCCAATAAGATCGAGGAATTAACTGAAGAACCACTTGCGTACAACCTCTACATGGCTGATGACCCCGATACAGCCTCACAAATTCTATTAACGGTCTATATCACACAAACAACCACCAGGGACAAATTTGGATTTTGGCTCAACGACCAACCGCTGACCATGACACGACAATTGACCTGCCCTGATCGGTCTGGCGGGCTGCAGGCACCCGAGGTGGAGCCGCATCATTACTTTGAATGTGATCTTTCCAGTGGCCCCATTACTCACGGCTCCAATCATCTGCGGATCGAACTGTTGGAAAGGAACCCGCAGGTTGCCTCTTCCCTGCACGTCGTAGGAGTGAATATAGAGGTAAAATACACTTCTTGAACCGGTGGCCACTGAATTAAACCAGGCACCACAAATATCGGGCAGCCAATACCACGCTGAAAGTTTCAGCTCCGCTGTCGAATTGCGAATGTCCTGATCATGAGATGTTCACAATGTGCTAGCGCGGAACCACCAGATCATCGAGCCATTCGTTGGTCACACGCTTGCCGAGTAGAAAATGCTTGCGGTCCGGATACCAAAGAACACGGTCACCCTGACGCTCGGTAAGACTTGAGTAGGTCCCCATTTCTGTACGATTCTGAATACCAGCCGGTACTCCGTCACTGTCGGCAAAGTGCTTGGGACCACTAAACCAGATGGGTTGGTGCGCCTTGGGTTGAAACTCGCCAATGGCCAGAAAGATCGCGCGACGATTGAAGTTGTACGCCCGCGTCCAAAGAGGTTTAGGGCCACTGCTCATCGAACCGTCGTTGTTATGGTATTGAAGCAGGTAACGTCCATCCTCAAGAGCAAATAAAGGTGGAGGACTGGCCGGATGCAGAACTCTTTCCCCGTCATCTCGGTAACGCAGCGGTTCGGCCGGCCGCCAAGAATTCCCATCATCCTCAGAAACCGAGTACCACACACTACCCACGGAAGTTCGCATCACCATGAAGAGCCGGCAGTCCGGCAGCAGGACAATGCACGGCTCCATGCATCCGCTTAGTGTCAAATCCGGCTTCGGACTCACCGGACGGCCAGGAAGCCAGGTCATCTTCAGATCACTGGGGTCAGGGCCCTGGTCAATATTATCAAACCGAATCATTTCGATCAATTGGTTCGCGGGCTTGGGATCAATTGTTCGGCTGACCCAATGGGTAAATGGCTCGATCCGGCGCCCCCTGGAATCGCGCACCGGATTGACATAGGCAACCCAATTGGGCGGCACGCTTGAATGGGAGTTCCGCCGGGTCAGACCAGGTTCGTCCGTCATCATCGGAATAACGGCAGCACATAATGCTCGTCAAATTTGAACTCAAATCGATGATGCCAGTGTGTTTTTTATAAATACCATAAATGCGCCCAGTACTACTGACCACAGGAAATGCGTAAAACGCCGTGTGATATCGCTTATCGCTGGGGCCATCAATTTCATAGGGAATTGACCATGTGTTCCCACCATCTCCACTGCGTGCACACACCACGCAGGAATTATCCGCAGACTCATGTGTTGCCTGGGTCCAAAAACCCAACAGATCCCCACCTGGCGTGACGATCACAAGAAAATGCACGTTATCCGTATCCGGGCCAACAAAGTGCCTTGGTAAGTAGACCGCGAAATCAGGGCAGCTTCGCTTCCACTCGTCGGTATAACACGGTGATTCACGCATGAGTTAATCCACACTGCCTGCAGTTTTGTATGTCGCCTGCCAATCGTCCATTAAAATGACAATTTATCGATCGATGAGTTGGAGAATATAGTCAATGACCTGCCGGCGCAAATCATTCAGGTCACCGGAGGGATCAACCGTTCGGACCCATTGCTCAGCCTCATTGGCCTTTGCCTGCCGAGCGGGATCATTCATGGCGTTTTTAGCTGCAATTAGAAGTGTTGCCACGTATCGCGTGTCATCTACTGCTTCGCGTAACCCCTCGAAAATGAGGGTGTCAATCACGCCTCCGACGGTGGGATAGGCGAAATTAAAATCCTTATGGCCCGGATAATCGAAATCATTCCAAATATGACCAAACGAATGCTGATAGGCATAGGTCATTTCCACATCATATCCAGCCTGCCACAAACGCATGCCATAATTACGGCGATAGATCTCAGGCTTGTCCCAATTCACCTGCGGGAAGGCATAAATTCCCAACCGGTGACCGTTTGCCTGAACACGCTTGGCGATCTCCGGCTGAACCGGCCCTGACATGATTGGCAGGTCAAGAATATCACCGGCCACATCAAAGAAACCCGCATCATCTTCAACGCTGACAAAAACCTTGGCTCCGGCTTCATGCGCTGCCTGCATCCAGCGTCGCTGTTGAGGCAGCAGGGGGTCTGCTTCATCAATGCCATAAAGATAGTAGTCCTTGTAGCCGTTGTCCTGAGCCCATTTGACGAAGCGTGGAATCTTTTGCTTAAACCGACGAAATGAATCCTCGTTGTCCAGTTCATCTCGTGGAATCCGTATGCCCTGGTGGTAGATATGTCCTTTTGGCATACCCACCTCCTGGCGTATCTGCATGGCACGCACAAATTTCTCGAAACTCACATTATTCACCATTGGATTGATAATGCCGTGGGCGAAAAGACCGGCCATCTCGACCCGGTACTGCGCTTCGGTCTTGCCTTCTGCAATGCAGGGAACATTGGGATCGCCATCAACAATGTATCCTCGGGTATAGACCGAGTAGTCAATCGGAGCCTGGACCAGGTCAAAAGGAAGGACTTCAACAGTTAGCGGCAGGGCCAGCGAACCTGATGCAGGCACGTGGACGTGAAGATCACCTCGGTAAATACCAGCCTTGGTATCGACCGGAACGTGAACCGTTACAAAGATCTGCTTAACCTGATCCGCGTGCACATCAAACGCCTGAAGATCGGTGGTATCCCTTGGTGAAAAGTTCATCAGGCTGGGATTGGGAACAAGTGGTCGCCCCTTGGCATTAAACTCCCGTGCCGGATCGGTAATGTCGATCAAACCCTCCTCGGTTCGAACAAAGTTTCTTTTCCGTTCGTGGTCGACCACCACCAGGCCATCATTTTTCAGAAGCAGTTCAGGAACAAGGACACCAATTTCCTGGGAGGTTCCCATCCCATCGGGCTTGCCCCATTCGCCGGCCTGGTACCAATACTTGATGACATGCAGGTCGACCGCACTGGCTGGGATCCGACCATCGGCACCCACAAGATCTGACGCTTCAATTTGCACCGCATTGCGATCTTCCAGAGCATAGAGGATAAATGTTGCCGGCTCGTATTCGCCCCGGCAGGCAGTGATCTGCAGCCTGTCAATGGCCTTGAATGCTGACGGAAAAGGCTGACCCCTTTCAAACCTGGTATCCGTGATCGGCGGGCCACCAAGCACAACAAACGGCCAATCGGCAGGAAACTCCTCGGCCAGCCTCATCGCCTGGGCCGCACGTTGGGTGGCGAGGATCCCGGTTAACAGTTTATTAACTTTCTTGCCAAGGCCGTCCCAGTATTCGGCCGCTTGGGATGGGATCATGTTCTGCAACGCGTTGACGCGACTGGTCAGTTCAACCTGCAAGCGGTCCAGTTGATCTGCCAGGGAATCATGACCTGGTATTGTGCTGGATGTTGCCAGCAGGTCACTGCGAATCTGCATTAGACTCACCGAGCATGATTCCAAGCTCGAAGCCAAATCCCTCTGTACAAAACGTGTGGCAATTTCGTCGTGACTCGGTGCACCGGCACCAAATAGAAGCCGACCGTACTTATCCGGGAAACTGTACCAGTGTTCCTTTGGCGACCAATTGGCAAAATAATGCCGGGCTTCACCCTTGGGTAGACCGACACTCGAAAACCCCCGACACAGGTTGAATCCCCAGGCTTTTTGCGTGGGCCCCTTGATCCCCAAGGTTGAAAATGGAATACGCATTTCAACCGTCCACCCATTTTCCTGGATGGATGTCCGGGCCGTCCAATCTCCATTCCACCATGATTTACCCTTGTAACCAATTGCATCACGCTGTGTACCCAGTGGGTTGACCGTCAAGTGGAAATACCACCGTCCTGGTTGTGGTTCCAGTTTCAGGGGCGGCGCATCTGGTGGGACGATAAAAAGATGCACGGAGTCATCCTGGTTTACATTCCCGTCCCGTTCGGTCACGCGCATCTTCAAGTCCCCTCGACCTGGACCACTAACCTGGACAGCAACGTACAGGGCCTCTTCGTCATAAAGAAGCCAGCCTTTGCTTTGTGGCGCAGCGGTGGTGTCGTCTTTCAAAGTGAAATCCGTTAGGACAGTGGCGGTCTCCCACCCGTCTGCGGTTGTCATCTGCCCATCAACCTGAGGTGGATTCCAGACCCGGGTGACCCAGCCCACGCGAAATGGAAGACCGCCGGGAAGTTCTAATGTGTTCTGCGCCCATGTATTGGGCGGCATGCCACCTAGGCACGTAAGAAGAAGTATGGCGGTTGACCTTTTCAACATGATATCTCCTGTAAATGGAAACCAAATTCCCACCCCCGGCAAGCCCATCAAAACATTCGCTATGATATTTTTTTATGGCAAGCCCATTCTACCGGGCCAAATGAGACTCTTCATGGCTTTAGATAAGATAACTGGAACTGTTTTTCATTAGATTTGATTGGTGATCAAGATGCTCAATACCAAGTTGATTCATCCGGATATTCTTGAAGTCCTTGCACGAGCAGGACACGGCTCCAAGGTCTTGATTGCCGACGGCAATTACCCAGCCTCAACCACCCTTGGAATGAATGCCACACTGGTCAACTTGAACCTGGCACCGGGCCTCGTGACCTGTACGGATATTCTTAAAGCCCTGGTATCGGCGATCCCAATCGAAACAGTAACCGTCATGAGCTATGACAAAGCAGGAGCTCACGCCCTGGAGGCTGACCCGCCCATCTGGTCAGAGTTTCGCCAAATTCTCGGTCATAGTGGCGGCCCGACGGAATTCGAATTTATTGATCGGCTTGATTTCTATGAAGTGGTCAGAGGTCCAGATATCTGCCTGGTGATCGCATCCGGTGATCAACGAATCTACGCCAACCTGATGCTGACCATCGGTGTCGTCAAGTAAGATCATGGTCCATCACGACGCAATCTCGTACGCCGGCTACCTGATCGACCACCACTGGCCACGCGAACCGTACATCTCGTTGGAAAACCTCTCCGTTGAACAATACGAAAACTGTTTTCGCAAAGCGGGTGTCGACCATGCGGTGGTTTACTGCAAGGACCATTGGGGGACATGCTATTACCCAACCCAACTGGGTATAAGCCATCCAGCGATATCCTTTGACCTGGTAGGTGAAGTGGGTGAAATGCTTCATCGGATCGGCGCGGAGTTTACCGCTTACTACAGCGTTGGCTTCGATGAACATGCCGCACGAAACAACCCGCAATGGGTGGCCCGTGACCCCGAGGGTCAAATGCTGCGTCATCCCAAGTTGGCGCCCCGTCCACGCTGGCACCGGTTATGCCTTGAAACTGATTACATGGAATTCATGCGAGAACACCTGGCAGAAATTTTCCAACGTTATGACGCGGACAGCGTATTCCTGGATATTCTTGGGCATCCGCATGGCACCTACTGGGGCGCATACCTTTGCTATTGCGATAACTGCCAACGCGTCTTCTCGAAACGTTACGGATACGAGATCCCCCATGATCCACAGCAGATGCGCCAGCACGCATTTGATATCGAGGACTACAAGGCACATCTTGACCTTAAATGGTTCAACTCGATCCGCACAGTAATCAAGGCCGCACGACCACAGATCCCCATCTGCGTCAATTCATCTGCCCATTTCCGCCAGCCGTTAAGAGATCTGATTGACCATCATTTCACGGAACCGTTCTGGGGTCACTGGACTAGCGCGATCTATTGCAGGGGTGTTGGACGAGGCAAATTCCCCCAGGGAGGGGCCCAGGTGAATTCTGAAATTTATGACCCCTCACCCCGTGATATGTATCGCGCCTTTGCTGCCAAGCATTGGGCCAACGGGATAAGACCATTACTTTATTCGCCATCCCAGCGACCTGATGGAAGACTCGTTACCGAAGAGTTCAACCGATTGTCCGCCGGATACGGTGAACTACATAATCTGCGTAAGCTCATGGTAGACCGGTCAACGATCAAATGCGTTGGCGTGCTGTACCACGAACAGACCTGCGTGGATCTTCCGGATTTTCCTTACGGCGAGGATCACACCCGATCCGTCAAGATCATTGAGTTCGACCAGGGTAAGCCGGACACATCTCACCGAAGCATGGTGGCCGCCGGGATTGACCTGGCCGCCTATGCCCAGGTCCCCGTGGATGTCATTACAGAACAGGATCTGGATATTCATTGTCTCAGTGACTACCAACTGCTACTGATCGGCGGGGCATCGCGTCTTGAAGAAAAACAGGCAGCCCAGATCGCCCGCTTCGTTGAATCGGGCGGTTCGATCATCCTTTCCGGTGATACGGGCTTACGTCATGGCGACGGCACCTTCCGGTCAGATTTCCTCCTGGCCGATGCCATGGGTGTTCACTTCGACGGTCTTGACGATCGCTTCATGACCAATCCGTCAGGAAGTTACCTGGCTCGCAAGCCACACCCGGCATGGAACCAGTTGCCTGAAACGGATCTTCCCCTGCCACCTCCTCGATACAACATCCAGCTTGCGGGTGCCGAGGTCCTGGGTACGCATATTGACCCATGCGCCGTACATGAAGACGAACGATGGACCTCATGGTGGAGCCCGGCTCCAGCTTCACAAGCACTGTCGCAAGATGATCCCAAGCCGCCACTTGTCACCCATCACAAGTATGGGAAGGGACATGTGGTGTACTTCGCAGCCAATCCTTTTACCGATGCCATGAGATGGCTTGGCCATGGGATATCCAACTTGATTGATTGGCTTCTGGACCCACCGGCAATTCGCACCCGAACAGATACACCCGGTTCACTGGGATCCACTTTCTGGCGACGTGATCATGATGGACAGGTCGTGATTCACCTGGTGAACCTTGGGATCGAAAAGTTAGACGGCGAGGTACTTGCAATCCCCAGGATTACCATCGAGGTAGGCCATCAATTCGGAAACATACGCAAGGCCAGTGTCGCATACCCCAATACCATGGAATTGAAGGTCACGGACAATCCCGCCATGCAATTGATTTCCGTGCCGGCCGTTGAAGTTCATACGATCTTAACGCTTGACCTGCAGGACTGATTTCGCAGGGCGCCATTGTCTGCACTAGGTCCACCAGGCTTGACGGCCGCTATCCCACCCATTGGTGGTGATATTCCCCGGCCACGGCCAGGCTGTCATGGTTTACCACCCAGCCGCCATCCCAACCGTATCCGTGTGCCCCGTGAATCCCGGACCTCCTGCGGCGACATATCCATGACTGGCACCGGAGGTCTGTGGGCTGACCCAGAAGGAATAAAGCCGCCCCTGGGTCAAGCTGAAACGAAAACGAACCGGCTGACCTGCCAGGCTCGAAAGATCACCGACCCCGGACCAGGATACGGATTGCAACGTCTTGTCCACGCTGACATGTTCACAGCCATCGCGTGTAAAAGGTTCGATGACCTTGCCGTCAAGATCCAACACCTCAACCTGCAATTCACCGTCCGGACAATCAACATTGACAAAAAGATACTTGCCGCGGAAAAGCACCGGCCGGGTGGTCAGCGTACCGCCACCTGCACCGCCGTCCATGGAGGCAAATCCGTCCCGTCGCAGGACGGCAATTCCAGTACTTGCATCACAATCCCGCGCGCTGATCGCATCAGGACCGGTAATTGGTTCTGGATAGGTCCGCCCACACCCGGCTCGACCACTGAAATAAAAGTGCAATTCGTCGCCTACGACCAGGCAAATGCCACCTGATGGTTGCATGTTGCCCCAATTCCAATCACCGCGTGTGTCCGATATAGGCGCCAAGGGTTTACGTAAAGGGCGGTCCCAATGAAAACCGTCACGACTAAAACCGATTTGAATCTGGTTTCGTTTTGGCCGGTCCTCCTCGACACCCGGATAGTATGTCTCCAGGATCGCAAAAGCGCCGATGATCAGGCTTTCATAAGCCACTGCATCAAGATCATAAATCTTTGGCTGTCCACAGTCGGTCCCGGGGTAGACAGGATCGCGGCGATCCGTATGTACCCATAGGTATGGTTCATCCGACCGGGTCCACATGGGTGAATCAACCAGGTCTTCCTGTTCCCAATAACGCACAATTCTTTCAGCATCACCGTAGCCCTGTGTCGACTTTGGAATGGATTCATCGTAGCCGCTCACCGGACCAATCGCCTTGAGGCTGTGAACCCATACCCCGCGAAATGGGTTGTAAAATATGGTGGCTCGATCAAGGCATTCACCCGCACGCCGGATTTCATCTGACCAATGGATTCCATCCGCCGAGTAGTGCAATGCAAACCCACGCCTGGGTTTTTTCTCGAATCGGTACAACACATAACGACGCTGCGGATCAGTCGCGTTCAGGTCAAGCCATACCACGGATGTGTCGCGATTGCCCGGATGGACAATATTGGTGCCCGGTACAACATCCAACTCGGGTTTTTCCCAGTGGATCCCATCCTGCGACGAGGCGTAACAGGTTGCAAAAAGGCGGCCTGCCATGTACCACATCTTGAAAAGCTTGTCGTCAGGGTCATACCAGACGCCATCACTGAAAGGGATGGCGAAAGGTCCGACCATCGGTCGCCCGCTACTGACTGGAACAAACACGCCTTCATCTTCCCATGGTTTGTCTGGCTCAAGTACAGGGTTTTCCGCATGATACTCCGCAGTATGCATGGTCCGGCTGAGCGTGGTCTGTTCAATAAGAAAGTCATCGACGAATAACTGGCGACCCACATCGATGGGAATAACCCTGGGTGGTGATACAAGGTAGGGCGGGGCTGGCGGATCAAGGGACAGGCGATCCCACCGTGGCGGCCAAGGCTGGGGTAATTTAATGCCGTTGTAAAGCGTTTGGCTGCTACTCAATGGTTTCTACTCCAATCTAAACTCGGTAATTCCTCGCCCCGGGCCGAACTTGAACAAGGCATGGTCCAGACCACCGTGTCATCCTGCTTGTCTTCATTGCTCAACGGCATCCACCCATCATGGGCCAAGGGTTATAACGTTGTAAAGGTATCTATATCTGTCAGTACATTCTTGATGCAAACGCCAATTCGCCCGATACGCCCATCATCATCAAACCGACCATCCAATTGCTCTACCTCAGGCAAAAGCTGCTGTAGTTGATCTTTATACGCCAATCGCCCTGCCCGGTCCATGAGCGGATCACCACTTTGAAAATCCTCCGCAAGATAGCAAACCGGTCCCTCAGGATCCCAAAGTGGTTGCAGATGCATTTCGCCACGCCTGCCAAATGGAAATTTCATCTGGGGCGACCACTGATCAAAATAAGCGTGCTCTGCGCGGCAAAAGATCTCGGCAAGATGTTCGCTGTCCGCCTGGTTCCTGGGCTTGTAAAGCATCTCGATGACCTGCTTCAATATGTCATTGGCATCGCCATTAATATCGCTGAGGATATGGCCTCCAAAGGCAATATTCATTTCAACACCCGGATTGACCGTGGGACCCATGTAATATTCAATCGCCCTGGCACCGGCGTGATAGAGATCCTTGAGAAGCTTTGCCGTCTGCATCGGATGGGGCAAGAACCACCGTAAACGATCCCATGCCTGTGGCGGGTACACCCACAAGCCACCAGAAGTACCAAAATCACAAGCCAGGCTGTCCAGAAGATCTGTCCGCAGATCAGTGGGGATATAGGTGCCGGCATGTCCAGGAT
>Ga0310124_10003064_pt1 | contig 11357 bp, 8 predicted proteins | sample CB11b_AW_Bot5_MG_FD_203507 | JGI IMG/M metagenome (GOLD analysis project Ga0310124, IMG submission 203507) | Marine microbial communities from Western Arctic Ocean, Canada - CB11b_AW_Bot5 | ecosystem: Environmental > Aquatic > Marine > Oceanic | place: Canada: Western Arctic Ocean | collected...
TGGCGACGCGATGCCGGATGGTTCGCGCGGTGTGGACGACACGCGCATTGGCGACTGGCTCAGCCGCTTCGGTGACGGGGTCGACGGATTCCTGTCGATGGCAGAGGAATTGGACACGCACCCCGCCGCGTTGGCGACGGCCTGGGTCAAACAATCGCCCGGGATCACCTGCCCGATTGTCGGTGTCAGCTCGTTGAAGCAGCTGGAAACATCGCTGGCTGCCGCCACACTGGAGCTGAGCGCGGAACAGCACGACCGTTTGACCGGTTTGTTCGAGGCCGCAGCCGTGCAGGAAGTATGCGGCGGCGCCTTCGGTCCGCTGCGACGCGAGCGAGCGCTGCTGGGATAGCTCCCTGTCAGCTCAGCTGCGGAGCCATCGGCTCGAGCAGATAGTCGCGCATGGTTCGCCAGCTCGCCTGTCGTGCCGCCAGGCCACGAACCTCGATGAACATCGGACAATGGTTGATCTGATGTCGTTTCCAGGCCCAGAAGAACGCCGCAAATGAGAGGTTGGGGCCGAAGACGTTGTCGATCTGCAAATGCCCTTTCAGCCTGTTCTCCAGCGCGCGCACCTGGTGAATGTGATAACCGGCGATCTCCTTACCCATCGTCGCGAACCACTGGCCGAGTCCGAACCGATTGTTGTAAGCCCCGTTGGTGCGCGCATGGCCGATGTCCAGCATGAAAGCGACGCGCTCCGGGCCGAGCCGGGCCCGGAGTTCTTCGATCCAGCCATGGCATTCCGCCGGCAGATAACCGAAACGCCGATGTACATCCGCAGGCTCGTCCGGGTTCAGATGAAGGTTCTCGACAGCAAGGACGACATCCGTATCCGTGACCGGTTCGAGCGCCGCCGTCACGATGTCGGCGATCCGCATCCAGGTATCGCTGCCCGGGGTCATTTCACCGACCGGGACGTGCGGCGGATGCAGGGTCAGGTGCTGCACGTCCAATGTCAGCGCACGCTCCAGGCCCCGGCACCAGGTGTCCAGTCCCGGCATTGACCGGGTCGCCGGGTCCCATGAGATGTTGTCCATGTGCCAGGAGAGATAGCGGCCGCCGGCGTCCCGCCACTTCGCAATGTGCTCACCCAGCAGGTCGGCCGGCAACCCGAGCGCATCTGCCCGCAACTCGAGGCAGGGCAAGCGTTCCTGTGCCGCCCAGTCGATGCTGCTGAGGGTTTCGTCGGCGACCATGCATGAGATGCCGAGGTTGTCCAGGAATTCCGCCCGTTCAACGGCGGTCCATTGGTCAACCGTACCATCGACAAACGGGATCTCATCGAGCGACCACGCACCGGCATCGTGGGTAAAGACGAAAACCGCCGGTGTCGCCCGCTTGGCCTTCTCAGGGTCGAGCCCGCGCACATAGTACGCCGGCGTCGCACCGATCGTCTCTGTCCGGTCCCGATGCCCGTGCCCGCAGATCAGCAGCGAGACCTGCCGGTGATCGAGGAACTCGCGGAGCCAGGCCGCGCTGTCGGCACCGAGGGCTTCGGGATAGTAATGGGTGACCAGGACCAGCGGCCGGTCACCGGCTGTCGCGGCAATCGTCTCGGCTGCCCGCCGTTCATCCGGAGGGATGGCGCCGGTCATCGTGTTACACGCGAGAATCAGTATCTCGCGGTTTTCGAGTACCTGCCCGGTCAGCAGCAACGACTCGAGCTCGGAAGTTGTCTGCAGCAATCTCATCTCACAGTTGCCCGGCGTCGACAGGAACGGGACGCCGACGCTCTCGAGGCCTTGCCGCACGAGCCGCGCGGCATCGACATCGCCGCAAGCGGTCATGTCGCCGGCCGCAACGATGAAGTCCGGCTGCAGGCGTTGCAGTTGGGCGATCGCCCAGTCAAAGCATGCGTGCTGCGCCGTCCCCGAACCATCCGGGAGGTGGGCATCGGCCAATATCGCGATTGCCGTCATCCTGCAGAGCCGTCTTCATGCGTTTCATCGCAGAGCAACTGATCGGCAGATTCGGCGACCTTGCGAAATGCCTGGGCGTGTTGTTCGATCTGCCGCGATCGGCAGTGCTTGAACCAGGGCACTCGGCAGGCGATCTGCCGAATCGCTTCGGCGTTCGGCAGGCTGCCGGCAGGCGCCCGCGCGTCACGGTCGGCAAACGCGATGCTCGTGGGCTGGCCGTCGCCGAACACATCGATCGTCTGATACAACGGCTGCAGGTGCAGCGGATCGTTGGCCCCGGCACGCGTCATCGTGCCCTCGGCAAGGACTGCTTCGCAGAACCGCTCGAGCGGCAATCCCGCCAATTCCCCGGCACGATAAAGGCCGCGCGAGGCATACCAGCCGCCCATAGTGGACCCGCTGTCGGCCGGCGGCCGATGGGCCTTGATACCCGGCACGTCTGCGAGCAGGTCCCAGAAATAATTCATCGCCCGCTGGATCTCCTGCATGCGTTCGCGGTAGTGTCGAAGTTGCACACGCCCGACGGCCGACGAGAGTTGGTGCATGCGATATTTGACACCGCCCACCGGCAGCCCCTTCATTGCTGCCAACTCGGGGATCGTCAGGGTATCGTGGCGGCTTTGATCGGCAAAGAGTACGCCGCGCTCGTAGATCTCCCGGTCGTTGGTGATAAAGATCCCGCCCTCGCCGATCGCCAGCGCCTTGCGGGACATGACGCTGAAGCAGCCAACGTCGCCGATCGTGCCGGCGGTGCGTCCCTTGTACAGCGCCCCATGCGCATGGGAGGCGTCTTCGATCACCTTGAGGCCATGTCGACGGGCGATCGCCATGATCGGGTCCATGTCGGCCGGGTGCCCGCCGAAATGAACCGGAATTATCGCCCGAGTACGATCAGTGATGCGATGCTCGATGTCGTTGGGGTCGAGGCACAGCGTGTCACGCTCGATATCGGCGAAGACAACCGTAGCTCCCAGCGACATTGCCGGCGTGCATGACGCCCAGAAAGTCATGCCCGGCGCGATCACCTCATCACCGCGCCGAACGCCACAAGCCCACATGGCAGTGTGCAGCGCTGCGGTGCCGTTGTTGAAGGCCAGGGCGTAGTCGACGTCATGCCAGGCAGCAAACTCCGCTTCGAACGCCTGGGTCACGTCGGTATTGCTCATGCCGCGGGCGCGCAGCACGGTCATCACCGCCTCCTCGTCCTCGGCCGTAATGATCGGCCAGTCGAAAAGGTCGCCGTCTTCCAGCGTGACCGCTTTCGGGCCGCCGAGGATTGCCAGTTTACCGGTCATGACAACAAGTGCGTGATCGTCCGCTCAAAAAGTTGTTGCAGATTTTTCCGGTTGCCGTACTTGCCGGCAAGCGTGCAGGTGACGCCCATCGGGCCGAAGGCCGCCAGCCGCAGGGATCGATGAAACGCGATGGCTGCGGAGGTGGCGGAGCCGTCCCGGTTGCGGCTCCAGGTGTTGGTGCCGCGGACGGCGGCGACGACGTGCCAGTCCGCCGAGAAACGATCCGCCTCCCAAAAGGTCGCGGTGACGACGTCGCCGTTGCTGAAGCCGGCAGTCACCGGGTGAGAGTCGTCGGTCACGACGATCTCGCCGTTGCCGCCATGCGGGTAGACGCCGCTGCAAGTGCCGCCGAACGGGTGCATGTACTTCTCTGATTGCGGCAGCCCGATGCTGTCGTAGCCGTGCAGCAGGTCGATTCGCTGCAACTCCATCTCATAGGTGTCCGGCTGGTAGGTCACCTTGCGTCCGAAGTTGTCGGCACCGAGGAAGAGGACACCGCCGCCATTGTCGATGTAGGCCTGTAATGCGTCAAGTTGCGGCTGGGTGTAATACTCGCTATGCGAATCGACAATGACCAGCTTGTACCGCGTAACATCGATCTTGCCGAAATGGATGTCTTCCTCGCCACAGATGTCGATCGCACGACCGGACTGCCGTGAATAACGCCGGAGCGCCTGGAGAATTCCGACCTCCCCCGTGTGCCACATCGGCGGCAGATAGTCGGGCCGTTGGCTGGCGCCGAACTCGCCCTCGTGCCCAGGATGCGGCGATTGCATGACGACGGAGCCACAGGACGACTGGAACGGAAACTTGGTATGGCCGCCGCAGTAATGGCCATTGGCCGAATACGCCCGCCACTGATTGGTGCTGCAGAGGAACAGGATATCGGCGTCCGGCTTGCGGGGGCGCACGACAAAGGCTGTCGAATACCTGCCGCACTTGAAGACGTACACCCCGCTGCGCTCGGCCGGCGCCAGGCGCAGGCGGGTCACGGGCGGCGCCAAATCCACCTCACCCTGTTCCGCGACCTTGCCGGTGCATGCGTCTTTGACAACGTATGACTTGCATGCAGCCGTCTTCGCGATCATCATGATCTGCGGCCGCGAACCGACGGCATACGACCGGCGCGGCATCGTCAGCACCGGGTAGCACACTTGATTGCGATTGTACCTGGCGGCATCCAGGAGGCCCTCGGACCACCACAGGCGCTTGTTCGACGGCCGGTACGAGCGCAGCGTAAACGACTGGGTCAGCCTCTTCCCTTGTTCCGGCAGCTCGGTGTTGAGGAAGTAGTGAAAACGATCGCCGTTGCGCATCACACCGCAACGGTTGACAACGCAGTCCACCGGCGGGCAGACAGCGGTCGCGACGTTGCGGGTGGAATTGTAGAAAATGAAATAACCGCACCAGCCCGACAGCTTCCAGACACGAAACGCAGAAGCCTCGCGGCGCCGGTCCATCACCAGACAGTCACCTTCCCTTTCCGGTTTCGGGAAAACGATCAGGCGTCCGTCGTGCACATAGAAGCCGCGGTCATAGCCGGGGTCGAGTTCGAATTCCTGGTGGATTGCCTCGGGGTCGGGCGCATGTGTGCGGCGCCGCAGGTCAACCGTGATGGTCGTCAGGCGCTGGTCGGCGACAACCGTGGCGTGTGCAGCGGTGAGGTAGGGATGGTCGGTCGTTGCCGGGGCCGGCATCAGCGGCACGCATCCCATGCCGCTCTGATAGTATGCGGTGTGGCGACACAGCTGGTCACCGAATGTGGTCGCGGTCAGCCAGTTCATAGACCGAATAACCGTTCAGCATTGCCATGGAAAATCGCTTCTTTTTCCGCATCGGTGATCAGGGCATCCTGGATCATGCCGATGGTGAAACCGGGGTTGTTCTCCATCATCGAACTGCCGAAGACGACTTTCTCCGCCCCCACACGCCGCACCGATTCGTCGATCTTCGGAGCGTCCGGAAAGCTGCATGACGGATCGAGATAGATGTTCTCTGCCTCTTCCGCGGCCTGGATGCCGTTCTGCCAATCCGGGCGTCCCATGTGCCCGAGCACGAATGGCAGTGTCGGGTGTCGTTTGGCAATCGGCACACAGATCGTCGGCATCGTGAATTTCGTGTTCGAGGTGTGCAGGAGAACCGGCTTGCCGAGCGCTTCGACCAGGTCAAACAGCGCCTTGTCATAACCTTCCGCAATGGAAATCTGGGTGCAGCTCGGATGGATCTTGATGCCGCGGTACTGCGGACGATCGGCATAACGCCTGATCTCTTCCACGGACTCCTTGGGGTAATGGAGATTGACCACCACGAAACCGTAGAGCCTCGGCTGGTCTGCGATGTCCGCAAAAAGGTCCCGATTCCCTTCCCGGTAATCATAACAGAGCGATTTCGCCGACATCAGCACGGCCTTCTCGATATCGTGGCGATCCATGACTTCGAACGTGTCTTCCACCGTGTGCAGACTGATCGGATGATGCCAACGGCCGTAGTAGATATGAATGTCGATCTTTTTCATCTCACCAGCCTTTCCATGTTGCCGCTGAGCACCGCTGCCTTGTCGTCGGCGGAGAGGCGCGACTTGGTGACCATCTCATAGGCGCTTGAGAAGTAGGAGAACGGCGCGTTGCTGCCGAAGTGCAGGCGATCGAGATACCCGAGCGCGGCACAGGTCTCATAGGCATCGACCGAATTAAGCAGCTCGATGGTGATGTTGAAGTTGGGACAAAATCGAAAGGCCTCCAGGCATTCGCCCAGGAAGCTGAACATGACGCCGGTGACGATGAACCGGTTGTCGTAGCGTTTGCACAGATCAACGAGATTCGCAAACCCGTGGACCGCCGGCAGCATGACGACGATTTCCGGGTACTCGCCGAGCTTTTCCATGATCCGGTGGAACGGCAGATAATCCGCCGGCCATTTCTGATGCTCGGGGAAAAGTCGAATGAACTGTACACCCTGGTCGCGAACACGCTCGATCTCATCGAGATTGCCCAGGTACTCACGCGGATCGACGGTTGCCACCGGTATGCCCCATGAATACCGTGCCGCCATCTCGATGGTCTCGCGATTGCCGCCGACGTAATCATACAAGATTCCGCGTGCCGATGCCGTCAGCGCCTGAGAGACACCGAACCCGGTGATGATTTCATCCAGCCGCTCGATCGAGATGTCGACGTTGCGTCGTGGCCAGAAGCCGAAGATGGTGTTGGCGTCGATAATCATGGTACTTGTTCCAAAACAACCAGACCGTCCGGCGGAACGACGACGCGGAAGGGTGCCGCGTTCAGTTGCAGGGTGGAGCGCGCGACTTTGCCGTCGGTGTCGATGTCACAGCAGAGAACATTGGTGCCGGGAGACCAGTTTTCAAGCATATAATCGACGCTGGTGATCAACTTTGGTTCGCCAACAATGGCGCCTTTCTGCGGGTGCTGGACCGGTGATTGGAAAAGCCGGATCGATCGCTGCATAGCTACGCCAGTGACCGATGGCTGCAAGTGGGTCCAGTTGATTCGCGGGAACAATGATGTTGCATAGCCACGATGCACGGTTGAGAAATAGTCAGCACCAGGAGATTGCGTGCCAGCATTGAATTGATGACGTGTTGTTTGAAGCGGGCGCGGAACAAGGCACAGAAGTCTCAAGAGGGGCAATCGCGCCCGGAAAGAAAAGCCCGCCTCGCAATGAGGCGGGCCTGATACTTTCAACCCATACGGTTCCCCGGCTGGGAACGCGGGACTTTACGGCTGCTGTTTCAGCTGTTGCACTTCAGCCTGCAGCGCTTCAATCAACTGCTGCTGAACTTGATTCTGCCCGATCAGCTCCTGGATCGCCTTAATCGCGACGATGTTGGCCGCATGACCGTCCATCATCAGCACGCCTTCGGCATCCTCCAGGACGCTCTCGGGAAAGACCTCCTGGAACTCTTGGGCCACGTAGTTGTAGTAGTAGCGGTCTTCCACTGACGGATGGGCAGCCATGTACGCGCGGTTGTACTTGAACTTCACCGGATGCAGCCGACTGATCGTATCAGCCGCATTCTCGATGTCCTGAATGTCGGTCTTGATGCGCCGATCCGAGTTGGCCAGCCAGTCGCCAGCTGTGGACTTCGAGGCATCGCCTTCAACCTCGAACTTGTTGGTCGACGGCGCGCGGCCGATACCGACGTTGCCGCTGCTCGCGTTGAGGACCGTGTCGCCCGCCGAACCACTAGCATGGTCGCCACGACGATACTGAATGTACATATCCTCGCCGCCCTCCATATTGAACTCATTGGTGTGGTGGAAGTTGAACCGGCCGCCGGGGCCGATTCGAGTGTCACCGCGCACGTCGAGCTTGACGTCCGGGCTCCCGGTAGCGATGCCGACATTACCGGACTGGATGTTGAGCAGTGTGTTGCCGGCACTGCTGGTACTCATTGCCCCGCTCGAAGGTGAAATTCCCACTCGGCCCGACTCGAGCGGTACCACTCTGGTCCAGCGTACCATCCAAAATGGTAGCTCCAGCGACGTGCAGTTTGCCGGATGGCGCGGTCCCGATACCGACGTTACCGCCGGTCCGGTTGAGGATTGTGTCGCCCGGCTCACCACCGGAATCGTCGCCACGACGATACTGAATGTCCATATCCTCGCCGCTCTCCATATTGAACTCACTGCCGTGGTGGAAATTGAACCGGCCGCTGGGGCCGACTCGAGTGTCACCGCGCACGTCGAGCCTGACGTCCGGGCTCCCGGTAGCGATGCCGACATTACCGGACTGCATGTTGAGCAGTGTGTTGCCGGCACTGCCGGTACTCCCGGACGACGCCTCACGGAATTGAATCAGAATGTCCCCGCTCTGGGTATTGAACTCATTGCTCCGCTCGAAGGTGAAATTCCCACTCGGCCCGACTCGAGCGGTACCACTCTGGTCCAGCGTACCATCCAAAATGGTAGCTCCACTCTGGTCCAGCGTACCATCCAAAATGGTAGCTCCAACGACGTGCAGTTTGCCGGATGGCCCGGTCCCGATACCGACGTTGCCGCCGGTTAGGTTGAGGATTGTGTCGCCCGGCTCACCACCGGAATCGTCACCACGACGATACTGAATGTACATATCCTCGCCGCTCTCCATATTGAACTCAGTGCCGTGGTGGAAATTGAACCGGCCGCTGGGGCCGACTCGAGTGTCACCGCGCACGTCGAATTTGGTATCCGGCGAGATAACGCCAACCCCGACATTGTCCGTCGTATTATAAATGGACCCGCCCCCGATGATCCAATCGGTGTCCGGTGCGGCGCCGGCACCGGCCGGGCCCTGCTTGCCCTGCGGCCCCTGCGCGCCTGTGCCTCCAGCTGCTCCGGCCGGGCCCTGCGCGCCTGTGCCTCCAGCTGCTCCGGCCGGGCCCTGCTTGCCCTGCGGCCCCTGCGCGCCGCCCACAACGCCAAGGGCGTACGGCGCCGAGCACAGCGGCGTGTTCGGCGACAGCAGATCACCGTCCACCGTGATCTCGAGCTCATAGGCCGTATCGAACGATACCGCCGACATGTCGCTCACGCCACCGATCTTGAGGCTGAACAGGCCGCCGACGACAGACACGCCGGTGTGCGACTCGCTGAACACCGCGGCACCGCCGCCCAGCGGCAGCAGGCGCAGGTCGATGTCCACCGTGCCGTCGACCTTGGCACCGGCGGTGTCTTTCAACACGCCCTGGTAGTTGATCTGATACGGTATGGTAGCGGCCCGGCCGTTTGCGGTGACCATCCCAAAGATACCGATTGCCACTGCGACAATCATTGTGATGCGTTTCATTTGTCTCTTTCTCCTGTGGAGTTTGTTTTCGCGATCCATCAACGCGCCTGGCCGACAACGCCGAACAAGTCACCAAACGAAGGTGTTTGACCGACGGTCTGCTCTATTGGCTACTTCAATCCTCGTAGCGCGGTTATACGAAATAATGTCGCGAATTGCAAGGAAAGAAATCGACGTTCGGCTATCGCTCCCGTCTGAACAACAGAAACGCAATGTCCTGAGACGCAAGCGTCACCGTCAAGTCGTTCGCGGCGGCGTGCCAGGCATCACCGTCGCGCGTCGGGTCGCGCATCGTCCAGACGCCGTCGGTCAGCCAGTCCATGGTCAATTTCAGCGCGGCGTATGGTTCGTTGTCGAAGTTGAACAGCGTCACGAGAACGTCGTTGCCTGCACGATGGGCGCGCACGCCAATGAAGCGGTCCACGTTCTCCGCCTCGACCGCGCCGGTGCCGCCGACCGTGACCGCTTCATCCACCCGTGTACCGTCGAAGTAATAATCCTCGACGGCCGCGATCTCGCGCATGGCACGGTCGATACTCACGAAGAACGTGCCGTCTACGAACGAGCCGCTGTAATGCACGAAACCGGCGCCGCCGCTGGCAGCCACGGCGATCATCTGTTGGCGGTATTCCCGTGGGGAAACCAGCGTATCGGTATTGTACGCGGGCGTCTCGAAGCCAATGCCAATGGTGCAGTATTGAATGGCATAAACCGGTTTCTTCAACTCCCGCGCGTTGATGTCGAACAGGTCGAAATGGGTCTTGCCATTGATCAAATAGAACGACAGGATGTGCGCGTCGACAAAGTCATCGAGAATACGGGTGTCCACCGGTGAATCGAAGAGTTTTCGTTCGACGGCAGCGGGGTCATTGAACCAGATCGGGTAGGCGTATTGCATATACCGGAATCCGGGATCGACCGCCTTGATCGCCTGATAATGCAGCCTCGATATCGCCGCGATGTTGTGACTCCAGAACGCCCCCCATTGTAAGGCATGATTGGTCAGAATGTCGTCGGCAGCACGGATTGACTCGGGTTGAAGGTCGTATCGTGCCGCAAAGCTCTGCCGGCAGCGGTCGCAGAAGCAGAGGCGCCGGCCCACGCTGCCGGGCTCGATGTCGATCAGGATTCGCGATCCCGGACGTACGCATGCCAGCTGCTTCTTAAGGTATGTCGTCATCGCCTCGGCGAATGCCGGGTCGTGAGCAGCACTGCTCGGGCACGGAATGACATCGTGCTTGCTACCGTCCTGGCGCTCCGCCTTCACCTCCCAGAGCCAATGGTAATCGTGGCTGATCTTCTTGTGAATGTTCCAGTTTCGCGCCGCGAGAATGGCATGAAACCGTTCTTCGTGCGGCCAGCAATCGATCGTGAGTACACCCTCCATGCCGGCTTCTTCATATTTCCGTGCGACCCGTTCAAGAAGTTGCGGGTGGTGAAATTGAATGTCGAGATTGCGCCAGGAAAACGTCTCGAACCGTTTCGGGTTGGGCGTCGCGGCCATCGGTGGCAATACCTTCAGGATTGCATGCCGGTCGCGGGTACGCTGATTGCCGTTGCGCAGGAAGTAGAAAAAGGTGTACGATTTGTCGGGGACATATTCACCCGGCGTCATACACAAGGCAATGGTATTGTAATAGTATGGGTAAGCCCGGAGGTTGGCCGTGGTCATGGGATCTTCGATGGCATAACGTACGTACGGTGCGCCGTCGCGCTCGACCTTCGACTTTTTGAAGACCACCGGCCGGTATGCCAACGGTTTGCGGAAATCGCAATAAAACGCTTCCGGAATCTCGAGCGCCGCCGGAACGTCGATCACCAGGCTGGGATGCTGCAGCCGCGACTTGTCGCCCCACAGGGCAAAACTGATGCTGACAGGGCTGTTCGCAATACTGTGAATGATCGGCTGGTCATCGTTCCAAAACCGCCGCCCGTCCGCCGGCTCGCAGGATACCGCCAACGGAAAGCCGAGCGACGTCTTGCTGTCGACGATCAGCGTGACGAGATGAAACCAGACGGCGCCGCGGCCGCTGTTGACGCAGTATACGCGTATGGTGTCGGTTGCCGGCGGCGACGCGAAATGGTACGTCAACGTGGCGTAGTCCGTACTGTCGCTGATCGCTTCGGACATGTCCCGCTGGATGATCGTGCCCGATGCATCGACGCATTCGACAACGAACATTGCCTTGCCGGCGCCCTGCGTCTTGCAGTAGCCTTGGAGAACGTAACTCCTCTCGCCGCTAAGCTTGCGCGTCAGGCTGGGCGTGACGGCCACATACGGCGAGCCGTCGAGCCACGTGAGCTTCAGCGCATGGGCCTCCGGCCGCGGATCGCCCTTGACCCATTCGAGCCTGCC
>Ga0310124_10003066_pt1 | contig 11356 bp, 13 predicted proteins | sample CB11b_AW_Bot5_MG_FD_203507 | JGI IMG/M metagenome (GOLD analysis project Ga0310124, IMG submission 203507) | Marine microbial communities from Western Arctic Ocean, Canada - CB11b_AW_Bot5 | ecosystem: Environmental > Aquatic > Marine > Oceanic | place: Canada: Western Arctic Ocean | collected...
TATCGATCCTAGTCAAAAAAAATGCGAAAAGCACGAGGCTTGCCAGGCCAGGAATAATCCGCCATACGGACTTATCCAGGCGAAGCTAGGCCCAAAAGGCAAAGCAACCGGCAATCTCGGCAATGGCTGCGCCTAAATAAATGATTGGCGGCAGCAAGGTGGCGGCATTCATATCTTTGCCGCCAATTCAGCGCTAGCCCCCGAACAGGGCCTTGTAACGCTCTTGAAAGACCGGCCAGGTTTCCGGGTTGAGCAGACGGGGCGGACGGCGACCGGCGAAGATGTCCAATAGCTGCTCGCCGGCATAGGTGGCCACCTGGTGGCGGGATTCGTGGGTCACGCCCGCGGTGTGCAGACTGGCCATGACGTTGGGTAAGCTGAGCAAGGAATGGGTTTTTGGCGGCGGCTCCACGGCCCAGATGTCCAGGCCGACGGCGCCCAGATGGCCGCTTTGCAACGCCGCATGCAGCGCCGCTTCATCGTGGATGCCGCCTCGGGCGGTGTTGATGAAAATAGCCCCTGGCTTCATCTTTTCGAAGGCGCGGGCATCGAACAGATTGATGGTTTCCACCGTACGCGGGCAATGCACGGTGACGAAATCTGCATTCGCCAGCACATCGTCGAACGATGCCGGAACGGCGCCCCGCTCAAAATAATCGCTGTCTTCAAGAGTAGGGGTCATAGGCCAGGATGCGCATGCCGAACAGGCTGCCGCATAATTCCGCCATGCGCCGGCCAATATGGCCCAGGCCGATGAGGCCCATGGTCTTGCCCTGGATATTGCGGCCCATATAGCTATTGCGCGCGATACCGTCCTGGGCCCGCATGAACTGATCGGTCTCGCCCGTCCGCTTGGATAGGCTCAACATCATGCCCAGGGCATGTTCGGCCACGGCCTCGGCATTGCCGCCCGCCTAATTAACCACGATCACACCGGCCGCCCGTACAGGCATCCAGATCAACCGTGTCAAAGCCCGCGCCCATGGAGGAAACCACAAGCATGTTGGGGCAACGGACCAGAAATTTGCCATTGGCAAAAAATTGTTCCGGCAACTCGTCCCGCGCCGCGCGTATCTGATAGCCGTGGGCGGCAGAAAAGGCCTGCCAAATTTCGGCGTCGGAAGTGCTTAATTCTAATCGCTGCACATGGATAGAGGGATCCCGGGCCAGGATAGCGCCCGTCACCGGATCGGCGAATTTTTCAAAATAGACGATACGTTTCGCGCCTGCATGACCGGCGCTGCTAGCTGTTTCAGACATTTGGTTTCGTTACTTTCATCACTAAGGAAAAATTGTTCCCATCATAAGCCAAGGGCTGATTTGCGGAAAATTAACGGCGTTCCCAGGGAGCATTTCGGGCTATTTTTGAAGGAATGCGAGTGGCGTTTCAAAAACCCTAACCCACAGAACCGGTTAAGGTATATAAAACAGTGAGTAATGAATACTTGTCCTAGCTATCTCCGACAGTCCCTATACTTATTTCTAATTTATTGCCGAATTATTCATGGGGACGCCACGGCAATCTGGTATGGAACAATACATCTTGGTCCATAGGCACAGGAATGGCAGCCTATCTAGTATTCCCAGTTTTAATACTTATAAAAAATGCATTACGCATTTGGTCATCAATCATATTTATCGGCTTGGGAGATCTTTTTACACCTTTTAGGAATGGAGATTTGGAAACCTGAACATTACCTTCGACTTCGGTGTCTTAAGATGCCTTGCCGGTTTCCTGATCGGCATCGGCTTGTTTGGTCTCACACAGAACGCCGCGAAGGCCAGAACAATCCTAATGTGGTATCACTTCGACATCATATCTGTAATCTGCCTATTGGCAGCCATGCATTTCCGTTTCGATGACGGCGTGGCCATCGCTGCATTTGCAGTCCTGATATTCACTACGCCCGCGGGTCAAGGGACCATACCCAAATTTTTAAAGAATCGTGTATTTCAACATTTCGACAATATTACCTACTCAATCTACTTAAATAACGCCGTTACCCTGCTCGCCGTTAGCCCCATATTTAAGGCCACATTCGCCAATTACGCGGGGCATCTGACTCCCGTCGCCGGGATCATTCAGTTTATTCTTTTTCTTGGGCTGACCTTAGGCTGTTCTATACTTATGTATTGGATTTTTTGAAAAGCCTACAGGCCGATCCTTGAAGCGCAAGTTACAGAGGATCAGCGAACGACGTAGTGTGCCTGCTCTCGGGCTCAATGAGCATTAGATAGCCCGCGCGTGGGCTGGTTTATCTGGGTTCGGCGCGTGATATTGATCGAAGGCGGCGCAGGCCATGCGGACCAGCATGCGGCCCCGGGGCAAAACGTCGACCCGCCAGCCGTCGACCGCCACCAGATCATCGGCGATCAGGGGTTGCAGCTTGTTCAGGTCATCAGCTAGCTCGCGGACAGGCACGCCGTGCTGATTGCAGGTCGCTTCCAGATCGACATGGAAATTACACATCAGGCGCTCGATTATGTCCGAACGCAGCCGGTCATCGTTGCTAAGGCGAACGCCGCGTGCGGTGGCGAGGCCACCGTCCTTAATGGCATTCATATAATCCCGGGCGGCGGATTTATTTTGGATAAAACCGCTGGGCAGGGTGGAAATGGCCGAGGCGCCAAAGGCCAAAAGGGTTTTCGCGGTATCGGTGGTATAACCCTGAAAATTACGGTGCAATCGGCCTTCCTGCTGGGCTACGGCCATTTCCGAACCGGCCTTGGAAAAATGATCCAAGCCGATGTGGACATAGCCTGCCGCATTCAGCCGTTGCAGGGCGAGATCGAACAGGGCCAGGCGCGCTTCCGCATTCGGCAGATCATCGTCCTTGATTAATTTCATGTGGGAAAACATCCACGGCACATGAGCATAGCCGAACAGGGTCATCCGCTCCGGCGCCAGGCCAACCGCCAGATCGGCGGAGGCGCCAAAATTATCCTGGCGTTGAAACGGTAGGCCATACATCAGATCCAGGTTCAGATCGGCAATGCCCCCTGCCCGCAAATTCTTCACCGTTTCAGCTACCAGATCATAGGGCTGTACCCGGTTTACCGCCTTTTGCACTTCGGCATCGAAATCCTGCACCCCGATGGAGGTGCGGTTGACACCCATATCGCGGGTCAGCGTAATGATATCTTCGGGCGAGAGAACCCGGGGGTCGATTTCCACGGCGATTTCGGCGTCGGGCAGAAATTCGAAATGCGCACGCAATTTGTCGATGATTCGGCCCATGCGCGCAGGCCCGATACTGCTGGGCGTGCCACCGCCCCAGTGCACCGCCGCCGCCCGTGGTTTGGCGCCCAGTTGCGCAGCCGCCATATCAATTTCCCGGCAGACCAGGTCGGTATAAGTCTCGAAGGTGTTCTGATGCCGGCCCACCTGGGTATTACAGCCGCAATACCAGCACAAAACCTCGCAAAACGGGACGTGTACATACAATGAAACCGGTTCTTCGCGACCCACTTCGGCCAGCCATTGGGCGTGTTGTTCCCGGCCCACTTGATCGGTGAATTGGACTGCCGTGGGATAGGAGGTATAGCGCGGCACACGCTGGTCGTATTTCAACAGGACTGTAGAATCCATCACCCTCAAATCCCCATAATCCAGTCTCAACACATTCCACACCAACCGGGCAGCTACAAGCGTTTATCATGCATAGTGGCCAATGGTAAATTTTATCCTGCGGCTTTAACCAAAGGGATGCGGCGTCACGCCAAAAGCCCATTGATGCACAACCAACAATATTACCCGATAAAGCGCCACGCCAGCAGCGATCCAGCCCTAACCGATTTCCGCCCACGTAACCTTTGTCCTACCCTGGAGAATGGCCGCGAATGGCAGCCAGTACGTCTGAGCCAGAAAACGGGGCCAGTCTTCGGGATATTTAGCGGCCCGCTTGACATCAATCTGGGGGGGGCAATCAGCGACAAGGCCAGAAAGCCGCTGAACAATATCAAAGCGGCCAGGTCCCCATTAGCCAAAACATGGGCCACGGACTAGATGCCGACCGCGACCATAAAGGGATGCCGCGTAACCTTGATGATACCGCGCGCCGCCTGTTCCCGGGCTAGGATCCGATCGCCGCCCACCGACGTAGGGTTTGGCGTGCTGAATGCAAACACCGCCAAGATAATGGCGATTAGCATCGGCAGCATGGACAAATGCTTCATCCCCGTGACGTCGGCCCATAATTCCATGTGGGGCGCGGCGCCATAGGACAAAATCAGCTAAAACAGCGAGACCACAGATAGGGTTGAGAAGGCAGCCATATAGAGTTTCTCGCCCAGTTTTGCGACCAGCATGGCACGCAACGCGGTGCCGGAATTCAAGGCGTGAATAGCCAGAAATTACAAACTAGCCAAAAACAGGCTTAACATGGCAAAATCCGCGTTACTTGCCCTTGCGCGCGCGATTGACACAGATCTGAGCCTCACCGCCCCCGAAGCGCACACGAAAAATATACGTATTGAATTAAAGGAAGGCCCCTGAATGTCCCATGTAAGATATATCGATAAAACACGAGAATACTACCTCGGCCAGGGCTATGAAAAACCCTATGAATGGGCCCACTTTGACGAGGTGCCGTTTTCCAAATTGAGCAAACCTCTGTCGGAGGCACGGGTCTCTTTGGTGTCGACCTCGGATATTACGGTACGCGGCGAGAACGATGAGGATAATCATGCCGAACAATTATTCGTCGGTAATGTCTATTCCATTGCCGCCGATACGCCCCTCGACCGTCTTTACAGCCGCCAGGAACATTACGATAAATACGCCACCAACCTGGACGACGTGGATAGCTACTTCCCGATCACGCGCCTGCACGAGGCCGCCGCCGAAGGCCTCATCGGCAGCGTGGCGCCGCGGCTGCATGGTGTCTTTACTGCCTATAGCCACCGCCGGACCCTGACCGTGGACGGGCCGGAGGTGCTGCGCCGTTGCCGCGAGGACGGCGTCGATGCGGTCGTCCTTACACCGGTTTGACCGGTTTGCCACCAGACCGTGAGTCTGGTCGCCCGTTACCTAGAAGAAAACGGCATCCCTACTGTATTAATCGCCAACGCCCGCGACATCGTCGAATATTGCGGTGTGGCCCGCATGGTCTTCGTTGACTACCCCCTGGGCAATCCCTGCGGTCGACCGTTCGAAGTGGAGGAACAACGGCAGATCTTCGCGCTGGCCCTAGCGCAGTTAGAAAATGCTGCCGCTCCGCGCACCACTGTCCAGGCGCCACAGCAATGGCCCGGCGGCGAGGACTGGAAACGGCTGATCTTCTCGAACGAGCAACCGTTCCTGGAGGGCGGTGTTTACGATGACTGGATCGAGGCCAAGAAGCGTTACAAGGATTTGAAAGAAGACGGCAAGGTTTAGTGGCCTGAGAAATTTAGGGAGGACGAAGGATGGACATCAAACCTTGCGAGGCAACATTGGGGGCGACTATCACCGGTGTGGAATTGGGTGAGGGCCTGGACGACGACACTTTTGGCAAAATCGAGGCAGCCTGGTACCAATATGGCGTCCTGATTTTCCCCGGGCAGGATTTGTCGGACGCGACGCATATCGCTTTCAGCCGCCGCTTCGGTGAGTTGGAGCGCAGTATCGCAGAAGACAGCCGCGTGCCACCGGAACTCATCATATTGTCCAACGTCAAGCACGACGGTACCTTGTGGCCTCATAAAAGCGAGCACGGCCTGTTCCTGAAGGGCAATAGAGGCTGGCATACGGACAGTTCTTTCAAGCGGGTACCGGCGATGGGATCGCTGTTGGCCGCCCACCAGGTGCCCGATGCAGGTGGTGGCACCGAATTCGCCGACATGCGGGCCGCCTATGACGAACTGGCGCCGTATATGCAGGCCTGGCTGGAAGACAGAGTAGCGGTGCATAGTTATGTGTACAGCCAGGGTCTGGTCGGCGGCTTAACGGTTTTGAGCGAAGAAGAACAAGCCGCCTTGCCACCCGTGCAACATCCCCTGATCCGGACGCACCCGAAAACCGGGCGCAAAAATCTGTATATTGGCCGCCACGCCAGCCATATCCTAAGCGAGGATGAAGCCGAAAGCCGGACCTTGTTGCAAAAGCTCTGCGACGATGCCTGTCAGCTCCCGCGCACCATTACCCATTACTGGAGCGCGGGCGACCTTGTCATTTGGGATAACCGTTGCGTTCTGCATCGCGGCCAAACCTGGCCGGGCGATCAGGCCCGTGTCATGGCCCGCACCACCATCGCTGGTGAGGCCGGCCGCAATGAATGGTCACTATGATCCATTTGTTGCCCGCAGGTGCGGCCATTGTATGTAACCAATGCGGCGATCAATCTTCATGATAGGAATCTAGATGGGTCACGTGGCCAGCGAAATAGAAACGGAAAAATTTGACATCGTCATCCGCGGTGGCCGCCTGATCGACGGCACCGGCGCACCGTCCGTGGCCATGGACGTGGCCATATCGGGCGAACGGATTACTGCAATCGCGGCGCCGGACGACAGCGGCCATTGGTGGGGTGCGCTAGAAATTGACGCCTCGGACCGGGTGCTGGCGCCCGGCTTCATCGACGTGCATACCCATGATGATAATGCGGTTTTGATCAACCCCACCATGCCGGCAAAACTCAGCCAGGGGGTCACCACGGTCATCGTTGGAAACTGCGGCATCTCTCTATCCCCGATTACCGATATCGACCCACCGCCGCCCCTGAACCTGCTGGGCAATCGTGATAGCTACCACTTCGATACCATGGCAGAATATCTGGCGGCGGTCGAGGTGGCTCGGCCCAGCGTTAACGTCGCCGCACTGGTTGGTCACGGCACCTTGCGGGCCGGCGCCATGGATGACTTGAACCGGGTCGCTACAGCCGGTGAAATCGACGTCATGCGGGACAAGCTGTCTGCCTCCATAGCTGCCGGCGCGATCGGATTTAGCACTGGACTGTATTATAAAACCTCGTCAGCCGCCGATATGGAGGAAGTCATCGCCCTCGCGGAAGTTCTGTCTGAGGTCGGCGGCATTTATACGACCCATATGCGCGACGAGGCCAATAACGTCATCGCATCATTGCAGGAAACACAGACCACCGCCCAACGTGCTAATGTGCCCGTGGTCGTCTCGCACCACAAATGTTCTCTGCCTGCGAACTGGGGCCGCAGTGGCGAGACCCTGGCCTTTATCGAGGAAGCCCGAAAATCAGTCGCCATGGGCCTGGATGCCTATCCCTACGCCGCAGGCTCCACTGTGCTGGACCCCGATTGGGTCAACGGCGACATCCGGGTCATGATCACCACGTCGCAAACATATCCCAAGGCCAAGGGCCGCGATCTGACGGACATTGCCGAGGAATGGGGGTGCACGTTAAAAGAGGCTGCGGTCAAACTATCACCAGCGGGGGCGATCTATTTTCAGATAGATGAAGCAGACGTGCAGCGGATCCTGGCCTATCCCCCAACCATGATTGGCTCGGACGGCCTACCCCATGACGAGCACCCCCATCCCCGCCTATGGGGCACCTTCCCCAGGGTCTTGGGCCATTATTGCCGCGAGCTGGGACTGTTCGATCTGGAAACCGCGGTACACAAGATGACCGGGTTGCCGGCGCAGACCTTTGATTTGGCGGATCGTGGCACGGTTCAAATCGGTGCCTTTGCCGACCTGGTAGTGTTTGATCCCGCGCGGATCATCGATCTGGCTACCTTTGAAAATCCACTACGGCAATCCGTTGGGATCGACTATGTTCTGGTCAACGGTACCCTGTCGCTGCTGCAAGGCAATCTTTGCCCCGAACGGGCGGGGCAAATTGTGAAACGTCATTAAACCGGATTGGAGGCGACGGCTTGACGACTGACCAAATCGACACCCCCGCGGTGGTGATCGACCTTGATGTAGTAGAAAACAATCTCCACTCGTATCAGGCTTATTGTGACGAGCACGACATCGCGCTGAGGCCGCATATCAAGACACATAAATTGCCCAGCCTCGCCAAGGCGCAAATCGATGCCGGCGCTGTCGGCATCACCTGTCAGAAAATTGGCGAGGCGGAGGTCATGGCGGATGCTGGTATCGAAAACATTCTGCTGACATACAACATCATCGGCGAGGCCAAACTAGTGCGACTACGCAGTTTACATGACAATATAAAACTGTCCGTGACGGCCGACAACCCCACTGTGATTGTAGGCTTGAGCAGCGCCTTCGCGGACGCGGACTGGCCTCTTGCGGTATTGATCGAATGTGACACCGGCGCCGGCCGTTGCGGCGTGCAAACACCCGAAGCCACCGTCGAGCTGGCCCAGCAGATAGGCCAAAGCATGGGTCTGCGCTTTGCCGGCCTGATGACCTATCCAGCCACGGGCGGCACGGCGGCCGTACAAACATTTATGACCGCGGCCAAGGCTCTGCTGGCCGATGCGGGTTATGCCTGTACCACTATTTCCAGCGGCGGCAGCCCCGATTGCTGGCGGGCACACGAGGCTCCCATCGTCGATGAGTATCGGATCGGGACCTATATTTATAATGACCGCAGTCTGCTGGAACGAGAGGTCTGTGCATTATCCGATTGCGCCTTGCACGTTCTCGCCACGGTGGTCAGCGTACCAACGCCGGATCGGGCCATAATTGACGCCGGCAGCAAAATCTTGACCACCGACCTGTTCGGCCTAAAGGGCCATGGCTTGGTGATCGGTCATCCGGACGTGATAATTACAAACCTAAGTGAGGAGCATGGCCATCTAGATTGCAGCCGATCAAAAGACTGTTTCTCCGTTGGCGACCGGATCAGGATTGTTCCCAACCACGCCTGCGTGGTCAGTAATATGGTGGATCAAGTTCACTTGTTACAGGACGATGTCGTTGTCGCCGTCCAGGACGTAGCGGCCCGTGGCAAGATTGCCTGAGGACCGGTCAATCGAGAGATAGATCTCCGCCACAAAAATCATTTTTAGCGGAATGGAACATGCGGTGAATTAAGGTAAGAACTATCGTGGCGCGTTGCCGGCACGTCTGCATGACAGTCAGAAGTTCAGCAGCATCCTAAATGCCGCGTTGGGTGCAATGCGTTATGGCGGGCGGGCGTGCAGCCATAAATCTGAAGGTTCCGAAAGACCGTCTTGGCGGGCCAGGCCCATGTTGTGGCGCTGTGTGTTTGGCATGATATTCTACTCTCAAGTCGGTGCAGATAAGTTCGCCGTAACCCGTAGGCCTCCTACAAAAAAGGACGCAATTATCGTGCCTACTTGTCGGAACCAATGAATTCAAGGTTTTAATGTGCTCGCACCATGCATACGGCTTCAATTATGTAATAAACAGGACAGTGCCCGTGTATCAAACAATGAAACTGTTTTAAAATCGACTGCTCTGCCACCACTACGAGGCGTATTGGCGGCAGAGCAGCTATCGTGGTACCAATGACGAGAGCTGGAACTGTATACGGATTTATGCGGATTATGAGGAAATGTGTGTCACAGGAGAAGCGAGCCATGCCGCAGCAGACAACGCCATCAACAAACAAAAAGACCGCCACTGAATTCGATGCGATCATCGTAGGCGCGGGGGTCGGAGGGCTTTACGCATTGCATCGCCTGCGCGCGCTGGGCCTCAACGTCAGGGTTTTTGAAGCGGGCAGCGACGTTGGTGGCACCTGGTATTGGAACCGTTATCCAGGCTGCCGCTGTGACGTGGAAAGCATGGAATATTCTTATTCCTTCTCTGACGAGCTGCAGCAGGAATGGCAATGGCCCGAACGCTACGGCACACAACCGGAAATCCTGCGCTACATCAACCATGTCGCTGACCGCTTTGAGTTGCGCCGCGATATTCTGTTCGACACCCGCATCCTCACGGCCAAGTTTGACAAGGTCGCCAACCGATGGACCCTAGAGACCGACGGTAACGGCGTGTTCTCGGCGCCGTTTTGCATCATGGCAACCGGCAACCTCTCGACGCCAAGAATGCCGGACTTCCCCGGCCTGGAGAGTTTCAAGGGAAAATCGTACCACACCGGCCTGTGGCCCCATGAAGGCGTGGACTTCACGGGCCTCCGGGTCGGCGTCATCGGCACCGGTTCCTCCGGTGTGCAGTCGATCCCGCTGATCGCCAAACAGGCAAAGCATCTGCACGTCTTTCAACGCACTGCTAATTTCACCCTGCCGGCCCGAAACGGGGCGCTGGACCCAGACGTGGAACGCCGGCACAAGGCGGAATACACCGAACGCCGTAGCGCGGCCCTGGATACGCCCTTTGGTATTGCCGGTCACCCGCCGCCGGTGAAATCGGCACTTGAGGCCTCCGAGGAAGAGCGCAATGCCGCCTACGAGGCAAAGTGGGCGGCGGGGGGCTCCATCAGTTTCCTCTATGCCTACAATGACCTGCTGGTGAATAAGGCGGCGAACGACACGGCAGCGGAATTCGTGCGCAAAAAGATCCGCGGCACGGTCAATAACCCGGAGGTGGCCGAACTGTTAGCGCCCAACGACCATCCCATTGGGACCAAGCGCCTGATCCTCGATACCGATTACTACGAGACCTATAACCGCGACAACGTCACGTTGGTAGACGCCAGAAAAACACCGATCGAAGAAATCACGCCCGCCGGCCTGCGCACCAAGGACACAGAATACAACCTCGATGCTATCGTCTTCGCTACTGGTTTTGACGCCATGACCGGCGCCCTGCTCGAAATTGACTTGCGCGGAATTGGTGGCATCAGCTTACAAGACAAATGGGCCGATGGGCCACGTTCCCATCTCGGCTTGATGATTTCTGGCTTTCCCAATATGTTCCTAATTACCGGACCGCAAAGCCCGTCGGTCAAGGCACAGATGATCCTTGCCTGCGAACAGCACACGGATTGGATCATCGATTGCCTAGAGCACATGGCCGCGCACGGCATGGCACGGATCGAGACTGACGCGGAAGCCGAGGACGCCTGGGTCGCCCATAGCAATGAAGTAGCTAATTCAACCCTCTATCCGCTGGCCAATTCCTGGTATATGGGCGCCAACATCCCAGGCAAGCCGCGCATCTTCATGCCCTATGTTGGCGGCTTTGACCGCTACAAGCGCGCCTGCGACGATATTGCCGGCAAGGCCTACAAGGGCTTCACCCTGACCCCAGCCAAAGAGCCGGCCCTCGTCAACGCCTAGACAAATTCAATTTGCCCGCCAGACAAAACGGTCCTGGTCTTAGGCAGCCGATGACTGTTTTGACTGCCAAATCTGGATCATACCATCGACGGTCACGGCGTCCGCGAACAAGAATGCCATGGTGTTGATAGCGAAATCGTGGCGTTCCTGTTCCAGTTCGCCGGTGGCATCGGTGACGACAAAAGTCTTATAGTCGCGCTGGCTAGCATCGCGTACCGTG
>Ga0310124_10003067_pt1 | contig 11353 bp, 8 predicted proteins | sample CB11b_AW_Bot5_MG_FD_203507 | JGI IMG/M metagenome (GOLD analysis project Ga0310124, IMG submission 203507) | Marine microbial communities from Western Arctic Ocean, Canada - CB11b_AW_Bot5 | ecosystem: Environmental > Aquatic > Marine > Oceanic | place: Canada: Western Arctic Ocean | collected...
TAGCAGTTTTTGCAGTTGGACCGTACGGATCTTTTGGCGGATTTATTTGATATTGTTATGCGGCATCGTTCACGCTGGTTAGTCCAATATTTTGACAGTGACACGCAGGTTTTCTGATCAGGCTGAGTAGTGGTATGAGCAACATGGAGCCAACTTCTAAATTGGTATGCAACGGGAGGCGTGGCCTTTTCCAGGTTGGAGTAACGGCATTCCTGCTGTTGTCCCAGGCTGGTTGTGGGCCTTCGGAAGCAGATTTGGAATACCTTGAGTTGGTGAAAGCAGGAAATGTGCCACAGGTTAAGGCCCTGCTGACCGAGGGTGTGGATGTCAATACACACGATCGGGATGGTAATAGCGCGTTGTATTGGGCGGCTTGGAAGGGCCATATTGCAATGTTGGATCTATTACTTAAAAAGGGTGCTGATGTCGACGCCAAGGCTGCGTACGGTCAGGTTGTGCTGCATGCGACAGCAAAAGCGGGCAAGATCGAGATGGTGCGATATCTACATAAGCATGGTGCGTTGGTGAATATTCAGGATAATCGTGGTCGCACACCGTTCTTTCTGGCGGTACGGGAGGGGCGTGATGATATGGCCAGGCTTCTGATAGAGCACGGTGCAGAGATTAACGTGGGTGACGGACGCCGATGGACGCCGCTGCATGTGGCATCATGGAATGGTGATATGGCAATGGTTCAGTTTTTATTGAAGCAGGGCGCAGACGTGACTGCAGAAAATGTAGATGGTCTGACACCATTGCAATTGACAGTTGAGGAAGGTCATCGCGGCAAGGCCAGTCCACTTCGTCGGGCTGATGTGGCTTCCTTATTGCGCCAGCACGGTAGTTAGGCTCTTCTGCGGCATGGAGTGACCAAATGGAGCCGAGCGGGATCGAACCGCCAACCTCTGCATTGCGAACGCAGCGCTCTCCCAATTGAGCTACGGCCCCATGGTCAGGGCAAGTATACACCATGAATTGACATAACGGGCCTACGGATTCGTCTGGTTCTGGCCAGCGCATCCGAGGAACTTCGACAACGTCTAGCAGAGAGGGAAAAACCCTATTTGCACGTTTATAGCCCTTGCTTATACCAGAATCTTGACCTTCGGAATGTGGGGCGATTAAATAAGTTTGCTGGGCGGATGGCAGTAGGGGTGCTAATCCCGAGTTCCCCGAGAGCCCCACGCAGGCATACCCCATAAGGCCCCCATAACAAATAAGCTTTATCTAGCCCTGCCGGTTCCCACTAACGCATGAATTCAATACCATAACTGTGATTCAAGATCAGGTAATCGGCCTAATGGAATTCATAGGTCAGCACCGTGTCTGATCTCCGGCAGGTTTGGTGCTGAACAGCAGTTGAATCAGGACGACCGCGCACGAATAGAAAAAGATCGAGAACAAGTGGTTTAGCGAGGTATACGGCATGGCGAAGAAGAACGACTGTTGGGGTATCGAAGTAGGGTCTAATGCTATCAAGGCAGTAAGGCTGATTGGCGATGGTGCTGATGTGGCCTTGGCTGACTACACGGTGATCCCGTTCAAGCAGATTCTCACCACGCCGGATTTAGATGTCGAGGAGCAGATTCAGGTTGGCCTAGATGAACTACTTGCGACACGCGACTTATCTAAAAGTACGGTAGTTGTGTCGGTACCAGGGCATATGGCATTTGCTCGATTTGCCAACCTGCCACCGGTCGAACCCAAGAAAGTGCCTGACATCATCAAGTTTGAGGCGGTACAGCAGATTCCATTTCCCATCGAGCAGGTAGAGTGGGATTACCAGGTGTTTTCCCAAGCCGACTCCCCGGATTTGTCTGTTGGTATTTTTGCGATTACTAAGGATAAAGTCGCTGATTTTCTTCTTAACTTCAAGCAGGTTGGGATTAATGTTGATGGTCTGACGCTTTCACCGCTGGGAGTTTTTAATGCATTCGAATATGACAAAAGACAAGATAAAGATAATGAGGGTGTGATTGTGGTGGACATCGGTACAACCAGTACCGATGTGATTATTAATGAAGGCGGCGCCATGTGGCTTCGCACACTTCCTATCGGAGGTAAAAACTTCACCGAAGCACTTGTGCGTGCATTCAAACTAAGTTACCCCAAGGCAGAGAAAATCAAGCGTGAAGCTGCTACGAGCAAATACGCTAAGAAGATCCTGACCGCGATGCGTCCGGTGTATGCTGAACTGGTTCAGGAGATACAGCGTTCACTTGGCTATTACCAGAGTCTCAATCAGGAAGCTAACCTTGGTCAACTGATTGGTGTTGGATCAACATTCTGTCTTCCGGCTTTGCGGAAATTCTTTAAACAGGAACTACAACTGGAAATTGTGCGCCCCGAAGGCTTTGGCCGCATCGGTGTTGAAGGTAAACAGGAGTCGAAATTTGCGGCAGATGCGGTGAATCTTGCGACGGCCTATGGCCTGGCGATACAAGGCCTGGGTTTGGAATCGGTGTCAGCCAATGTGTTGCCCCGCCATCTGATTCGTCAGCAGTTGTGGCGGGAAAAACAACGTTGGTTTGCGGCGGCGGCGGCAATGATCCTCCTGCCGGTGCTACTGATGTGGGGCAATCTGCTCCGGGTTGAAGGGGTGGTGGAGTCAGCCGCACAGGAGACGAAAGAAAAAATGAAGCAGGTGGTGCCAAAGGCTGAGGGATATGTGATGGAACTGGAGGGATTGAGCGAGGATAAAGGAGATTTAGAGGCGATCGAGAACCTCAGCCGCTTACTCGATTATCGCGACGTGTGGCCAAAGTTGATGCAGGATCTTAATATGGCGACCTTGGCCCTGAAACCCCAGGAGGTCTTAACCAAATCACATTATCACGATTGGGAGCAGATTCCACGATCTGAACGCCGCCGGATTTTTATCGAATCAATTGAGGCGGAATACAAGTATGCAACGGGCGATGAGATGGAGGGTTTGGAAAGGTCAAAGAAAAAAGGAAAGAAAAAGAAGTCGAAGAGAAAGAAAGGTTCAAAACTGGGCGCAAAGAATAGATCCGGCGGTGGTTCATCGGCAGACCCGGGATTGCCTGGCTCCATACATATCACGGTAACGGGAATAACTACCTTGCAGCCTGGAGCCGCCAGGGAATTGTCAGATCATGTCATTGGATGGTTAAAGTCGCATAGCGATCAACCGGACCGTCCCTATCGGCTTGAAGTCCCAGATGAGGACTTTTACGTCGAACCTGCCTTGGATGCCAGGGGAATACGTCGTCGCGACTTATCAAGTTCCAAGCGAACCCGGAGGACCTCGCGTTCTAGATCCAGTGCAATGGGTCGATCAACCATGGTAGATCCGATGGCTGGACGAATAGGTGGGCCTGCCGCCATGGGTGGCATGATGGGTTTTCCAGGCGCACCGCCAATGGGTGGCCCAGTATCCGGGGGACGCGGTAGTGTGGATCGCTCGACCGTCGATGACTTGTATCCCAAGCGGCCATTTTCTGATGAGCCCCGAACAACGGACTCGCGTTTCAAGATCGTCTTAATTGCCAAGTTGGTGGGGCCCGATGATGCCCGCAAGGCTGAAACCGGCGAGCGGACAACAGGCAAACCGATCAAGGATGGCACGCAGGCCAGGGCGGAGGTGCGGCCATGAAAGGAATACTCGCTTGGATAAAATCAAATTTAGTGGTGGTAATCGGCGGTGTGGTGGTGATTATTGCGGTGGTCGGCCTGTTTCTTGGCCACGTGCGTGGCGGTGGGATTGTTAAGCGTGGCAGTGAGATCAACAAGAATCTGAGAAAGATTACGGGATTGATGGAGAAATCCGTGGAGATCCCAGCAGCGAATCCTGGAGAGAAGCCAACCAGTCAAACCGTCACCGTCAATCCGCGGGTGATTGAGCAGTTGCAGGGGCTGCTGGGTCGCATGAAGGGTGAGTACAGTGCGATTTTTGGTCTTGCGGTTGAACGCAATCAATTTGGTGTGTCTGACCATCAGCAACATGCAAGTGAACCCCAGGGCCACTTCCCGATGATGAGTGGTTTGTTTCCCACTCCATCTAATCCCGCAACACCATACGATGCCAAGCGAGCCTATCGCGAAGCGTTTACGGAAATGCTTGGTTCCTATTCCTCAAAGTCATCCTACCCGAACCTCAATTCGGGTATGCCGCCTGATGGACAGGCCATTCAGGCAGAGGTCGACAGGACCCAGAATGATTTCAAGGGGCGGTTCGTGCTGAACTCCTCAAACTTGGATGATCGTCAGCAAGAGGCCCTGCGTAGTGAGCAGCAGAATGCTGTGCTTGAACTGTTGACCCAGAGAGCAAGGTCAATCCATATTTATGCCGAGCAGCCGTTAGAGAATCTCGCTTACATCCAATTTCCTGCAGGACCCTTTGATGTCGACTTTTGGTCAGGTTACGACGGTGCCGATGACAAAGCGCCTAAGGTGGATGAAATCTGGGAGGGCCAGATGGGCCTTTGGATGCAGCAGGATATCGTCGAGGTGATTGCCCGAATGAACGAGGTCTGGAACCCCGATCAGAATGTGACAACAGCACCCATCAAACGGCTTATTGGGATTGAGGTTGTCGATGGTTACATAGGTGTTCACACCAAGGGTACATTGGCCGGCACCCGCCGGTCCAGCATGTCGATGAGTGCAGCCTTGATGCGGGGCGGTGCAACGTTGATGGGAGGTAGGGCGAGCAGAACGCCAACCGCGGTGAGCAATCCAACTACTGATTTTGCCATCAGCCATACTGGGCGAAATAGCAATCAAATCTATGATGTGCGCCACGTGCAGGTGACACTGGTCATGGATTCACAGCAACTTCCAAAACTGTTCGAAACGCTTTCGGAAGTTAATTTTATGACCGTACTCAAGATGACCATCATTGACGTGGACGAATACGAAGCTTTACGGGAGGGCTTTGTCTACGGTGAGAGTGATGCAGTTGAGGTGGAAATTTTGATAGAAACTATCTGGTTACGGCAATGGGTAACGCAGTGGATGCCGAACCTGCTTAAAAGTGAATTAGGGATCCTCAAGGAAGGGGATGACGGCTATGTCAATCCCAGCAGCATGGATGAGGATGATGAATTTGGCATGGGTGCCAGGCCCCGTTGAGTCAGCTTAAGGACCTTATGATCGGCGATGGCGGAAATGGCAACCGTTGAGGCCCATCGTTAGGAGTGTGTCAGTAATGAAGATTAAGAATATCAACATCATCGAGAGGCATGTTGAGAAAATTGTTTTGGCGGGGGCAGCTCTTTTCTTTCTGTGTGTGGTATGGTTTTATTTTGTTCGAAGCCCTTATCGCGTGGAGATGCAGGTCGGGCGGGAAAAACAGAGTCTTGCCATTGAAGATGCGGAAGGAAAAGTTCAAGAGGAACTGGAAAAGCTGGCTGGGCAACTTAATTCCAAGAAAGGCTTGCGCGATGTAGATACCGTGCAGGTGCAGGGTTATACAGAACATTTCAAGACTCGCAAGGAACAGCCAATTCTGGCAATGGGGCAATTTGACGGACCCATTGGCACGCCGGGATTGGATATTCAGGATCGTCCATCGCTGGTTTCACAGGCCTACGACATCCCCTTTCTTGACGCACCAACGCAAATCAAGGCGTGGGCTGATTTTGGTGTTTTGCAATCACGTCGCGAATTGATTTCTGACATTAAAGCAATGGTTGGCGCGGACAAATTGGCCACGCAAGCCGCCGATGCATACGCAAAAATGATCGGTGAAAAGGCGCCGAGAGATTTTCGTTTTGTTACCGTCAAGGCCGAGTTTGATCTAAACAAATGGGTGGAAAGATTAGAAGCACAGCAAGGTCCTCGCAAGATCCCAGAAGGTTGGTGGCGTCCGCGTATGTTGGTTACGGATGTGGCGATTGAGCGCCAAGTGCTCGATCCGTCGACTGGACGCTGGTCTGCAGCAACTGGAGAGGCAGATGTGATTAATCCGCTACCTCATTCCGTGGGGTTCCGTCGGTGGCACACGCCCTATAAGGCCGATCCATGGTTTGAAGGCCAACCCGGCCAAGTGATGCTGGAGATCCGTGATCGTCAGGAACTGATCATGCAGGGGTTTATGCCGCCGATGACCGCCGCGCGATTTGTGCCGCGGCCCGATGAGCGAGGTGAGGATCTTTCACTGGCCGATCAGGAGAAGTTATTTAGGATCAACAAGCAGATCGATCGGATTAAGAGGGATTTGAGGCGTCTTAAGCAATTGCAGGAAGGTGGTCGTTTAAAGGGCAAGCAAAGAGCGGATGCCAATATTCCGTCCCGCAGCCGGTCCGAATCACGCAGTGGTTTCCCGGATATGCCTTCCGGCATGCCGTCTATACCAACCAGTGGGAAAAAGAGGTCAAAGCGTAAATCTTCTACACCATTGACGCAGGCCATGTCCCAGACACCTGCGAGCAGGACGGCGACCCTCTCCCAGCAGTTGATGGCGGCTGAATTGGAGCGCGATCAGTTGCTGGGGCGTGATGTGAAGGGCGCAGCAGCCAAGGGTCGTGGTGCGATGCCTCGTGGGATGTTGCAGATGGGTAGGATGCCGCCGGCGGGTTTTCCCCAGCCGCGTAATATGGGGCGTCGTACGGTAAGCAGTAGGCGGAATCGACAGGATATTCCACTTGGGGTTGATCCTGAGTCGCAGGAACTACCAAAGATGACTCTCTGGGGGCACGATATCACCGCACTGCCTGGTAATAGTTACCGGTACCGGTTGCGGGTTCACGTACTTAATCCGCTATTCGACCAAAAACAACTTAATGAGCAACAGAAAGAGGCGTTCGGTCAACGCCTGGCAATTGCGTCACACCCAACTGCGTGGTCTGACCCCATTGACATCGATCCTGATGTTCAGTTTTTTGTCGTTTCCACTGACCGGTCTCATGACCGGGCCGAAGCGGAATTCTTCCGGGTATTCAACGGCCAACTACGTGAAAGTACATTCACCATCAGTTCAGGTGATCCGATGGGAGGCATTGTTGACTTGGAATACGAGGGTCGAATGAGGCGAGTGGATATGCGCGTAGATAGTGTTGCGGTGGATGTGGTTTCCCAAGGCTCTGGTGCCCAAGGCGATGCCTACCTCATCTACTACCATAACCAGAATCAAAGCATGAAGCAGCGTGCAGTGGATGAGGATCGACACAGCCAGAAGCGCATACAATTGAAAAATGAAATTGCCCGCGTCAAAACGGAGGGTGATGTTGGCCTAGGAGGAAATCGCAATTTTCGCCCACGGGGATTTGATGCCGGTGGAATGGGCATGCCATCATTCCCTATTCAATAGGGCTTGTTGCGGTCGCTTCGCCATTATTCTGTGGGTGCATATGGATGTCGCCACGCAGCAAGAACAATGAACCGGTCATGGAATAGGCAACCATGTAAAGACGGTATAGCATCAGCATGCCAATCAGTTGATTGGACGTACATAGTGACGCGGTAACGAGCAGAGGGATGCCGATCGCCTCTTGGACGCCAAGTCCCTGGTAACTGATTGGGATAGCAGCGCCGAAGAGTAGGACCGGAATGACAACTGCCATCAGGTTTGCTGGTTGCGTGATGCCTAGGGCATAGCCCGCTAATGTCGTGCTGGTGATCAGGCAGCAATGCACGACAACAGACAGGGTGACCGTCGCCAAAATAGTAGGTTTATGATCACGGTAGGCCATTGCCGCCTGGTCCAGACTCTGAAAAAACTTTTGGCCAGGCAGCTTAGAGATTAGGTAATCGATCCCCAGCATTCGCCGCAGCATGGGGGATAAAAAGATGCCGCCGCCGATGAAGGTTATTGCGGCAAGAAGCCAGATGATTCCAGTGATCCTTCTGGCCATTAGATCGTCAAGCATAAACAGCCCGGCAACTCCGCCCACAATGATGAGGCCAACTACTCCGGCAATGCGATCCATTACCACACTCATCACAGCGTCGGCATTACGGCCGCTCCCTTTGGCAGCATAATATGCCTTGACCACATCCCCCCCGGTTGAGCCCGGCATGCAGTAGTTGAAGAAATTCCCCACCATATACAGGCGGAATGCCTTGGGGAAACTGACTGGCATCTTTCTTGCGCGTAGTAACAATAACCACCGAGTTGTTTGGAGTGGGAAAATAAGACCCATGATGAGCCATCCGGCGACCAACAATGGCGTCTTCGCCCCACGGAGGGTGGGAGTGATGCCGGGTTTAAACTGAAATTGATTGTCCTCAGCCCCCCGGTCATCAGCAGGGATATTCATCCTTTGTTGGCCGCCGATCCTGATGGTGACCAACTCGCCTCGATCGAAGCTTTTCTCATTTCCTGCGATGGTTGGATAAGATGTTACCTCAAGGAGCAAGGAGCCATCAGGTATTTTCGTGCCTGCTGGCAATTGGACATGATCCGTCCAGGTAAGGCTGAAGATGATATAGCCAATACCTCCAGCGGCAATCAGAATCCGTATGCATGTCAGTAGATACTTTTTCATTGCCAAGTGATATCGGCTTAGATGCAGGGTTAGCTGGATGCATGGAATGGCGGGTCGTTTGCAAGGTGCAATTGGTGCGATAAGCTCATCATTATGACTACGTCAATCTTCTTGTACGCTGCGCCAGCACGATGTGCGGCGAGATTTGTCTGGTTCATTGGTGCATGCCAAGTAGTCTTTTGTGGATTTTTATTCTGGCTTGTTTTATCGGGAGGCCAGTTTGGGGTATTCGGGCTTGTCAGGGCCCCAGCGGGCGGATTTTCGGACCTGAACGGGATATGGCAACTGGCTGCCGATACGCATGCCGCGCGTGTTATGACTTTGGCGATTTTCGGTACGGTGCTGGCGGTGACGCAGATGCTTTTAGGCTTTGCAATCCACGCTAGGAGGCGGTGGTCAGCAACAGTTGCGCTCCTGTTTACACTGGCACAGTGTCTGGCCGTTGCTTTGTTATTGGCCCTGGCTGCAGTCAACGCGGTGGCGTCATCTAGCCCGGATCAGTTAACCTTGTCTGTACTTATTCTTGGGACGCCACTAGCCGTATTGGTGGTTGCTTCACGGCACCTTCATCTTGCTCGACATGTCGGCGGCCAAATATAGTCCAGGTGATTGGATGTCTTCTTTGCCACTAAGTACTGAAGAAAACCACGATTCGGAGACGATTGGCCCCTTTCCTGCTCTCGCTTTTGCCCAAGGGACGGGTGTCGTATTGCAGGTGGTTGGCGGAGCATTTTTAATGGTCTGTTGCTGTATGTGCTCAACGGCCTTTCAATGGGATCCACAGTGGACATTGCTGGAAGCAGAATCCATTGAGCCTGCACCACCGCGTGGACGGCTTGCTGATCTTGTCGCAGATCCAGGAAAGTTTGGGCTTATGGCCACCGTTGTGGCCTCAACGGTGGGTGGGTGGGGGTTATTGGGGTTTGGCTTGGGCTTGCAGACGGACAAGCCCCGAGCAGCCTGGGGGGCGGTGATATGCGTGTGTATCCTGTTGATTGCGATGTTAGTGGCTGCCTATGGATTGTGGTGGGGTTCGGCGTCCTGGCCGGCCCGAGTGGTTAATGGCCTGATGGTTTTGGTGGTACTCGTGTTGCTTCCATTTACGGTTACGGCACTGCGGCAGGTGCGGGCCAATCCTCCATCGGGTGCGCTGAATCTGGTGCCTTATGATTATGATCCAAAGAAGGACCTGGGACACCACTGATAGGTTGCCATGGTTTGGATGCAGGCAGAAATAGAATGGAAGATATAAAGACCACCAATAGGAACAGTTTATACGGAGCGCAGTCATGTCAACTCATTTTGGACGCCTAGTCTGTGGTGTGCTGGCATTGAGTTTTGTCTGTGCAGATGTGCGTGCGGTTGATATGGATCATGACAGATTGGCTGATGCCGCGGCCATGCGTGGAATTGCCTTTCTAAGCCAAGCACAAAGTGAGTTTGGCAGCTGGTCACCCCAGATTGGCCCGGCGGTTACCGCAATAGTGCTTACGGTCATGCTCGATCGGCCGGACCTCGTACACGATGATTCGGTTGTGGATAGGGCATTGGCATTCATCTTGAGAAAATGTCGAGACGATGGCGGGATTCACGAGGGAATTCTGCATAATTACAACACGGCGATTTGTCTTTCGGCTCTAGCCCGTGCGAGACAAAGCCCTCAGGTGGTCGAGGCTATTGACAAAGGCTGCGAGTTTCTGCGCCAGCTTCAGTGGTACGATCAGGTCGACCCCAAGAGTGTGTCAGTCGGACCGGACCATCCCTTTTATGGCGGTGCCGGTTACGGTAAACATGGCAGGCCGGATCTTTCGAATACACAGATCATGCTACAGGGTTTGTACGATGCCGGACTTTCACCGACAGATCCGGTATTTCAAAGAGCACTCGTATTTATCTCCCGATGCCAAGGTACTGCCGCCAATATGCAGTGTGGTGATCAGATTGTTCAGGATGGTGGGTTCGTATACTCGACAAGTATTGACAAGAATCACATCGGCATCCCCCAATCACTTGCAAGTCCCGAGGCTCGCGATGAAGCAATGCTGGGTAAGCCCGTGACCGGATTGCGCACATATGGTTCAATGACGTATGCTGGGTTCAAGAGTTATGTTTATGCGATGCTAAGCCACGATGATCCGCGTGTAATAGATGCCTACAACTGGATCCGACGCCACTACACCGTCGATCACAATCCAGGCATGCCCGAGGGGTTGAAACTGGATGGTTACTTTTACTATCTGATGACGATGTCTCGCGCGCTGGACGCATGGGGATTACGGTATATTGAAACACCTGACGGCTACAGGCATGATTGGGCAAAAGATATGACCATAAAATTGCTATCGATGCAGCGTGCTGATGGATCCTGGCGGAATACATCGGAACGGTGGATGGAAAATGACCCCAATCTGGTGACGGCCTATGCGCTGATTGCGCTAACGCATGCATTGAAATGAATATTCTTAGTAGACGGTAGTTGTCAGCCGACACCCGGCTTGGCATGGTGAATGTGTTGTGCAGATCGATTTGAAGCTAGCGTGGCGGCTAGATGAATGGCTGCTTTCATGCTTTGCGAGTTGGCAATGTTCTTGCCCACAATGTCGAACGCTGTACCGTGGTCAACACTGGTGCGAATAATTGGCAACCCCAGTGTTAGGTTCACCGCATCTTCAAATGCCAGCATCTTGAGTGGGATGAGTCCCTGATCGTGGTACATTGCGACGATCAGGTCGTATTTTCGACGGTTGGATTCGTGGAAGATCGTGTCTGCCGGGAAGGGGCCGCAAACGTCTATGCCAGCATGCCGTGCCATCTCAATGGCCGGTTTGATGACGCGGTGTTCCTCATCTCCAAGTTGTCCATTTTCTGAAGCATGTGGGTTCAGTGCACAGGCTGCGATGCGA
>Ga0310124_10003073_pt1 | contig 11338 bp, 10 predicted proteins | sample CB11b_AW_Bot5_MG_FD_203507 | JGI IMG/M metagenome (GOLD analysis project Ga0310124, IMG submission 203507) | Marine microbial communities from Western Arctic Ocean, Canada - CB11b_AW_Bot5 | ecosystem: Environmental > Aquatic > Marine > Oceanic | place: Canada: Western Arctic Ocean | collected...
TTTCGAGCTTTAAAGTCACATGACCCGGCGTGTGGCCGGGCGCCGGCTCCAACAGCAAACCGTCCGCCAGGGCATGGGTGCCATCGGTCATTTCAGCCAATCCATGTTCGACGATGGGCAACACGGCATCAGCAAAACTCAGACCATCCATGTCTTCGGCATTGGCATTGGCATTGGCTTGATAATATTCAAAATCCGCGCGGGAAAAGACATACTTGGCGTTGGGGAAAGTGGGTACCCAGTGGCCATCTATCAACTGGGTGTTCCAGCCCACATGATCCACGTGCAAGTGGGTGCACATGACCATGTCGATGTCGCCAGGCTGAAAACCCGCATCCGCCAGGCGTTGTAAATACGGCCCTTGCTGGTGATGCCAGCGTTCCGCGGGCATACGGTCCTTGTCATTGCCGACACAGGTATCGATCAGTACGGTCAGCCCGTTGAACTGGACGACCCATGAATGCATGCTCAACAACGCTGTCATCTTCTCCGGGTTGACATAGTTGGGCACCAGCCAGTCCTTGTGCACCGCGAATACCGCATCGTCCCAATCGGGAAACAGCGTGGTTAACCGAAACGCCGGACCAGCCATTTCCTCGACCCGCGTGATCCTGGCGCTACCAATGTCTTGATGGCTGACGGGGTTGCTCATTTTGCCGCCTCCGGTTCTGGCTTTTCATAGGGTTTTAACAACCGCCAAACGCCGTCGGCGGTTAAAAGCGTGCGCTCGCCATGAAATACGCAGCCTCGGACAAATGTGAAGTCATCGTCCAGATGGCTGATTTCCGCCGTACCCTCGATCCATGCATCCAGCGGGCCGGGTGTAAGATATTCCACGTTCATGGCCACGGTGGTGGTATAGCGCCGCGACACGCCCGAGGCGGCGCGGCCCATAAAGTCGTCAGCGAAGGTAAATATGGCGCCGCCATGAGCGACCTGGTTGGTATTGTCATGCAGTGCCCTGGATTGAAAGCCGTTGACGAAGCCGCCGTCCGCCAGGCGGCGGTAATGGTTTGGGCCACACAGCTCTGCAAAGGCGGCCTGATTGGGAAAAGGTTGAAAGCCGTCAGGAGCTGGCGGCCTTTTATTTGTAGGCGGCGCGGGCGGCAGTGCTGTTGGTTTTGCCGATCCGTACTGGCCAGGCTTGTAGGGGGCGAATAATTTGTAAGCCCCGCTGGCGGTCATCAAGGTGCGGTCGCCGGTGAACAGGCGCACCCGCAGAAAACCATGGCGCGGGTGATGCGTAGCAATTCTACCTGACCCTCGATCAGGCTATCCAGGGGCCCTGGCGCCAGATACTCCACCTTGAATTTGATCGTGGCGCAGAGCCTGCCCGTCACATGCACCACCGCATGACCTGTAATATGATCAGCGAAACTGTACAGGGCGCCGCCGTGGGGCGCCCCATTTGGGTTAGCGTGCAAGGCGCGGCTGTGAAAGCCATAGCGAAAGCCGCCTGTTGCTTCCGCGCGAAAACCAAAAGGCCCAATGCAATCACCAAACGCACCACTATGGGCAAAAGGTTGATAACCCTTGGGAAGAGCCTGGGATTGCCGGTTTTGGGCCTGCTGGTTCATGCTTTAATCATAGCACGTGGTTGGCGTTCAAGGCGCATCCGCCAGATTATCGGCCACCGCGCGCAGCCTGCGCGCCAGGTCCTGGCGCTGGCCGCCATCCAACTGCACCCCGAGACCAACCGCTACCACGGCCCGGCTGGGGCCGTCTGGCGCCCCCGGCAACGGTGTGATGGGCGCGGCCAAAACAACGACACCGCGAATATAATTGCCGTCGTCGATGGCGAAGCCGTCCCGCCGGGCCGCCTCGATCTCGCCCAGCCAGGTTTTGAATGCGGGCGGGTTCTGCCAACGCAGTTGTTTGAAACGGCGCCGCAATTCGGCCCGGTCCCAATTGTTTTGCGCCGCGACACAACGGCCGGTGGCCGAGATCAAGGCCGGGAAATGGCTGCCAATGTTCACGTGAATGCTCAAATCCAATTGGGATCGGGCCAGACCAACCACCACCATATGATCGTGACTATCCAGTTCAACGGCCACGGCGGTCACCTCGAAGGTAGCCGCGATTGCCTCCAATTGAGCCTGTACCGCCTGTACATAGCCACCTTGGCTCAATAAATCCCGCGCGATGCCCAGAATACCAACGCCCAAGGCGTAACGCTTGGAACTGGCATCGAAAATCACCAAATCCTCATGCGCCAGAGTGCGCAGAATATGCAACGCCGTGCTGGGTATCAGACCCAAGTCGCGGGCGATGCGGTTGACCCCCAGGGCTGTTTGACTGCGGCCCAAATGACGCAAGATCCCGGCCGCCCGGCTGACCGCCGTCACGGGCCGCGCCGGGCCTGTCCTATGTATTTCCGTGGTTTCGGTCATGGGCATCGTTCTTTGTCTATAGACAATAATATTGTGTATTGACAATACTGTCCAGGTCCATAGTCTTCCCATAGTCATCTTAATCCGGGTTGCCCGCATGCCCTTGCTGACCGACTACGGCTCCTACGCCGATGCCCAGCGCTATTGTTCCAAGGAACGGCTGTGGGATCTGTTCGATGGCGAGCGAGCCCACCTGAACATCGCCCACGAATGCCTGGGCCGACATCCCCGTGACCGGGTGGCCGTGCGCATCGCCATGGCGACGGGCGGTTCAGAAAGTTTTACCTTTGGCGAATTGTCCGATTGGTCCGGGCGCTACGCTAATTATTTACGCGCCCAGGGCATCGCGCCGGGCGACCGGGTGGCCCTGATGGTGGAGCCGTCATTGCCGTTCTATGCGGCCCTGTATGGGGCCATGAAGGCAGGTTGCGTGGCGGTGCCACTGTTTACCCTGTTCGGCCCGGACGGCCTGCGCCTACGGCTTGGCGACTGCCAGCCGGAATTGCTGCTGTTGGCGCCTGAAAAGGCGGAATTGGCCGTGGATGTGGGCTGTGCAGTGGCCATTGCCGATAGCGATTTCATGGCCATGCTGGAAAACCACGAAGCCGCGTTTGAAATGCAGACCTCCGGCAGCGACATGGCCATGTACCAATACACTTCCGGCACCACGCGGGAATTGCCCGAGGCGGTCCAGCATCGCCACCAATCCATCGTCACCGTCATGCTGGCGGCCCTGTACGGCACCGGCACCAGACCCGGTGACCGCTTCATGTGTCCCTCCTCAACCGCCTGGGGCCATGGCCTGTGGCATGGCACTCTGGCGCCCCATGCCCTGGGCGTCACCACGGCCAGCTATGCCGGCAAGTTCGACCCGGAGCGTCTGATGGCGGCGCTGGAAGAGTTTGAGATCACCAATCTGTCGGCGGCGGCGACCCATTACCGCATGATGAAGAACGTTGGTAGCGCCCGCCGCCATAGTTTTAATCTGGACAAGTTGAGCTTCACCGGCGAGCCCATGGACACGGACACCGCCCAGTGGGCCAAGGAAACCTTCGGTCAGTATCCGGGCAGCTTTTACGGCACCACGGAAGTCGGCGTATTGCTGGGCAGTTATCCGGGCGCGGCGGACCTGCCACCCAAGCTGGGCGCCCTGGGCCTGCCCATGCCAGGCCAGGAAGTTGCGATCCTGGATCCTGACGGCGAGCTTTGTGCGGCCGACGAAGTGGGCGAAATCATGGTAATGCGTCGGGACGGCTGGTTCCCCACCAAGGACCGGGGCCATAGGGACCCGGACGGCTATTTCTTCCACGGTGGCAGGGCGGACGACGTCATTATCTCCGCCGGCTGGACCATGAGCGCCATGGAGATCGAGGATACTTTGTTAAAACACCCCGACGTTCTGGAAGCCGCCGCGATCGGCGCGCCGGATGCGGTGCGTGGCCTGGTGGTTAAGGCCTTCATCGTCAGCGCGCGGATGGGCGACAATGGCTTCACCACGGAGCTGCAAAAATTCGCTCAGGATCATTTAAGCCGCCACGAATATCCCCGCATCGTCGTCTTCACGGACGAATTACCAAAGACGCCAGCGGGTAAGGTAAATCGGAAAATTCTGCGGGACCGCGAAGCGGCCGCGAGAGGAGAATAAATCCATGAACGACGAAAGCACGAGACGTTTCCCGAAAATTACCGAACGCGGCCTAGAAGACCTGCAAAAGCGCATTGGCGTCAAGATCGGCGCGATGCCTGAGCCCTGGTGCTATGAGGCGACCCGCGACAACATCCGCCATTACGCCAACGGCATCGGCGATGATAATCCCCTGTGGTGCGATCCCGAATATGCCGCCAACAGCCAATTCGGCGGCCTGATCGCCCTACCCAGCTTTCTGTTCGCGACGAACCGGATCATCTCCGGCTACGTGGGTGGCCTGCCGGGCATACACGCCATGTGGGCCGGGGCCGATTGGCACTGGTACCAACCCGTGCGGCGCAACGATGCGATCAACTGCGAAGCCTGGCTGAAGGAACTGATCCCCCATGATACCCAGTTTTCCGGCCGGGCTATCCAGCAGATCTATCACGTGGAGTTCTATAACCAGGACGGCGACAACGTCGCCAGCGCCGATAGCTGGTGCTTCCGCACGGAACGGGATAAGGCGCGGGAGGAGGGCACAAAGTACAAAGCGGCGACCAAGGGGCAACTAACCTACAGCGATGACGAACTGGTCGATATATACCGCCACTATGCCGAGGAACAAGTACGCGGTGGGGAAACCCGTTATTACGAAGACGTGACGGTGGGCGAGAAATTGCCAACCATGCTGAAAGGCCCCATGACCATCACCGGTTTCATCGCCTACGCCCAGGGCTGGGGTGGTTTGTATATCCGCGCCAACAAGCTGGCCTGGCAGCAGATCCACCGCCATCCGGGCCTAGGCATCGCCAACCGTTTTAATATTCCTGACTGCCCCGAGCGTGTGCATTGGGAGCACGAATTCGCCACCGCCGTCGGGGCGCCGGGCGCCTACGATTACGGCCCGGAACGCAATTCGTGGCTGACCCACCACATCACCAACTGGATGGGAGATGACGGCACCCTGGCCAACCATAAATGCCGCATCCGCCGCCATAACCCCGAAGGCGACGTACTGTACATCAACGGCGAAGTCAGTAACAAATTCATCGACGATCAAGGCCGCAACTGCGTCGAAATCACCCACGCCGCCACCAATCAGGACGACGAACTATCGATCCAGGGCACCGCCATCGTGGTGCTTCCGTTGCGCATTCCAACACGGGGGTAGAGACGTCTCCACTCTGGCGGCCACCAGAGGCGCGCGGGCAAATTTCTAAACCCCAGAGCATTTGCAGAATGAAAATGCTCTAGGGTTTGCGCCAGGCCCGTTTTGCCTCGTCTTCTCCAAGGGTGTAGTCTAGGGTGTAGAGCCCGGCCACCGGCCCTTCGCCCCCGCCATGGCCTAACAGGCCGTCGGCGCCGAGCAATTCGGCCCTAGCCTGTGCCACCGCCGCGTGGTCGTAGCCCTCGACCAGGACGACCCAGTCGGCGATTTCGTCCGGCGCGCCGCGCAGTTCCTTTTCCTGGGTCGGGGTTTCACTAACCGACCGGTCGCCGGTCAGCAAATGCCCACCGCAAAGACCCGCCCGGGCGGCAAAATCCGGCAAGGCGTGTTCCGATAGCCAGGCACGCAACCCGTCCTCCCGCCCCGGCAAGGCCGAAAGCTGGATCGTCAGCAGGTAGCCGCCAATGCCCAGGCCATGGCTGGAGGCGACCGCACACATGGTTCGGTTCATGCCGGCGAAAAGCTGCAGCGTGCGGCTGCTCCACGGCGTCGGATCGTTCAGCCGTTCCAAATAGGCGGGGGAGTTCAGCGTCGCCAGCGTCTCCGCCTGGTAAATGATACAGACGCGCGGGCTGCCGCTCAACGAGCGGTAGCGGAAACCACGCAAAAAGCCGGGGATTGCCACCCGTTCGATTATGTGTTCGTGGGTGTGCCAGTGGTCATGGTCGGCCTCCCCGCCCGGCTGCAAATCATACCAGCCGACAAAGCACCCTGTTCCTGGCATGGCCATGGCAATTCGCTCCCGCTCGTTGGTTCTCGTGCTTTAAATGGCTTACACGACATCCCCCATAAAGGAAAGCAGGCGTCCCCAACGCCGCCACCGTGCTGGATAGTGTCTGTTTGTTGTCGGTGGTTACCAGATCCGACGCACGTTGTAGCGGTCTAGTGCGGGATCGCGGCCGAGGAGATGGGCGTCCTCTTCGATCGCTTGTACGACCAGGGTCTGGTCAAAAGGGTCGCGGTGTGCCCCGTCATGGGGCAACTGGCTATAGACGCGGCAATGTTCAGACGTAATCGCTAGATATTCGGTATCACCTTCGTCTATTAATCGATGCAGGTTGCCTAGATATGGCAGCTTGCCCAAACCTTGCTTGATGGCAATTCCCCAAGCGCTGGCAATGCTGACCAACGTCCGATGGCTTGGGTCATCGAGGACTTCGCCCGCTCGATCGCTGAAATTTTGCTCCGTAAACAAGGCCCAAAGTAGGGTATGGGTATCCAGCAATTCCTTCACTTTGTGAACCAGTCAGGAAAAACCTCCACCAAGGGAAGCTTTTCGTCCCAACCCGGCTTAAGATCCTTGTCGGCGTGTACCCAAGCGCCAAAAATGCTTTTCCGCGTCTTCTTTTTTCGACAGGTTTTAGCTCAACCACGGGCTCGCCATTGTGGGCCACAATCACTATCTCGCCTTATTCGGCCAAGCAGACAAGTTCAGACAACCAGCTCTTGCCTCGTGCATGTTGACTTTGAGCATGTTGCACCCGTTCGATTTGCGATTAGCTAAGCTTAGTCTAGCTTAGCTAATCGCCGGTGTTATGGCAGGTAGTTTGAGCCATGAGGAACACAGATCAAGCCGCGCCCAACAAAGCAGAGCGAAAGCGGTCCTTCAGGGTCACACCGTCTTTCGGCGGCATGGCGCCGATGGCGAGGGTTTCTGCCCTGATCTTGATGGACCAAAAGGCTGGCCCCTGGGCGCTGCGGATGGCCGGCAGGGCGGCCTTGAATTCATTGTCGGAGCTGATACTGGCCGCGCTGGCAAAACCAGCGGCAAGCGCCATGGCCGGCAGATCGAGGCCGCCTGCGGTATGGGTCAGTTGCATGCCGGTCTCGCCATAGCGTTCATTGTCGCAGACTACGATGGCTAGATTATCCAGCTTTTGGGCACCAATGGTGGTCAGGGCGCCCAGGCCCATTAACATCTCGCCATCGCCCGTGATCACCAAGACCCGGCGATCGGGTTGAGCCATGGCCAGGCCAAGGCCCATGGCTGCCGCCCCGCCCATGGCGCCCCACAGGGGAAAATTCAGGGGATGATCCGCCACCGCCGTGCAATCCCAGACCGGGGCGCCCAGGCCGGCGACCACCAGCATATCGCCACGCTCGGCCAGCATGGCCGCGACCACTTCGCGCCGGCGCAGGGGATAATCCGCCGCCCGGTTGCGGTCCAAAGTGCCATTCATCGTATCGCTCGTTGGGTCAGCCATTACCATTATTTCCCAAAACTCTTAGCGCCAATCACCGACTGACCGATCAGCACCGCCGCCTGGGCCGGTCCTTCAAACGTCATGCGCGCCGCCGCTTCCATCGTCTGGCCCATCTGACCTGGTTCATCGACGGAAAAGACCAGATTACCAGCGGCCTCCAGGACCTTTGGCGTCAATTGCCCCATGGGCACCTGCCAGGGATTGAACTCGCCCCATTGCCCCCGCATGGTTACCAGCATCAACAAGGGAAAGCGGCAGACCCGGGCCAGAGACAGCATGTTGATGCAGTTACCCACGCCCGAAGACTGCATCAACAAAACCCCGCGCTGGCCACCTAGCCAAGCCCCAGCCAGGACGGCGATGCCTTCTTCCTCGGTGGTCAGGGGGACCAGGCGCATATCATCCACCTCGTCACAGCGGCGAATCAATTCCGAATGACCGGCATCGGGCACATAGGCGACCTGCCGCACCCGCCAATCGCGTAAAACCGAGATAATGGCCCCGGTCCAATCTACTTGCATATTTATGAATCCTCCGCGCCGCAATCTAAGGCAAAAATTGGCTATTGGCTAATGGACGAGCAGACAGCGTTCCGCCAATTGGTGTAGGGCCGCGCCTAGCAGGGCTTCCGCGTCGTCGTTGGCCACCATCGCGGGATCCAAGGTCCCAAACCCCGCGATGGCAGCCATCAACGCCGCGCGATCCATTTCGCCGTCAAGAAGGGGCAGCAACTGGCGGGTAAAGGCGTCGGCGATGGTGACGCTGCGGTGACGCAGGTCTGTTACCAATTCGCCCTGTTGCATCTGCCTCCGGGCCAGGGCGGTCACCAAAGGCCGGTCCCCTGGCGTAGTCGTAAAGACCGCGGCCCGGGGCAGAAGATCAAGCCAGTTGCGGGGGTAGAGGTCGATCACCAGTTCGGCCACCACGGCCTCATCCTGAACGGTTTAGGCCAAGGCCTCGAAAGTCAAAAAATTTGGCCAGGTCAGGGCCAGATGGTTCAGGGCGGCGATGGCGCTGGGCACGGTCATGCTAATGCGGCCGCCGTCCGGGGTGGCGAAAAAGGCTTCCCCCCGGGCCCCGTTGGGATCTTGACCCAGGGGCCGCACGGGCGAGGCGAGATAGAGGTCGCGCAGCCAATCCGGGGCTATCCGCCGCTGTACCATGGGCCCGGCGGCGCACAACGCGGACTGCCGGAAGGAGCGGTTTAATATAAAATCAATGTGCTGTTCCCGCGCCATCGGGTCGTCGATGGCCGCCAATTGCCGGCGCGCTTCGGGCGAGAAATTTTCCTCCCTGGACGCCGCAACATTGGCTTCAGAGATGAATTGCAGGCCGGCATCGCCGGCGCGGGCGGTGAATTCATCAATGTAGACGGGATGATTTTCCACTTCCAACAGGTCATGCAGCAGAAAGGAATCCGCCATTTTCGCCACCCGCGTATTTTCCTCTCCCAACAGCTTGGCATAACCATCATCGCTCTGGGCATAAGCCGGGATCAGTTCGTCCAATGCGGCACGCGCCGCGGCGGCGCGGCCCGCCGGGCTGGCCGCGCTACTGCCGGCGCGCAACATCAACGCTCGCACCAAGTCGCGGGCATGCCAACCGGGATAGGTGTTATAGCTGATATAGACGATGCCATTCAGGGCCAGAAGCTGGCGGCACAAGGGCAGCAGAGCGGTCTGCACCTCCAATGGCACCCAGGAATAGAGACCATGTAGGATAATGTAATCAAAGAGTTGGCCGGCCCCGGACCCGGCGAGGGTAGGCGCCAGGGACAGGGCATCCCCGGCCAGAAATTCAACGTTTCCCAGATTGGCCGCCTGGGCCGCCGTCTGGGCCATGTAGATCTGCCGCTCAGATAGATCGATGCCGACGAATTGGCCCCCTGGCAGGGTCGCCGCCATGGGCAGCAGATTACCGCCCGCGCCGCAACCCAGTTCAAGCACCCTGGCGCCCGTGACCACCGCCGGTGCCAGGCCGTGCAGACGCCCCACCACGTACAGATTATGCGGATGCGAGAGGGGCACCGGCCAGTTGGGACAGGGCGTTGCCTGATAGCTTTCATGCAGGGAAGAACTGGCCATGAAATCAGTTTACCATTATGGTGCCATCGTGCTAGCGTCCCGGCACTATGACACGGCAGCGCATATCGGTGGCGGAGCAGCATCCGCCCAAGTTTATCGCCTTTCTCTGGTGAGGGTTCTCGCCTGCCTGGGCGGCTAATAAGGTCCGCCCCCACTTCTAAGCCATCTATAATGCTATCCATCGTGCGCCGCGGCGACAGCTATTGTTTTAAAATATGCGCCGGCGGGCTAGACCAGCAGGAAACCCTGTTATGACCGATTATTCCTTCGTATCTCTTTCCGGCATCGTCATCGATCGCACCCACCGGGCGATTGATTTCCAACGGGGCATCGATTTTTTGATTGATGCCCTGAACGATACCCGCGGCGCCTTCCTCTCCTCGGGCGTCGAGGATCAAGACCGCTATTCGCGCTGGGATTTCGGCTTTATCGACCCTCCGTTGGAAATAGTCGCCCATACGGATCAGTTTCGCCTTTCCGCTCTGAACCCCCGTGGCGTGCCCATCCTAGCCATGTTGCGGCCCTTATTGCTGGCCGACCCCAGCGTTGAGCTGAAAAGCGGGGATGAAGGCAACCTAATCCTCACCGTGGCCCGCCCCGACCGCCTGTTCGCCGAAGAAGAACGCAGCCGCCAACCCTCCACCTTTACCCCGATCCGGGCCTTGATGGCCGAATTCAACGGTATGCGCGACGAATTTTTTGGGCTGTACGGCGCCTTTGGCTTTGATCTGATTTACGAATTCGAGCAGATGGCCCTGTCCATGCCCAGGGGTGAGGATGACAAGCTGCTGCATCTGTATCTGCCCGATCGGATCATGGTGCTAGACCGCCGCCTCGAAGTCGCTCACGCCTACGAATACGAATTTACCCGGCGCGCGCTGACGACCATCGGCTTGAGCGAAACCGCCTTCACCGGCGTCGCTCAAGCCCCCAGCCCCAATCAGCTTTCCGATGGCGCCATCACCTCCGATCATAGCCCCGAAGACTATATGGCCAAGGTGGATGACGCGCGGGCGCGCATGCATGTAGGCGACATTTTCGAAGTAATATTGAGCCGTAAGTACCAGACCGCCTACCACGGTTCACCGGCGGCCATGTTCCGCCTGATGCGGCAGATCAATCCGTCACCGTATGAGTTCTTTTTTCAATTCGCCGGCGAACAGCTGATCGGCGCCTCGCCTGAGATGTTCGTGCGGGTGGATGGCGACAGGGTGGAATCCTCGCCCATCTCGGGCACCGCGCGCCGGGGCGGCAACGCCATGGAAGACGCCGAACGCATATTGGCCTTGTATAACTCGGAGAAGGACGAGGTTGAGCTAACCATGTGCACGGACGTGGACCGCAACGACAAATCGCGGATTTGCCGGCCCGGCACGGTGAAGCTGTTAACCCGGCGCGCCATCGAACGCTATGCCGGGCTGTTCCACACCGTAGATCACGTGGAGGGCCGCATGCGCGAAGGCTTTGACGGCATCGACGCCTTCCTCTCCCACATGTGGGCGGTAACCCTGACGGGCGCGCCAAAGCGCAAGGCGGTGGAAATTATCGAGGAGATGGAGGTTTCGCCACGGCGCTGGTATGGCGGCGCCATCGGCGCCCTGATGTTCTCCGGCACCGTCAACACCGGCATCACCATCCGCACGGTGCATTTACAGGACGGCCAAGCGGATTATCGGGTTGGCGCTAGCCTGGTCTATGATTCCATTCCAGCCGAGGAAGAGATGGAGACCAAAATCAAATCCACCTCCTTTTTCAAGGCGGTCGCCGGTCTCGGCCGCAAGGGGCCGGCGGTGGTGGCGGCC
>Ga0310124_10003077_pt1 | contig 11331 bp, 4 predicted proteins | sample CB11b_AW_Bot5_MG_FD_203507 | JGI IMG/M metagenome (GOLD analysis project Ga0310124, IMG submission 203507) | Marine microbial communities from Western Arctic Ocean, Canada - CB11b_AW_Bot5 | ecosystem: Environmental > Aquatic > Marine > Oceanic | place: Canada: Western Arctic Ocean | collected...
CTCCAACGGCGACGGCAGTTTCCAGGACCACTCGGTGGCCTCGGGGCTGGTCCAGCTGGGTCCAAGCGGCAAGGGCCTGGGCGTGATGATGTGCGACATCGATCTCGACGGGGACCTGGACATTTACGTCTGCAACGACACGGTGCCCAATTTCCTGTACCGCAACGACGGCCGCGGGGGTCTCGAGGAGGTGGCGATGCAGAGTGGTGCGGCGGTCAGCGAGACGGGTGTCCCGGAGGGAAGCATGGGGGTCGACCTGGGCGACTACAATCTCGACGGTCGGCTTGACCTGTGGGTGACCAACTACGAGCGTGAGAGCATTGCCTTGTACCGCAACGACGGCCACGGGATGTTCCGTCACGTCAGTCACATTGCCGGCCTGACGACAGTCGGCGGTCTGTTTGTGGGCTGGGGCACGTCGTTCCTGGACTTCGATCTCGATGGCGACGAGGACGTGTTTGTCAGCAACGGACACGTGATCCGTCATCCGAGCGAGGCTCCGATTCGGCAATTGCCTCTGTTGTTTGAAAACCGGCAGGGCCGCCGGTTCGCCAACGTGGCTCCCGGAGCCGGCAGGTATCTCGCGTCCCCGCACATGGGCCGCGGCGTGGCCCGAGGTGACCTGGATAATGATGGCGACGTCGACCTGGTCGTGTGTCACACCAACGAGCCGGTTGCGGTGCTCGAGAACCGGACCGACCGTCGGGGTCATCACTGGCTGGGAGTCCGCCTGATCGGCGTCGGAGTATCGACCGCTCGAGACGCCGCCGGAGCCATCGTGACGGTGCGAGTTGCCGGGATGCCCGACCAGACCCGGCAGATCAAGAGCGGCACCAGCTATGCGTCGTCGAACGGTCCGAGGCTGACGTTTGGGCTGGGCGAGGCAACGTCGGTGGAGGGGATCACGATTCACTGGCCTGGCGGGGCCACCCAGGAACTGGGCCCCAGCGTCGGGAATCGGGTGCTGGTGATCCAGCAGGGCGCCTCCGGCGACTGACAGGCCCCGGGGGTTGGCCGCAAGAGACACGGCCCGTCCGCCTGGTGCGAGGCGAGCGGGCCGTGAAATCGTGCTGCCGCGAGTCGGCCACGCTCGTGGCTGACTGCGGCGGGCTGTCGACGCTTAGCGTCCGCCGGGTCGTCCGCCTCCGGGAGGCCCTCCGCCCCCGGGAGGCCCTCCACCGGGAGGTCCACCGGGTCCGCCACTGCCCATGGCCTTCCTCATGCTGCCCTGGGTCGAGGGATGCATCACCATGCCTCCGTTGCCGACGGCCGTCTGGATCTTCTTGGCACCTGCGGCGGTGATGCTGGTGCCTTCGAGCATGGCCATCTTGAGGTTCTTGAGGCCGGCGATGGCCTCGGCGCTTGCGTCGGTGACCTGCGAGCAGCCCATCAGCGTCAGTCTCATGACGTTGGGCGTCTTGGTCAGGTTGGCCGCGAGTGCGTCATCGCAGCCGCCGCCATGAAAACTGACATCGGTGACGGTTCCGTCGGAGTGGAACACGTCGGCGCCGGCCGCCTTGAACGCCTTGGCGGCGGACTGTTCGGCAGCGTCCTTGATGAGGGAGAGGTCGCTACGCGTCGTCATTTCGTTGTCATCCTTCTTCCTTTCCGCGTCGACGTTGGTGCCGGGGTCGGGGCAGCCAGCCAGGCCCACCAGCAGCGAGAGACTCGCGGCGAGCAGCCCACGGTTGAGGTGACACAAGTTGCGCGTGTCCATGGTCAGTCCTTAGATGTGAAAGTGGAGAAATGGGTTGTTCTTGGTCGTCTGGGCCTCGAGCGTGTTGGCCCGTCAGTATGAGTGTCTTGAATTGGTGTTGCAACGACAGGTTGCACCCGGTGGTCATCGGAGCGGGTGATTTCATGAGTCGGCACACGTGGTGCTTATTCCCGCGAGTCTCCGGCGGCATTTTCCTCGGCAGGTGCTGCGGTTCCCTGGCCTCTGTTGAGAGTGACCGCGCGGTCGACGGCTCCGCCACCGAAGTGCTCCGGCTGCAGCGACCCGTCGGGCCAGCGGATCTCGATCCGGTCGTAACTCGTCTCGGCCAACCCCACATGCACTCTCGGGTCGTGACTGGCCAGGAAACTGCTGGCGGGGTTGAGAATCCTGTAATAGCGGCGGTCGCCGGCCACCACGATCAGTTCGGCTCCATAGGCATCCCGCTGCCGTTCCGGATCGAGCAGCCTGATCGAGAGCCAGTGTCCCTGCTTGGGGACATCATTGCGATAGAGTCGGGCTCGACCTCCGGTTGTGGTGACCAGCAGGTCGAGGTCTCCGTCGTTGTCGATGTCGCCATAGACCAGGCCCCGGCCGGAGTTGGGTTCGCGGCAGAAGTCGCCGGCCAGGTGCGTCCGCTCCACGAAGCTCTTCTTACCGGTGTTGAAGTAGAGTTGGTTGCGGTCGACGTATTCGGCCCAGTAGGCCACGGGGTCCTCGACGGTGGCCTGTCCCGATTTGGTCAGCGCGTCCAGGTCGATGGTGTCCCCGGTGCGGTCGGCATCGCTGTTGCGCCACTGGCAGGGCAGGGCGAGGCCGTTGACCAGGGGGATATCGAGGAACCCGTCGTGGTCGAGGTCGATGAAGGCGACGCCCCAGCCGGTGTGCCTGCGGCTGGGCAGTCCGAGTTGCCACTGTTCGGTGGCGTCCCGGAACTGGCCACGGTCGTTGATGTAGAGCGTATTGGTTTCGTCGGTAAAGTGAGTCGAGAGCAGGTCGGGGTCTCCGTCGGAATCGACGTCTCCAATCGCCAGTCCCATGCTTGCCTCGCCCCGGCCCATGAAGTTGTAGGCCGACCCGGTCTGCAGCCCCAGGTCCTCGAAGGTGCCATCGTGCTGGTTGATCCAGAGTCGGTTGGGGTACATGTCGTTGGCGACGTAGAAGTCGGGCCAGCCGTCGGCGTTGAAGTCGGCTGGAACGACACAGAACCCGGTCCCCCTGGCCCGTTCCGAGTCGAGGCCGGCCGAGGCGGTGACGTCGCGGAAACGGACCACCTGGTCGGGGCCGGGCCCTTCGTTGTGGAACAGCACGTCGGTCGAGGGGTTGAATTCCAGGGGCGAGCAGTATCCGACGTGGCCTCCGCCGTAATCGCAGGCCCGCTTGTGCGCATCGAAGGCTTCGGATCCGTACTGGGTGATGAACAGGTCGAGACGTCCGTCGCGGTCGTAGTCGCAGAAGGCGGCGGCATTGGCCCAGCCCGAGCTGGTGATTCCGGCCACCTCCGAGACGTCGTTGAAGTGGCCCGAGCCGTCGTTGAGATACAGCCGGTCGGGTCCGTAGTTGGTCAGCAGCACGTCGGGGTCGCCGTCGTTGTCGACATCCCCGATCGCACAACTGATCCCGTAGCCGGTGTCTCCCAGTCCCGATTCGGCGGTGGCGTCGCTGAATGTCCCGTCAGCTTCCTGGCGGAAGAGCCGGTTTTCGATCCGCAGTGTCGGGGGCAGTTGGCCCACGGCCTGGGGCGAGGCTCCGCTGTTGACCAGGTAGATGTCCAGGTCACCGTCGCCGTCGTAGTCGAACATCGCTCCACCGGACCCGTTGATCTCGGGCAGGAAATACGTCCCTAGCGGCCCGATCGCGCGCTGGAAGTCGAGTCCGACCTCGTCGGAGATGTCGACGAACATCCCGGGCTGCTGGGTCCCGTCCGAGCCGGTCCATTCGCCGGCTCCGCAGTTGCGGGTGGCGTCGGTGGAGCCGAGGCCCGGCACGGCCGGGTCGCTGTCCGTCTCGTCTCCACAGCCTCCCCCGCAGGCCGCCAGTGCCAGGCAGATCGAGGCCAGGACGGCCACGACGGGGGCTCGGGGGTGAGAAGAGTGTCCCGTGGGCATCAGTGGGCTCCGGGTGCATCCGGCGGTGTGCCGGGTTGAGTGTCGGGTTGAGTGTCGGGTTGAGTGTCGGGTTGAGTGTCGGGTTGAGTGTCGGGTTGAGTGTCGGGGTCGGGGTCTCGCACAGTCCCGCCGCCGCGTGCCAACCGAATCTCCCGATCGGCTGAGCCTCCGGCGAAGGATTCCCAGCGTCGCGATCCGTCGGGCCAGCGGACATCGATGCGATCGAAGTGGCTGGTTGCGAGTCCGACATGGACTCGAGGGTCGTGGCTGGCGAGGTAACTGCTGGCGGGGTTGACGATGCGATGGTACCTGCGGTCCCCGGCCACGACGACGACCTCGGCTCCGTAGGCATCCCTGTGGTGGGCCGGGTCGATCACCTTCAGTCTCAGCCAGTGCCCGCTCTTGGTGACGTCGTTTCGATAGAGCCGGGCTCGGCCCTCGACGGTGGTGACGAGCAGGTCGAGGTCTCCGTCGTTGTCGAAATCGCCGTGGATCAATGCTCGCCCCGAATTAGTCTCACGAGTGAAATCACCAGCCTCATCGGTCCGTTCCACGAAGCTGCCCTGCCCGGTGTTGAAGAAGACCTGGTTGCGGTCGTGGTATTGCGCCCAGTGTCGTCGAGGGTCGTCAATCGTGGCTTTCCCGCTGTCCCTGAGTACGTCGACGCTGATCACTCCGGTGGGCCGATCCGGGTTGTTGCTGTTGGTGCGTTGCTGGCAGGGCACGACGAGTCCGTTGACGAGCGGGAGGTCGAGCAGTCCGTCGTGGTCGAGGTCGATGAGTGCCACGCCCCAGCCGGTGTGTCGGCGGCTGGGCAGCTCGAGTTTCCACGTCCGTGTCACGTCGTGAAACTGCCCGTGGTTGTTGAGGTACAGCGTGTTGGTTTCGTCGGTGATGTGGGTGGCCAGCAGGTCGGGGTCGCCGTCGGAATCGACATCGCCCATGGCCAGCCCCATGCTCGCTTCGTGGCGTCCCAGCCGGTTGAAGGCGGCCCCGGATTGTGCTCCGAGGTCTTCGAAGGTGCCGTCCTGCTGGTTGATCCAGAGCCGGTTGGCGTAGAGGTCGTTGGCGACGTAGAAATCGGGCCAGCCGTCTCGATTGAAGTCGGCTGCCACAACACAGAAGCCGGCTCCCTTGGCCTGGTGCCAGTCGAGTTTTGCGGCGATGGTCACATCGCGGAAGCGGACGACTCCGTCGGGTCCGGGCCCCTCGTTGTGCAGCAGCAGGTCGGTCGAGGGGTCGTAGTAGGCCGGTGAGCAGTACCCGGACTTGCCGTCGCCGTAGTTGCACGCCTGCCGGTGCGGTTCGGGGGAGTCGGTCCCGTAGTGGGTGATGAACAGGTCGAGTCGTCCGTCGCGGTCGTAGTCGCAGAAGGCGGCCGAATTGGCCCAGCCGTCACTGTTCAGGCCGGCGGCGTCGCTGACATCAGTGAAGTGGCCGATTCCGTCATTGAGAAACAGGCGGTCGCGGCCGAAGTTGGTCACCAGCACGTCGGGGTCGCCGTCGTTGTCCACATCTCCGATCGCGCAGCCGATGCCGTAGCCGGTATCCCCCAGTCCCGACTGGGCGGTCACATCCCGAAGCGTTCCGTCGGCCTGCTGAGCGTACAGGCGGTTCTCGGTCCTCTGCGAAGGCGGAAACGTGCCGACGGCGTGGGGTGAGGGACCGCTGTTGACCAGGTAGATGTCCAGGTCACCGTCGCCATCGCAGTCGAACATGGCTCCGCCGGACCCGTTGATTTCGGGCAGAAAATAGGTCCCCGGTGGTCCGACGGCGCGTTGGAAATCGAGTCCGACTTCGTCGGAGATGTCGACAAACATGCCCCCGGCTTCGCTCTGCGCCGGACCGTTCCACTCACCCGCTCCACACTCGGTGTCGACGCCCGTCTGGGTGAGGAGCCGGAACTGCTGTCGGTCACCGGGGTCGTCGCCACAGCCCCCTGAGATCCCCAATGCGACCACGGCCCCGATGGTGATTGCCATCGTCACGAGGCCGGCAGTCGCGAGTGGGCGGTCCATGTCCGGGGAGTCCATCAGTCGGCTGGGGAACTGTGGGTGGGGTCGGGATGGGGTGAGGAGCCGGGGATCGATTCTAGCGTGGGGACCGGCTCTGGGTGAATGCGTGTCCGCGACCACCAGAGAAGACCTCCGAGGGTGATCCAGGCGGCGAGGGCCACCAGGGAGATCTGTTGTCCGAGCTGGTGCGAGGCGGAAGCGAAACGGAAGCGGACGATCCAGTCGCCGGCCGCGGGGATGCGGACCATGCGCCAGCGGCCCCAGGCCGTCTCGACCGCCACGGACTCGTGGTGGCCGCCATCTCGCGAACGGGTGGCTTGCCAGCCGGGGTAGGCCTGGTCGGCGAGCACGACCGCGCCGGGTCCGTCGCAGCTCAGGACCAGCTCGAGTTGTTCGCCGCGATCGACAATCGTCTTGATCACCTGGGGCGGATCGGCAGCGTCGCGTCGCAGGGGCGGCGGCTGCCGTTGTAGCGACGGGTCGGTGCCGGCTTCAGCGAGCGGGTCGCTGGGGTCACCGACGGCCAGGAACCACGCGCGGGCGGCGGGTCGGGCCGGGTCGAGTGTCCAGGTCGAGTAGAGTGCAGCGCCGGGCATGCGGCCGGCCCGCGGGCCATACTGCAGCCGGGCCAGGTGAGCATCTTCAATCGGCCCGGCTTCGCGGAGACCTGCGGCGGGGCGGGGGGGTGGTGACATCGAGTCGACGACCAGCCGTCGCGTGCCGGTCCATTGCAGCACCGCCAGGTCGGCCTCGGACTGCCGCGACGGCATCCGGGCCAGCAGCACGCCGAGGGTGTCGCGGCGTGAGGGGTTCGGCAGCGGCCACCAGTCGAGGGGCCAGCCATGCGGCGAGGGGTTGCCGGGATGGGCCCGGGATTGCCAATCGAGGTCGATGTCGGGCAGAGAGGAGTTGTTGAAGGGGGCCAGCCCGGCGGTCATCGGCAGCCGACCCAGCGGGCTGACCACTCGAGATCCCCTCTCGCGAGCCAGTCGCTTCAGCAGCGGACTCGTGTCGGCCGGGGCGTAGGCGTCCCAGGTGAAGCCCAGCGGTCGCAACAGCATCGCGGTGCCGCCCAGGTCGATGGCGACCAGCAGCACGATCCACTCGGGCCGGCGGGCCAGGTATCCCAGCGGGCCTGCCGTCATGCCGAGCACGGCGATGGCCGCGAGCACCAGCACGGGGATGGCCAGGCCGGTGGCGAGCAATCGAGTCATCTCGGTGGCCGGCGTCAGCGCTCGGGTGATCAATTCAGCGGGAGTGTACCCCTCTTCGAGCAGAATGGCGTGCGACGAATCGCCGGGCCGCTCGAAGAACGCGTCGGTCTCGGCAGCCGCGGACACGATCGACCAGGCAGCCACGCCCAGGGCCAGGATCGCGACCAGGCTGAAGGACTGGCACCACTGGCCCAGGCGGGGCGAATCGAGCCGTTCCAGGCCTCGACCGGCCAGCAGAGCCCACCACAGTCCCGCCACCACGCTCCAGCGGCCCGGTGCCGGGAACCAGGCGAAACCGGGCCAGTTGCAGAGCGTCTGAAACCCGGGGAGGTGCCGGCCCAAGCTCAGGGCGATGGCCACCAGCAGCAGGACTCCCCAGAGTCTGACACGTCGGTCGCTCTTCCAGTCGGCCAGTCCCAGCACGGCGAGTCCGAGCGTGATCAGGCCGACGTAGCCGAGTGTCTCGTTGGGGGAGGCTCGCCAGGGAACCCAGGCGGACGCGATCCAGAGCGGGTCGCGGTGCACGAGTGTTGGGGCGAGTTGACCGGCGAGCAGGTGCCAGGGGGGTGTTGAGTGAGACTCGAGAAACGGGCCGCCCCGGCCTCGGGTGTCGCCGACTGAGGCGAGTTCGGCCGAGGGGACCAGTTGTGCGGCGGCGATCCCGGCGGCCAGCAGCACGGCCAGGCCGAGGCCTGCACAGCGGACCAGGACCGTGGTTCGTTTCGAGTCGGTGGCGAGGCGTTGTCCGAGCGCGAGTCCGGCGAGGGTGATCACGGTCATAAAGGCGAGTTGAAAGTGGCCGGCGGTGGCCTGGATCGCCAGCACCCCGGCCAGGCCCAGCAGCGAGAAGACCGAACCCTGCTTGAGCCACTTCCAGGCGGCCCAGACTGCCAGGGGCAGCCAGCAAGCGGTGGCCGCGGCCCAGCCTGAGTCGGCGTGGGTCATGAAGAAGCCCTGCCCGGCAAAGACAATTCCGACCAGCAGGCTGCTGCAGCGGCCCAGCCCGAAGCCCCGGGCCAGCAGACGGCCAAAACAGGCCGCGGCGAGAGTGTGCAGGACCAGCAGCACGCTCCAAGCGTGGGCCGGGTCGAGTAGGCGGTAGGCGAGTTGGTGCGGGGGGTAGTAGGCGGCAATTTCGGAGTGGGCCACGGCCGGGCTGCCGGTTCCGTCGAGCGGATTCCATTCCGGGACCGGATCGTGACCGATGGTATCGGCGAACCACCCGGCAAGCGGCAGGGTGTGCGTGTCGAGCCAGGGGCTGCTGGCTCGGGCACCCAGGGGCACCGGCCAGTACCAGGCTAGGACGACCAGCAGCAGCAGCCAGGCGGAGGCGCGTTTCACCGTGGAACCCGGATCGGGGCGCGGCCCTCGACGAGCATCAGTTCACAGTCGACGGGCAGTGTCGGGAAGGTGTCGACGTGCCCCGAGGGCCAGCGGATCACCAGCGGTCCGACGGAAGTCTCGGCCCCGGTGCCGAAGATCAGCTGCCGTTGATTACTGGCCATGTAGCCGTCGCCGGCGGTCTGTTGCCGGTAGAGTGACCTGCCCGCGACTTTCAGCGTCAACTGGGTACCAATGGCGTCTCGGGCCGAGCCGGTGGCTCGGAGCCTGAGGGCGACGTAGTGACCGTGTGTGGGGGAGGTGCAGGTAAGCAGTGCGACGGGGGCGTCCATGTGCGAGATCAGCACGTCATTGAGTCCGTCGCGGTTCCAGTCGAGCCGTGCCATGCCGCGGCCCAGCACGTGCTTGTCGAAGAACTCACCCACCCGATCGGACTTCAGCTCGAGAAATCGACCGCCTCCGGTGTTGTGCAGGTACTGGGCGGGCATTTCGTAGAGCGCCTGCCTGTCGGGAAATCGTTCGACGTGGCCGTTGGTGAGGATCAGGTCGAGCTGTCCGTCGAGGTCGGCGTCGACGAACTGCGTGCCCCAGCCCAGCAAGCCCATGCTGTTCTCGTGCAGCCCGCTCCGCTGAGTCAGGTCGGCGAAGAACTCCTGTTGAGGGAGCTTACGATAGAGCGTGTTGGACTGGTTGAGGAAATTGGTGACAAAGAGGTCGAGCCGGCCGTCTCCGTCGGCGTCACCGGTGGCCACGCCCATGCAGGCCTCGGCCCGCCCGTCCTGGTTGACGGCCAACCCGGTCCTCATCGCCTGGTCCTTGAAGCGGGGCAGTCCGTTCGGGTCGTTGCCCTGGTGGACGAAGTAGAAGTTAGGGACCGAGTCGTTGGCCAGGAACAGGCTGAGTGTTCCGGAGCCGGAGAAGTCGGCGGCGACGATGCCCAGGCTGTTGCCACGGGGCCGCACCAGGCCGGCCTGCCTGGTGATGTCGCGGAAGCGACCGTTGCCGAGGTTGAGGAAGAGCTGGTCCTGCGAGGCGGGGAAGTCGAGCGGGCTGCAGACTCCGGATCGCATCGTCCCGGACTGCCCCCGCGACTCCTTCTTGAGTGCCTCGGCCTGGTCGGGAGAGCGGATCTGGTTGCATTCGCGGGTGTAGATATCGTCGCCGGAGAGGAAGTTGGCGGCATAGAGGTCGGGGAGTCCATCGTCGTTGAGGTCAACCAACAGGCAACTGGTGGTCCAGCGGCTGCCGGCGACCCCGGCTGCGGCGGTGCCGTCAGTGAAGGAGCCGTCGCCGTTGTTGATCAGCAGCCGATTGCCTCCGATGTTGGCGACCAGCAGGTCGGGAAACCCGTCGCAGTTGAAGTCTCCGACCGTGGCACCCTGTCCGAAGCCGTTGCTGGTGAGCCCGGCCTGTGTGGTGACGTCGGTGAAGCGACCGTCTCCGGAGTTTCGAAACAGCCGGTCGAGGTGCTTGGCCTGGGAGTCTCGCTTGGCAAACACTCCGCCCTGGGGCAGGAACAGGTCGGGCCAGCCGTCCTGGTCGAAGTCGACCGCGGCCCCCCCGCCCCCGGTCATCTCGAACATGTATCCCGGCCCCTCGCCGGTGGAGTCGCCTCCATTAAGGTAGGTGAAGCGGATCCCGGTAGCCTGGGCCTGGTCCTGGAACGCGACGTCGACATCGGCCAGTTGGGTGAAGGTGACGGTGTCCTGGCCTCCAGCGGTCCATTCGGGCAGTGGGAGCGATTCGAGGTCGATGCCGGTGACGGGGTTGGCCGAAGCGAGAGTGCGGATGGGGTCGAGTGTCTCGATGAGCGGTGCCAGCCGCCTAACCATGCTACTGGCCCACTCCTGCGGTTCGGATTTCTCGATTCCCTTCTTTTCGGCCCAGGTCGCCCAGCCGTAGGCTTCCCAGATCAGTCCCAGTTCCTCGGCCAACTCGGCCACGATCTTCAATTGACTGAGTTGTTCCGAGGCCCAGGCGGCGGTGACTCGCGTGGTGTAGCGGTTGATTCGCCGGGATCTCTCGAGAAACGGTCCGGCGTCGTCGTCTCGGCCAAGCTGGGCCAGTACCAGCCCGAGCTGGTAGTTGGCCTGGTGGTGGTTGGCGTCGCGCGAGACCGCTTCCCAGTAGCAGCGTGCGGCGACTCGGGGCTGGTCCCTGGAGGCGGCGAACCGTCCCTGGGCGGCCCAGACGCCGGGGTGAGTTGTGGCGGACTCGGGCAGTTGGGCGCACCACTTTAGAAACCCCGCATCGTCTCCGGCCTGCAGCAGCACGCTGGCGAGCATCGACTGGGCTTCGGTCAGGTCCGGATTGAGTGCCACCGCCTCGTGCAGCAGTTCCAGGGACAGTTCGAGGTCCTGGTCTTCCAGGGCGATCCAGGCCATCGAGATCAGCGGTGCGGGGTCGCGGGGGTCGCCCAGGTGAAATCGCTCCACGATCTTAGGTTCGACGATGCTGCCCTCGCCGACGGCCAGGATCTTCAGGTGCAGCGGGTTGAAGTCGTCCTGTCGGCAAATGGTGATCCGCGGCGTGATGGCTTCCCAGCGTCGTGAGGCGACCGAAAGCAGGTAGGCGATTCGGTCGTTGGCGAGTCGGTGCTGGGGTTCGCGTCGCAGGACTCTCCGGAACTGGGCCTCGGCGGCGGACATGTGGTGGTAGCGATCGATCAGCAAGTCGCCCGCTTCGATACGAGCGGAGTTCCACGCAGGGCTGCTGTCGTCGGGGTACTGTTCAAAGAGATCCAGTGCCCGGCGAGTGTCTCGGAGTCCCGCGGCGGCCCGAGCGGCCAGCAGGATTCCCTCGGGGCGTCCGGGTTCGCGGTCGAGCACCGATCGAGCCCACTCGTCCGCCTCGTGGAATTCCAGCTCGTCCAGGGCCAGTTGTCCGAAGTGCAGTTCGATGGTCGAGCGGGAGGACCAGGCAATGAGTCCTGCGGCGAC
>Ga0310124_10003078_pt1 | contig 11327 bp, 8 predicted proteins | sample CB11b_AW_Bot5_MG_FD_203507 | JGI IMG/M metagenome (GOLD analysis project Ga0310124, IMG submission 203507) | Marine microbial communities from Western Arctic Ocean, Canada - CB11b_AW_Bot5 | ecosystem: Environmental > Aquatic > Marine > Oceanic | place: Canada: Western Arctic Ocean | collected...
GAGGCTCGCGATTCCAGCATCAGCGTCGAGGAATACCGACGTGCCGAAGTAGAGATTCGTGAGGCTGTTGAATCGGGCGAGGTCTGTAGCGCGGCTGCCGAGAAGCGTCTCATTGAGATGCGCAAGATGATCCGCAGCGAGAAGTAGGCCGAGTAATCGCGAGGAATCCGCCTGTATATGCGAAGAAGAACAAACATGTTTTGCCCTTCTTTTTCATTTTTTCAGGCAGGAAATTAAACCCCCTATCCCAGTTCTGCCGCTCACTGTTCTGTCGGTCGCTGCTCATTCTGCCTTCGCCGCTTTCTGCTTCTCGATCCGAACGCTAATTAGACAGCAGATGAACTTCCCCGTCACACCGCCGCGACCATCTCTGATGGACGAATCTCCGGTTTGTCTTCCGCAGCGGATCCAGCATTTCGGCAGGGATTTCGCAGGCACAGGCAGTTAAGGCCTTGCACTTAGTTTTCCCCAAAGCTATTGAGGACAGCGGAATTGCGGCGAAAATCATGGCGGTAATGGCGGCGTATTTTCGCGGAGTGCGTTCCGCCTGGGTACAATCTGGGTACAATCTAAAATCTAAAAGTCAAAGATAGACACACGAAGACAAAGTGCGTCAGCCTGCATGCCCAGATACCAAAACGCCTGAAACCAAGCTATATCAAGGTTTCAGGCGTTGTGAATTGGCGGGGTTGACGAGACTCGAACTCGCAACCTCCACAGTGACAGTGTGGTGCCCTAACCAGTTGAGCTACAACCCCAATACACAATCTGGTTACTAAAATATCCTTGGTTAGGCCGGCTGCAAATAGGAGTTTGGAACAAAAATTAGTTGCCCGGGAGGCTTCTTTCATGAGCAGGCAGAATACCTCCGCTCGTAGGGCTTGCCATTTCGCTTGGACGGAATATTATGCGGTATGAAATTTTCGTCTGCTCTCTGCTTTCTTTTGCTACCGCTGGCGCTGGCCGCCGAGCCGGTCATAGGTACGGTCACTGCCAACCGTCTGAATGTGCGACCGAAGCCCGGCACCAACTACCAGGTGTTGTGTGAGCTCGAACGCGGTGCGTTCGTCACGATCGTCCGCGAGCTCGACGATTGGTACGGCATTCTGTGTCCACCGGAAGGAAGCGCCTGGATACCGGCGTCGCGTCTCGACGGCAACGGGGCCACGACCGCCGCCACGCGAGTCTATGCCGGGCCAGGGACGCTGTATGCCAGTTACAACAGGTTGCCGGCAGCGACGCAGGTGACCGTGGTCGAGAGCCGCGACAAGTGGCGGCGAATCGAGCCGCCGGCGGACAGCGTGGCCTGGGTCCACCGCAGTTATGTTGCTTTACCAGAGCCTGAGCCGGAACCCGAGCCGACAGTCGTTGAAATCCGGCCGCTGCCGGCGCCGAAGGATGTCACCATCCATCGGATTAAGCCGAAACCGCAGGACGGGCCGTTGGCGTATTTCGGCGACGCCAAGAAGGTGAGTAAGTCCGGCGTGATCGTACCGCTTGGTACCGAAGACTCGCCGTGGGCCCACGTGCTGGCCGTGCATCTCAATGATACGTATTACCCGCTGTCCTATCTGAAGGCGGAAGACATCGACTTCAAGAAATGGGAGTGGCGGTCGGTCACGATCGACGGGACGCAGCACTGGGTCAAAGGCTGGCCGCGACCGCTGATCGAGGTGGATGAAATTGAGGATGTGCGATGAGTCGGAAGAAGGAGAAAGATAGGTAACGGAATTAGGGTAACCGAATTAGTTGAATACATAAAGATTGGCAACAGAATAAAATTATTCTTTGAACGCTTCCACGGCGGCTTCAATCGTTTGGTCGATGACTTCGTTGCTGTGCATCAGGCTTGTGAAGCCGGCTTCGTATTGTGAGGGGGCAAGGTAAATGCCGCGTGTCAGCATGGCGTTGAAGAACTTTGCGAATTCCTCGGTGTTTGCCGCACTGGCACTTTCCCAGTCAGTGACCTGAGCCGCCGTGAAATATGTGCAGAACATCGCGCCGACCCGGGTCTGATAGACCGTCCGCCCGGCGGCGGCGGCGGCCTCCCCGATGCCGCGGCACAGACGTTCGGCTTGGCCGATGATCTTTTCCAACACACCGGGGCGTTGCAGTATCTGCAACGTCGTGAGCCCGGCGGTCATCGCCAGGGGATTGCCGCTCAGCGTACCGGCCTGATACATTGGACCGGCCGGCGCGACCAGGGACATCAGGTCGGATCGCCCGCCGTACGCCCCGACGGGCAAGCCGCCGCCGATGATCTTGCCCAGCGTTGTCAGATCCGGCGTCACGCCGTACAGCGCCTGGGCACCGCCGCGATCGACGCGGAACCCGGTCATGACCTCGTCGAAGATGAGCAGCGCGCCATGGGTGCTGGTGAGCTCGCGCAAGCCGTGCAGAAAACCGTCGGCCGGTGGCACCACGCCCATATTGCCTGCAACCGGTTCGAGGATGACACCGGCAATGGTGTCGGGATTTGCATCGAACAGTGTGCGGACGGAATCGAGGTCGTTGTAGTCGGCGATCAGCGTGTCGCGGGTGGCGCCCTCGGGGACGCCCGGACTGTCGGGCAGGCCAAGGGTGGCGACGCCGGACCCGGCCTTGACCAGGAGCGCATCGGGATGGCCGTGATAGCAGCCGCTGAATTTGATTATCTTGTCACGGCCAGTGGCGGCGCGCGCCAGGCGGATGGCCCCCATGGTCGCCTCTGTGCCCGAGTTGACGAAACGGATTTTATCGATTGACGGCACCATCTCGCAGACCAGTTCGGCCAAGTCGATCTCGCGCTTGGTCGGGGCGCCGTAACTGGTGCCCCGATCGATTGCGTTCTTGAGTGCGGCGGTGACTTCCCGGTGGGCGTGCCCGAGAATGAGCGGCCCCCAGCTCATGACATAGTCGATGTAGCGGTTGCCGTCGGCATCATAGAGGTACGGCCCGCTGCCACGCTCGATGAACAGCGGCTGACCGCCGACACTGTTGAAGGCGCGTACGGGTGAGTTGACGCCGCCGGGCAGGGTTTCCTTGGCCTGGGCGTAGAGTTGCTCGGAACGGGTGCGCTGCATCGGTCGATTCTTTGTTGGAGATGGTGTATGAGGTGGCAATCATACTCTTGCGGCGGCCGCATCGCAAATATGCCGAGTGGAAACGGCTGGGTCATTGTGGCCTCAACGCCTCGACCGGGGCATAACGGCGACATCAGGACATTCGAAAGATATAACTGTTTTACAATCGGCTGTTTCACCGATCCTCGTACCAGCGGTCGCGGTAAACCACCAAATTCCGGTCGTCGAAGCCTGGTGTCATGCCCGCACGCGTAATGTCGTTGGCTGCTGCATTATCATCGAGCGACAAAAGCCAGTGTTTTGGCGGACCATCGCCGTGCTCGATCAAAATTATCCGCTGCGCGTCGGGTGCCCAGGAAAGCACGTCGAGTTGGAAATTTCGCTGCCGCGCGAATGGCAGTCGAATTGAATGTTGCTCGCCCGCCTGCAGACTGTAGATCCACAATCGATCACCCAAACTGTCCCAGGGCGTGCACATGACAAGGTCACCGTCCGGTGACCAGGCGGAAACGCGCAGATTTCTCCCTGCCAGCGGTGCTCGGTTGGCAGTCCCGTCCAATCCGAGGATCCACAGTTCCAGGCCACCGTCAACTGCAGCTCTGTCCATGGTTGCGTCGAGAGCCGCGACAAGGGCAATGTGATGCCGGCCGGGACTGACGCGATAGTTGCTGTGATACTGCCAGGAACTGCCGGGATCCATCCGCGCCGCGATGCCCCAGCTGTGGTCTGCGGTCGGGATTACCAGTGCCAGACCGTAGCCGGCTGCGACCGGATCATCAGGCCACAGCAGCGTCGCCGGGGTGTTGGCAACATGGATGGCAGCGCGAGTGTCATCGAAAAGCGGCAGGGCGGCGACGAGATCGGCTGTTCGTGTCTGTGTATCCCAGGCGAACAGGTTGCTGCTGCACTGGAAATAGAGGATCTGCTCGGAGGCCCATCCCCATATCTTCATCGGCTGTTCCCAGTTGAGGATGTCGTCGATCCTGATGCGACTTCCCGATTCCAGATCGACGACGGTTACCGTGTCGTCCTCATTGAGCGCCAGGTACCGGCTGTCGGGTGACCATTTGCCGGGTATCCCCTTTTTCAGCGTTTGGCGGTTGCCCTTGCGGCTGACGACGTGCAGTGCCGTCTTGGTCAGGTGCCCGGTGGTGGTCGTAGTCAATGTCTGGGCACGCTCGCCGTCTGGCGAGAGATTGTGGATGGAGGTGCTTCGGCAACCGCTGGCAAGGATAATCAGGCACGGGATCAGGCAGAAGTGAATGCGAAAGGAGCCGTGAGTCATTTTTTATTCTTCATGTGTATGACCGTCGCTGCTTGGCATGCCGGTCACAATTCTGATTCCGAGAGTAAGTAGCCGGAGTTTACCGGCGCAGCCACTCGAGTTCCATGATTTCCGGATCGTTCCGGAGCCTTTCGAGTTCTTTGCGGATGGCATCGGCGCGGCGGAGCGCGGCGTCGTCGCGGTTTGAGCGTAACTTGATGTACTCACCGTAGCCGATCAACCGCTGAATAACCGTGACCAGTTTCGGGTGGGCCATGTACTTCAACTCATCCAGCTCCGCAGTGATCCGATTGAAGTCGCTGGTGTCGTTGCCGTCATACTGGTATTGTCGATCGGGCGCCATGAGTGCCAGGTAGGGCCAGGTCAACGCCGAAAATTCCGCGAGCGTCCGTTCCAGTGACAGATGCTTCGGCAGCTCGCCCTGGATCTCTGACAGAAGGATGCGCGCCGATAGATGATTGGGGGCGAGCGTCAGGATCTCATTCAGACTTTCCCGGATCCGTTGGTTACCGCGAACGTTGCCGTCGTGCTTTTTCATGTACGCCTGTACTTTCACAAAGGCATCGATCGCCGCCGTCAGTTTTTCGCTGTGATCGGTGCGGACGAGCTGAACAGCATGCCGGGCGTGGGCAACTGAAAAAATCTGCATCTGCCAGACGATATAGCGCTCACCGGTCAGCATCAGGTCGATGACTTGCGGCTGGTTGGCAAGTGGCACAGCTGCGTACTGGCAGCTGCCCTCGTAGGCGCCGCGGAGTCGCGCGTTGATATCGCCGACGTCACGGGTGCGGCCGTCCAGGAGCATATCGCCGATCACCGCGCACCGGTCATTGAGCTCATAGCCTTCCCGCAACGTTGCCAGAAGAACGACGAACGCCAGACTGGAGGACGGTACGTCCTGCGGCAGATAGCTGTCCGACAAACTGAAGTCGACGGTGCTGTCCGACGGCCACTCGTCGCCGTATAGATTGCCGACGAAGCGTGCCGCCTCATTCATGACCACACCCATGTCCCCCTTGATCCCTGTGGCGGCCCGGGCAGTTTGTTGCAGCGCTGCTTTTGGTGCGACTCTGGCAGTCAGTATCGCCTTGAAACCGACCGGCCCGGTGTCGCCGAGTTTCAGCAGAACGGTCGTGATGCTCGCCTGATTGCGGCCGAACTCGGCACCCGTGGATGTGGCTCCGAGGCAAATGAGAAGTATTGAAAGGCAGCGGTACATGTCGGAGAGCATGTTGAAGTGTTTGAAAGTGTCATACTCTACCGTGTCTCTGATCACGATGTAAGTTGCAACGTTCCGTCGTGTCTCCATATTAACGGCTCAGAACAACTGACTACCACTCACACCCGAGGAACCCATGACCAACTGCACGATCTCCACATCCCGCGGCGACATTCAACTCGAACTGTATGCCGACAAGGTACCGAACACCGTCGCCAATTTCGTGAAGCTCGTCGCCGACGGCTTTTACGACGGCCTGAGCTTTCATCGCGTGATCGATGATTTCATGGTTCAGACCGGCTGTCCCGAAGGTTCCGGAGGAGGCGGTCCTGGTTACCAGTTCGAAGACGAATTCGATGCCGAGCTCCGGCACGATACTCCCGGGATCCTGTCGATGGCCAACTCCGGGCCGAATTCGAACGGCAGCCAGTTTTTTATCACCCATGTCGCAACGCCGTGGCTCGATGACAAGCACAGCGTTTTCGGCCGCGTCACCGACGGGCAGGACGTCGTCAATGCGGTTGAGCAGGGCGACATCATGAACAAGGTGTCGGTCGAGGAAGCGTAAGAAAGGGGTTCGTCAGGTGTCAGGTGTCAATCGGGAATGTTCGGCACCTGCCACTGGCCGCTTGTAGGACACGCTGAGTCGGTCGCAGGGCCGTCTCTTCCTCATACCTGAAACCTGATACCTGAAACCCTACCATGCCTGAGTTCGTCTCAATCGTCGGGGCCCGGCCGCAGTTCATCAAGGCTGCGGTGGTGTCACAGGCGCTCGGCGATGCCGGTGTCGACGAGTGGCTGGTACACACCGGCCAGCACTACGACGACAATATGTCGAAGGTTTTCTTCGATCAGCTCGGCCTGCCGCGGCCAGACCAGAATCTCCGGATCGGCGGCGGTTCGCATGGGGTGCAGACAGCTCGGATGCTCGAGGGGATCGAAGCGGCTTTACTCGACCGCCGGCCTGCTGGCATGCTGGTCTACGGCGATACCAATTCCACGCTCGCAGGCGCACTTGCTGCGGCCAAGCTCAACATCCCTGTCGCCCACGTCGAGGCCGGCCTGCGCTCCGGTGATCGTACCATGCCTGAGGAAGTTAACCGCATCGTTGTCGATCATGTTTCAGCCGTGCATTTCGTTCCCACACAGACGGCCGTCGACAATCTCAAGCGTGAAGGCGTGGCAGCCGGCGGTATCCATCTGGTTGGTGACGTGATGTACGATGCGGTCCTGCAACACAGTGCCCGCGCCGAGGCGGAAAGCACGATCCTGGCCGAGATTGGTGTTGCGCCGCAGGGATACATACTGGCCACCGTCCACCGCGCTGCCAACACGGATGATCCGCAATGCCTGCAGGCGATTTTTGCGGCCCTCGAGGCGATCAGTCACGAAGTGCCAGTCGTCGTGCCGGTGCATCCGCGTACGCGCCAGGCTCTATTGCAGGCGGACGCGGCATTGGCTGCGCCGGCGTTGCACATGATCGATCCCGCCAACTATCTCGACATGCTGATGCTCGAGAAACAGGCGCAACTGATCGTTACCGATTCCGGCGGTGTACAGAAGGAGGCGTTCTTCTGGCGTGTTCCCTGTGTCACGCTGCGGACCAACACCGAGTGGGTGGAGTTGATCGAAATCGGCTGGAACCGCCTGCTGCCGCCGACCTCTGCCGAGAGTATCGTCTCCGGCATTCGGGCAGCCCTGGCAGGCAAGGGCGGCGACCCGGACGCGGCGCCGTACGGCCACGGCGATGCGGCGCGGAAGATTGCGAATGTCCTCCGTGGCGGGTTCCCAAACTAGAACGGGTCTTGCCATTCGTTCAGTTCTTTACGAAATCCACGCGGAGCTCCGTTCTACTCTACCTGTCCGCGTCTCGTCTCCGTATCGATGAGCTCAAGCAGCACATCGATCTTCGCGGCCGCCACCGAATTTTTCGGGTTCAGCCGGAGGATGTTTTTTTGCGCTATGAGGCCCAAGCGATATACTTCGGCGCGTGTGGTCCCCGGTTCGACCTGACGGGCGTAGGTGTCGCAGAGATAATCGAGAAAAACATAGGTCGGCTGGTGGTCCGGATCGATTGCCCGGGCCCGCTTCAGCATTTCAATCGCTTCCAGGTGCTCACCCCCCTTGACCAGCAGCAGGCCGAGGTTGGCGAGCCTGTCGGCTTTTGGCGACCGCGAGACCGATTTGCGCCAGGCGTCGATCGCCGCCTGGCTGTCACCGCGCTTGGTGTAGATGTAGGCGATGTGATCGTTGGCCGTGCTGTGATACGGTGCCAGTTTCAGAGCTTGTTGCAGATGCTCGTAGGCCGCTGCGAAAAATTCGCTGCGTTCCGGGTCTTGCGCTTTGTCGGCCTTGTCTCGAAGCTCGGCGGCAATGCCGATCGTGGCCTTGACGTTTTCCGGGTAGTACGAAACGCACTGAGTGAACGCGGCGATCGACTGGTCATGCTCATCCAGTTCTGCGTGCGACACGCCGAGATTACACATGGCATCTTCATAGTTCTTCTGGATCCGCAGTGTTTCGTTGAAACGTTTGATCGCATTTCGGAATTGGTCTGTACCGTCGGCTCCTTCGAGTCGGAGCTTCATCCCTTCTTCGAAATAGGCGTTACCCAGATTATACCGCGGCCGCGCTTTGTTCGGGGCCTTGAGTACACAATCCTTCCACAGCGTGAATGTCGTTGCCCATACCTTGTTACGCTGCACAGTCGAGAAAATAAGCAACGCCGCAACAATGGCAGTCACTGCACCACCGACGATCAGCGGCGGGCGTAGCCGGTCGAGCAGCACGATGATCAGCAGGATGACCAGCAGCATCGGTAGATACAGCCGGTGCTCGTACGCCATTTCAATGCCGATGACCGATGACTCCACCGCCAGGTTGATGAAGTACCACAGAATGCAGAATGCCAGGAGCCGGTGCCGTTTCGCTAGGTAGACAGCCAAAGCCAGAACGCCGATGACCGCCAGCACCGACAGCAACGTAGTGATCGGTGCGATGAGCGACGTCGATGTGATGATGTGATGGTCAAGCGTCAGTCGTTCGGGCGATGGCAGGATGATCAGCGTGAGATAGAAAATCACGACCCGGAACTGCGTCATCATGCGCTCGCTCATTGTGAAGTCACGCATCTCATAGGCCGCTTTCAAATGCTCAATCGGGTTCATTTTCAGATAGACCAGTGCGATTGCCGCAGCAATGGCCGCCGGGATGAGCCAGAACTTCAGATTCCTGACCAGATAGTTCGCACTCAGGCTGCGGAAGAAGAACCACTCAACCAGAAAGATCAGGGCTGGCAGCGTGATGGCGATCTCCTTGGTTCCCAAAGCCAGTAGCCAGCAGATGACCGCCGTCGCCCAGGCGATCCTGCGCCGGCCGATATTGCCGTCTCGCCTGCCGTGCATATAGAGACACAGCGAGGCGAGCATGAACATCGCGGTCATGCTGACCATGCGCTGCACGATATAGGTCACCGCGTTGACATGGACCGGATGCACGATCCACACGATTGCCGTGGCGGCTGCCAGCCAGGCGGCATGACGACGACCGGGCGCTGGACGGGATTCGAGCGTCTCCGGCTCAGATTTACCCGTCTTGCGGCTCTGGCGGTTGACGATCAGCAATTGAAAGACGAACCAATAGGCCAGCCAGCCGTTGACGATGTGGATGGCGATATTGACGATGCGATAGCCCGGGCGTTGCAACCCGTGCGCCAGATGATTGAGCGCAAAGCTCCAGTTGGCGACCGGCCGGCGATAGGAAAAACTCTCGAAACCCGCTGCTTTCAGGTTGCTCCAGGACAATGAGTCTATCTTGATCAGCGCGTTGTTTTGGATGTTCTGCGCGTCGTCGAAAACGAAATCATAGTCAAGCGTCGACCAGTAGATGGCGACCGTCAGCACAGCGGTGACTAGGCAGGTTGCGAGGTGGATGCGTGTTGTTTTCTTCACGGTCTGATAACCCTTGCAGACTCTTGATTTTGCGACAAACAAACGTAAACTTAACGTCTCATTCGCTGACCGAACAGCACTGGAATTGCTGAACGATGAATATGAACAAGAGCGATATTGAGCCGGACGCCGGCGTGATACTTGTAGCTTCTGCGAACCTGCTCGATCCCAATTTCAGCCGTAGCGTCATTCTGCTCTGCGATCACCGATACGACGGTACGTTCGGACTGGTCCTCAACAATGCCCTGCCGGTAAAGATACGCGACGTCATCGAGTCGATCGTTGATTGGGATGCGCCGTTATACCGGGGCGGACCGGTGCAGGAAAACTCGCTGCACTTCATCCACACGATTCCCGACCTCGACATCGGCAGTCGGCCAATCACGTCCGAGGTCTTCTGGGGCGGCGATTTCGATCGTCTCAACAAGTTGATCGAGCAGGGCAGCGTGGACCTCAACCAGATACGTTTTTTTGTCGGCTATTCCGGTTGGGGCGAAGGCCAGCTTGCCGACGAGATCAAAAAAGATTCCTGGTATCTGATCAACGGACAGAGCGATACGATTTTCTGTGACGATTCACCGAATCACTGGAGGCGGGTCGTCGGCACCATGGGGCATGGATACGAAATCCTCGCAAACTTCCCCGACGACCCGCGACTGAACTAGTACTGGCCGCCGAAATTTTTTCCGCATACAACTGCGCCAAGTACCCGTGCTGCGAAGTTTTTCGAACAAGCGTATGTGTTGTCCGCTACCCGCGCAGCAGGCCAGCAATCTCACCTGGTTCCGGGAAACGGCCTACTTTGTGCTTTGAAAAAACCTGCTTGCCATCTACGGTGACGTCGAATACGCCGCCGCTGCCAACTTCGAATTCAACGGTTACGTCGAATTCCTTTTCGAGTTCCTCTGCCAGACCGGCAGCTGTCGGCTTGTAGTTTCAAGCGCCGCAATAAAGGATGTGCACGTTCATCGGAAGCCCTCCTGAGTGGTCGTACAAATGTACACCCAAACGACACTGTAGGCACGCCCCCCACGCTCCAGGGGGAATTACCCCACCCACGCCTGCACCAGTTCGATAATACGGTCCGCGCGTCCGTCGGCTGAGGTGCCCCAGATTTCGCGCAGTGTCGCTTCGACATCGGATGCGGTGATCTCAGCATCGGGCTGCCGAAATCTCAAAGCCGCCAGAACGCCGCGTGCCATATTGCGGGGTTCGATGCCGTGTGCCAGTGCCAGGTGCATGGTGCCGACCAGGCGATCGCCCCAGGACAACTTGCGCTGCGGGTCGCGGCAAATTCGCGCCACGGCATCCTGCAGAAACGGATTGTGCATGCGGATGAGCAGATCCTCGGCATAGTCTCGAAATCCTGCCGGCGTGAACAATTCGTCACCTGTACCTGCGTACTTCCCAATCAATGCGGCGCCGCACTCGTCGATGAACGCCGTCTTGCCGATCTCCAGCAGCTCGCTGTCCGCAGCGATGTCGCTCATGGCGCTGTAGCCGCGCTCGGCTGCAAGGTATCCGAGCAGTGCGTGAATGGCGTTGTGCCCGAAAAGTTTTGCCTCTTCGAACGGCAGCAAGTCCGTTTTCTCCTCAAACACCGGTATTCCCCGGGTGAAGCCCTCGAGCGTGATGCGGTCGATCTGGATGGCGTTGAACGCCTCGACCAGCACCGCTTTGTCGCTGCCCGGCGTCATGCGAACCAGTCCCAGCTCCTCGATCGTTGCACAGTCCGCAATGATGCCGCTCATCTTGCCGATGACGGTGTTGAGGATCTGGAAGTTTTCAGGGATGCTCCCGAACTTGGCGAT
>Ga0310124_10003079_pt1 | contig 11326 bp, 6 predicted proteins | sample CB11b_AW_Bot5_MG_FD_203507 | JGI IMG/M metagenome (GOLD analysis project Ga0310124, IMG submission 203507) | Marine microbial communities from Western Arctic Ocean, Canada - CB11b_AW_Bot5 | ecosystem: Environmental > Aquatic > Marine > Oceanic | place: Canada: Western Arctic Ocean | collected...
CCATACAGGCCGGGAGCCACGAACCGCCAAAATTGGAGGAGCATGACCGGCATCGCCAGGATCAGGCCGACCACCGCGGCGACCTTGATATACAGAAAGAACGCTTCCGTCGGTTCGGTATAGATGAAACCGGTATCTGGATCCGGCAGGAGCGCGACCAGCGGCTCCATGACGAACCGGACCATCGGTTGGATGAACGCGAACGCCAGCAAGAATCCGATCAGCACGGAACTGACCGCGACCACCAGGCGTTTCCGTAGCTCGTCGAGATGGTCGAGGAAGGACATCCGTCCGCCGGAGCCGTCTCCGTCGCTTTCCTCGAGTGGCTCGTTGATCGGTTCTTCGTGATCCGGATCGCTGGGGACTGGGAGGGCGGGCATATCTACTCAGCGGGTCAAGCTGGTGCGTCAGTCGCTTCTGGAGACGAGCAGTCGCATGGCGTTGCAGGGGGGCTCGGTTCGCGATCTACCGCCTACCAAGCCCGGCCGAGAGCACCGGGCACCGGCGAGCCGGGGGACCGGCTGCGTGGTCAGCGCCGCGACCGAGGGTCCTGTCACACTAACTGCTAGACGTTGCCCGCCTGGTCCTGATGCGGGTCGTCGTGCTGCTGCGAGTCGTCAGTGGGTGGGGCCGGAGCGGGCGCCGACGCCGGTGTGGCCGGCTCGCGGGGAACCTGCTCCTCCACATGAATCTCTTCTTCGAGGGTGTTGCGCAGATCGTTCGACGCGCGCTTGAACTCGCCCAGGCTCTTCCCCAGCGACCGGCCAAGTTCCGGCAGCTTGCGGGGGCCGAACACGATCAACGCGATCACAAAGATGATGAGCAACTCCGACATCCCGATCGAACCTAGCATGATCGCGGCTCCTTCAATGGCCTGTTGTGCGTCCGCTCGCTGCTTGTCGCGCGCAAGCGGACCCGGTCACTGTCACGGTGGCGAGTCGGTTGCGAGCCAGGGTGCTCCAGACTCGTCATGACCCACACGCTCATTATAGGAACCTGCGGACCAGTCGGTCAAGCGATTGACGGCGGTTGGAACCAAGTAACTAATTGTAATGAAAGATGTTAGCTTTGTTGATGAGTGCCAGCGGACAGGTCGACTTCGGGCCACGCGCCTGGTCCGTGGGGTGCATGGCATCGAGATCCCAGGGAAGTCGGTGGTCTCGCCCGGCCCACTGCCGCCGCCCGGCGGGTCAGAGACCTGATCTTTGTCGGTACGCGACCGACATTTCTGGTACCATCAAACGTATGAACGGCATGCGCGGATACCGGACTCTGACGATGGCGGTGGTGGTCGTGATCACCTCGGCCGTGCTGGGCGGGCTCTTTGGCGGTCGAGTGCTTGCGGGGCAGGACAACCTCAGTCTTCACTACGAATCGTTCACTACCGCGCTGGCCGCGGTCGAAGCCACCTACGTCGGCGAAGCCGATTCCGAGCAGCTCGTGTATCGCGCCATCGGCGGGATGCTGCAGACACTTGATCCGCATTCCAGCTTCATGGACCCGCGGTCCTATGCGCAGCTCCGCGAGCGACAGGAAGGTCGGTACTACGGGTTGGGTATCTCCATCAACGTTATCGACGGCGGCATCACCGTCATGAATATTTTCGAGGGGTCGCCGGCCTTCCGCCGGGGATTGCGACGCGGCGACGTCATCGCGCGAATCGCCGGCACGAATGCGATGGGGATCACGAGCGACGAGGCCGTCAAGCAGCTCCGGGGGCCGAAGGGCAGCACCGTCCAGATTTCGATTCAACGCTACGGTTACGAAGGCCTCATCGATCTGGAGGTCGAGCGTGACGAAATCGAAATTCAGACCGTGCAGGGTTCCTTCATGGTCGACGAGACCATTGGCTACGTGCGCCTCCAGGATTTCTCGGAAACCAGCTCAAGCGAGCTCAGATCGGCGCTCGCGAAGCTGGATGACCTCGGGATGGAGCGGCTCGTGCTGGACATCCGCGGTAATCCGGGGGGGCCGCTGGACCAAGCCATCCGCGTCTCGAACGAGTTTCTGCCGAAGGGTGACTTGATCGTCTACACCCGTGGTCGGATACAGAACTCGGACCAGGATTATCACGCGCGCGACGACGGCGACCATATCGACGTGCCGCTGATTGTGTTGGTGAATCGCAACAGTGCGAGCGCGTCCGAGATCGTGTCGGGTGCCATCCAGGACCACGACCGTGGTCTGGTCGTGGGCGAGACCACGTTCGGCAAAGCACTGGTGCAGTCTGTCTACCGGGTGAGCCAGGAGGCGGGGCTGGCGTTGACGACCGCGCGGTACTACACGCCCAGCGGACGGATGATCCAGCGTCCGTGGGACGAGGTCTTCGACGAATACTTGACCTATTCGTTCCGCGACCAGGAGCCGGCCGAGCATGCCATCAGCGAACGACGGTTTACAGACAGCGGTCGCGAAGTGTTCGGGGGCGGCGGGGTCGAGCCGGATCATTTCATTGCCGGTCCGATCGAAGGCTTCGATCCCGCGGCGTTTGGCCGACTGCTGGCGGCCCGTCAGGAGTTCGCTGCCTTTGCTGAGCGGTTCTCCGCCGAGGGTGATACGCGGGTTCAAAAGCAGTCGGAGGGGCGGATCCTCGTGTCCCGTGGATTCGAAGTCGATGACGCGCTGGTGGCCGAGTTCCGAGGTCACCTCGAGTCTCGCGGCCTGACGGTCGACGACGAGGCATTCGCGGCCGAAGACACGTTCATCCGCGCGATGATGCACTATGAGATCGACCTCGCGTTGTTCAGCGTCGAAGTTGCTAGACGCAACCTGACCGCGAGCGATCCGCAGGCGCAGTTCGCCATCACCCTGTTCCCGGAGGCGGAGCGTCTGCTCGGAGTGTCGCGCGGCGCGGGGGCCGTCGCGGCGGGTCAGTAGGAACTCGGTTCCTCGTGCGTCGGCTCGTGCCTGTCCCGATTGCCCCACGTGTTTCCGGCCGCCACGCCGGTGAGGCCGCATTCCGGGTTGTGCGGCGGTTTTCCTGCTCAGGTCCTGAGCGCCGTGCCTCGTAAGCCACTGAGACATCACACCGATGCGTTTGCAGAATCTCGAAATTTCCGGGTTCAAGAGCTTCCCAGAGCGGGCTAATCTCGCTTTCGACGACGGAGTGACCGCCATCGTTGGTCCCAACGGGTGCGGCAAAAGCAACGTCATCGACGCCATCACGTGGGTGCTCGGCGAACAAAGCGCCAAGAGCCTCCGTGGCGAGCGGATGGAGGACGTGATCTTCAGCGGGAGCGACGCGCGCAAGGCCACCGGCACCGCGGAGGTGAAGCTCTTTCTGGCACGCGTGACCGCCGCCCCCGGCTCCGTGGGGGGCCTGGACCCGGCGTTGGCGTCTGACCGACACGTGGGATCGGGCGATGACGACCCCGGCGTCTCGTCGGCATCCCCGACCGACGGCGTCGACCTGGACGATCTCCTGCCGCTGATCACGCGCGACGTCGAAGTCGGCCGACGGCTGTATCGTTCAGGAGAGAGCGAATATCTGATCGACGGGCGCGTGTGCCGGCTTCGCGACATTCAGGACCTGCTGATGGATTCGGGGGTCGGCGTCAAGGCCTACGCGGTCATCGAGCAGGGGAAGATCGGGCAGATTCTCGGCGCGCGGCCGACGGAGCGTCGCCAGCTGCTCGAGGAAGCGGCCGGCGTGACGAAATACAAGAGCCGACGGAGGTCGGCCGAGCTGAAACTCGACTCCGCCAGACAGAATCTGACCCGGGTCGACGACGTCATTTACGAGGTTGAGAAGCAGCGACGGGCGCTGAAGCGGCAAGCCGCGAAGGCTCGCCGGTATCGGCGGCTGCGTGAGGATCTACGGCGGTGGGAGACCGTCGGGTACGCCAGACGGTACCACGTGCTGCGTGACGCGATCGCCTTGGCGCGCGAGCGTCTCGACGCGGCTCGTGAGCGCGAAGAGGCAGCGGTTGCGCGTCTGGCGCTCGTCGAGGGTGAGCGCGAGCGCTACCAGATCGACGTGACGGAGGCAGAGAGCGGCGCGAAGCAGGCGCGTGACGCCGCCCATGCCCGAGAGCTTGCGGTGGAGCGTCGCCAGCAGCAGATCACGTTCGACACCCAGCAGGTCGAGGCGCTGGCCGGCACGTTGGCTGAACTGGCGCGGGACGTCGCGGCCCTCGAGGCACGGCAGGAGCCGGCACGCCGCGAGCTTGACGTCCAGGTCGCTGACGCCCAACGGTGCGGGACCGAGCGGGACGAGCTCGGAGCCACCCTGCAGAGCCGCGAAGAGGCGTTGGTCCAAGCGCAACGTACACTCGACGAGCTCGAGGGCGAAGTAGAGACGACACGTAATGAGGTCTTTGCGGCCATCAATGCGGCCACCGCGATGCGGCACGCGGTGGAGCATGCCTCGACCGCGCAAACACGGCTGGCCGAGACCGTCTCGAAGCTGGATGCGGAAGCCGCCGACCTCGACGTCGAGACAAAGGCATTGGAGTCGGGGCGGGAGCGGAATCGGGCCGTCGAACAGGCGACCCGGGCCAGACTGGAGGAGGCGCGCAACGCCTGTGCCGATCGAGACGCCGAGTTGTCGTCGCTTCGGGTCGAGCGGGAATCAGGGTCTCGAACACTGCGGGAGCAGGAACACCAGTTGGCCGAGTTGACCGGACGGCTGACGTCTCTTCGTGACTTGCAAGCGGCGCGCACCGGCTATTCCGACGCCGCACGGCTGCTGCTGTCGACGGCCGATTCGGGTATCCGTCATTGGGGGGCGGTTGCCGATCACCTTGAAGTGGAGCCGGGTCGCGAGAAGGCCGTCGAGGCGTGTCTCGGCGATCTGTTGCAATACGTGGTGGTGCCGACTCGGGCGGATGCGGAGGCGGGGTTGGCGTTCGTACGCCGTCATGCGGCTGGTCGGGTCGGGTTCCTCATCGTCGACGGCCAGGCCGGCGACTCGTCCCCGGTGATGTCGGTGGACGCGGGGTTGGTGTCGGTCGCAGATGTGGTGCGAGTGGCCGGCGACCACGGCACCGCGGTTCTCACGGAACTTCAGGACCGGTGGCTCGCCGGTTCATACGGTGATGCCGTCCGAGCGGCGGGCCAGACTACCGCTCAGATTGCGACTCCGGACGGACACGTGTTCCACGGCACAGCCCTCGTCAGCGGGGGAGCCAAGAGCGAGGGGCTCGGCATCCTGGCGACCAATCGGGAGATCAAGGAGCTCGACCAGCGTACAACCGCAGAGCAGGCACTGGTCCACCGTCTGACGGGCGAGATCGGCGAGTTGGACCTGGCAGCTCAACGAGCCGAGACGGCGTTGGACGAGCTGCGACTCGAGCAACACCAGCAGGAAAAGGCGATGCTCGGCCACGAGATGCAGCTCACGTCCCTCGACGAGGAGGCGGCGCGGCTCGGGCAGAAGCGAGACCTCATTGTCACGGAGCGCCGCTCGGCCGACGAGGAGCTGGCGGCACTGGAGGTCAGGCGGACGGAGGCGCAGGCGTCGATCCTTCGGCTTGAAGGAGAGCAGCGGGACGCCGACGAGCGGCTGATGGCAGCCCAGCGTCGCGTGGCGGACGCCCGGGAGTCGATCGAGCGCATGGGGCGCGAGGCGGCGGAAGCGAAGGCTGCCCACGCGGGGTTGGTGGAGCGGGCCTCCGGCCTCGAGGCGAGTGCGCGACGACTCGAGTTCGCGAGTCAAGAACTCGCCACCCGGTTCGCTAGCCGTCAGGCGGACCACGGCCGTACCCGCACAGGGCGCGAGGCGCTCATCGCCGCCGTGGTCGCCTCGACTCAACAGCTCGATGAGGACGTGACCGGACTGGCAGGGTTGAGGCAAGACGTGCTGGCGGCGGACGACGCCGTCCTGCGGCTGCGGACCGACCTTGAGACCGCCGAGGCCGATGTCCGAGTCGACCGGGTGGCCCACGAAGAGGGTCGCGACGAGGTGTCGGAGTTGGACCTGGCCCGGGCGGCCGCCGAGGGGAACCTGACGCATCTGGACGAGAGCTGCCGTGACGCGCTTCAGGTCACGCTTGGGGAGGTGACCGCCCAACTGGAGGAGCTCCAGCGTGATGGCGGGTTTGATCCGGACACCGAGTTGCTCGCGCACGCGGTGGCGCCGGCCGCCGCGGATGACCCCGAACAGCCTGGTGAGGCGGACGACGACGAGGAAGAGACTCCGGCGGTGCCGACGGATGACGACGCTGGTACGGCCGACGCACACGCCGATCTGGACTCCTCGACGGTGGCGCCGATGACCGTTGAACAGATGGTGTCGGACCTGCGGGCGAAGATCGACCGGCTCGGTCCGGTGAACATGATGGCGATCGAGGAGTTTGACGATCTCGATGAGCGGTACGAATTCCTGACCACGCAACGCCAGGACCTCGAGGAATCGATCAAGGCGACGGGCGACGCGATCGTCCGGATGAACCGTACGACCCGTGAGCGATTTCGAGAGGCGTTCGAGGCGATCAACACGCATTTTCAGACGACGTTCACAACGTTGTTTGGCGGCGGACGGGCTGGTCTGGTGTTGCTCGACGAGACGGACCTGCTTGAGAGCGGAATCGATATCATCGCGCAACCGCCTGGAAAGCGGCTGCAGAGCATCCAGTTGTTGTCCGGCGGCGAGAAAGCGCTGACGGCGATGGCGCTGATGTTCGCCATTTTCAAATACAAGCCGAGTCCGTTCTGTCTCCTCGATGAGATCGACGCACCACTTGATGAGGCGAACATCGGACGATTCGCCGAGATGTTGCGTGCGATGCAGTCCGACACGCAGTTTATTCTCGTGACCCACAATCGCAAGACGATGGAGATCGCCGATCGGCTCTACGGGGTGACGATGGAAGAGCCCGGCGTGTCGAAGCTGATCTCCGTGCAGCTGGCGTAGTCGCGGCGTACTTTCGGCCGCGGCCGTGCCAGCCTGTTCGCCACAGCCTCGGCGGAGGCGGATGAACGAAGGGAAAGCGACCCGGTATCACCGGCTGAGACGCCGAACTCGGGTGCTCGCCAACGGGAGCGCCGTGGCGGCCGTCGTGGCGCTGCTCGTGTCGGGGGCGTCGGGCGGAATCCGCGACAGGCGGTCCAGGTCGTAGGCCGGGTGGGATCAGGCTGGTGTGGCCGCGGTCTACGCCGCCTGCGCCTGGGGTCTCCTTGAGCTGCTGCTGGTGCCGGCACACGTCTTCCAGGGCTTCGTAATGGAACGTCGATACGCCCTGTCTCGTGTGGATGGCGTCCGGTGGTGCCGGAACCACCTGGCCACCATCGGACTCGGTATCCTGCTGGCGTCCGGCGCCGCGGTCGTTGTCTCGATGGCGCTTCGCCTCTGGCCCGTCACCTGGTGGCTTGTGTGCGCGGTTGCCTTCACGATCGCGACGGTCCTGCTGACCAGTCTCGCGCCGCTCAGCGTCATCCCCTGGTTCAATCGCGTCACGCTGCTGACAGGAGACGCCCTAAGCGCTCGCCTGGCCACGCTGGCTGCGCGGGCCGGCGTACCGCCGCTACGAATCTACGCCTGCGCGGTCGGGGGCGCCACCCGCCGAGCCCAGGCGACGCTGGTTGGATTGGGTCCTACGCGTCGCGTGCTTCTGACGGATACGCTCCTGGCCGACTATTCGGACGGGGAGATCGAAGCCGTGCTCGCGCACGAGCTCGGGCACCACGTTCATCGAGACGTCTGGCAGTTGGTGGCGTTTGAGTTTGGCGTGGCGCTCGTGGCGTTGCTGAGCGGAGGGTGGGCCATGGCCCAGTTCGGCGTTCCGCTGGGTCTCGCGGGTGCCACCGACGTGGCCGCCCTGCCGCTCCTCGCCCTGGGGGCGGGCGCCGTCGCGGTGGCCGCGGCGCCGCTGGGCTACGCGCTGTCTCGCTATCACGAGCGTCGAGCCGACCAGTTCGCGATCCGCGTGACACGCGACCCGGCTTCACTCGTGTCCGGGTTGCGTCGTCTGGGTGCGCAGAACCTGGTCGAGGAACGTCCTTCGCGTCTCGTCGAGCTGCTGTGGCATACGCACCCGCCGCTTGTGCGACGGGTCGAGGCCGCTCGTCTTGCCGTGACCGGTCACCCGCTACCGTAGTCGTGTAGGCTGCAGCCCCCGCCACGATTGAGCGTTGATAGCAGCCTGCTAAGACTTCGCCGGTGGCTGCCCACCGCCATCGGTTGGCTTGTCCAAGAGAGCCTTGCGGCTCAGTCGAATCTTGCCGGACGGGTCGACATTGATCACTTTGACCAGGACCTGTCCGCCCTCCTGCAACTCGTCACGCACCTCTTTCACCCGGTAGTGCGCAATTTCCGAGACGTGGAGCAAACCGTCCACGCCGGGCAGCACTTCGACAAAGGCGCCGAAGTCGGTGATGCGTTGCACGGTGCCCAAGTAGGACTTGTTGAGCTCCGGCGTCGCGGTCAACTCCTCGATGATGGAGAGGGCCTTTTGCGCGGACTCGTCATCGCTGGACGCTACGTTCACCCGACCGTCGTCCTCCACGTCGATCTTGACGCCGGTGCGTTCGATGATGCTCCGAATCGTTTTTCCGCCAGGTCCGATCACGTCGCGGATCTTGTCGACCGGGATCTGGATGGTGACGATCCGTGGCGCATAGGACGAGATATTCTCACGGGGGTCGCTCAGAGTGGCCTGCATCCGCTCCAGAATGTGGAGCCGCCCCGCCTTGGCCTGGTTCAACGCCTCCCGCATGATCTCAGCGGTGATCCCGCCCACCTTGATGTCCATCTGCAAGGCGGTGATCCCGTCCGCCGTGCCGGCGACCTTGAAGTCCATGTCGCCGTAGTGGTCCTCCGCCCCCGCGATGTCGCTGAGCACGGCGTGGCGGCCGGTAGCTTCATCCATGATGAGTCCCATGGCGACCCCCGCGACCGGAGCCTTGAGGGGCACCCCCGCGTCCATCAGCGCCAATGCGCCGCCACACACCGATGCCATCGATGACGAACCGTTCGACTCGAGAATGTCGGAAACGACCCGCATGGTGTACGGGAACGTGTCTTCGCCGGGGATGACCGGTTGCAGGCTGCGCTCGGCCAGGTTGCCGTGCCCGATCTCGCGACGTCCTGGACCGCGAAGGAACTTCACTTCTCCAACCGAAAACGGAGGGAAGTTGTAGTGCAACATGAAGCGTTTGTACACCGACCCGTCAACCATCTCGACCTTCTGCTGATCATCGGCCGTACCCAACGTCGATGTGACGAGAGCCTGGGTCTCCCCGCGGGTGAAGACCGCCGAGCCGTGCGCCCGCGGTAGCAGCCCGACATCGCTGGTAACGGTCCGGATCTCGTCGAATGCCCGCCCGTCCAATCGGTGTCCTCGCTCGAGAATCTCGTCGCGGAGCACCTTCTCCTTGAGCGCCTTGAAGGCGCTCTTGCTGTCGGCGCGGCGCGTCGTCTCGTCCTCGGGGAGGGTCGCCAGATAGTCATCGATCACCTTGTCGACGGCTGCATAGCTCTCGAGCTTGTCCTTGAGTCGCATCGCGTCGGCGAGTGGGCCAAGCAGCGCTGCCTCCACCTCGGCTGCGGTGGCGGCGTCCCCAGACTTCGCGGTGACTTCGAGCTTGGCCTTGCCGGCCGCAGCGGCAAGCTTGTCAATCTCGACAATGATGTCGCGGATGGCGGCGTGGCCGGCGTCGAGGGCCCGGATCATGTCCTCTTCGGAGACGATCTGGGCGCCCGCCTCGACCATCACCAGAGCGTCTTTGCTGCCCGCGACCATGAGATCGAGGCGTCCTTCGCGACGCTGTGTGTATGTCGGATTGATGATGAGTTCTCCGTCGAGCAACCCGACACGCACCGCGGCGATGGTGGCCTGGAACGGTATCGCCGACAGCGCCAGCGCGGCGGACGCCCCCGTCAACGCCAGGACGTCTGAATCGTTGTCGGTGTCGGCCGAGATGACGAAAGCGACCACTTGGGTTTCGCGACGCCACGTGTCTGGAAACAGCGGTCGAAGCGGTCGGTCGATGACTCGGCTCGTGAGGACTTCTTTCTCAGGAGGCTTGCCCTCACGCTTGAAGAACCCACCGGGAATCCGGCCGGATGCGTACGTGTTCTCACGATAGTCGACGGTCAACGGGAGAAAGTCGAGACCTTCCCGCTCCCAGGCGGCGTAACAGGCGGTCACGAGGACCATCGTGTCTCCGTACCGCACCACGACTGATCCGCTGGCCTGCTTGGCAAGTTTGCCCGTCTCGATGGTGAGGGGCTGGCCGCCGACATTCACTTCGGCTGTATGCATAATGTCACTCCAGAAACGTTCCAAATGGCGAGGGGACGAGCGAGAGCGAGGACCGGTCTCGGAGCATCCGGCTCTGCCGACCCGTCGACCGACGGAGACCCAATCTACTTCCGGAGACCCAACCGGCGAATGAGATCGGCGTATCGCCCGGAGTCCTTGGATTTCAGATAATCGAGCAACCGTCGACGCTGCCCGACGAGCTTCAGTAACCCGCGGCGGGAATGATGATCCTTTGCGTGGATCTTGAAATGTTCGGTCAGATAACTGATGCGCTCGCTCAGAATCGCGACCTGTACTTCCGGTGAACCGGTATCGGTTTCATGAACCTGGTACGAGCCGATAAGCTCGGTCTTCTGATCCTTCTGTAACACCACTGTCACCTCCACGAACGGTCCAGATACGACCGCCTGCGAGATGGTCGAACAGCTGGCGCTCCAAACCGCCGTTATTACGGCGTCCCCCTTTGATAGGGTGAACCGACCGATCCTACACTAGAACAATCTTGGGATGCAAAAGTCGGTCGGCCCCCGATTCCGCGATGGCGAGCAGACGTCCCCCTTCATCCACAACCCGCAGCCGGCCGCTGAATACCCACGTCGGAGGCTCTGTGCCGGGTGCGCAGTCACCCTGACCAAGCGGGTTGCCGTGGGCGGCCCGCCGTGCCCCGGCAGCAGTCACGACCACGTGTGGAAGGTCCGGGGCCAATCGGTTCATCGGCACCAGCCGCGTCGACGCGGTTGCACTCTGCTCGACCAGTGCCGTGAGCGTCACGACGTCCTCGAGACCGAACGGTCCGTGGCGCTCGCGGCGTAGCGTCTCAAGGCAGGCACCGCATCCCAGTCGTTCGCCCAGATCGTGCGCGAGCGAGCGTACGTAGAATCCCGACGAGCACACCAGCCGGCATCGTAGCCGCATGCCGTCTATCGCCAGGATGGTCAGGGTGTCGATGGTGACCGTCACTGGTGCGAGTTCAACCGGTGCGTTCCGGCGCGCCAGCTTGTAGGCGCGCACACCGCCTACCTTCTTCGCCGACACCGGCGGCGGGCGCTGCGGATGCGAGCCCATGAACCCGATCGCCGTGCTGCGGATCTCATCGTCGGTCGGGCGGCCGGATCGGGGAAGCC
>Ga0310124_10003080_pt1 | contig 11325 bp, 9 predicted proteins | sample CB11b_AW_Bot5_MG_FD_203507 | JGI IMG/M metagenome (GOLD analysis project Ga0310124, IMG submission 203507) | Marine microbial communities from Western Arctic Ocean, Canada - CB11b_AW_Bot5 | ecosystem: Environmental > Aquatic > Marine > Oceanic | place: Canada: Western Arctic Ocean | collected...
TCGACGAACTCTACGACTGGGTGACCGAGGGGTGGACCTGGTTGGCCCGCGGCCGCCGGTTGCTTGAACTAGAAATCCCTGGCGATGAACTGCTTCTCGGTGAACCTGACTCTGACTGAGCACTGGATTCTCGATGTTCTGTGTGGGAGTTTCTGAGCCTTGCCTGAGAGTCATCTTCTCGCGCGCGCGCATGTGGACGTGCGCTCCCGCGGGCGAACGATTCATACCGAGCGGCGGCGCGCGGGCGTTTTGAGGATGAGGAATGCGGTCTGGAAATGTCAGCGGCTGGTACGCACGACTCGACCGTGAATGCCCTTCTCGATTAGAGCAGATTGACACCTGGCTGACAGCATGGGAAAAAGCGCTGCGCCAAGGTCAACCTGTGGCTGCCATGCTGCCCCCTCACTGGCCCACTCTACCCGCTAGCCTGCTCACTGACCCCGGTCACGTGTTCGACCACCTGCTCTGCCGTCACGACGCTGAGAGCGATGGTCGCAGCCCCCGCGGAGCGCACCCGACACCGACGCGACTGGCCGATGCGGTCATCGCCGCTGAGTTGAGGCAGGACATCTCACCGAACAGTGTCAACGGGAACCACAAGCCGAACGTGTCGCTGGACGCGCTGCCACCTGGGTTCCGGATGCATCTCGACAAGTTGAACCTCAAAGAGGATGAGGAGTCTGATGTCGAAGTCGATGAAGAAACCGAAGCTGAGATTGCCGCTGGAATCCGCACTCGCAGCGGTATCCCTCTGCCATTCGCTGATCCAGCAGTAGGTGGCGGCCTGTTCCCGGCACAGCTGATCCGCTGGCACGCCGAGGCGTCATCCGAGTTCGATGCTGATGAGCGGCTGGCCGACACGCGGGCATTGCTCTCCAAGATGCAGCTCTACGATGTCTGTGGGGTTGCCATCACCGCGACCCTGCGCCGGCTACACCTGACACTTGTTCGCCATGGGCTGGCCGCTCTAGACGATGACCCGGAACCAGGCATGATGGCGCGCAGTGAGGCAGAGGAGATCCTCGCAGACGTGCTTTGCATGGGTGACACCCTGCGCGGCGACTGGCCGTGGGAGGAGAAGCCGCGACTGCTGATCACCAACCCACCCTGGTTGCGCATCAAGGACAGGTTCCGCGGGCATCCTGAGGGAAGCCGCATGCGCAAGGAACTGGGAGCGGAACTCCGTGGCCTGCGCGATGAGGACGGAGCACTGCGCTTCTCCACCCTCAGAGGCAACGTGAATCTCTACCGTCTGTTCCTCGAACGCAGTCTGCAGTTGGTCCGCGCTGGCGGTCGCATCCGCATGATTGTTCCAGACAGTCTGCTACGCGAGCAGAGCAGTGCCCCACTACGCAACCTGCTCGTCAGCGAGCACGAGTGGACGAGCATCTGGTCGTTCCCAGAATCGGCTCGGCTGTTCGCCGGCGTCACCCAAGGTGTTCTGGTTCTCGGGCTGACGGTCGGTGGAGAGACCCAGGAAATGATATCCTACGGGCCTGCCGGTTCCGACGACCTGTGTAACGTTCGCGGGCTGGACCCGTCGGTGCCGCGCCTCGTGCTCGACCGCGAGCGTTGGGAGCGGTGGAGCAGGGCAGACTGGTCGGTGCCGAGGCTGCCCACGGACCGCTTCGAACGTGAGCGGATGCTGAAGACCATCGATGAACTCGCTGAACTGCCTCGCCTCGCCGAGGAGGGACACTGGCTAGCGGGTGAGTCCCAGCGAGTCCGGGTCCGTGTCGGAGAAATCGACCAGACCAACTGGTCGGCGGACATCAAGCCGTGGCGCAAGGGAAGCCGCGGCGCCCCATTCGTGCGTGGCATCCACTTCCGTAACGATGAGAGCAATGTATGGCTGCAGCACCCAGCATTCGATTCGACAATTCCGAGCACCGCGCCGGAGCGCAAGCAGGCGAAGTGGTGCGGGCCGCTGAAGCCGGCGGATCATCCCCGACTCGCCTGCCAAGCAATCGTCAACGCCCAGCAGACTCGGCGTCTGCGCTGGATCGTGCTGCCGGCCAGATGCGTGCTCGGTAATTCAGTCAATCACCTACAGATTCCAGAAGACATCCTCAACCTGCTGACAGCGGAGTTCGGCGGCTTGGATGAGGCTCTTGGGTGGCTGTGTGAACTGCTGAACTCGGAGAAGCTTGACGCCTGGGCCAGAGCGTGGGCAGCGAACAACAATGTGAACAACTACGAACTGGAACTGCTGCCCCTCCCACCTGTGCAGATGCAGGTTCCGTCCAACCTCGCTTGAGGTGTCGGAGAGCGGAAATTTTCGTCCGGAGAGCGGAAAACGGTGTTTTTAGGGCATATCTCTTTATCGGGCCTCCTACATCGTTGGTTCGGCATTCATCCAGCATACATCGATGCCACACCAAAGGAGAGGTCAGAGTGGGCGTTCATCCGAAGATAGGCATCACCGGTCTGCCGCGTAGCGGAAAGAGCGCAGTGATGCAGAAAGTAGTGCAGATGCTGCAGGATGAGCGTGAGCAGGAACTGCGCAGCCGGGGTGAGAATCCCAGTGATCACAAGATCATCGGAGGGATGCTGACTGAGCCGATATTCGACGACCACGACAGGGTCGGATACTCGTGCATCAATTTCCGTACCCAGGAGGCGGCCACGATGGCCCACAGGGATATCGATTCCAGATTACGCATTCTCGGATTCGGTATCGAACCCGACGCCCTCGACAGGGTCGCTGTTCCTGCCTTGCTGGAGGCGATGAATGAATGCGAGGTGATCGTCGTCGACGAGGTGGGTAAGTTCTCTGTCGAGTCTGACGCGTTCGTTGCCACTGTGCGCGCTGCCTTGGAGGTGGACAAGCCGACTGTGCTGACGCTACACAAAAAGAGCCGCCACCCACTGCTACAGGACATCCGCAGGCGAGATGACGCTCGAATTCTGGAGGTGACGCCGGTGAACCGGGCGTTGTTGCCATACAAGATCCATAAAATCATCCGGGAAACTTACTGAGCCGCTGTCCGTGATTTGTTACTCACGCCACTGAGGAATGAGGCGTGGGTTTGATGCGTCGGTGATGGCTCGCAAGCCCATGCAGGCACCCGCGCGCATCGCCAGCCGCGTGCTGCTCGGACTAGGCTTGGCGCTGCTGCTGGCCACCGCCTTCAGTCTGCAGGACGGGAGGCTTCCCCCCACTGAATGCCTTGATGAGGATGAATTTGCGGCCGACCCATGCATCTCGTCGGGTGACTCGGGCTGGCTGCTGCCAGGCGGCGCGTTCGCCTGCCTGCTGCTCGCGGGCATGCTGCGCCTGCAGTACACGCGCGGGGTGCGCACACCGCTGTCCAGTCTGTTCCCCAGCGTGGACGAAGAACAACTGCGGGAACTCATGTTCACAGATGATGTGGACGCCGGCGACGAGGATCGTCTGGGAGATGCATGGGCCGATCTTGAGCGAGGGTTGCTCGAACAGCGTGTCGGAGAGGAGGAATAAGCGGCACTTCACGCCAGCGAAAGGATTGTGCCGCATCCGCGCTCCGAGGGCGACTGAGATTCTATGAGCGACATCCCCGAAGACCTGCGTTACACCGAGGAACATGAGTGGGTGAGGGTCGATGGTGACGAGGTTGTCGTGGGCATCACTGATTATGCACAGGACGCGCTGACGGACATCGTCTACGTCGAGTTGCCCGAGGTCGGAGCCTGCGTGTCGGCGGGTGACGGATTCGGCAGCGTGGAATCGGTGAAGAGCGTGAGCGAGATCTTCGCGCCTTTTTCGGGAGAATTGAGTGGCGTCAACGATGCACTCGAAGACGCTCCCGAACTGATCAATGACGACCCTTACGGAACCGGTTGGATAGTGCGCATGCGTCTCGAAGACGACGGGGTGTTGGGCAACCTGCTGGATGCGGTGGGCTACCGAGCACTGCTCGGAGAGTGAGTCCTGACATGGCGAATCTAGACCGAGCCACACCCGACACCGAACTGGTCCTCTACTTCGACGGCTCGTGTCTCGATAACCAGAACGTGACTGCGGACACGCCAGCCGGTTGGGGATTCGTGGTCGTTGTCGGCGATGGTGGGCTCGGCCGTGGTGATGGCAGCGTCATCGCTGAGGGGTCGGGCAGGGTGGTGACCGATCAAGAAGCATCTGGCTGGCTAGGGGCGGAAGTAGGATCGAACAACACCGCTGAACTGTCCGCGGTCGCACACGCACTGCGCTGGCTGCTCACCGACGGAGGTGAAGGGGCGGTCACCATGAGAGGTGACTCTCAATACGCCCTGAACATCGCGGCTAGCAACTGGAAGGCGAAGGCGAACAAACAGCTGGCTGCTCGGGTGCAGTCGTTGTGGGACGAGGTGGCAGGAGCACGCCCGTTGGAGGGCGAGCATGTGCGAGCACATCGCGGTCAGCGATGGAACGAGCGCGCAGACCATCTCGCATATCGAGCGATGCAGGGTGAGGCGCCAGAACCACTCGACTTCTGGAAACCAGGTGCCCGGTGATTGATCACTCCTCTTCCTCAGTGATTTCGAGCGGGCCGGTGACCAGCCAGGCGTAGACGGAGAACAGCAACAGCAAGATGCCTATCAGTAGAAATATCATCAGCATCGGATCTGGAATATCGATTGAGGAGAGCGTTCCCATCACCCGGGCCATGATGGTGAAACCGGCACCTGCAAGAGCGAGTTTCGGGACTGCTCCGCGAACATCCTTCCACATGTGCAGGTAAGGGATGAGCCCCTTGCGCTTGAACTGCCAACGATACCAGGCGATGTAGAGCATGATGCCCCCGGTGAGCGCACCGAGCCCGCGAGTGAACGAAGCGTCGTTCCAAGGTCCCGCCGGACCTCCATCAAGAAATGATTGCAGCACGAGCACGACACCGATGCCGGCCAGCATCCTCCACTCCGGCGGCTCGCTCATGTGTTCAGCGAGACATCGGCTGCGCTTCAAGGAGCCGGCACAGGTAGCGCGCCTTCACCAGCGAGATGTTCACGCCACGCCTGAACGCGGTCCGCATCACGCACCTCGAGAGTTGCCCACAAATCATCGAGGCCTGCCTCTTCGACATCGAGGATGTTCCGCGCAACAGAGGAGAATCCCACGGGTTCGGCGTCTTGCAGTCGGATGAGTAATTCACGCAGCCGCGCTCGGCTGACATCGTCTCGTTGCAGCCAGAACTTGACGAGGAGTCCATGCTCATCGTCAGGATGGAGTTCGAGATAGTCGCGCAGCACCGTCTGCGCCAGCAGTCGTTGCATGCGCACATCATCGTGCTCGGCCAGTAAGGCAAGACGGGGAGTGAGCTCTTGGGGCGAGGTGGTAGCCAGTTGGCGCAGAGCGCTGGCGGCAGCGAGTTGGATATCGACTTCCGCGTCCGCCAGCAATTCATCGAGCAGGCGCAGCGCATCGCTGCACTGAACACGCAGCAATGCAGGCAACGCTTCAGCGAGCGCACGGCGTACCTGCAGGTCTCCGCGCATCCTCACTGAGATGAGTACCACCTGCGCCGACTGTTCGTCCAGTTCAAACAGCCGCGGGAGGCAACCGACCAGTTCAGCGACCACCTCGACTGGCTGGTCGCGCACCATCTGTTCAAGGCGGATCGTAAGTGCGAGACCAGTGACCAACGCCGGACGTTCGATCATCAACCTGAGCCAACTCACCAGCAGGGCGCGCCGCTTGAGATCCCCTTGCTCAAGCTGGTCGAGCAACCAGTGAGATGCGTCAATGCCCGCCTCATCAGCACTGACAGACGTATCTGAGGTGTTATCGGGCTTCCAGTCGACTTGGTGAGGACCCGGCTCCTGCCTTGTGGGCCAACTGCCGGGAGGATGGGCGAGGGCAATGCTCTCCAGCATGTGGTAGCCGCGGTTCGTCGCCTGGGGGGTCGGCGCGCGGCACAAACCGTTGAGCAGTGAGATGCCGAGGTACCAACGATCTCCGTCGGGCGCATCATGGTCGAGCGCAAGTCCCAGCCACTCCTCACAGGTGGCGAACAGGATGCGCTCGGCGACCTCATCGAGTCTCCTGAGCAACCAACGCTCACCCTCCTTCTGCGGATCCACCGTAAGTGACAGGCGATGAGGGATGATCGCCTCACGAGCGACATCGAGATGGCGCATCATCGAGGCGCGGTCGACACTGAACAGGCCCACACCCATCTCAACCACCTTCTCGGGGGACGAGGGTTCGATCACCGGTAGGTCAGCATCACGAATGGGGGGAGGAGGCAGTGGCCATTCCATCGTACCGAAGCGCAGCTGTTCCTGCAGAAGTTCCACACAATGGGTGTGAACAATCGCCGAGGTTTCCTGCCGGCTGCGTCCGAACGCCATCTCTCGACCCCCCCTATTCCAGTCAGGGTGTGACACCCTGACTCATGCCTCCATTCGGGCATCAGATTTCAAGTTCTATGTTCAGGTTCTGGATGAGTTCCTTGTACCTGTTTCGAATTGTGACTTCAGTAACTCCAGCGACTTCGGCGACTTCTCTCTGGGTCCGGCGCTTGCCACACAGAACACTGGCGATGTAGATGATCGATGCAGCGATTCCTGTAGGTCCTCTGCCACTCGTGAGTTCCTTCTCTTGGGCGGCCTTGATGAGTTCGTAGGCCTTCGCTTCGACCTCTGCATCGAGCCCTAGACCTGAACAGAACCTAGAGATGTAATCCTCAGGGCCTGTAGGCATGATCTTCATCTTGAGTTCACGGACCATGAAGCGGTAGGTCCTACCAATCTCCTTGCGTCCAGTGCGGCTCGCCTGACCGATCTCATCCAGGGTTCTCGGAACCCCACATTGTCGACAGGCTGCGTACAGACTTGCTGCAGCGACTCCCTCGATCGATCTGCCGCGAATGAGGCGCTTCTCGACCGCTTTCTTGTAATTCACAGCGGCCGCTTCGCGCACCGACTTCGGTAGCTCCAGACGGCTGGCCATGCGGTCCAACTCAGCGAGTGCCATGGCGAGGTTGCGCTCGGTGGCGTTGGAGACGCGGGAGCGCTTCTGCCACTTCCTCATTCGGTAGAACTGAGAGCGATAACGAGAGTTGATCGTCTTGCCCGAGTAGTCCTTGTTCTGCCAGTCGATGTCAGTTGACAGACCCTTGTCGTGCAGCATCACGGTCATCGGCGCGCCCGTACGCGCACGCTGGTCGCCTTGCTCGGGTGAGAACACCCTCCACTCCGCACCTTGGTCAATCACATTGTCCTCAATCACGAGCCCACAATCCTGACACACGACCTCGCCGCGTGTTTCGTCGCGCTCAAGCGAGCGGCTGTTGCATTCGGGGCACTTGACGATGTCCTCTATCTGTTGATCTTCTGCCATTTTCTCATCACCGACCTATCCGCTTGCAATCTGATTCAAGGGAAAGATATAAGCGGGGTCCGACGGACCTTATTTAAGCCTTTTTTGATTTCCAATTGGACTTGCATCATCGTTCTAGAGAAAAAATAGTGAGGAGTTGCTGGTGAACCGATCCTGACATTTTCTGATGCGAGAACCGTGTCTCCTGATTTTTCTGGTCTTGGCCGCCCACGAAGCGTGATAAACACCGGACGGGTCGAAATCCTGCCCATAGGGCAGGGGTCATGCAATGAGCGAATCCTGGCCGCCCGCAGAAGTCGCGCTCACACCGGGAAAGCGAGTGCTGTTCCTGACTAAGGATCTAGAACTGATTCGGCGCCAACTCTACGAAGGACTCGATTTGAACATGGCGGACCTATCCGTAGATGACCTGCTGGACGACATCAACACCGACGTGATTACTCCCGCATGGGTATGCTTCGACCACGACCCGCAGAAGATCGCCGAGAACGCCTACGCCGGTCTGATGCACGAAGGAAGGCGGGTGTTCGAACCTCGGGCACTCTTGGACGGTGGCTTCGAGGTGATCGTCTCTGGGCAGCGCAAGGGCACTGGTTCCAGCCGGGAGCCCGCAGCCCAATGTGAACGGTGGTCAGATGTGCGCATCGTCATCGCAGCTTCATTCGCCCCCATCCACGAGCGCAACAACATCAACCTCGGTCAGGTAATGGGAGACCACGCCATGCTCGAGCGGCTGCAATCCGGAGAGCGAATCCCTCTTTCAGAATTCACTTCAGAATATGATCCCGTGACACGACTGATTCTCGAGAGCGGCGGCCTGTTCCCCTTCTCGGGGCGACTGAAATCCGGCGAACTCAAACTACCTGTAGCATCCTCGGACGAACTCCCGATGACGATGGCTGAGAAGATGATCACGGCCAAACTCGTGTCGAGCAACGGCCGCGCAGGACATGTGCGACCGGGCGATGCGGTCATCGCCCAGGTGGACGGAGGATACACCCACGAATTCACCAGCGCGCAGGTGCACGAGTTCCTCAAACTGGAGTACGGCGAGGACTACAGCATCCCCAACCCATCCAAGTTCGCAGTGTTCGAGGACCACCTGCTCTATGCCACCGGGGTTCCGCGCTTCGGCAAGTTCGCAGACAAGATCGAGACCTTGAGGCGGATGCAGAAGGAATTCCAACAGCACACGGGATTGCGCGACTATTCGGCGGTCGGGGGGGTCAGCCCAGGAATCTGTCATCAGGTTGCGCGCGAGGAGTTCATCGATGTCGGCGACTTCATCCAAGCCACGGATTCACACACCTGCATGGGAGGGGCTTCGAATGCTCTCACCTACGGGGTGGGCTCGACAGAGTTCGCAAACCTGATTCACAACGGCTTCACCTTCGTACACGTTCCCGAGTCGATCCGCTTCGAGCTCACTGGGGAGTTGGACCCCGGCTGCACTGCCAAGGACATCATGCTGCACATCCTGTGGAAGTATGCGCGTGACGAGCAGACGCTCGACCGCTCGATCGAGTTCGGTGGTCCGGGGCTGGTGAGTCTGTCGATGGACGAGCGGGCGACGCTGTGCAACATGGCGACCGAATGCAGCGCCAAGACCGGCATCTGCGAGCCGGACGAGAGGACCGTGGAGTGGTTGCTGGCGCGCAGGCCGGGAATGACCGCCGAGGACATCCGTGCCCGCTTCGTGTTGCCCGATGCGGGTGCGCACTATGACGGCGGAGTGCACACGATCGACCTCCACTCCATGCGCCCGATGGTCGCTCATCCGGGCGACCCGGACCGCGGCATACCTTCCGACCCGACCAACGGCGCGTACATCGACGAGCTGGGGGATGTCCACATCGACATCGCCTATGCCGGTTCATGCACCGCCGGTAAGGACGACGACTTCGCCTACTACGCCCGCGTGGTGGAAGCTGCTCTCGCTGCGGGGAGGACGATTCCTGAGGGAGTGGAGTGCTACATCCAGTTCGGCTCGAAGACGGTCAAGGAACTGTCCGCCGAGCAAGGTTGGACAGAGATGTTCGAGGCGGCCGGCGTGAAACTGATCGACCCGGGCTGCGGAGCATGCATCGGAGCTGGGCCGGGTGTGTCGAGCACACAGGACGAGGTGACCATCTCGGCCATCAACCGCAACTACCAGGGAAGATCGGGGCCGGGCCGGCTCTACCTCGCAAGCCCGTTGACCGTGATGGCGAGCGCTTTCATGGGGCGCATCGTCGCTTGGCATCCTGACATGTTTGCCCTTGAAGCGTAGTCCACTCAGTGATGGGGCTCAGTGATGCCGACGATGATATACTGTCGCCTTCCCGTGGCTGTCTGCTGCTAGTGGGCCCCTCGTCATCCGGCCGAGGGAGGACCTTCTGGCAGGAGTTGAGCTGATGGCTGCCAGTGATTCAGGACCGAGGATGCAACAGGCGTCCATCAGCGAGTTCTTCGAGAAGAACAAGCACTTCCTCGGCTTCGACAGCCTGACTCGCTCGATCATCACCGCCGTCAAGGAGTCGGTGGACAACTCTCTCGACGCCTGTGAAGAGGCGCGAATTTCCCCGGTGATTGACATCGAGATTCGCAAGGTGAAGGGGAAGAAGGACGAACTCATCCTAGTCGCTCAGGACAACGGACCGGGCATCCCGTACGCATCGATTGACAAGGCGTTCGGTCGTCTGTTGTTCGGCTCACGCTTCCACACCATCAGCCAGACCAGGGGGCAGCAGGGAATCGGGATCACCGGGGTGGTGATGTATTCACAGCTGACGACAGGGAAGCACACGCACATCATCTCCAAGGTGGCCGAAGAAGGGGTGGCCGTGCATATGGACATCGGAATCGACACAAGGCGTAATCGGGCCTTGAAGAGCAACAACATACGGGACGTCTGGCTCGACGAACACGGTATTGACATCCCACACGGAGTGAAGATTGAAGCGCACATGAAGGCGCGCTACCAGAAGGGCGGAAAATCCGTCTATCAGTATCTGCGCATGACCTCGATTGTGAACCCGCACGCAGCAATCTCGTTCCGTTTGGTCAATGAAGATGGAGCGGTCATCGAACAGGCGTCCTGGCCAGCGGTCACCGAGAAGCTGCCCGCTCCGGTGAAGGAGATCCTTCCGCACCCACACGGCGTGGAGATCGGCACACTGCAGAGGATGCTCAGAGAAAGCAAACAGCGCAGACTCTCCTCCTTCCTACAGAAGAATTTCAGTCGCGTACCCTCCGCACGCGCACAGCAGATCTGTGAGATTGCAGAGATTTCAGACAAGGCCTCGCCCAAGCGGTTGAAGGGAGAACAGGTGCGGGCGTTGCAGGCTGCATTCAAGCAGGTCAAACTGATGGCGCCACCGACCGACTGTCTCTCACCGATCGAGGATCTGCTCATCAAGAAAGGGCTAGCCAAGGCGATCGACTCCAAGTTCGTCACCACCATCACCCGCGAACCGTGTGTATCCAACGGAAACCCGTTCCAGGTCGAGGTGGGCCTCCTATTCGGCACCGACATGCCCTCTGATTCACCCATCGAGGTGCTCAGATTCACCAATCGCGTACCGCTGATGTACCAGCAGGGTGGCTGCCTGCTCACCAAGGTGATCGAGAGCGTCGACTGGCGACGCTACGGGCTGGAGCATCCCGGGGGCCGAGGCATCCCCAAGGGGCCGGTGGCCATTCTCATCCACCTCGCGAGCACGCACGTGCAGTTCACCGGCGAAGCGAAGGAGGCGGTCTCTGAGAATGAAGAGGTGTTCGATGAGCTCCGTAGGGCGCTGCTCGAGGTCGGAAGGAGCCTGAAGAGCCACAAGCGCAAGAGTACGCAGCGCGCCAAGGCACGTGAGAAGTTCGAACTGGTCAACGACATCCTGCCAGAGATTGCCGCCAAGGCAAGCCAGATCCTTGGACGAGAGGAACCTGAACTCGCTCCGGTGATTACGAATATCATGAAGGCGGTGTTCATCGAAGATGAGATTACATGGGATGTTGACGAGAAGCGCACTCAAGCCGAATTCGTGCTGTTC
>Ga0310124_10003082_pt1 | contig 11322 bp, 6 predicted proteins | sample CB11b_AW_Bot5_MG_FD_203507 | JGI IMG/M metagenome (GOLD analysis project Ga0310124, IMG submission 203507) | Marine microbial communities from Western Arctic Ocean, Canada - CB11b_AW_Bot5 | ecosystem: Environmental > Aquatic > Marine > Oceanic | place: Canada: Western Arctic Ocean | collected...
GGCGGCGGCAAGGAGGCCAGGTAGCCATGCGAAACCACCCGGCCCTGCTCCTCCTGAGTGTAGCCTTTCTTTCTCCATGCGTCGCCTGCGAGGCCTTCGCGGCGCCCCCCTCCTATCGCTGGGTCTTCAATGCCGACGCGATCGAGAGCGGACAGGTCCGGGCCGCGGCGGGGCCCCTGCAGGCCAGGATAGAGGGCGCGCTACGGACCGCGTCATCGGCCGAAGGCCTGGGCGCGCTGGCTCTTGACGGCAAGACCAACGCCGTCATCGTCTCGAAGAGCCTTGACTCGATCTCCCTGCCAACGCTCAAGCTGACCCTTGAGAGCTGGATTTTCATACGCTCGCGCAAGGAATGGTCCGGGATCGTCGGGGCCTTCCAGGACAATGGAGATTACGAGCGCGGTTTTGTCCTCGGCTGCCACAAGGACAAATTCTACTTCGGCCTGGCAACCAGCGCGCAGGGCAAGATGAACCACCTGGAGAGCGGCTCCGCCTACGAAACCGGAAGGTGGTATCACGTCGTGGCGCTCTACGATGGCCGCAAGGCCTCCATCTGGGTCAACGGAAAGCTGGAGGCCCAATCCGATGCGCCGGGTGGAAAGATCCTCCCGGCTCCGGCCGGGTTCTTCGAGCTTGGCAGCTATCACGACGAGGACGAGTACTTTCGTACCGAGGGGATGATTCACGAGATCGGTGTCTATCCCTCCGTCATGAGCGAAAAGGAGATTGTCCGCCGCTACCGCGCCAAGACGGGCAGGCTGCCATCTCCCCCGCGAGAGCTCTACGGCCCATTCTCGGAGGTGTTCGGACCATTCGTAGAGTTTACCGATCGTGAAACGATCGAGATCACCTGGGAAACAGCCCGGGCATCAAGGGGCAGCCTGGCCATCAGGACCGAGGGAGCAAAGCCGCTGGTCCTGGAAGAAAGCGAAGACCGCACGAAACATCGGATCCTGGTGCCAGGAATCCTCCCGGAGACTCTCTACCGCTACCGCCTCTACTGCCGGGAGACCGGCCGGCCGGAGCAGATAACCGCGGAATACGAATTTGACTCGACCTTCAACTACGCCCCGCACCCCGCGCCCCTGGCCAGGAACCCGTTCAAGAAAGATGAATGGACCGACCGCTACCGGGACACCGCGCGCCGGATCATCCAGGCGGCCGGAGTCACCAGGGGCTATTGCCTCGTGCTGGGTTCAGGGGAGGGACGCCTTGCCTACCACCTCGCCAAGCTCAGCCAGCTGCGTGTCGTGGCGGTTGAGAAGGATCCGGGGATGGTGAGAAAAGCCCGCGAAGCCCTGGACGCAGCCGGCCTCTACGGATCCAGGGTCAGCGTCCACCTCGAGGGAGACTCCCTGCCCTACGGCCCCTACTTCGCCAACATCATCTGTTCTGATTCAGCCCTTCGCACAGGCGAGCTCAGCGCCAATCCAGCCGGTCTCTACCGGATGCTGAGACCCTGCGGCGGAATCATCGCCTTTGCCAGCTGGAAGAAAAACGGGGCGGAATCGCTGTCGCGCGCCAGGTTCGAAACCTGGATCAAGAAGGGCGGCGGCGAGAGCGTAACGGCGAAGCAAGGGCTCTGGGTCCATACCAGGAGCCCCCTTCCCGGCGCGGGTAATTGGGGACACCAGTACGGAAGCCCTGACAATTCCGCCTCCAACGACGACCAATACGTCGGCGGCAAGCTCCGCGTCCAGTGGTGGGGAAGACCCGGGCCAAGGGTTATGCCCGACCGCGGGCCCCGCAACCCGGCGCCCGTCTCCGCCAACGGCCGGCTCTTTGTCCAGGGTATGCGGGTGCTCTTCGGCCTTGACGCCTACAACGGCGCGATCCTCTGGAGCAAGCACATACCTACCATGCGCAGGGCAAACATGCCCAGGAGCAGCTCGAATATGGTGGCCACCGACGACCTGCTCTATGTGGTGGTCGGCTCCCAATGCGCCGGTTTCGATGCGCAGACCGGCAAGCTGGTCCTGAAGGCCGACCTGCCGCCCACGAAAGCGGGCGAGCACGAGTGGGGCTACCTGGCCGCCAGCGGTGACAAGCTGGTCGGCAGCTTGACCCGCAAGGGAGGGAACTATCTTGGAGACAACGGACAGTGGTTCGAAGATTTCAAGAAGAACGAGACCGCCAAGGTCGTAAGTGACGGGCTCTTCGTCCTGGACAGAAAGAAAGGCACCAGGCGATGGCAGCGCGAACAGGGAGTGGTCATCAACTCAACCATCACTGTGTCTGACGGGGTCATCTATTTTGTGGAGAGCCGTAATCCCGATGCGAAGAATAAGAATCAGGGCGGAAGGCTCCAGGATGAGGTCAGGAAGGACCAGTACATCGTCGCCCTGAACCTGGACTCCGGCAGCTTCCTCTGGGAGGAAAAGGTGGACTTCGCCAAATGTGAATACACGACCTACATGTCGCATCACGACAACACCCTGCTGGTGACGGGCACCGACCGTAAAAAAAACTTCCACACCTACGCCTTTGACTCGGCGCAGCGCAAGCCGCTCTGGGAGCACCACACCAACGCCCGCAAGACGCACCACAGCGGGCAGCTGATGCACCCGGTGATCATCAAGAACAAGGTCTTCCTCAACAAGCACACCTTCGATCTCAAGTCCGGAAAGGTGCTGAAGGTCGACCCCTTCGACTACCACGGCTGCGGAACCATGAGCGCCTCGGCAAAGGCGATCTTCCACCGATTCGAGTATCACGGCATGCTTGATCTCGAGACCGGCAAGAGAACTGAATTCGTCGGTGTTCGAGGCAGCTGCTGGCTCGGACAGATTCCGGCAGGTGGGCTGCTGCTCGCTCCCGAGAGCGGAGCAGGGTGTTCCTGCACCCATGCGATCCAGACATCGATGGCCTTCGTTCCCGAGGACGACTAAGGCGCATGCGAGCCTATTTCAAGTTCGTTCTCCGCCATCGCATCCTCGTCATGGCGCTCATCTCCCTGCTGAGCGCGGGCGGGGTCTGGAGCATCCTGGACGCGAAAATCTCCTCCTCACTGGGAAAACTCTTCCTCGCGAACAGCCCCGCCTATGAACAATACCTCGAACGGGTAGCGGAATTCGGCAGCGACGAACAATTGGTCATCGCCTTCGAGGAGGAAGATCTCCTCAGCCCTGATTCACTGAGGAGGCTGCTTCGCGTCACCACGATAACCGAGACCTTCCCGCAAATCGCAAGGGTCAGGAGTCTCCTGGACAATGAGGCTGTGTTCCCAAAAGGAGGCGTCGGCGGAATCGAGGCGCGAATCGAAGAGCTGGCCCGCTCACGAGAAAAAACCGCCGAAGCCCGCACTGAATTGCTAAATGACCGCTTCACCGGGGGCATCCTCGTCTCACCCGATTTCCGGCACGGTGCCGTCCTCATCACGATATCGGCCAAGGGTTCCCACGACATGGAGGACACCATCTCCATGGTCGAAAAGATCCAGGAGTTCTTCGTCCAGCAGGGCTACGAAAAGAAAGACCTGCACCGGGCCGGAGGTATCGCCATCGTTTCTGAAATGATGAAGCAGACCCATTTCAACCTGAAGCGCCTCTTCCCCATCGTCTGCATCCTGCTGATCCTGACGGTCTACCTGCTCTTCAGGAGACTCTGGCCCGCGCTGGTCTCCACGACCATCGCAATCGTATCGGTCATCTGGACCATGGGAATCGCGGTAGCAATCGATCACGAGGTCAGCATCATGCTCGCCGCCATTCCCGCGGTTATTCTCATCATCTCCTTCTCCGATGTCATCCACCTGTGCAGCGCCTACCTGCTCGAGCTGCGGAAGACCGGGGACGAAACGGAGGCCATCCTGCATAGCGCTGAAGATGTAGGCAAGGCCTGCATCTATACCTCGATCACGACCTTTGTCGGCTTCCTGGCGCTGGCCCTGGTGCCGACTCCCATCTTCAGAAAGCTGGGGATGCTCCTGGGACTGGGTGTCGGAATCGCCCTGCTGCTGGCGATGACCCTCTTTCCCATCCTCCTCTCACTGCTGCGGCCGCGCGCCGACTGGACCAGCGGCATCGCCTCAGTCAGCCAGGACCTGCTTGACCGATTCCTGTCCTTTACCGAGCGGATCAGCCTCTCGAGACCCTGGCCGATCATCATCTTCTTCGCCGGCCTCATCGGAGCGAGCATCCTCGGGATTTCGCAAATCAATGTAGAGAACGACATCGCCAAGCGTCTTGGCGAGAACAACCCTGTTCGCCTCGATACAGAGTATTTCCGCGAACATTTTTCCGGAACCAACGTGCTCGACCTGTACCTGCTCTGCGAGGAAAAGGAGGGGGTGCTCGAACCGGACATTCTCGAATCGATCACCCGGCTTGAAAAAGAGCTCGTAAAACTCGACGAGGTGGACTCGGCGATCTCTTTCGTCACCATCATCTCAGAACATTACCGTAAGCTGCCCGCCCTTCTTACCGGAGGGAGAGAGCTGCCCACAAACCCCGTGGTGATCCAGAGATATGTTGACGAGATCAACAAGCGAGACCCCGATGGCCTTGGCTTCCTGCTGAGCTCCAACCGGCGGATGATGCGGTTGCTCGTCCGCCTTAATGTCGGAGGACTCAGGGAGACTCACCGGGCCGGCGTGAAGGTGCAGGCACTTGCCGCGGAGACCCTGCCGCCCGCTGTGAAAGCTGAAGCGACAGGGATGGCCTACCTGATCGGTGGCTGGCTGGACCGGATCATCCTGGCCCAGAAGAAAGGTGTTGGAATCTCCTTCCTCGCCATCTCAGCATTGATGATTCTCGCCTTCAGATCTGTGCGGGCCGGTCTCTGGTCAATGATCCCCAACATCCTTCCGCTTCTCGTCCTGGGGGGGTATGTCGGCTTCGCCTGGGACGCCACCGATTCCGACACCTTCATGATCGCGATGCTCGCCATCGGCATGGGGGTTGACGACACGATTCACTTCCTGACGCGATATCGCCTCGAGCTGGAAAGGCATGGCGACGAGAGAGCCGCACTGCGTAAGACCTATCACTACGCCGGCAGGGGGATCGTGATGACGACGCTGATCCTGACCATCGGCTTCTGCCCCTTTATCTTCAGCCAGTATTTCAGCCTGAAGATCCTGGGGACCCTGCTGCCACTGGTGCTGATCGTCGCGCTGCTGGCCGATCTCCTGCTCTTGCCGGCCCTGGCACGCCTGCGCCTGCTGCGCTTCTGAAAAGGAAATCACCAGGCCGAGGAATGCTTTACCGCCAACGGCAAAGAAGGCAAAACGGTACCGGTTAACATGTCCCCGAAACCCACCAATCCATACAACGGCCTCCTGAACATCAACAAGCCGGCCGGCATGACCTCACACGACGTGGTCAACCGGGTGCGGAGGATCCTGGGGCAGAAGCGGGTCGGCCATGCCGGAACCCTTGACCCGGCCGCAACGGGAATTCTCCTGGTCTGCACGGGCCAGGCGACACGCCTGGTGGAATACCTGGTACCCGGAATCAAGACCTACCAGGGAACCATCCGCCTCGGCCAGGCTACCGACACCTACGACTCCGAGGGAGAGTTCACGAGCGAGACCGAAACCAATCACCTCGACCGGGAGATGGTCGAGGCCGCGATGGCGGCCTTTACCGGCGACATCGAGCAGGTCCCCCCAGCCTACTCGGCGATCAAACGAGATGGCGTCCCCGCCTACAAGCTCGCGCGAAAGGGAAGAGACGTCAACCTGCCAGCTCGCAGGATTCGTATCGAGTCATTCGAGTTGCTCGGGTGGAACCAGCCCGAGCTGACCTTCCGCATCGTCTGCCAGTCAGGCACCTATGTTCGCTCCATAGCGCATGACCTCGGTACCGCCCTCGAGGTGGGAGGATACCTCAAATCCCTCTGCAGGACGGGCAGCGGCTCCTGGCGGGTGGAAGATGCCCTGGAGCTCACGGCGCTCGAGCAGGCGGCGGTGGACGGACGGCTCGAGAGCGTCATCCGGCCATTCTCGGACGTCCTCACGGATATGCCCGGAGTAACGATCACCGAAAAAGAGATCGCCCAGCTAGGCTACGGTCAGGGACTGCCGCTGGAGGTTGAAGGCCGGCCCGAGACCATCTGCGCCCGGACGGAGACGGGGAGACTCGTTGCCATCCTCGTTCCGGACGGAACCAACAGGTGGAGACCTAAGAAGGTCTTTCCCGTGACAGGATAAGCGCCCGGCGCTTCCCGTCGAGCCCGGGAAGCTATTTGGCCGGGGCCGCGTTATGACGCGATACGATCAGCCGCTTATTCTTGAGCAGGACCAGCTCACGGCTGCGCGCCTTGCGATCATCCCGCAGGGCCCGGGCCGCGCTGCCAAGACCCGCATCGGCTGGAAGGCGCTGCATCTCGACCGTCTGCCTGCCGACCTCCGCCTTGGCGCCGGCAATGGCCTCCTCGAGGCTTCGCTCGAGCAGGCGCAGATCCCCCGCGGCAAGCGCCCCCAGGCCCGAACGGAATTTCTCCAATGAACAATCCGCCTTGAGCAGGGAGGCGAGGCCGGCCGGTTGTGTTTCGGATGGCGAGGCTCCGCCCACCGGCACAGCGGCCTGCCCACCGGAATCACCACCGCAACCCGGGAGAATGGAGAGAAAGAAAAAACCGATGAAGAGAGCTTTGAGCCGCATTAGTTCTAACCCATGGTGAGCGGTTGAAGGTTGCTGACGAAGAGATCCGGAGCGTTTCTCAGGACCGGTCTTTCTAACACACTTGAAGGCGGGAGACAATCAGGAGGCGGGAACGAGAGCCTCCCTCTACAAAGCCTTGTCGTTTTCTCGTCAGATTCACTATCCTGTGGGCGGAACTCCAGGAGGACGACGCATGAGCGAAAAGAACAGCGGACCAGGGAGCCAGGGCTTCACCACCCGGGCCATTCACGCCGGCAGCGAATGGAACAGGACCAGCGCCCTGACCCCGCCCATCTTTCAGAGCTCGACCTTCACGCTGAAGAATCTCGAGGAGGGCGTGGCGATGGGCCAGGAGGTGGCGCCCGCTGAGTTTTACACCCGGTGGGGAAACCCGACCACCAAGCAATTCGAGGCGACGATGGCCGCGCTGGAGGGCTCTGAGGCGGCGCTGGCACTCGCCTCCGGCATGGGCGCCATATCCGCCCTGCTGCTCTCGCTGCTGCACTCAGGGGACCATCTCCTGGTAGGGCGCTCGATCTATTCAGGCGTCCACGAACTGGCCAACGGGATTCTGCCGCGCTTTGGAGTCGAGTCGAGCCCGGTCGACCCCTCCGACCTCGATGCGCTCGCAGCGGCGATCAGGCCCGAAACCAGGGCTCTCATTGTCGAGAGCCCCACCAATCCAACCCTCGAGATCTGTGACCTCAAGGGAGTGGCGGCGGTCTGCCGTGAAAAACAGGTCATCTCGGTAATCGATAATACCTTCGCTACCCCGGTAAACCAGAACCCCATCTCCCTGGGCTTCGATGCCGTGGTCCACGCCGCCACCAAGGCCATCGGCGGGCACTCCGATGTCACCTCCGGAGTGATCTGTTCCTCTTCTGAAATCATCGATGGCTGCTGGGGCTTCCTGAAAATACTCGGAGCCTCCCTGAGCCCGTTCGAGGCCTGGCTTCTGATTCGCGGCCTGAAGACCCTGGAGTTGAGAGCTCTGCGCCAGAACGAATCCGCTCTCCAGCTGGCGCGCTTCCTCGAGGCCAGGGCTGATGTCGAGCGGGTCTACTACCCGGGCCTTGAATCGCATACCGGACATGAGCTGGCAGCCTCCCAGATGTCCGGCTTCGGCGGAATGCTCTCCTTTGAGCTTATCGGCGGAACCGAACGCGGCATGAGCTTCGCAAAGGAGCTCGAAATCATCCAGCTCGCCGTCAGTCTCGGAGGCGCCGAGTCCATCCTCCAGCACCCAGCCTCGATGTCACACGGCTCGCTTGGGGCCGAAGAGCTCGAGAATGCAGGGATCGCCGGCGGGCTCTTCCGCCTCTCGGTCGGGCTCGAGAATGCCGACGACCTCCAGGCCGATCTGGAGCAGGCCCTCGGCGGCTGTCCCGCAGGTTGACCAGGGCCGGCGGTCTCAGGTAGCGTCCCTGAAGTACTCCGCCGTACGACCGATACCCTCCTCGAGCGGCACGCGGGGAGTCCAGTCAAGCAGGCGCTTGAGCCGGGTGTTGTTGAGAATCAGGCTCTGAACATCCCCGGGACGCCAGGGCCCGGCAAGCGCCTCGGCCCCGGAAGAACAGGCGGTCTTGAGAAGCCCGCAGATCTGGTTGGTCGTGGTGCCCACAGCCGTCGAGCAGTTGAAGATCGGATCCTCACAACCATCGAGCTCCACCTCCAGCATGAGGGCGACCGCCCGGGCCACATCCTCGACAAAGATATAGTCCCTCTTGAGCTCTCCCCCGCCGAAGATCTTCGGCTGGCCCCCGTCCAGCAACAGCCTGGCGAAGATGGCGACCACGCCGGCCTCTCCATGCGGATCCTGCCTGGGCCCGTAGACGTTGGCAAAACGCAGGGCCGCCCACTCGAGGCCGGAATCCTCCCGGGCTGAGAGCAGGTAATGCTCAACGGCGTATTTCGAGGCTCCATAGAAGGAGGCCGGAACGCAGCGCATTTCCTCGCTGAGAACATCCCTGTCCTGCACGCCATAGCAGGCGGCTGAGGAGGCGTAGACGATCCTGCGCACGCCATGGCGCCGCGCGGCGCCGATGACATTCAGAGAACCGAGAACATTGATCCTCGCATCCATTTCAGGATCCTGCATGGAAACCGCCACCGAAACCTGCGCGGCGAGATGAATGACATCGTCGGGGCTGAACTCCGCGAAGGCGCTCTCGACGGATTCGGTCACGTCGAGCTCATAGAGCCTCGCGCCGGCCGGCACCTGCTCCGCACTGCCGCCGGAGAGGTTGTCCAGGACCGCAACCTCGTACCCGCGCTCAAGAAGCTCCTCTGTGACATGAGAACCTATAAAGCCCGCGCCGCCGGTAACCAGGACCTTCCGACCCATTCTCACGCTCCAGAATAAAGAAAATGAAAGCGCCGGGATTATAACCTCGTCAGACGACGCTTTCTGAGGCGCTCTATGGAAAAACTTTCATCCCGGGGTGATCACCGAGCCCTCAGGGCGTGTCCTGGCTGACCTCGAAGCTCGCCACAGCCACTCTCCCGCGGTCATCAACGCAGCGAATTCTGTGGGTCCCGGCGGTGAGATCCCAGCCGACCTTGTCGGCAGAGCCGGCCTCCACCAGGAGCTCGCCGTCGAGAAACCAGTAGAGCCTTCTCGCATCGGCGGCGGCGACGGCGGTGAACTGCAGCCTCTGCCTGAAGGATGCGTCCCTGACCAGCAGAAAGCGGGAGCCGTTCACTGGCGATACGATCTGGGGAGACTGGGCTTTGCGCCCCGCCGCCCCGCACCCGGGATGATGAGGAAGCCGCTCGTGACCGGGCGAAACATTCCTCTCTATCCATCCCGCCATTTCTGGCGGCCAGTCGACAATCACCTTGCGCCGGGGAGAGACCGCGGAATCGTCAAGGCAGTGGCCGCAGAGCTCCAGGCCCCGGGCCTCATCAACCAGGATTTCACGGTGGACCCCGCAGACCGCCAGCCCCAGCGACCGCAGCGGCAGCCTCACCCTCCTCCTTCCAGCGCAGTGCTTCCCCGGCCTTTGTCCGCTGAGAGAGCAGACCTCCCTCTCCACCAGCTCCTTCGTCCGAGGCCATTCGGAAGCGGCCCCTTCTGACAGATCCAGACAGAGCGGCAGAGCGAGCGGAAGTGCCGCCTCGCCTCCGATCAGGCCCGGGTGCGGACGGCCGAACACATCCCCGATCCAGACGCCGACGATCCAGGTTGGACTGAAGGCTACAGTCCACGCATCGCGCAGCCCGAAGGAGGTGCCCGTCTTATAGCCGAGCTGCGGGCCACGATACCCGGCTGGTATCACACCGGAGCGAAAGAGATGTTCATCGGTCGAGAGCGCCTCGAGAACGGCCGCGGCTGAGCCCGCGCTGAAGATTCTCCTGCTCGCAGGACGTGCAGAGCTCTCTCCTGCCAGAACCGCCGGAGGCCTCCAGGTCCCGAGATTCGGAAGGGCCGCATAGGCCCCGGCCAGCTCGAACAGGCTCACCTCGCCGCCGCCGAGGCAGAGCGTCATACCGTAATCGCGGGGCCTTCTATAGAGACCGTTGAACCCCGCCTGGCGCAGGACATCGAGATAGCGCCGGGTACCAACGCTCGACTGCAGGCGAACGGCAGGAATGTTCAGAGATCTCGCGAGAGCTTCCGATGCCGGGACAGGACCGTGGTAGCGACGGCTGTAGTTCTGCGGAATGTAGGCGGCAAAAGGGGAGGGAACGTCCGGCAGAAAGGCGGAAGGAGATGATTTCCTGAGGTCAAAGGCCAGGGCGTACAGAAAAGGTTTCAGCGTCGAGCCCGAAGACCGCCTCGCGAGAGCTGCATTGTACTGGCCCCGGAGCTTCGAATCGAAGAACTCCGGAGAACCCACCATGGCACGCACCGCAGCGCTCTCAACCTCCAGGGCGACAACCGCGAGGCCGAGACCGCTGAATCGATCAGCGTGCCGGCGAAGATAATCGTCCAGATGCGCAAGGACGGCCGCCTGAACGCCTGAATCGAGAACAGTCCGGATGCGGCCCGGGTCGCGGCCAAGCGACCGAGCCCTGTAACGAGCGAGATCTGAGAAATGCGGCGCCTCGAAAGGCCAGGCGTGAGACCGCACCGCCGGACGTGAGCGGGATGCGTCCTCGAAGCGGTCCTGGTCAATCATTCCCTGGCGAAACATGGCCGCCAGCACCAGCTGTCGCCGGGCAAGAGCCCGGTCATAGTGGCGATCCGGACGAAGCCGGGAGGGACTCTGCGGAAGGCCGGCTATCAATGCCGCCTCTCCAAGGCTGAGATCAGCAGCCGACTTGCCCAGGTAGCGCCGCGCGGCGGCCTCAACCCCTCTCAGATTTCCTCCGTAGGGCGCCAGGTTCAGATAGGCGGCGAGAATATCATCCTTGTCGAGACGGGCATCGATCTGCAGGGAGTAAAAAGCCTCGACAATCTTGGCGGAGATGGTTCGCGGCCGCTGATCGAGAATTCGAACCAGCTGCATGGTCAGGGTGGAGGCTCCGCTGTGAACCCGCATACGAACCAGGTTCTGCCAGGCGGCGCGGAACACCGCCGGAATATCAACCCCGTGATGGCTGCGGAAGTTCTGGTCCTCGACAGCGATCGTCGCCAGCTCGAGCCAGTCAGAGATCTCATCGAGCCGGCTTACGAAACGAAACTCATCATCATCGCTTCGGTAGGCCCGCAGCCAGCTTCCATCTGATGCGGTCACCCAGGAGGAGGCCGGATAAGAATCAAAACGGCTGAGCT
>Ga0310124_10003084_pt1 | contig 11320 bp, 9 predicted proteins | sample CB11b_AW_Bot5_MG_FD_203507 | JGI IMG/M metagenome (GOLD analysis project Ga0310124, IMG submission 203507) | Marine microbial communities from Western Arctic Ocean, Canada - CB11b_AW_Bot5 | ecosystem: Environmental > Aquatic > Marine > Oceanic | place: Canada: Western Arctic Ocean | collected...
TTCTTCGAGTTGCAACGAGTGCTGCTTGAAAAGGGGTCAGGCCCCGCCTGCGTGCCGTTCTGGGTGGAGCGGGACTTTCTGTGGGCGGCGTCTGACCCCAGGCTCCGAGCGATTCAATCCGCCTCTGGCGGGCTAGGCGAGCAGTTCGTGGATGACGTTTCCGTGCACATCGGTCAGCCGGAAGTCGCGGCCGGCGTAGCGATAGGTCAGCCGCTCGTGATCCAGCCCCATCTGGTGCAGGATCGTGGCGTGCAGGTCGTGCACGTGGACCGTGTCGGTGACGGCCTGGAATCCGAAATCGTCGGTGGCCCCGTGGGCCACTCCGCCCTTCATCCCGCCGCCGGCCAGCCACATCGTGAAGCCGTAGTGGTTGTGGTCTCGCCCGTCGGTGCCCTTGCCTTCCGAGAGATCGGTCGTCGGCGTGCGACCGAATTCGCCGCCCCACACGACCAGCGTGTCCTCGAGCAGCCCCGAGCGGGCCAGGTCGTCGAGTAGTGCCGCGATCGGCCGGTCGATGTCTCGACAAAGACTCGCCGTCCGAGCGTTGTGCCCGTGGTGAGTGTCCCAGGGCTGCCCGTTGCCGTAGTAGATCTGGACAAACCGCACGCCCCGCTCGACCAGCCGCCGGGCCAGCAGGCAGCCGTTGCCGAATTCACGCGTCCCATACGCCTCGCGGACCGACTTGCTCTCGCGTGCCAGGTCGAAGGCGTCGGTGGCGGCGAACTGCATCCGGAAGGCGGTCTCCATCGACTTCAGCCGTGCCGCCAGCAGCGGATCTCCGTCTCGACGCTCCAGGTGCCGCCGGTTCACCCGCCGCATCAGCTCCAGCTGCCGCGACTGGGTGGCCCGGTCGAGGTTGGCATTGCGGAGGTAGGGGATCATCTGTTTCGGGTCGAGCGACTTGTGGTTGATGTAGGTGCCCTGGTGCTCGGCGGGCAGGAAGGCACTGGTCCACAGCACCGAAAACCTCACCGGTCGGCCCGGGCACAGCACCACGTATCCGGGCAGGTTCTCGTTCTCGGTCCCCAGTCCGTAACTGAGCCAACTGCCCATGCTGGGAACCGTCGGCGAGATCGTGCCGTTGTTGATCTGCAGCAGGGCGGGTCCGTGGTTGGGGTTGTCGGTGTGCAGGCTGCGGATCACGCACAGCCGGTCGGCATGTCGCGAGAGATGCGGCAGCAGCTCGCTGATCTCCAGCCCGCTGTGGCCATGGCGTCGGAAGCGGAACGGTGAGGGCATCAGGCCGGCGGTCTGCCGTTCGGTCCTCAGCCGGACCGCCTCGGGACGCTGACCGGCAAACTTGTGCAGCAGCGGCTTGGGGTCGAACAGGTCGCCCTGGAACGGACCGCCGTTCATGAACAACTGGATCACTCGCCGCGCACGGGGTGCAAAGTGCGGCCCCTCGGCGGCATGCATCTCGCCGGCCATCGCTACCGCGCCCAGGCCTCCGCCCATGCGGGTGATCATCTGACGTCGTGTGAGTGGGATCATGGTGTCATGGCGTGTCAGTCAACAAACACGAACTCGTTGCTGCCCAGCAGGACCTGGACGTATTGAGGCCATCCCTGCGGGCCGGCCACCGCCAGGAACTCGACCGCCGTCTCGATCTCGACCCCCTCGGCGCTGCGATCAAACAGCAATCGGTACAGACGATCGACGGCGTCACGGGGCCGAGCGCCAACGGGGACCCGAGCGGCGGTCAGGACCGATTGCCTGACGATGAAGGGGCTGTTGAGCACGAAGAGCTGTTGCAGAGGGGTGATGGTGCGGATTCGCTTGGGGCTATGACCCGAGGGGATCGGGAAGTCGTAGAGCATGAGCATGGTGTCGAGTTCGCGGCGGTCGATTCTCGAGTACAGCGTTCGTCGGCGGTGCCGGGGATCGTCGACCTTCATCGACGGGCCGCCCAGGGCGGTGTCGAGCTCTCCGCTGGCGGTGAGCATCGCGTCTCGCCACGACTCGATCGACAGCCGCCGCGGATTCATCCTCCACAAAAAGCGATTGTCCGGATCAATCGCCCGGCCCGGGCCATCGGATCGACTGGCCTGGCGGTAGGTGGCCGAGAGCACCATGTCCCTGTGCAGCCATTTCAACGACCAGCCGTTGTCGATGAAGCGGGCCGCGAGATCCTCGAGCAGGCGGGGGTGCGAGGGGAGTTCGCCCTGGAGTCCAAAGTTTGACGGTGTGGTGACCAGGCCGCGACCAAAGTGCTGACGCCAGATGCGGTTGACGATGACTCGAGCCGTCAGCGATCCCCCCTGGCGGGGATCGACCAGCGCGTCGGCCAGTTCGAGTCGGCCGCTGCCGTTTGTAAAGGGGCGGGCCTTGCCCGGTGAGAGCACCTCGAGGAACCGTCGGGGCACGATCGGGCCGGGGCTGGACGGGTTGCCCCGCCGATGGATCGCCAGGTCGCGGACCTCACCCAGACGGTATTCCAGCCGGGTCATGTCCTGGCCGTCGGCAAGCACGAACAGGCTGGCGTCTTCCAGCGAGTGGGCTCGCGGGGCGTCGAAGTCGGGGGTCGACTTCTTGATCTCTTCGATCTGTGCCTTCAGCCGGGTGATCTGCTGCTGCTTGTCCCCGGGGGCCGGGATACGAAGGGTGACCTGAGTGACGGCTCGCTCGAGCCGGCTGATCCGTCGATCGGCGTCCCGCACCACCCGGGCTCGATCGGCCGGCAACAGGGGTTGGTCGAAGAGTCGCGTGCTGGCCAGCACGCCGGCCAGGGCGTAGTAGTCGGCCTGGGTGATGGGGTCGAACTTGTGGTCATGGCATCTTGCGCACGCGATCGTGAGGCCCAGGAAGGTGCGACCGATGGTGTCGATCCGCTCCTCCCATTCTTCGGCCACCACGACCTTGATCAACCCCGGCGCCAGGCGCGGTTCCTTCCAGTAGGTCGGCGAGAGTCCCAGGAACCCCAACGCGCGGCGTTGCTGTATGGGCAGATTCCGCATGTGGTCGGCGGCCAGCTGACGTCGGACAAACTCGTCGAAGGGCAGATCGGCATTCAGAGCTTCGACCACCCAGTCGCGGTACCGCCACGCCTGGGCGGTTGTCTTGAGCCAGCTGGCGGTGGTGTCGGAGTAGCGGGCCAGGTCCAGCCAGTGCCGTGCCCAGCGTTCTCCGTAGTGAGGGCTGGCGAGCAGGCGATCGACCAGCCGCTGGTAGGCATCGGGTCGCTGGTCACAGACGAACCGGTCGACCTCGGTTGGGGTGGGCGGCAGACCCAGCAGATCGAAACTCAGGCGGCGGATCAGCGTTCGACGGGTGGCCGGGTTTGAAGGAGAGAGCTTCTGCTGTGTGAGACGTGCGAGTACGAAGTGATCGAGCCGACTCCGCGGCCAAGCCGTGCGAATCGCCGGCGTGGGCGGATCGTGACGTTTCAGAGGCTGGAACGACCAGAACTCGCGGGCTGCCTTGAGATCTGCAGAGGAGGTGGGTGTGTCGAGTGGACGGTCGGGGGGCAATACCGCACCGCGACGGACCCACTCGACCAGTACAGCAATCTCCGAGGCGGGCAGCTTGCTCTTGGGCGGCATCTTCAGCTCGGCGTTGGTGTAACGCACCGCCTCGATCAACGGGCTCGAGTCGGGACGTCCGGGGACGAAGACGACTCCCGAGTCGCCTCCGCGGCGGATCGCCGAGGACCGATCGAGTCGCAGGCCACCCTTGAGGGGTTTCGACTTCGCCGAGTGGCACGTGTAGCAGCGGCGGACCAGCAGCGGCCGCACACGCCGTTCAAAGAACTCGAGCTCCTTGGCCGACGGCTTGGGTGCCGCCGCCGATTGGGCCGGAGCCACAACGACCAGCAGTACCAGCAGGGCTGAGATCAGGCGGGTGAGAGGCATAGGTGGAAACCCATTGTCGCGGCACGCCGACCCGGTGCAACCACCGGTTGCGGTTTCTGTCGTTGGCTGCCGATGAGCCGGGCCGGCAGTGTCAGTCCTTGGACAACGCCGGTCCGCGGAGTGTCTCGGCGTGACGGAAGCCTTCACGCCAGCGTGCACGAGCGATCTCGACCTGCCCGACGTAGTCCTCGGCTCCCAACAGCAGGCTGGCATCGGTGGCCAGGCGGTGCTTCGAGTCGACAAAGACCCGGACCAGGTAGCGGCCTCGCGGCAACTTCGCCCGCTCGCGGGGCAACCTGATCCCGGTAGAAACTGATCGCGCGGGTTGCTCGGGGGATCAGAGCCACGCTCTTGGGATTCTTCGGCTTGGCCTTCTTGATCTCGGCCTCGAAAGCGTTGATCAGCTTTTCGGCGGCGTCGGCGTCCTTGGCGGTCAAGCTGCGGATGGCCCGAAACGTTTTGCCGAGAAACGAATTGAGTGCCGTCTCGTTTTCAAGAACGTCGTGGATCTTCTTGACGTCGACAGACGGCTGGGCCGCTTTCGACTTCGCCTTGTCGGCGGCCACAGCAGGTGTCACAAGCACGCCGCACAACACGGCGGTGCAGAAGAATTGTGCCAATCGCATCGGAAATCTCCTCGCGCGTCGCTGGGATGGGGGATCAGTGAATCGGTGAGAAAGAGCCCGGAGGCCCCCCACGCCTCGACGGACCGTCTAGTACAGCAGTCGCACAGCGAAGGCACAAACCCAGAATCACGGCCAGTTCCTACGGCTACAACCGCCAGGACGAACACGGCCATCGGGCTCCCGGTTACGAGCAGGCCTGCAGCCTGCTGGGCGTCGAGGCGTGATTCTCATCAGGACAGACCGGCCTCATGGAGGGGAATTGGTCGATAAGAATACGGGTGAGTCGAAGATGTAGCCGAATTCACGAGGATTCGGACGCGCCTTCAGACGCCCCTAAATCGCACCAAATCTCCAACGATCGAGACGATCTCGAAATCTTCTTGCCATTGCAGCCGTCTCTTGAGCGGGATAAAAGGTATCATTGTGGCATCGGGAGATGTTGATGTGACAGATGCGACACGCGACACAGGCTCGGCTTTGACATCCAGAGGGAGAGTTGGCCCATGCTGAAGGTTCTGTTCGGGGAAAAGGGAACCAACTGTGCGGGGATCACGCGTCGCAGCGCGTTGCAGGTGGGAGGACTCGGTTTCGGCGGCATGACGCTCGCGAACCTGATGTCGGCCCGAGCGGCCTCGCCGTCCAAACTGACTCCCGACACGTCGGTCGTCTGGTTGTGGCTCAATGGAGGCCCGACTCACATCGAGACCTTCGACCCGAAGATGACCGCTCCGAAGGAGTACCGCAGTGTCTCGGGTGAGGTGAAGACGCGGATCCCCGGCGTGACGCTTGGCGGTCACTTCGAGCGGACCGCCCTCCTGGCCGACAAGATGGCCTTTGTCCGATCGTTTGCCATACCGACCAGTAGCCACAACCGTGGCGCGTTCTGGGTCAACACCGGCTACAAGCAGGGGTCGAATCGACCGTCGCTGGGCTCGATCACGTCCCGAGTGCGAGGTGCCAATCACCCGGTGTCGGGGATGCCGACGTACATGCAGATGGGCCGGATCGGCTTCAACACCGATGCCCCGATCATTCCCGGCCCCGCCTGGCTGGGCAAGTCGTATGGACCGTTCACTCCGAGTGGTCCGTCGCGTGAGAACATGAACCTCACGACTGAGGTCTCGCGGCTGGAAGACCGTCGCTCGTTGCTCAGCGGTCTCGACACGCTACAGCGTCGTGTTGATGCCAGCGGAGTCATGGACGGGATCGACGGCATGAACCACCAGGCCTTCAGCCTGATCCTGGGCCGGGCCACCCGGGCCTTTGACCTGAAGCGAGAGGACCCGAGACTTGTGGACCGCTACGGCGGAGGACTGGGCCAGTCGATGCTGACCGCCCGTCGCCTGTGCGAGGTCGGATGCGGCTTCGTGGCGGTGTCGCTGCAGGGTTGGGACATGCACGGCAACGTCAAGGGAGGCATGGACCGTCGAGGCCCCGAGGTGGACCGGGCCGTTTCGGCATTCGTCTCAGACATCCACCAACGCGGGCTCAGCGAGAAGATCCTGCTGGTGATTTCCGGCGAGTTCGGCCGTACGCCGAGGATCAACAAGAACGCCGGGCGAGATCACTGGGGTCCGTTGAGCACGCTGGCGCTGGCCGGTGGCGGGCTGAACATGGGCCAGGTGATTGGCCGGAGCTCGCCCAAGGCCGAGGTGCCCGCGGCGGGCAAAGTGGGGCCGCAGCAATTGATGGCCACCGTGTTCCACGTGCTGGGCATCGAGCCGGAGACTTCCTTCGACGACCCGGCCGGCCGACCGATCCCGATGCTGGGAACCGGTCAGCCGATCCGCGGATTGATCTGATCACCCCGGGGACTGGGTCTTCGCCACAGGCGGATTGCCTGTCCCGGTTCCGCGCGCCGCGCTGATGGGAGCACGCGTCACTTCCGACGCTGCTGCTTCTTGCAGTTGGGATTCCTGGGCACCGCCGTACCTCGTTTCTCGACCGGGTGCGTGAACAGGTACTTCCAGGTGGCTTCGTGAAGGTACTTGCCCTTTTCGTCGCGGCGGGCACTGCTGCCGGGGACGACGGCCACGTGAGCCCGCCGCGTGTTGCCCCCGACGTCGAAGGTGCTGATCAGCCGTCGAGTGTTCCGGTACGGCGGCGGAAACTTGTCGACATCGATGATCGCCCCGTGCCGATTCAGGCCCAGCAGCTCCCACGAACGGCAGTAGTGATCGCCGCTCCAGCCGGTGTCCAGCACGTGAGTGAATCCGAAGTAGCGGTTGGTGGGAGTAGCTGAGGGGAGCTTCTGCCAGGTCTGCAACTGGTCACGGGGTCCCGAGAACATCACCACCCGGCTGACCTTCTTGTGCACCGCAAAGCGGGCGGCTGTGGTTGAGCCGTGAGAAATACCGGCCATGATCACGTGCTCCCACCTCAGGTCGCTGCCGTCGCTGGTCAGAAACTGACTCCAGCGGCCCTGGGGGTTCTTCTTGTCGAGCCAGATCACGAACTGCCGCGACCGTTCCATCATGCCGTCGGGTTTGGGGATCGAGAGTTGAGAGCTGTGGTCCTGGCCCGTAGCCGCCTCGAGACGCGCATCTCCGCGACACATCTCCCCCACAGGCTTCTCAAGGCAGATCTTGCCGAACCAGCGGTTGGCGTAGTGGACCTGGATCGCGTGCAGGCCGTAGCTCGAGAGCCGATCGAACAGGCCGGGGTTGTGCCGCATCAGCCAGATGACCAGCTTGCCTCGAGGTGCGACTCGCGTGTCGACGATCGCCTGCTGCAGGTCCTGGACCTTGCCGCCGGCCGTGAACACGAAATCGATCTCGGGGTGCTGCCTGGCTCGCGAGTCGATCTGGCTGGCCCGCTCCGACAACGTGTACTTCTGCGGCTTGGTGTCGTTCAGCGGCACGGGGTCGGCGGCTTGCAGAGATCCGCTCAGCAGGCTGGCGGCGGCGAGTCCTGCCAGTCCTCCCACCACAGTCTTGAGTCGTATCAGCGTTGATGGCCTCATGGTTCAACCCACACGGTATTGCTCGATGAAGTCCTCGTCGAGCTCGATCCCGATTCCCGGCCCCTCCGGCGGCCGCACCCGGCCGCGGTTGTCGCGGACCTGTTCCAAGACCGAGAGCGGCTCGACAAGTAGCCGTTCGTGGAACAGGTTCGGCGTGGTGTCGTACTCGAGCATCGGTTCGAACTGCACCAGCCCGCCGGGCAGGTCGGGCAGCACCGACACCAGGTGCATGTCGACGGCGATCAGCACATCCGAGCCCCAGACGTGAGGGATCACGGGGGTCCCGAAGGCGTGAGCCATCGAGAGGATCTTCATGAACTCGCTGATCCCTCCGGTGGCCGCGACTTCAGGCTGCAGGATGTCGACACAGCGGCGGGTCAGCAGTTCACGATGCCCGAACCGAGTCCACTCGGCCTCGCCGCCGGCGATGTGAATCCCCGGCAACGCGTCGCGGAGCATGCGGTAGCCGTCGTAGTCCTCGGGCATCACCGGCTCTTCGAACCAGTAGAATCCCAGGTCCCGCAAGGCGAGTCCCAGCTGAGTCGCTTCGCCGACCGTGTAGGCGTGGTTGGCGTCGGCCATCAGCTTGAATCCGTCACCGGCTCCGCGCCGGACCGCCTCGGCCAGCTCGATGTCCCGATCCACCCCCAGTCCGATCTTCATCTTTGCCGCGGTGAATCCCCTTTCGACGATCCGACCGACTTCCTCCTCGAACACGTCTGCCAGGTCAGCTCGCCTGCGGAACATCATCCCGTAGCCGTAGGCGATGACGTCGTCGCGGACCTTGCCTCCGAGCAGCTGGTAGAGGGGTTGCGAGGTGGCCTTGCCGAGGATGTCCCACAGGGCGATGTCGACACCCGAGAGACAGCAGATGGGCATCCCCTTCTGGCCGTGATCCCGAACGGCGTTGTAGATGTCGTGCCAGATGACGTTGATGTCGAGCGGATTGCGGCCGATCAAGTGTGGCGCGAGAACATGCTGCAGGATCCCCTGATTGGCAAACGCAAAGCCGCCGGCCCCGAAGATCTCGCCGATTCCGGTCAGGCCCTCGTCGGTGTGCACCTTGACCAGGTGAGCCGTTCGTTTGTCGTAGTAGCCCTGGGCAAACCCGAGTTCCTCCTGCATGTCATGCTGCAGGATGATCGACTCGATCTCGGTGATCCGCATCGGGCCGGCTTCCGTCAGGGCGAGAACGACGCGTAAACCGCGAGGCTGTCCTACCCAATCATCTCGGGCACGACCTGTCCACCATGCAGCAGCGGCCAGAGCCGACCCTGCCGGTCGGCGATCTTCTGCTCGTGGTCGATCCCCAGCAGGTGATAGGCCGTGGCCAGGATGTCCTTGGGCGAGATTGGTCGCTGGGCAGGGAAGGCGGCGGTTTCGTCGGAGGCACCGATCACGGTCCCCGGCCGGATCCCCGCTCCGGCGAACAACTGGCTGTAGACTTCTGACCAGTGACCGCGGCCCGGGCCCAGGTTGGTGTCGTAGAACTTCGGAGTGCGGCCGTGCTCGCTGAGACACAGCACCAGGGTCTCGTCGAGCATGCCGCGTTGCTGGAGGTCACCGATCAGGGCCGATCAGGGCCGATCAGGGCCGAGTAGGCTCGGTCGAAACCCGGCAGCAGCTCGTTGATCCGCACGCCGGGCAGTTTCGTGCCAATCGTCCCGAATTCGCCCCGGATCTCCTCGGGAGCCTCCGGCTTGGGATCGAACGTGTCGAGCTGACTCCAGGCTCCGTAGATGTATAAAAGGATGCAGTTTTTGGCGCGACCGAAGGTCGAGGCGGGTTTTTCGGACCCGGCGGCCGAGGCGGCTGGCGAATCGAGCAGAGAACCGGCCAGGCAAAGCCCGCCGATCCGCATCATTTCGCGACGGTGCACGCCACCGTGACCGGGTGAAGCGAGCGATCGGCCGGGGCCCAGGATGCCGAGCATGAGCGGTGGGACTGGTGACAGAAGGGCGGTGCAGAAAAGCCCAGCCTATCGCGTGGATTCAACTCGGGTCAATTCGAACACGATGCGATGTGGGAAGGGTTCCAGCTCCTGGGGAAGCGATCCGGCCCCCGTGGATCCCGGTAATCGCTGTCACGACATGCTCGAGCAACCTGCCGCCGTTGTAACGCCTTGCCACGTCTGTCGGGCCCGGCACCGCCTGGCTTCGCCACGGCCAAAACATGACACTTGACGCCCCAGGCCGACTGAAAGATGCCCTCGGGGTCATGCGAAGGATGCATCTTGACGGTTTCCGCCGGCGACGGCATAGTGGCTTGGGACTTTTGGGCCGCGGTTGTCCCTGTGGATACCGTTGGGCTTGAGAACTCCCGTACGCTCCGTTTTGCAGGATGTCGCCCTGCCGTTGAGACCCGACCCTCTAGCGGGAAGTGGAACAATCCGCTGCCGGTATTCACCAAGCAACGGTGGCTGCGGTGCCATCGCCAAGTCAGTCCGCCGAGAGGGCATACTCCCTGCAACCTCCTTATTCTTTGTACTTGACACGGACCACCCATCTTTCCAATACTGACATTTTGGCATTATTCGGTCAAAACACGTCCATATGGCGATCAAAACACGTCGATATGGGTCGTGCGGTTGGGTTTGGCGGTCATTCTTGGCGTCCGCGCGTAACCGGGGAGTTGACCACGATGGTCGGCAGACCGACGAACCCGGGCCGGGGCGTCGGCTGCTGGTCTTCGAACTGAAAGACGGACTTGGCTGTGAGGAAATCGACCCCGATGACAACGGCGTATCTGCCAGTCACGGCAGCGCCAGATCCGACGGCGCAACTGACGTTGCTCGTGGGGCGTGCCGGCGGTATTGTACGCGATTTGAGTCGTCGTCTGGTCTACCGCAAAATGTTCGCACGACGCACTATGGCAACGGAAATGCCCAGGCGGCGTCATCTTGCGCTACTTCATCATTCCCTGAACTGAACTGAACGGGCTAGCAATGCGATTCACTCATTGGCTCGACACGCTCTGTAGTCACGCTCGGCGTCGTAAGACCACCCGTCGGTTGGTCTCCCAACAACGCGGGCAGCCGACGTTGGCACAGGTCGAAACGCTCGAAGACCGCACACTTTTGACGACGCACCTCGACGTCTGTCTTAACCCCGTGGTAACGGTCCAAACTGAACTCGGCACCGGAGCGGATGTCGTGGTGTTGAAGGCGTCGACGTCGACGACTTGTGGCCCCGCCATGGAAGTCTGGGTGGATCCTGGGGGGAATACGCGGCTGCAGGCTTACAATTCCCTTGGCAACCTGATCGATCCCGGATTCTATACCTCGATCTTCATCTCCGGCGCCGCCACGACGGTTACGATCAACACCGGCGCCAACGACGACTCCGGTCAGGACGACACGGTCACGATCGAGCAGGCTTCGTTTCGCCAGAACATCAACCTGACCACGCTGACGATCGACACCGGCACCGGTCGCGACATTTTGAGTGTCGAAGAAAACTCCTTCAAATTCTTGGACACTTCCAGCGGAATTACGTTCGATGGTGGCCCCGGCACCGACATGATCAAGGCGACGGATAAAAGCGCCTCTGGTGACCTAATCTTCACGCTGGAGAGCGACAACCTGTCGATAGGGCTCGCCAACCCCGGCGACCAAGGTGTGATCGATCTGGTCAATCTCGTCGACCAGGACGCGCATCTCATCGGCGGCGTCGGCGACAACGTGTTCGACCTGAGTTTCTGGACCGGCAGCAGTGCCGAAGCGACCATCAAGGGTGGCAGCGGCAGCGACGACACACTCGTAGGTTTGCTCAACAGCGATAACGATTGGAACATCGACGGCATAAACCAGGGCGACGTCAACGGGAGTTTTGAGTTCAGCGAGGTCCAGAACCTGACCGGTGGAAACAAGGCCGACAAGTTCGTGT
>Ga0310124_10003085_pt1 | contig 11316 bp, 11 predicted proteins | sample CB11b_AW_Bot5_MG_FD_203507 | JGI IMG/M metagenome (GOLD analysis project Ga0310124, IMG submission 203507) | Marine microbial communities from Western Arctic Ocean, Canada - CB11b_AW_Bot5 | ecosystem: Environmental > Aquatic > Marine > Oceanic | place: Canada: Western Arctic Ocean | collected...
CCGAGAGCCCCTCGGTATCCTCAACTCGAAAATAAAACTCGACCCGCGCGCCGGCGGCCTGGGCTGGAATCCTGCCTGTCCAGAGACTGAAGAGATCCAGCGGAGTGAGAGTGTCCGCCCGAACCCCGAAGTCCGAATCGTAGTCCATCGCCACGACCTGCTCGTCGGAAAACTCTCCCGCGAAGCTTCTCACCCGGTAGGCGATCTCAACACTGGCTATATTCCCGGGGGAGGGAATCTTGTCATCGCGAATTCGAACGGTCAGCTCGACCTCTTCTCCCGCGGCAGGATTGTTGGTGGACTGGTCGACCCTGTTAACCAGCGGAGCGAGATTGCTTCCTCCTCCATTGCGCCCGCCGCTGCAGTGACGACGGCTCTGACCCGGAACGAGACAGACACCGGCGATCGCCGTGCAGGAACCGAAGCTGGTCTCTCCCGGAAGAAAGAAGGTGAAACTTTCCGGGCTGTCTTCGATGCTCACATTGTTCCCGCCGGCCCCATCAGGGCTCCGCCCATAGGACACGTCCTCATCCAACGGCGGCAGGAAGACTCTGTCGACCACCTGCCGCGTTCCATCAGCCTGCTGGGGCCCCCAGAGAACGATGGATTCGCTTCCATTACTCTCGATGTTGAAGCCTGCGTGAAGGGAACAGGTCCCCTGGGTTGCATTCCCATCACAGAAGACCACCAGCCGCGCGCCCCTTCCCAGCGTTGACCTGTTGGGAGGAAAAGGCCATGCCGTCGTAGAATCAAACTGCGGCTGGGCATCGGAAGGGCAATCGGAAAGAAAATAGCTGTCGGCCAGCGAGACCCGGCCAAGAATGACGGTCTGATTGGTATTGTTGTAAAGCTCGAGCATGTCAGGATGCCCGCAGGCTACATCGGCCGGCTCCTGCGTGCTGTTCTGAGCGATGACCTCGTTGATAACCTGGGCGCCCAGGGGGCCGCCGGAGAAACAGACCCACAGGAAGAGAACGGCGCAAGAAGCCAGTCCCGCACCTCCCTGTCGGAAGCTTCGTAATTCAACTCTGCCCGTCCGAATAGAATCAATACTGAAAGCCCTGATTAATGTACTGCTGACCATCTTTGCTCTTTTCTTCTCGAGATAAATGAAATCCGACGTGCCCCACAAAAGACCCTCGGTACCCTGCCCGCAAAAGAAACTTTCGCCCACCTAACGGCTTTTGAAAGCGTCCTTTTCCCTGAACTTAATTATATGTCTGTCCCAACAGTCTTTAAGTAAAAAGATTAAGGAAGGGTTTGGCAATTTGTCGTGACAACCCCGGCGCCCCTTCTGGATGAGGCTATACTTCCTCTGCGAGAAGATGTAGCAGCTCATCGAGGTATTCGGACTCCCACCCCAGGAGCTTCGACCCGAATTCGATATAAATCAGCCTCCTGCAGCCACCCCTGGCCGGCAGCTTGAAGGCCAGCTCACCATTCTCTCCGTGACCGACCAGTTGACCCTTGCCCAGGGTATCTCGAATGCGGGCAAGCAGGTCATCTGTGTCAATCGAGTCCCGGTCTGCATGGGCAAAGGCCTGCAGACGGGTGCCCTCCGAATCACGCTCCAGGAGAAAGGCCGACTCAGGCGACAGATGTTCGCCCAGAAGCCCGAGAACAAGCCGAAAACGGCGGCCCTTGTAATCAGATGTCCTGAGCGATTTGCGAGCATCAAAGAAAAACGGCAGCCAATGCCTGGGATGGTGGCTGCCGCCAGCCGGCTCCCCAGGTTCCTCGCAAGCTTCTTCCTCCCTCTGCTCCACGTCATCCGAAACAGGACCGGCAAGCGCGTTGCGCACAAGAGCCTTCACATCCGACGCCTTGAGAGGTCGATCGAGAACACCGCAGGCGATGACATCCCGCGCCTGGTCGCTCAGCTCCTCGCCCGGCTCACGAATAAAGATAACCGGGATCTCACCATCTCCATGGGTCATGCGCTCGGACAGCAGCTGTCCTCCATCACCCCAGAGACAGAGGTCGCTCACCACCAGCCTGACAGGCTGCCGCCGGAGCTCATCGAGAACAGAATACCGATTGCGGATATGCAGAACACCATCATCAAGCTCTCTACAGATTTCATCCAGGAGGCTGCGGTCGTCGGCGCTGCTCAGGGCCAGGAGGATCTTGCCGTCTCCCGCAAGCTCATCGACGGGGCGCTGCTCCTCGACATCTGCGGCAAGACCTGGCCCTGCCGCCCCGGAAACGATGTTGTCGAGAACCTGGCCGAGTATTTCCAGTTCCTCCTCCGTCAGGGTCTCGTCAGGTTTCTCGCTCTCGCTCAACTTCTTCTCACTCCTGCTCCTCAGGTGAACCGCTGTCCGCCGTCTTACCGCCCTGCCTTGAACTATTCGAACTCACGAGCTCATCGAGGAGCTCTTTCACTCTTGTACGGGTAGAGCTCCACCCATCATCGGGCCAGCCCTCACTGAGCATTTTCTCGACGACCTTCCCGACGATTTCTTCCTGGCGCGGATCCTTCCGGACAAGGACCTCCGCCAGGCGCCTCATGACCAGGTCTTCGAGCATCCCCCCCGCCGCGGACGTTGGCGAACCGGCAGGTTCTCCATTGCGCGCATCGGCCACGCCGGATACGGGGACGTTCTTCGTGTTGATCCGCTGGATCAGTTCCTGGGCCTTGACCGGATGGCGCAGGCGAGTGATGCCTTCACCCCGGTCCCATGAATCAGTATCGAGGATCACGATGACGGTCTCGCCGATCTCGATGACGTCATCGTACTCGAGCTCTGCCTTTTCAATCCTGCTGCCGTTGACAAAGGTTCCGTTCTGGCTCTTGAGATCAACCAGGCTGAAGCCGGACTCCATTGGAATGATGCTGCAGTGCTTGCGTGAAAGGATCCGGTCCCGGATAGGAACATCCACCCGCTTCGACCGCCCCACGATGATGGCGTGCTCCGGCAGGTCCAGCCCGCGTACGCAATCATCGAATATCATCAACCGCGCCATACTATCTCCTCAATCTCGGAGCATTCTACCGCAGGCTTGCCCGCAGAAAAAGGTCAGGCAACATCAGAGGGCGAAAAACTTGCTCCCGAAAATCCGCGAAAATACGGCCCTCTTTCATCAGGGGCTGATAAAGCCTTGACTTGATTCATCCCGAAGCATAAAACCTCTTCGTTGATGCGCCAGTGGAGAGGCCATCAGTTGCTGTGACCGTCCTGCCCCCCTCACGGTCATGATCAAGGTGAAAAGAGAAGAAGAGAAAATGAAGAAGTGTCATCGGTGCGGGACTCCATGGCTGGGGTACGGTGCCCAGCCGCGTTTGAAGGAGGTTTGCGCAGGGTGTGGCAAGACCCTGCACTGCTGCAATAATTGCCATCATTTCGACCATGAGCTGTCCCGCCAATGCACCCTCGATGGTACCTTCTGGGAGGGCTCGCGCGAAGCGCAGAACTATTGCGAAGGTTTCGCCATGACCGACTCGGTACGGAAAGAGGCCGAGGAGAAGGTGAGCAAGGCGGAGAGCGCCTTCCACTCACTCTGGGAAAAATAAAAATATGCGCCTCAAGGCGCTCCGGGTTCTCAAGAGCCTACGGTTCTATTGAGCTTCAGGTTCTTGAGAATTCCGGTTTTTTTCAGTCCCCGGCGGGTCGCTGTCACAGGCTCGCCTCACCCTCTTCTCCTTGAAAAAGATGTCCTTAATATCGCGCAACGAGTAGCCGCTGCTGCTGAGTCCCTGGATTCGTTCAATCAGGTGAACTACCCGCGGGTGATAAAGACGCTGCCCCCCCTCTGTCTGCCCTGCCTCCTCGATCAGGCCCTGGGTGACGTACCTGTAGAGCACCTGGTGTGAGATCCCCGCCTGCTTGAGAACATCTCCCGCCCTGAGATAATTTTCACTGCTTTTGCTCATAGCCCGGCCCAGCTTCCCTCGCTCTCAAAACCACCTCAGATTATATGATCCCCGCACGAGCTTGACAATCAGGGGGAAAAAAGGGGAAAGTCTCCTCCCGGACTTTGCTGAAGAAAGTCCGCTTTCCCGCCTGGAGTCCTGCAGATGGAAGACAATAACCCATTCCCCTCGATCGAGATCTTCGAGGTGCTCACCTCGACCCTCGACAGCATCCACCAGGCGGCGGCCGAAGGGGCGCCTGAGTGGACCACCCACATCGCTCGTGAGCAGACACGGGGAAGGGGGCAGCAGGCGAGGCCCTGGTGGAGCCCCCCGGGAGCCGGGCTCTGGATGTCGACCCTGCTGCGTCCCAGCACCTCTCGAAAGACCTGGGGCGGCATAGCCCTGGTGGCGGGAGCCGCGACGCGGTCCGCGCTGGAGTCTCTGGGCGTCAAGGGCGTAGAGCTTCGCTGGCCCAATGATCTCTATGTCGACTCCCGCAAGCTGGGCGGCATCCTGGCGGAATCACGGTCCCTGTCAGCCGGAGCGTGGATCTCCCTTGGAATCGGCATCAATGTCGACCTCGAAAGCGGTGAGCTGCGCAAAGATGCCCCTGGAGACCTCAGCGACACGATTATCTGCCTCCGTGAAGCAGGCCCTCCCTCCGAATCGGAACCTGAAATCATCGCGCTGAGCATCCTTGAGGAGCTCAGAAGCCTCTATCAACGCTTTCAGCGGGGTGAAGCGCTCGCTGGGCTCCTTGGCGGGAGCCTGTGCCTTGAGGAAAGAAAGGTCAGCATAGAGCGTAGCGGGGAGGTTCCGCTGCTGGGGACCGCAACAGGCCTCGGAAACAACGGTGAGCTCCTGGTGACGGATGAAGAGGGGACCATCCATGAGATTGTCACAGCCGGAGTCTCCTGGGACGTCTGAGCGAATCTCCGAAAATCGGAGAGAGGCAGGTCGGCCTTATTTCGCGGCTGTGCGTTTCAGGTCGAAGATCCCGCGGTCGTACTCCGAGATGTAGGTGCTCTTATAGATGTCCCCGACACACTCTCCCGCGTAGCTGTACTTCCCGAACAGACCTAAATCGATGGATCCATCGACCTTGAGGGTCTCTCCAGCCACCGTCACCTTGACCTCATCGAGGGTGTACTGGAAAGGAATCGGAAAAGCCTTGGGACCATAGAGCGCGTGGTAGCGAATGCTGTATTGAGAATCACCGCTGCGCGTGACGATGGCTCGAAGATCGCCATTGTGGCCATTCACATCGCTGCGCCATTCCCCGCTCCAGCAGCCGTCAAATCCATCAAGAGGCATGGTGTGGAGCCGCCTGTCCCACTCCGCCTCGAAGTTTGAGCAGGCGCTCAAGCCCAGGCAGGATAGCAGGCCAAATACGAATAACGTTCTTTTCATGATATGTACCTTCCTCAAGGAAACCTGGGAGAGGGGCCCTGCCCGCAACTCCAGACCGGCTCAGCTCATCTCCCGACGACCCTCGAAAGCATCTGAGACTATGTTCTTGCCGACATGCTCGAAGTGGCTTCCGCTCGGCATGCCGCGGGCGATACGGGTTACGCGAAGATCTTTGAATTCTGAAAACGACTCGCGAAGATAGAGGGCTGTCCCCTCACCTTCAAAATTCGGATTCGTGGCGATGATGACCTCGGAGACTCCCCCGGCCCTGACTCGCTCCAGGAGCCCATCCACCGTCAGGTCCTCCGGCTCAATGCCGTCAAGAGGAGCCAGCGCCCCCAGGAGTACATGGTAGATCCCATCGTAAGACCCCGACTTCTCTATCGCGTAAAGATCCCGGGCCTGCTCAACGATACAGATCTTGCTTCCATCTCGCGCCTCATCGGAACAGATCGAACAAAGCTCGCCCTCGGCAAAATTGAAGCAGCTCCTGCAATAGGTTACCGTCTCCTTGACGTCCCGTATGGCATCTGCCATTTCCAGAGCATCCTCGCGAGACATGCGCAGGATGTGATGAGCCAGCCTCTCTGCCGTCTTGCTGCCAATACCCGGCAGCCTCTGCAGTTCCTTCACCAGCTTATCCAGCGCCGGGCTCTTGAAATCCATTCTCCCTCACACTCCTGTTCGGCTCAGAACAGCCCGGGGAAGCCCCCTGAGAGGCCGCCCGTGGCGCTGTCCATCTCTTCATTCATCAGCTCCTTGGACTTGCCGACGGCCTGGTTGATCGCCGCGATCAGCAGGTCCTCGAACATTTCCAGATCCACCTGTCCATCGTCTCCAGCCTGCAGGACACTCGGATCGATGGAGATTTTCACGATCTCCTGCTGACCGTTGACGGTAACAGAGACGAGCCCCCCTCCGGACTGCTCCTCGATGTACCGGTTCTTCAGGTCATCATTGACCCGCTCCATATCTTTCTTCATTTTCGAGACCTGCTTGAGCAGGTCTCCCATACCCTTCTGGTTCATCTTTTTATTCCTGCTATCTTTTCAGCGTGGAAATCAGTTTACCTTGCGGCCGTTGAAAATTTCGAGAGTCTTGCTCACCTCAGAATCTTCCTCAACATCCTGCTCCGCATTCTTCGGCAGGTCGGAAACCTCGCTAACGGCCTTTTCTTCACCTCCGGGAGCCTGGGAGGAACCCTCCTCCTCTGCCCTGCAGATGCGAACACCCCAGGATGCTCCCGTCAGCTCCAGGACAACCTGCTGGATCTCTTTGATGTATTCAGGCTGCTGCAGCTGGTTAAAGCCCAGGGGGTTCTGAACAAGGATGCAGAACTCCCCTGGCTGCCCGGATGGTTCCAGGCGGGCGCCTTCAAGAAAAGCCGCGACGAGATCACTCCTCTTTCCAAGGGTGCCGACGAGCTCGTTCCACAGATCGGAGAGCTTCTTGTAATCCGGCTCGGTGGAGGCCTGCCGAGGTTCAGCCCGCGGCGGCTCGACGACCGCTACAGCTGTATCTTCCTGCCGCTCCTCCCGCTGCCTGGCCTGCGGTCCACCTCCATCGCCGCCGCCGCCGGGCGACGCCGGATGCGGCGCGAACCCGGACCGCGGAGAGCCCGGGGCCTGTGGCGAGCCGCCAGAAGCGGCCTCGCCGATGGGAGACTGTCCAGCGCCGGAAACCTGCCCGATTCTCTGCTCCATCTGTTTCAGCTCCCCCAGCGCCTTATCCAGCGCTCGCGGATCCTCCAGCCGAGCCAACTTCACCAGGGCGACCTCGACAGCGATTCCTGGATAGGCTGAAGATCTCAGCTGGCTGGCTGTCCCGAGAAGAATCTGCAGGCAGCCGATCATCCTGTCAACCTCGCCGCCCGCGGCATCCTCCTCGCCCCCCTTGAGACAGCTCACGAGCTCCTCGTGCAGACGCTCGATGACCTGCTCTACCAGCACGGCTGGATCAGCGCCGGTCTGGAAACAGGCCCGCACAGACACCAGCGCGGACGCGGCATCCCGGCCGATCAGAGCCGCCAGGAGCTCGTCGAGGCTGCTGGTCGACACCCGTCCCGTGAGCTTGTCGAGTCCATCCTCTGTGAGCTCTCCCTCGCAATAGGTCATCAGCTGGTCGAGCAGCGTCTGGGAATCTCTCATCGCCCCCCGGGAATAGCGGGCGATCTTGCCAAGCAGCGCCTTGCCGGCCTTGCGCTTCTCAGCCTTGCAGATCTGGGCGAGACGCTTGACCGTATCCTCTTCCGTGATCGGCTGGAAATCAAATCGCTGGCAGCGCGAGAGAACCGTATCGGGAATCTTGTGAGGTTCGGTGGTGGCGAAGATGAACTTGACGTGCAGCGGAGGCTCCTCAAGAGTCTTCAAGAGCGCGTTGAAGGCCTCACGGGTCAGCATATGAACCTCGTCAATGAGGTAGACCTTGTAATCTCCACGCGAAGCCGGCCGGTTAACCCCCTCGATAATCGCCCGGATATCATCGATGCCGCGATGGGAGGCGCCATCGAGCTCGATAACATCGATGTCCTGGCCGGAATGAATCGCCGCGCAGACGCCGCATTTGTCGCAAGGGCTTGCCCACTCCTCCTCCGGCCTGTCACGGTCGTTGGCCGCCGGGCAGTTGATCGCCTTGGAAAAGATTCGCGCCATCGAGGTCTTGCCGACCCCCCTGGGGCCCGCGAAGAGATAGGCGTGAGCCATTCGCTCCTGGAGGATGCCGCCCCGAAGAGTCCGGGCTACGGATTCCTGGCCAACCACCTCTTCGAATTTCCTTGGCCGGTACCGGCGAGCGATGACTTCGTATTTCATCCGCGTCCTCAACTACAGGCACGGCGCGGGCGCCGCAGAGACAGCCTCGATGCTCAGGTCGAAGAAAGGATTCTAACCGACAGGGGAATCTCGTACAGACGAAAAACCGGCGTCCGGACGACAGGAAAAGAGTGAGGGCACATAAGGAAATCCCAGGCGGGCTGCTTCCGTTAGGATCTGACCCGTTATCCGAGCACCTTATTGCCCTCATAAATCCAGGCCGCCCTCTCGGCAACCCGGAGATGCATTCTATCGACACAAAGAAAAGACCACAAGCTCCGAACGAAGATGGATGCAGCATGTTGACAGCATGCATGCTCGACAAGCATCATCCTCATCCTTGATGAAACTGAACGAGAAGCTCATCTGCCATCCATCACCTTTTCACGGAAACCGAGACATGACCAATCGAACCATTTGCCTGCTTGTCTTCTGCTCCGGGTTTTTAGCCCTGCAGGGTTGCTTCTCCAGATCAACGGGCTTCGAGAGCATCCGCAGCTTCCTCGACAGCAACGCCGACGCAATCATCCTCGAGGGAGAAACCGGCTCGAAGCTGCTCGTCAGCCCGCGCCTGCAGGGGAGAATCATGACCGCCAAGGTCGGCAGCGTGGAATCAACCGGCCTGGTACCGCAGAAAACCATCGAGGAAGGCGAGAGCCACGCGCACTTCAACAACTTTGGAGGAATCGACCGCTTCTGGATCGGTCCCGAGGCGGGACAGTACGGCGTCTACTTTCCGCCCGGAGCGAAGGAGCTTACAAGGGACAATTGGCAGGTCCCGGCCTCCTTTGACACAGGCGCGTTCACCGTCGTAGAAAAAAACGATCGGACAGTCCAGCTCCACAAAGAGATCGGGGTGACCAATCTTCGAGGGGTTGAATTCAAGACCACGGTCACCCGAAAGATCGGCCTCATCCCCTCCGCATCCCTCGACACCGAGTTGGGAATCGAGCTCCCTGCCGGCGTCAGCTACCTCGGCTGCTACTCCGACAACCGGCTCACCAATACGGGAAATGACTGGGACCCCAGAACCGGCCTGATCGGCATCTGGATCCTGGGGATGTTCAACGCCTCCGACCAGTCAGCGGTGATCGCCCCCTTCAAATCGGCTGCAGGCGGCAAGCCCCCCTACAGTGACGCCGCCTATTTCGGAAAGGTGGCTGAAGACCGCCTGAAGGTCATTGGCCAGTCGGTCATCTTCCGGGGAGATGCCAGGAAGGTCGGCAAGTTCGGAATCAGCCAGGAGCGCACCACTGGCCTCGCCGGCTCCTTTGATTTTGACCGCAACCTCCTCACGGTGGTCCGCTTCAGCGTCCCGCAGACCATCGAGCGCTACGGAAACTCCACCTGGAACGTAACCCAGGAGGATCCCTACTCAGGAGATGTCTTCCAGAGCTACAACAACGGAGACGGCGAGAAACCGGGCGGGGTGGCGCAGGATGCCTTCTTCGAGCTCGAGAGCGCCTCGCCGGTCAGGCCCCTGCGTAAGGGAGAGAGCATCAGCCACCGTCACGCCACCTACCATTTCCAGGGTCCCAGGAAAGAGCTCGACAAGCTGGCCTCGAAAATCCTGGGCGTAAGCCTCGACAAGGTCCAGGCGGCCATGTGGCCGGCCGGCTCCTGAGTCTGTCCAGCTGAAACCCGAACCAGAACTATCCGGAGTAGACAAGATGAATGAGCGCTTCAATCTTTCAGGGCAGACCGCCCTCGTAACAGGAGGCGCCAGCGGAATCGGCAAGGCGATCGCCCAGGCGATCGTCGAGGCCGGCGGCAGGGCCTGGATCGGTTCGCGCACGGCCGAGAAGGTCGAGTCCGCCATTGCCGAATTGCGGGAGACAACGGGTGCGGGAGAAGATTCTGTACTTGGATGCAGCCTCGACGTGACCGATGACCGAAGCGTTGCGGAGACCCTGGCGAATGCGATCGGCGCCTTTGACCGTCTTGATATCCTTGTGAACTCAGCGGGAATCATCATCAAGAAGCCGACGGTGGAGCTGACCCTGGAAGAATTTAACACCGTCCACGAATCGCACGTAACGGGAACCCTTCGCTGCTGCAAGGCTGCCGCCGCGCAGATGATGGAGCAGGGCTCGGGTTCTATCATCAACATCGCCTCGATCAGCTCCTTTGTTGACCTGGTGGAGGTCACCGCCTATGCCGCCGCCAAGAGCGCGATCCTGGGGCTCACCCGCAGCCTCGCCAATGAATGGGCAAAGCACGGAATCCGCACCAACGCCATCGCCCCGGGATTCATTCCAACCGACCTGAACCGAAAATTCCTCGAGGGAACGGAGCGTGGGCGAAGAATCATTGAGAACACCCCCATGGAACGCTTCGGAACGGCCGATGAAATCGCCGGCGCGGCTGTCTTCCTCTCAAGCCCGGCAGCCTCCTTCATCAACGGCCACACCCTGGTGGTCGATGGGGGATACCTGGCCTGCGGAATCGGCGACTCCTTCGCGCCCTGGGCTCGCCCCGACGAATGAGGCGGTGCTGAGCTCAGCTCTTGAGCGTCCAGTCTGCCTGGCGAAGGACCGCGTTCGGCGAGTTCTTCATGCGTTCGTACCAGACCGAGATCAACGATCCATCGGCGAATTCAACGGTGCTGGGATAGCCGAGATCTCCGGAATGGCCATCACCTGAAACCACCATGGCCTCTGACCAGGTCTTCCCCTCGTCGCTGCTCACCCGCGCCTGGTTGCCCAGGGGCTTGCGGCGGTGACCATAGCTCATGAGCAGACGCCCATCTCCGAGACGCTGCAGATGAGAGGGAAGGCCCCAGACGCCAATCGAGCGCGGTGTAGACCAGGTCTTCCCGCCATCGGTAGAGTGGCCCTGGAGGGTCTCGCCGTTGTTCTTCTTGTTGTGGTTGCGTATATGAACCACGATACGTCCGCTTTCGCACTCGATCGCGTTGAGCTCGTGGTAGTTGGCCTTATCGTCGCCGTCGCGAACAGGAAGATCCGTCAGGTATTTCCAGGTCTGGCCATCATCGACAGACTGCGCGAAACCAACCTTGTCTCCCTTCCACAATTGTTTGCCCGCGTAGAGGATCCTCCCATCGGAGAGCTCGATCGGACCATGCGGGCTGTTCAGCACGCTGCGGTAGCGCCCCGACCAGGTGATGCCTCCGTTGGTGGAGCGAATCATCCAGACACCGAGGCTCGCCTTGCGGGCCGGCCGCGAGAGACGATTGTGCGTCGCCTGCCACCGCTCGAGCCGTTTCTCATCCCATGAGCC
>Ga0310124_10003086_pt1 | contig 11315 bp, 7 predicted proteins | sample CB11b_AW_Bot5_MG_FD_203507 | JGI IMG/M metagenome (GOLD analysis project Ga0310124, IMG submission 203507) | Marine microbial communities from Western Arctic Ocean, Canada - CB11b_AW_Bot5 | ecosystem: Environmental > Aquatic > Marine > Oceanic | place: Canada: Western Arctic Ocean | collected...
GAGGCCGTTGGCCAGGTCGTCGAGCGACGTGCCGTCGTAGCCGATCGTGCCGAATGACGAGAGGGCGGCGTCGAGGATGCGCTCCCGGGTCTCTGCGCCCTTGCCCGAGGACCGGCCGACCCCGCGCACTGTGTCGCGAACGGTGTCCCGGATCGTCGTCGCCTCAGGCATCCCTGCACGGTACTACTTTTCCTGACCATCTGGTAAGTCCCCTGACCATCTGGTAGAAAGAGGGCCATGATCGCCGAATCGTTGGCCAGACGCCGAATCGCTATCACCGGAAGCACGGGCTTCCTCGGCACCGCCCTCGTCGAACGACTCCTCCGCAGCGTCCCCGACTGCGAGCTCATCCTCATCGTCCGACCCGGGCGGCGAGGCGCCGAACGGCGTGTCAGTCGTGACATCCTCCACAACAACGCCTTCGACCGCCTCCGCGCCGAACTCGGCAAGGACGCCTTCGAGGAAATGACCGCCCGAAGAATCACCGCAGTCGCCGGCGACGTCACCGCCGACGGCCTCGGCCTCGACGACGAGGGCCGCTCCGCCCTCGCCACCTGCGACCTCTTCATCCACTCGGCGGCGGTCGTCAGCTTCGACTCGCCACTCGACCAGGCCGTCGAGATCAACCTGCTCGGCTCCGTCCGCGTCGTCGAGACCCTCCAGAGCCTCGGCATCGCCCCCCACCTCGTCGCCGTCTCGACCTGCTACGTGGCCGGAAGCCGCCGGGGCGCCGCACCCGAGGAGCCCGTCGACCAGAGCCCCTTCTTCGTCGACGTCGACTGGCGTTCCGAGGTCGACAGCGCCCGACGCATCCGATCAGAGACCGAGAACGCCAGCCGCTCCCCCGAGAAGTTGGCGGGATTCCGAGAGGCCGCCCACAAGGAACTCGGCGCCGCCGGCACCCCCGCCCTGGCCGCCAAGACCGAACAGCTCCGCACCCGCTGGGTCGAGGACCGCATGGCGGAGGCCGGCCGCTCCCGGGCCTCCTCACTGGGCTTCCCCGACGCCTACGCCTACACGAAGGCCCTCGGCGAGGTCGCCCTGACCGAATCGGCAGGCGACGTTCCCGTCAGCATCGTGCGCCCCTCGATCATCGAGTCGGCCTTCGCCGAGCCCGTGCCGGGCTGGATCCGCGGCTTCCGAATGGCCGAGCCGGTCATCATCTCGTACGCCCGCGGCCTCCTCAAGGAGTTCCCGGGCGTACCCGAGGGCACCGTCGACGTCATCCCGGTCGACTTCGTCGTCGCCGCCATCTGCGCCGTCGCCGCCCGCGGCCCCGACCCAGACGCACCCCCTGGTGGCGACATCGTTCAGGTCGCCTCGGGTGCGGAGAACCCCCTCCGCTACGGGAAGCTCGTCGACCTGGTGCGGGAGTGGTTCACCGAGCACCCCATCTACGACGAACACGGCCAGCCCATCTCCGTGCCCCAGTGGTCGTTCCCCGGCCGGGGACGGGTCAAGCAGCAACTCGAACGGGCCGGCTCCATGCTCGACCGGGCACACAAGGCCTTCGACATGCTCCCCGTGCGGGGGCGCCACGCCATGACCTCCGCCCGGCTCGAGGAGAGGCGCGAACTCATCGACCGGGCCATGGGCTACGTCGACCTCTACGGCGCCTATGCGGAATGCGAGGCGGTCTACGGCCTGGACCGCCTGATCACCCTTTGGGACCAACTCGACGACGACGACCGGGCCACATTCTGCTTCGACCCCCGCACCATCGACTGGGACCGCTACGTGCCCGAGGTGCACCTCCCGTCGGTGGTCAAGGCCGCCCGTGTGCCGACGCGCCCACCGACCCGGGGCGGTCAGAGTCGCTCCGAAAGGCTGCGCACCCAGGTCCTCTCCCCCGATCGGCACCTTGCCGCCTTCGACCTCGAGAACACCCTCATCGCCTCGAACGTCGTGGCCTCGTACTCGTGGCTGGCAAGCCGCCACCTCGATACCCGAGACCGGGCCCGCTTCGTGATGAAGACCATCGCCGAGGCCCCCCGCCTGCTGGCCCTCGACCGCCGGGACCGCAGCGACTTCCTTCGCCACTTCTATCGACGCTATGACGGCGCCCCGGTCGACCAGATCGCCGAAGACGCCCTCGAGCACGTCAACGAACTGCTCCTCGCCAAGTCGTTCCCCGCTGCCATCCGACGGGTGCGCGAGCACCGGGCGCTCGGGCACCGCACCGTCCTCATCACCGGCGCCCTCGACTTCGTGGTCGAGCCGCTGCGGCCCCTCTTCGACAATGTGGTGTGTGCCCGGCTCGGCACCAAGGACGGCACCTACGACGGGCAACTCACCTCCGTGCCCCCCACCGGCGAGGCCCGCTACCAGGCGCTCGTGGACCTCGCCGAAGAACACGGCTGCGACCTTCGCGAGTCGATTGCCTACGCCGACTCGGCCAGCGACCTCCCGATGCTCGAGGCAGTCGGCTTCCCCGTCGCCGTGAATCCCGAGACCCGCCTCGCCTCCATCGCCCGCAAGCGCGGTTGGCTGGTCGAGGACTTCCGCAAGTCGCCCGGCATGACCCGGCGCCTGCTGCCCATCGCTCCCCCACGGACGGCCGTCCGATGAAGGCCCTGGAGTTCCGCCGCAACGTTCCCCGATTCGCCGCGGCGCGCCTGGCCGGCAGCCTCACGCCGGGCCGTGGCGCCTCCGTCGGGCCGCTACACCTCGCTGACCTCGACCCGCCGACCGCTCCCGGCCCCGACTGGGTGCGGGTCCGACCCCGCCTGTCGGGCATCTGTGGATCGGACCTCGCCACCATCGACGGCCGCTCGGCCCGCTACTTCGAACCGTTCGTCTCGTTCCCGTTCGTACCGGGCCACGAGGTCGTGGGCGACCTCGACGACGGCACCCGGGTGGTGCTCGAGCCGGTCCTGGGCTGCGTCAGCCGCAACCTCGACCCCACATGCGACCCGTGCGCCACCGGCCAACTCGGAAACTGCGAGAACACGACGTTCGGAGACCTCGAGCCGGGCATCCAGACCGGCTCCTGCCACGACACGGGCGGTGGATGGGCGACCGCCTTCTCGGCCCACCCCAGCCAACTCCATCCCGTCGACGGCTCGTTCAGCGACGAGTCGGCCGTGATGGTCGAACCCACGGCCTGCGCCGTCCACGCCGCCCTCGTCGCCGACGTTCCCGACGGCGCCATCGTCACGGTGCTGGGCGCCGGCACCCTCGGCCTACTCACGATCGCCGCCCTCCGCACCTTCGCCAAGCCTCGGACGATCGTGGCGACCGCCCGCTACCCCAGCCAACGACGTCTCGCCGCAGAACTCGGCGCCGACCTGGTCGTCGAGCCCGACGGCATCCGCCGTGCAGTACGGCGGGCCACCGGTAGCCGGGCCGTCAGCATCGCCGGCGACGACGGCGCCGTCGACCGGCTCAGCGGAGGCACCGACGTGGTCGTCGACTGCGTGGGCTCCTCGGCCAGCCTCACCGACGCCATGGCGATCACCCGCCCACGGGGACGCATCGTGCTCGTCGGCATGCCCGCCTCCGTGAGCCTCGAACTGACGCCGCTGTGGCACCGTGAGATCGAACTGGTCGGCGCCTACACCTACGGCACCGAGACCCTCCCGGACGGCTCCACCGCCCGGACCTTCGACCTGGCCGCCAGGCTTGTCCGGGCCGCCGACCTGGGCCGCCTCGTGTCGGCGACCTATCCCCTGCACCGCTACCGCGATGCACTCGAACACGCCGCAGCCGCCGGTCGACGAGGAGCCGTCAAGGTGGCCTTCGACCTGCGCGACGAAAAGGAACGAGAAGCCCTCATGGAGATGAGCAAGTGAGCAACGGCCACCTCGCCCCCCGACCCGGCTTCGTCCTCGACGTCGACCGCAGCAGCCCACCGGTCCTGTTCCACCACGGCGAGGGATTCCGACTCGAGAAGTTGCCTGCCGATCGCACCCGGGTGATCTACCCGGCCGAGCCGCTCGAGGGGCTCGCCGACCCCGACGGCGCCATCCGCAGCGCACTCCTCAACCCGCTGGGCGACTCCGAACCCCTCCCGGCACTGCTGCATTCCGGCATGAAGCTCACCATCGCCTTCGACGACATCTCGTTGCCCCTGCCGCCGATGCGCCGGCCCGACATCCGCCAACGGGTCATCGAGGCTGTCCTCGACCTTGCCGCAGAGGCCGGCGTCGACGACGTGCACCTCATCGCTGCGCTGGCCATCCACCGGCGGATGACCGAGGACGAGTTGCGCCACGCCGTCGGCGACCGCGTCTACGACGCCTTCGCCCCTTCCGGCCGCCTCTACAACCACGACGCCGAGGACCCCGACGGCATGGTGGTGCTCGGCCAGACCCCCCACGGCGAGGACGTGCAGTTCAGCAAGCGGGCTGCCGAGAGCGACCTCGTCGTCTACGTCAACATCAACCTCGTGGCCATGGACGGCGGCCACAAGAGCACCGCCACCGGCCTGTCCGGCTACACCGGCCTGCGCCACCACCACAACGTCCACACCATGCTCAACTCCCGCTCCTTCATGGACCAGGAGAACTCGGCGCTGCACGCCTCCAACTGGCGGATGGGCAAGGTGCTGCGCGACGCCGACGTGAAGATCTTCCAGATCGAGACCACGGTCAACAACAACACTTTCGGCCGCGAGGGTCCGATGTCGGTGCTCCAGAAGCGCGAGTGGGAGTGGTCGCCGAAGGACCGGGCGGGATTCCTCGCCATGCAGCAGGGCCTCAAGCTCATGCCTTCGGCAGCGAAGCGCAAGGTGTTCTCGTCGTGGCTGGCGCCCTATGAACTCACCTCGGTGCAGGCCGGCGAGGTCGAGGCCGTCCACGAAGTGACGACGGCGAACGTCTACAAGCAGCAGCTCGTGCCCGTCGAGGGACAGACCGACGTGCTCACCATGGGGCTCCCCTACATCTGCCCCTACAACGTCAACTCGATCATGAATCCGATCCTCGTGATGTGCCTGGGGCTGGGCTACTTCTTCAACCTGTACCGGGGGAAGCCGCTGGTGCGGGAGGGTGGCGTGCTGATCATGGGGCACCCGACGCCGTGGGAGTTCCACCCCGTCCACCATCCCAGCTACATCGACTTCTTCGAACAGGTCCTGGCCGACACCACCGACCCGGCCGAGATCGAGAAGAAGTGGGAGAAGCAGTTCGCCGAGGACGAGTGGTACAAGCACCTGTACCGCACCTCGTACGCCTACCACGGCGCCCACCCCTTCTACATGTGGTACTGGGGGGCGCACGCCCTGCAACACCTCGGGAGGGTGATCATCGTCGGCGGCGACACCGCTGCCGTGCGGCGCATGGGGTTCCAGCCGGCATCAACCCTGCAGGATGCCCTCGAGATGTCGACCGACGTGGTCGGGCCACAGCCGACCATCACCCACCTCAAGAACCCGCCGATCCTGATGGCGGACGTGACGTGAGGGTGACGGTACGGGGCGTGTTGAGCGCGTGAACCACGTCCGACTACAGGTGGCGAAGGCCAGGGCCCGGGTGGCCCGACTGAGCTTCCCACTGCGTGCCACCCCGGTGCCGAACGGCGTGGAACCACCGCCTCCCGTGCGGCACACGGGGACCGACTTCGACACCGACTGGGCCCGCTCACAGCCGGCACGGGTGGCCCGCCTGGCGCTGGTCGAGGGCGTGATGCGACCGGTCATGTCGCTTGTCGCCTCCCCGGCCGTCAAGGGGCTCGACCGCCTCGACCGCCTCGACGGCCCGGTGATCTTCGCCGCCAACCACCACAGCCACGCCGACACACCGCTGATGCTCACCACGGTGCCCGAGCCGTGGCGACACCGACTGGTGGTCGGGGCCGCCGCCGACTACTTCTTCCGCACCCGGATCGGCGGCTCGATCGCCGCCCTCGCCATTGGCGCCATCCCGATCGAGCGCACCAAGGTCGGGCGCCAGTCGGCGTCGCTCGCCACGGACCTCATCGGCGACGAATGGAGCCTGCTGATCTTCCCCGAGGGGGGCCGCAGCCCCGACGGGTGGGGTCAGCCGTTTCGGGGAGGCGCCGCCTACCTGGCGATCCGGTGCAATGTGCCGGTTGTGCCGGTTCACCTGCAGGGCACGGGACGGATCCTGCGCAAGGGGAAGAAGTTGCCACAACCGTCGCGCACCACGGTCACGTTCGGCGACCCACTGCAGCCCGGCGAGGACGAGAACTCACGGGCATTCGCCGCCCGCCTGGAGGCTGCGGTTGCGGCGCTGGCGGACGAAGCCACCTCCGACTGGTGGCAAGCCAGGGTGCGGGCACACGCCGGCACGTCGCCGGACCTCACCGGCCCCGACATCGGCGCCTGGCGCCGCGTCTGGGCGCTGGGCGACCGCGACCGCCGAGCGAAGCGAAACAGGCGCCACTGGCCGGAGTTGTGACACCTCCTGACACTGGTCCCCGCCGGTAGCCTCGGGTTCGGGACACCGGTAGCCCGAACCCGGCCTCCTGGTCCCGTCCATCCGTCCCACACAGGAGTTCCTTCAACCCGATGCCCGTCGCCGCCAGCACTCCGATCGACCTCATCCAGGACGTCTACGCCACGCTCGACGAGCGGGTCGCCACCGGTCGGGCCCACTTCGGGCGGGCGCTGACGTTGGCCGAGAAGGTGCTCGTCAACCACCTTGACGACCCGGCGAACACCGACCTCGAGCGCGGCGAGTCGTACGTCGACATGCGGCCCGATCGCGTGGCCCTACAGGACGCCACCGCCCAGATGACGTGGCTGCAATTCATGACCGCCGGCCTCGACGAGGTCCAGGTCCCCACCACCACGCACTGCGACCACCTCATCCAGGCACGTCACGACGCCAAACTCGACCTCCAGGCGGCCGTCGACGGAAACGCCGAGGTCTACGACTTCCTCGAGTCCGTGTGTGCCCGCTACGGCGCCGGCTTCTGGAAGCCCGGCTCAGGCATCATCCACCAGGTCGTGCTCGAGCAGTACGCCTTCCCCGGCGGGATGATGATCGGCACCGACAGCCACACTCCGAACGCCGGCGGCCTCGGCATGGTCGCCATCGGCGTGGGCGGCGCCGACGCCGTCGACATCATGACCGGCTTCCCGTGGAACTTCAGGTGGCCCCGGCTCATCGGCGTCCACCTGACCGGCGAACTGAGCGGCTGGTCCGCCCCGAAGGACGTCATCCTCAAGGTCGCCCAGATCCTCACCGTGAAGGGCGGCACCGGCGCCATAGTCGAGTACTTCGGGTCCGGCGCACGCAGCCTGTCCGCCACCGGCAAGGGCACCATCTGCAACATGGGCGCCGAGATCGGCGCCACCACGTCGCTGTTCGCCTATGACGATGCCGTCGGCCGCTACCTCAAGGCCACCGGCCGCGAGGCCGTCGCCGACGCCGCCGACTCCGTGGCCCACCACCTGCGGGCCGACGACGAGGTCGAGGCCGACCCCGGCGCCTACTTCGACCAGGTCATCGAGATCGACCTCTCCACCCTGTCGCCGCACATCAACGGCCCCCACACCCCCGACCTGGCCCGCCCTGTCGCCGACCTGGGCGACGAGGCCCGGGCCAACGGCTGGCCGCTCGAGGTCAGCGCCGGCCTCATCGGGTCCTGCACCAACTCCTCCTACGAGGACATCACCCGGGCCGCCGGAATCGCCCGCGACGCCATCGCCAAGGGCATCTCCTGCAAGGTACCCCTGCTGGTCACCCCCGGCTCCGAGCAGGTACGGGCCACCATCGAGCGCGACGGCCTGCTGGCCGACTTCGAGGCATTGGGTGCCACCGTGTTGGCCAACGCCTGCGGACCGTGCATCGGCCAGTGGGACCGCCAGGACGTCGAGGACGGCGTCCCCAACTCGATCGTCACCAGTTACAACCGCAACTTCCCGAAGCGCAACGACGGCTACGCCACGACTCACGCCTTCGTGACGTCCCCCGAGACGGTCATCGCCCTCACGCTGGCCGGCCGCCTCGACTTCGACCCGGCCAACGACACGCTCCTCAACGACGCCGGCGAGGAGGTCCGTCTCAGCGTCGGTGCCGGCGAGGAACTTCCGGCGCAGGGCTTCGACCCGGGTGCTGACACCTTCCTGGCCCCGCCCGAGGACGGCAGCGGCATCGCGGTCGTCGTGTCGCCCAGCAGCGAGCGCCTGCAGGAACTCACCCCCTTTCCAGCATGGGACGGCGAAGACCTCGCCGACCTGCCCGTACTGGTCAAGGCCCAGGGCAAGTGCACCACCGACCACATCTCCATGGCTGGTCCCTGGCTGCGCTACCGCGGCCACCTCGAGAACATCTCCGGCAACCTCTACATGGGCGCCGTCAACGCCCACGGCGGCGAGGTCGGCATCGGGCTCGACATCACCGACGGCGAGCGACGCCCCTATCCCGAAATCGCCAAGCGGTACCACGAGGCCGGCATCGCCTGGGTCGTCATCGGCGACGAGAACATGGGCGAGGGCTCCTCACGCGAGCACGCCGCCATGGAGCCCCGCTTCCGGGGCGCCCGCGCCGTGATCGCCCGCTCGTTCGCCCGCATCCACGAGACCAACCTCAAGAAGCAGGGCATGCTCCCCCTCACGTTCGCCGACCCCGCCGACTACGACGCGATCGGTGAGCGGGATCGCATCTCCGTCAACGGCCTCGTCGACCTCGCCCCCGACACACCCGTCGAGGTTGTCATTTCCCATGAGGACGGCTCTTCGACGACGATCGGCACGAACCACACGTTCTCCTCCGACCAGATCCTCTGGTTCCACGCCGGCAGCTCTCTCAACCTGATTCGGGAACAGACACGGGGCTGAAGGCAACCCCCTCCGGCTACACGAGTCGCGCGTCCACGCCGATCTCGCCAACCCAGGCCCAGAGCAGCACGCAGGGCGGAGACCGGTCGGGATCCTCTCCGGGTGCACCGAACCACAGTTCGTGCGGTTCATCAGGACCGTTGTGGGCGCAGTCTCCCGGGTGCAGTTCCCGGCGCACACCGTCGGCGCCGCTGAAGCCCACGTCGCCGGCGAGCACGTGGTACGCCTCCTCGGACGGATGGGCGTGCCGGGGGTAGTACAGCCCCGAGCCCCACACCCCCACGCCAACGGCCACGCGTGTGCTGCTGACCAGGGCCGCCGCGGTCGGTCCCACCAAGCGCACGTAGCCGTAGTTGTCGAGGAAATGGGATGACAGCGTCTCGGCGTACGCCGCCGTCTGCGTCCAGGTCAGCGCACCGGCCAGCCCCAGGAACTCTCCGAGCACGGGATCGGCCCCCGGATCGAGCCGCTCGAGCAGTTGCGTGGCCGGAAGGGGTGCCGGCTCAGGAACGGTGATGTCGCCGGCTGTGACCCTGCCCAGTTCTCCGGCTACCTGCGCCAGCATCGCCGGTCCTGCCTGTGCCGCCCGTTCGTCGTAGAAGCGCTCCAGGGCGCTGAACAGGCTCCCGAGTTGGTCGAGGATCAAGCCGGGTCCAGTTCTCCGGCCTAGACCTTCTGCAACTTGTAGCCGCGGTTGCGGGCCTCGGCGAGGGTGTCGGGTCCGAAGCAGAGGAAGGCGTCGCTGGCCATCAACTCGTCGAGCACCACGGAGAGGGCGTCCTCGTCAGTGACCTCGTCGAGGTCGTAGACCTGTTGGGTGCGCTTGTCACCGAGGAAGCGGTGGTGGGCGAAGGCCGTGGGACGATTCATGGTCGGGGAGGGTAACCGGCCGCACGTGTTCCGGATACGAACGCGACACGAGGACGTGCGCAAACACGCCCCCGCGTCTGGGATTGATTGAAATTGTGCTTCTCTACCTGAAGCCGACCTGGTTTGCCGGAGGGGACCTTCTTCCGGCGGTCGGTGTTCAGGGGTGGCCGGCGGGGATTCGCCGGGCGGATCACTCGACCTAGCGGCCGACCACCTCCGAGGTCCCATGTTGTTCACCGTTGATATGGACCACCTCCTCTCTTCGGTGACGGTGACCTTACGCCCACGCCCGACCCGCGTACAGGACATTTCGTCCGACTGTGGAACCCTTGCCACACCTCCCCTGACAGTAGGTTGCCGCGATGCCCTCTTCGCCGACCACCGTCTACCCTGCCGCCGCCGTTCACACGCTCGATTCCTCCCGACCCACCGCCGAGGCGGTCGCCGTCCGCGACGGGCGCATACTCGCCGTCGGAACGACGCAGGAACTCCTTGCCATCGACGGCGCCGTCGTAGACGGCTCGCTCGAACGGTTCACGCTGTTACCCGGGTTCGTCGAGGCGCACTGCCACGCAATGGCCGGCGGCATGTGGCTCCACACCTACTGCGGCTACTTCGACCGGCGTGGCCCCGACGGGAGGATATGGCCCGCCTGCCGGACCCTCGAGGACGTCATCGATCGGCTCCGTGAGGCGGAAGCGGTGATGGCCAGCAACGCCGGCCCGACCGAGCCGCTCCTCGCCTGGGGGCTCGACCCCATCTACTTCCCAGGTGAGCGACTCGTCGCCAGGCACCTCGACCAGGTCTCGACCAGCCGCCCGATCTTCGTCATGCACGCCAGCCTCCACCTGGCCACGGTCAACAACGCCCTCATGGAGGCCGAGGGCATCACGGCCGATACCGACATCGACGGCGTCCCCAAGGACGGTTCCGGTTGGCCCATCGGCGAGCTTCAGGAACCGGCGGCGATCTCCCTCGCTGGGACGGCCTTCCGCAAGTTCTGGGGCCGCATGAAGTCGGATGGATCCCTCTGGAACTTCGGCCATAAGGCCCGCTACACCGGCACCACGACCCTCACCGACCTCGGTAACCGGCAGTCGACCGAAACGGCCGAAATCGAGCGGTACCGCAAGGTGGTCGACCACGACGACTTCCCCGCCCGCCTCTCGGTGTTCCACATGCCTGTGCCCGGGACGACGGATTCCCTCGAACAGGCCGCAGCCGCTGTCGTAGCCAGCAGGGACATGTCCAGCGCCAAGCTCCGGTTCGGCCACGTCAAGTTGGTCATCGACGGTTCGATCCAGGGGTGGACCGCCCGCCTCCGCCCACCCCACTACCTCGATGGCCGCAACGGCCTCTGGCTGGTCCCACCCGAACAGGTCACCGACATCCTGCGCCCCTACCACAAGGCCGGGCTCCTCATCCACGTCCACTGCAACGGCGACGAGGCCGTAGACGTCTGGCTCGAGTCCGTCGAGGCGCTGCTGGCTGAGACACCAAGGATCGACCACCGCCACACGGCCCAGCACTGCCAACTCACCAGTCCCGACCAGTACCGCCGGATCGCAGCACTTGGCATGTGCGCCAACGTGTTCTCGAACCACACGTTCTTCTGGGGCGACCAGCACGCATCCTCGACCGTCGGCCCCGATCGGGCGGCCCGCATGAACTCGGCCCGAACGGCACTCGACCTGGGCGT
>Ga0310124_10003088_pt1 | contig 11313 bp, 10 predicted proteins | sample CB11b_AW_Bot5_MG_FD_203507 | JGI IMG/M metagenome (GOLD analysis project Ga0310124, IMG submission 203507) | Marine microbial communities from Western Arctic Ocean, Canada - CB11b_AW_Bot5 | ecosystem: Environmental > Aquatic > Marine > Oceanic | place: Canada: Western Arctic Ocean | collected...
ACGATTTGCTCTACACCGTGTCGCCTCTTCATCGAGGAATCCTTTCCGACCGTTTGGCCGTCTGGATTCTCTCACAAATTCTGGATCAGATTTCCGAGAGGGGGCAGCCGTCTCGTTCGGTGAGGACGCCGTGGGAAACCTCTTTATCGTCGACTTCCTCGGCAGTGGAGAGATCTACAAGATCGTGCCGGAACCGGCGACGCGGTCCGTCCTGGCCGCGATTGCGGGCATGCTGATGTTGCGGCGCGGTAGAGAGGTGCGTCACTGACGACGCAATGCGTGCTCGCCGCGAATGGACGTGATAGGATGACCCTATGGCCGAGTTGAGCAGTTCGATCACCGACGAGCAGACGCGACAATTTCGCGATCAGGGTTATCTTGTTCTGGATCAGCACGTCCCCCCGGAGCACATCGAGGTGCTCCGGGATGTCTGCGGCGACCTGATCGCCGAAACGGACCGGGATATCGACGCGGGCAGGAGGGAGCGGGTCCTGGAGATCACACACAAGGGCAAGCGTTACTTCATGGACGGGGCGTACGACAAGCGACCGGAGCTCGGGGCGTACATCTTCAGCGAGATCATGGCCGACGTCTGCCGGGCAACGATCGGACCGAACGCGTACCTCTTTAAGAACCAGTACGTCGTAAAGTGCGCCGATGTGGGGATGAAGTTCAGCTGGCACCAGGACTCAGGGTACGTTCCCGAACCCCACACGCCGTACCTGACCACCTGGTGCGCGCTGGACGACGTCAGCGAGGACAACGGCACGATCTACATCCTGCCGCGATCGACCGGCGATGCGTAGTTCATCCAGCACACCCGAGACAAGGAGTCACAGGATCTGATCGGGTATACCGGCGACGATCCGGGCGTCCCCGTGATCGTTCGGGCGGGCGGGTTGGCGACCTTCTCCAGCACGACGCTGCATCGTAGCGGCGCCAACAACACGAACAGAATCCGGCGCGTGTACCTGGTGGCCTATTCGCCGAAACCGATGCCGATGAAGGAAGGCACGACACGCCAGGCCATCCCGTTTCTGAAAGATGGTGAGCTCGTGCAGACGTAAGCACTTCTCGCCGTCCTTGTCATCGCTAGAGCGTTTTGAGCGTCGGCGAAGCAAGCCTGGCACGGAGGGCGAAGCAGGCGACCCCGCTGCGGTTCATCGATGCAGCACGACAAAGTCAGGCGCGGTTGCAGCCAGATCAGGACGCTACGTCATGGATGAAAACGCTCTAGTGCCGTGCCAACTGGCTGAGTTCGCGCAGAACTCCCCTCCCTTGCGTTGAGCAAATCGCGTGAGCCCTGAGTTAACCTTAGTCATGCCGATATTCAACGAGGCAGCCTGCATCGAGGCGTCGTTGAACCATCTCGTCAACGAATTCGAAAAGGAACGGATCGACTACGAATTGATACTCGTCAACCACGGGTCCAGCGATGATTCAGATACGATCCTCGAGAGGATTGCGAGAGATAACGAAAGAATCAAGCCAGTCAATCTGGAGAAGAATCTGGGGTTCGGCGGTGGCGTGAACTACGGGCTTGATCTCGCGACAGGTGAATACATCGGGTTTACCTGCATCGACGAACAGGTGTCCGCAAGTGACACGTGTAGGGTGTTTCACGAGATGAAGAAAGGGGGATTCGATGCCGTCAAGGCCATCAGAACGGGAAGAAAGGACGGGCGTGTAAGAACCTTCACATCGATGGTGTTCAATGGATTGACCTCGTTGCTGTTTGGCGTGGGCGTCACCGATGTCAACGGTTATCCTCTGATATTCAAGAAGGCGATCTACGATCAGATAAGAACCGATGAAACAGGGTATTTATTCAATCTGGACATCGTGAGGAACATCTGGAAAGGAATTTTCTCGCCTCTGGAAGTCACGGTGGTGCATCAGGTCCGCGGAGGTGGCAAGAGCTTCATGAAACCATTGAGGATGCTCCAGATGGTGCTTCAATTGCTGAGGTACTCGGTTAGAAGAACGTCAAATACTCGTCGACCTCCCACTTCGTGACCTGGCTGTCGTACGTTTCCCACTCCCTGGTTTTGAGTTCGACAAACTCGTCGGCGATCACGCCCAGCGCGCCCTTGATCACCTCGTCCCCTCGCAACTCTTCGAGCGCCTCCCAAAGTGACTGCGGCAGGATCCTGATGCCTTGCTGGCGCACCTCGGCCAGCGGTCTCTCGTACATGTTGCCGAGGTTGGGTTCGCCGGGGTCGATCTGGTTCTTGATGCCGTCGAGCCCGGCGGCCGCGTAGGCGGCTAGCGCCAGGTACGGATTGCAACCGGACGACACGGTGCGATCCTCGAAGTGGCCGGGCCCCGCGGTGCGGATCATCTGCGTGCGGTTGTTATCTCCGTAAGTGATGAACGCGGGCGTCCAGGTATAGCCGCTGCGGCTGGAGTAAAGTCCGGCACCGAGTTGCAACCGCTTGTAGCAATTGACCGTGGGGGACGTCACGGCGCACAGGGCCCGGGCGTGCTTCAGGACACCACCGATGAAGTGATAACCAAGCTGTGAACAGCCAAGGCCGCGCGAGTCGGAGGCGTTCTCGAATAGCCCGGCGCCGCTTTTGGCGTCGGCCAGGTGAAAGTGAATGTGCAGGCCGCTGCCCGTGCGGTCGCTGAACGGCTTGGGCATGTGCGTGGCAATGGCGCCGAAGGACTTGGCAATCTGCGACGTCGCCATTTTGAAGAAGGTGATGCGGTCCGCCGTGGTCAGGGCCTCCTGGAAGTCGAAGTTGACTTCGAACTGGCCGTTGGCGTCTTCGTGGTCGGCCTGGTAAACGCCCCAGCCGAGCTTGTTCAGCGCTATGGTCAGTTCCTGCAGGTAGCCCATGGCCGGCGCCATGGATCGAAAATCGTAACAGGGCTTGGCCAGCGAATCCACGCCGTCAGGGCTCCAGGGCGCGATCGAGCCGTCATCGTTCCTGATGACGAGAAAATGCTCGGGTTCCATCCCGACGTTGAACACGTAACCCTGTTCCCGCGCCTGCGACAACACGCGCTGCAGATTCGTTCGCGGGCAATAGGGGTATGACTCGTCGTCAACGAACAAGTTGGTGGCGAACCTCGCGGTGTTCGGCATCCAGGGCAACGGTGTGTAGCTGTCCAGGTCGATTCGCGCCAGCATGTCGTGTGAGTGCGGTCCCTGGCCGACGCCCCAGACCGCGGCTCCGGCGAAGCCGGCTCCGACGTCGATCACATCGTCGAAGCACGATACGGGAACCATCTTCACCTTTGGACCACCGTGCATGTCGACGAACTGGGCCAGAATGAACTCGATTTCGTCCACCTTCATCTGTTCACGGATGTGTTCGCGATCGGCCATGCTGGTTTCGCTCCTCTGCAAGTGCTCGCTCAGATCGAGGCGGACTGTCCCGGTATCCAATCGGTTCCGGCCAGGGGCACCTTGGCCATCGCCGCCGCCTCGACCGTCAACGCCACCAGGTCTTCCTTCTCCAGATGATGGACGTTCGATTTTCCGCAGGCCCGGGCCAGCGTGGTCAGTTCCATGATCAGGACGTTCAGATAATTGCGCAACCGCGTCGCTCCGACTTCGGGAGACAGCCGCTGCTCGAGCTGCGGATCCTGCGTGGTGATGCCGACCGGACAGCGGCCCGTGTGGCAATGGTGACAATAGCCGGGGGCGGTTCCGAGTGTTGCGTAGTCGTCGGTGACGTCGATGTTCCGGTCTTTGCCGCGATAGGTGTGGCTGTTGCATCCCATCGCGATCAGCACACCCTGGCCGATCGCCACGGCGTCGGCGCCCAGCGCAATCGCCTTGGCCACGTCGGCGCCGGTGCGGATGCCGCCGGAGATGATCAACTGTACTTCGCCGATCACGTTCAATTCATCCAGGGCTTCAACCGCCAGCGGCAGGGCGGCCAAAGTGGGAATGCCGGCGTGCTCGATGAACACGTGCTGCGTGGCCGCGGTTCCGCCCTGCATGCCGTCGAGCACCACCACGTCGGCGCCGGCCTTGACCACGAGTTTTACGTCGTCGCGGACGCGCGTCGCGCCGATCTTGACGTAGATGGGGATTCGCCAATCGGTGATCTCGCGCAGCTCCTCGATCTTGATTTTCAGATCGTCGGGACCGGTCCAGTCGGGGTGACGGCAGGCGGATCGCTGGTCGATGCCCTCCGGCAAGGTGCGCATGTCGGCCACGCGTGCGCTGACCTTCTGCCCCAGTAGCATCCCGCCACCCCCGGGCTTGGCTCCCTGGCCGATCACGATTTCGATGGCATCCGCCTTGCGCAGATCGTCAGGATTGAAGCCGTAACGCGAAGGCAGACACTGGTAGACCAGCGTTTTCGATGACTGCCGCTCTTCGGGCGTCATCCCACCATCGCCGGTGGTGGTGGAAGTGCCCGCCTGCGACGCGGCGAGGCCGATGGCTTCTTTGACGTTGGCCGAAAGCGCGCCAAAACTCATGCCGGCGATGGTGATCGGAATGTCCAACTCGATCGGCTTCGCGGCCACGCGGGTGCCCAGCAACGTGCGCGATTCGCACTTCTCGCGATAACCCTCCAACGGATAGCGCGAGGCGGAAGCGGTCAGAAAGACGAGGTCGTCGAACGAGGGGACGACGCGCTTGGCGCCCATACCGCGAATCTCGTAGAGACCTTGCGCCGCGGCCCGTCGGATGTAGTGGATGGCGTCGCGATCAAAGGAAGCGCTCTCTTCATGGTGAATCGATCCAGCCATTTATCAGTATTCCTGAGGAACTGCGGCGTTCCAGTGATAAAGGCGGCGTGCCGAGGCCACTCGCTTGAACTGGTTCGGGTCGCCGTCGATGGCGGCGACAGCCAACAACCGCGACACCGTGTCGCCATCCTCGGCTTGCATATCCTCCTGCTGTGCATCGGCGCCGAAGCTCTGGATATCGCCGCGAACGTAAATCGTCGCCTCGTACAACGAATCGCCGAGATGGGGGCCGGCGTCGCCGCAGACGACGAGCGTGCCCGCCTGGCCCATGAAGGCGGAAAAATGGCCGACACTGCCCCCGACAACGATATCGCAGCCCTTCATCGAGATGCCGCACCGCGATGAAGCGTCGCCTTCGATGACCACCAGGCCACCGTGACCTGAAGCACCGGCACACTCCGAGGCGTGTCCTTTCACGCGCACGCTGCCCGACATGATGTTCTCGGCCACGCTCCAGCCTACGTTGCCGTGAATCGTGACCCGGGCCCGCTTGTTCATGCCGGCGATGTAATAGCCGGCGTGACCGCGGATGTCGACATCGAAGTCGCCATCCAGCCCGGCCGCGATGCTGTGTACGCCATCGGGATTGACGATGTCGATCTGCTCGATGCCGCTGCCGGCCAGCCCGTGATGTAGAAACTGGTTGACCTCACGGACACTCAGACTGGCCAGGTCCAACTGCTTCACACGGTCCATGAGTAGATTTGCTCCGGCGCCGGTTCAAACACGTTGGCGTCCTCGATGGCCGGCAGGTGGGCGAGCGAGCGAAACTCCGAGCCGACCGCCACGTAGGCGTCCGTTTCGGCGACGACGGCGGGTTTGCACGCGAACCCATCACGCACCAGCACTAAAGTGTCCGCTGTGGCCATCAGAAAGGTGTAGAAACCATCCAGCTCACGGAATGCCATTTCGAGAGCGCTATCGAGCGAGTCCCCTTCGCTCAATCGCCATTCGAGGAATCGGCATCCGGCCTCGGCGTCGTTGTCGGTCTCAAAGGTGATCCCCTTCTTCTCAAGTTTACGACGCACGCTGTGCGGGTTTGAGAGCGAACCATTGTGGACCAGGCAGAAATCCTCGCCCGCGGTAAACGGGTGGGCATGGGCCGGCGAGACGGCCGATTCGGTGGCCATGCGCGTGTGACCGACCGCGTGCGTGCCCTTGAGATCCGCGAAGCCAAACCGTTGTGCGATGTCTCGCGGATGTCCCTCGTCCTTGTACACGCCGATCGACCGGCCTACGGAGAGCAGACGAACCTCGGGCCGCGATCCGGACAACCACGACTTGAAGCTTGCCACATCGAGATCGCAGATCACTGTCGCATGGTTGTGTACAGTGTGAAATTCGCTGTCGTTGTCCGCGGCCAGAACAAAATCGTCTCGAAAAGTCTGCCAGTCGTAGTGCCGGTCCGACACGTACAGCGAGAATCGGCGGTGCGCGGCGTCGAGCGGTTCGTGAAACACCGCCAGACCCGCCGAGTCCGAGCCGCGCGTTCCCATACAGTCGATCATGGGTGTGGCCAGCCGACCGAGCGAATTCCGTAGTTTCTCACTTTTTGCCAACAGTCCGACGATGCCACACACCGAGATGACTCCATAATTGTTCGCGACATCCCGTGATAGAGAGCACCGGGACATTCGATCCACAGCGGTCGAGCCACTTGGTGAAGATAGCCGGTCCAGGTAGCCTGTCAATTCGATTCTGACATGATGTGAAGCCGAATCGTGAAGTGAAGTGGCGTATGAAGTCGCGGCGGACTCCAATTCGGTAGAAACGCAATCCCTGACGTGGAGACTCACATGGCTGCGATATCCAGAACGATCGTCATCCTTGTGCTGAGCATGGCCGTCCAGTCCGGCCGGGCTGAATCCGTTCAATTGGCCATTGACGGCAAGACGGACTATCAGATCGCCGTCCCCGACGCGCCGTCCATCGAAGTCGGCGCGGCGGCAGAGGAACTATCGAACTTCCTGAAGCAGGTCACCGGCGCCGAGTTTCGGATCGTCAAGGCCTCCGAGGCGAAGACGGATCACCTGATCGTCGTCGGCCGCGATGCGGCGTCACAACTTCCGATCAAGGACGAGGACTGGACGTCACTTGGCGAAGAGGGGTTCATCATTCGGACCATCGGCCCGAAGCTGGTCATCGCCGGCGGGCCGTGGCGGGGCACGATCAACGGCGTCTACACATTTCTGGAGGACGTCGTCGGGTGCCAATGGTACACACCGGCGTTCAGCGTCATCCCAGGCAAGCCAGATCTCGCCGTGGGCCCCCTCACTGTCCGGCACGTTCCGGCCTTCGAGTCCCGGTTCATTTACTCGCAGTGTGCGTCGAATGCTGCGTGGGCCGCGCGGCAGAGGCTCAACACGTTTACACGAGACATTCGTCACGGCACCAATCCCACCGGCTCGCACGTCAAATGGGACTCGTTCATGAAGGATCCGAGGATTGCGGGCTCATGGCACTACGTCAAGTGGCACGTGCACACGCTGGGTCACGGCCGTTTGCTGCCGCATTCGAAATTCGAAAGCAACCCGGAATTCTTCGCGCTGGTCAACGGCGAACGGATTGAGCACGGCCAGCCGTGCCTCACGAATCCGGATTTGAAGCGCTTCATCGCGGACGGTTTGCGGCGATGGATCAAGTTGGACCCGACCGGGCGCATCCTGTCGGTTTCCCAGGGAGATTTCGGAAACGCATGCCAGTGTGACACGTGCAAGGCCGGCTATGAGGACGGCGGCATGACCGGAGCCTACATACGATACGTCAACGAGGTGGCCGAGCAGTTGGGACCCGGGGCGCCGGATCTGATGATCAGCACGCTGGCGTACCAGTGGACGCGCAAGCTTCCGCCGGGCACGAAGATGCGTTCAAACACGGTCATCCGCTACGCCCCGATCGAATCCTGTCACCATCACGCGTTGGACGAGTGCGGCTACAACCGGGAGTTGGACTTTGCCGGCGACATGCGCGACTGGGTGTCCGCGGCGCCGCGCGTTTGGGTCTGGTATTACTCGATCCCGCGTTCGCTGCTGCATCCGTACCCCAACCTCAACTGCCTCAGCCGCAACTTCAAGCTGATGCGTGACATCGGCATCAAGGGGTATTTCATCCAGGCGGAGGTTTACAACCAGGCCATGATCGGCGGCCTGACCGAACTGCAGTCCTACCTCTATGCCAAGCTACTGTGGAACCCGGACTACGACGTGCAGAAGGGGATCGAGAAGTTCGCCCACGCCAGCTACGGTGCCGCGGCGCCGCAGATGCTGGCCTACATCATGGCGGTCAACGACGCGGCTACCTACACCGGCACGCCGGAAAGATACACCGATATGCGTAAGCACCCCGGTTTGCATGCGGCGTGCATGGCCGTGTTACCACTTAAGCAGGACAAACTCGGCGAGCTGGACAAGCTCTTTGACAGGGCCGAACAGGCCGTCGCAAAGGATCCCGGCTCGCTCGACCGCGTGAAGCGCGTGCGCCTGTCGCTGCAGTACGCGCTGATCCTCTATGCCGACCCGGCCCGGACCAGGGCCATCCGCGACTTCTTCCCGTTCGCTCGGCAGGTCGGTGTTCCGACGCTTCGCAATCCCGCGGGCGACCGCAACGAGCCGCTCGACGAATTTGAGAAGAGCATCCTTGAGGATTCGTAGTGCGGTCACCGAGGCGCAACTTCGAAGGCGCCGAGAAGCAAAGCCAGAGGGATGTGGGGTCAGCGTCGAAATGTCCTCGCCCCTGGGTTGGGGCTACTCGGCGCTGACGACAGCGAGCACCTAGCCTTTGTACGTGCAGAAGGACGATCCTTCGTCACGATGGACGACGACTATCTGTGCATCGCCGCACGCGGCGAGGAACATTCTGGCATTGTGTATGCCGAACAGGGTTCACGCTCCATCGGTGAACTGCTTGACCTCCTTGTCGTCCTTCACGGCTGCTTGACTTCTGGAAATCCATGTCGAGTACCTCTGACGCGCCTACGTACTCCTCGGTCTGGCCGCGAACAACATGGCGACCGCGACCACGCCGTACACGCCGGCGAGCAGCCGGATGGCGGGGTCGTAACCGCCGAGCTGGTCGTACGACGCGCCGACGATGAAGGGGCCGAGGCTCGAGCCGATGACGGTGACCATCGCGGCGCTGCCCTTGATCTTTCCCAGGTGGCGCGTGCCGAAATAGATGGGCCAGGCGGTGTTGCGACCGACGACTTCGGCGCCGACGCTCAGGCCGTAGAGGCAACCGAACGCGTAGCCGCCGGTGAGCCCGTCCATGCCGACCAGAACGACCAACCCGGCAGCCGCGGTGGCGGAGGAGACGACCAGCACGAGATTCAGTCGAACGCGGTCGGCGAGCAGGGCAGACAGCAACTGCGCGGCGGCCGAACATGCGCAGAACAGGGCGAACATGACCACAGCGTTTGCGGCCGTCAATTGATGGGCTTCAAAAATCTGGACGCGGTGGAACATCACCGCGGCGAAGACCATGCCGTGGGCGCCGCTGAGGGCGAGCAGGCACCAGTAGGCCCGGGTGCGGCGGGCGCCGGCAAGGTCGAACGAAGATTCGGAACCGGCGGCGGGGCGGTTTTTCGGCTCGTTCGCGTGACGGCCACCGCCGTCCACCTGCTGGCCCACGTCGCCCGGCCGATTGCGGAAGACGAAAGCCATGATGGGCAGCATCATGACCCACGTTACGATGCCGAGGACGATCCACGCCTGGCGCCAGCCGAAGGTGTCAATCAACCAGAGGTAGATCGCTGGCACGCCGGCCGTGGCCGCGGCGGTGACGACGCCGACGATGCCCGTGACAAATCCGAGCCGCCGGCGAAACCACATCGCCAGCGTGTTGCCGACCATCAGCGGCATGGCGCCGTGGCCCACGACGCGCAGCAGCGTGAAGGCGATGAACAGCGACACCATCCCCTGCACGCGCGACGCGAACAGGCACGACGCGCCCATCAGGATCGCGGTGACCGTGATCGCCCGGCGCAGGCCGAAGCGGTCCATCGCGGCGCCGGCGACCATCGCCGTCAGGCCGGCGAGAAGCGTGGCGACCATGTAAAGCCCCGACAGGCGCGTCTCGCTGAGCTGCAGGTCGCGCAGCAGTGCGCCCTTGAACTCGGCGACGCCGAATGTCTGTCCCGGGCAGAGGGCCAACGTGCCGACCACGGTCACCGGCAGCATGACCCAGCCGTAGTAGAACGGCAGGCGGGTCGTGCGCGACGGGTTCGCCGGTTCATCGGGGGCGCCTTTCATGAAGCATGAATCCAGCAGTATCGTTGCAGGCGATCACTGCTCCCACCTCGAAAGAGGGAACAGGTGAGGGCACCGCCGCGAATGCATCGATATCCAGGCAGATCATACGGGCAAGTGCGTCGACGGCGTCGTGCGCGTCAACTCCGCTCCCCTCAGCTTTCCTGCACGTACGCTCTCCCACCCCGAAACCATCCTGTAGATCTCCCCTCCCATTCCGCCACGGCGGATCTTCGACCTGTAGATCCTGTCAACTCCCCTTCGGTCTGGAGTGAGCGCGAGTTCGGAGCGAAACGATCTGAATGGAAACGGCAGAATCGAGGCGCTTGCCGTAGCGCTGATGACATGGGCCGACGTGCCGCCGCTACGTGACGCCCTGCAGACGCTTGCGCACCGGTGCTGGCGTGCCGGTCGATCGCATGTCCTCCAGCATGCCATCGTACGGCGACGGATCGGGTCCCAGATCGATGCGCATGAAGCAGGGGCTGATGTTGGCCAGCAGGACCTTGGCCACCTCGGGTTTTATATCGTCCAGCGGGTGGATGAGCATGCCCCAACACGTCCAATGCTGCCCGGCGAGCTTCAGCTCGATGAACTGCGCAGGCACAGGTAGGCGTCCTCGTCCTGCACGATCAACCGTTCGAGCCACGTCTGAGCCGCCATCATCACCGGCTTGCGGAATCGCTGCCGTGCCAGTCTGATCGCGCTTTCCAGTGAGTCGTCGGCGGGGTATTGAATCGTGAGCGAGCGATAAGTCGCGACCATTTTATCGCCGTGGATCTGCTGGCTGCGCTTGGTCAGGTTGGGGTATCGTTGAAAGTCCATGGGACATCTCAGTCAATGCGGCGTGACACACTGCCCATCGGAGAACTGAGGGTGTCGATTCGAACAACTAGCTCAAATTCTGACGAATTATTTTCCCGGCGGCGACGTGTATTGAATATTAGAGAGTTCCCAGGAAACGCATGGTGGGGCGATTGCGCCTCAAATTCGGTGTCCTGAGTTGGCTGCATCAATTTTCGGCCTGGTTGCTCCTGCCTGGAATAAGTCCAAGTTCGACCAGCGCCGCGTAGGTCGCGTCGGCCTTTTCGGCGTTGCCTTCCCTCGTCATGTGCCGGTTCTCGACCCAATAGGATTCATTTTTATCGAGGCCATCGCTCGCCAGATCGATTAATGGAACGGACAATTCGCGAGACAGTTTCAAGACGACGTCGTTCTGCTGCTTGATGGCCAGGCGGTAGGAGTCCGTGGCCATGTAATCGTAAACGAACTGTCCGTACATCCAGGTCACAAGGACGGGCCGGATCCGATGGGCCCGACACACGGCCACGAACGATCGAAGATTGCGTTCGAAGTA
>Ga0310124_10003093_pt1 | contig 11303 bp, 9 predicted proteins | sample CB11b_AW_Bot5_MG_FD_203507 | JGI IMG/M metagenome (GOLD analysis project Ga0310124, IMG submission 203507) | Marine microbial communities from Western Arctic Ocean, Canada - CB11b_AW_Bot5 | ecosystem: Environmental > Aquatic > Marine > Oceanic | place: Canada: Western Arctic Ocean | collected...
TCACTAAAAAGTCGCATTGTTGCAATCGCTTAGTTATAGTTAAACTATTGATATATAGAATGACAAACAGGTTCCATTGAGTCGTAAGATAGCTAGCACCTCATTATTAGCATCACTTCTTGCTTACTCCGCTCAAGCAGAGGAGCAAAATGAGTGCCACAGTCAGCCGTTAGAAGACGCCCCTGTCGAAAAAGCTTACCATTTCCTGAACAGTAAATTTTGCCAACCCGCTCTGTGGTTTGACAGTTTTTTTGTTGATGACCGCATTACCGAAGATGCCAGAGCTGGCACGTCCGTCCGTTGGTATAACGATTTTATTTACTCGGAAGGTGGCGATGTCGACTACTCAACAAAACTCAAGGCGCGCCTGCATCTTCCTTTTGTGAGTAAACGCCTAAAGTTGATCTACGAGTCTGTCAGCGATGAAGAGTTCATGGATTTTTTTCCGAATGATTCAGATGAATTGGACAGTGCGTTAGGTCTGCGCTACGACGCTTATGCCAAAGGTTATAGCAGCTTCAATATTAAGGCGACATTACGACCGCGTATTGAAGCTCGCTATCGTTTTACCTACCCTCTCACAACCGATGTGGTATTCAGACTTACCCAGCGGATATATCAAGAAAAACAAGAAACTGGCGAGATCACTGACGTCGATTTTGATCTTTCTTTAAGTGATGATTTCTTGGCTCGATGGTCAAGCTTTGCAGGGTACAACGACGATCTCAAAGGTTGGAACTATGGTACGGGATTAACCTTGTATCACTACCTTGCCCAAGACCAAGCACTTCAATATAGCGCTACAATTAATGCAACGGATGAGCCTCATAACCATTACGAATACGCTCAGGTTTCGGTTACCTACCGACAAAACGTATGGAAAGAGTGGCTGTTCTACGAACTCATCCCTCGCTATCAATGGGAGCGAGAACCCCATGAGAAACATACGGAAGAAGCCAACATCACCCTTCGGCTTGAAGTCCTGTTCAATAATGTGTAGCTCTATAATGTCTAGTTCAACAACATATAGTTCAACAGTATCTAGCTCAACAACGCCTAGTTAGTTTTTGAGAGATAAGCATCGAGAGATAAGAACAGAGGCACAAAAAAAGCACATCATACGATGTGCTTTTTCAGTTCAATCAAGGCGTAGACTGCAATCTTAACCTTTGTAATTTCTTACTCGCGCCGCTTCTGCTTCACGCTTATCGACAACCGTTTTACCGATTGGCGCCAGCGAGATAACCGCGAGCTTAAGGTGTTGAATCGCGAACGGAATACCGATGATGGTAATGAAACACGCCACAGCTGACATGATGTGACCGATTGCTAGCCAGATACCCGCAAATAAGAACCAAATCACGTTACCAATCACGCCTAGCGGGCTGGTACCGATGTCCATTTCATTGGTCAGCTCGTCACGCGAAATCGCTTCCTGACCAAATGGGAAGAATGAGAAGTTACCCATAACAAAACACGCTCTACCCCATGGAATACCAACGATGGTAAGGAATGCGAGCAGTCCGAAGAACCACCAAGCTAGTCCCATAAATACGCCACCGAACAGAAACCAAATGATGTTTCCTATTGTTTTCATTCTGTATTCTCCAAATCTTGTAATACTGTTTATTTCATATGCCGAGTAAGGCAATACTTGTTCTAATAGGTTCATTATTGTTGAACCTTTATGAACCGTTTATGAATCACTTACATTTTATGTGATTGATACACGCCACGAAACGTCAAATCCGCATAGGGCTCATCGATTTTATTTGATACCATGCTCTTAGATTTTTAGTACCACAAAGCTAAACAGCTACAATAGCTACAACAACTAATTGAAGGCCGAATTTATGAACAACACTGAGCAACCTAAAAAGAAAATGAAAAACTGGGTGCCAATCGTCTTCTTCGGACTTCTCAGCACAGTCCCAGTGTTCATGTTCTTAGTCGACGTTTACATCAACCAGTATATGTAACAGAGCCGGACATCCTGGCTATATAAATGGATATAAGAACCCTTTCCTGTATCCATTTCAGTTCTAATTAGATCAGTTCTTCTTCAGTCAGCTCTTCTGTAATCAACTCAACTCTTCCGTGATTAAATCAGCTCTTCGTTAATCAAATCAGCTCTTCGCTAATAAAATCTAGAATGTCTATCAGCTCATGATCAGGCAAATTTAGTAGGTTATCCCCTACATACCATTCAATCTTACATTGGTTTGGCAACTCACTGATCGCTGGGTTTCCTATCCAAGTCTTGTGTTTCTTCGCGATGTTATCTCTCACAATAATGCCGTCTTCATAGCTCACTGGTAAATATAGGTGAAGCATGTTGACCTGAGGTTGCTGCGGATTAACAGTGAACTGAGGATAATCTAATAAGATTTGGTAGATCTGTTTTGTTCGCTCAAACAGTAATGGCATCAACTCTAATCGCTCATCAAACTGCATTGCCGCTGAAACCACATAAGGCGTTCGGTGATAAACATTGCCGCCTTGACGCTTCATCCACGCAGATGCTTTCGCCACAAAGGCTTTATCACCCAGTAACAGTGAACCACCGAGGCCGTTCAGCCCCTTATACAGCGAAACATAGGCACTATCAAAACCCTGAGCAATTTCGCTGTATGGTTTTTGGTAATACGCGCCGCATTCCCACAAACGCGCACCATCCATATGAAGGTGAATTGATTGTTCTTTGCAGTAATGCTTGATCGCTTCAAGCTCATCCCATTCAGGTAATTGGCCGCCGATTTCACGCATGGGTAATTCATATAGAGCGGCTGCAATCTCATCAGGCCACGCCTTTAAGTCATCAACATTCCAAGTGCGAAATACGTTGCCAACGGGAAGTACATTGAAGCGGTTTTGGAGCTGATACCCTTGGCGTTCATGACGCATGATATGACTCGATTCATGCATCGCCACTACAGGGTTTCTCTTCTCTTGGCACGCAATTTCTAATGCTGTTGGTTGATTCATGGTGCCGGTAATCACAAATACAGCCGCTTCATAACCTAGCAGTTCCGCGACTTTGTTTTCGAAGCTCTCGATAAACTCACCATCGCCGTAGCTATCATGGCTCACATTGTGTGTCTCACACCATTCAGCCATCTGAGCGAATGTTTGTGCTGGAGTCGGTTCTAGGTGACCGGAAAGCAACAAATCACATTGTTGACGCAAGTCCATGCTCATAGTTTTTCCTTTATTCATTATCGTTCTATGTAGGGTTATTGGATTATTTACGTTACCCACCAACGGTGACATAAAATGCCCATATTCGCTTTTACTATTCGTGAATAATTAGTTTTACTCAGTCATCGGCGGCTTATGCCAGGAATACTCAAATTGACGGATGTTTTATATAATTAAGTACCTAAAAACACACGCATCTAAATAGATAAGTATGGGCTAATTCGTTGTTGTTCAACCATTCTTCTATTATTGTATATCTATAATTCCAATAAATATTATTCGTTAATGGACAAAGAGGGCTATATGTCGAAAAATCGAGTCTTGGTGCTATTCGCCCACCCTTCTCAGCATCGCTCTGAAGCTAACAAACCCTTATTTGAACAAGCCAAACGCATTAACGGGGTTACCTGTGTCGACCTCTATGCTGAGTACCCAACCTTCAAGATCAACATCGATCGTGAACAGAAACGCCTGTTGGACCATGACATCATCATTTTTCAATTCCCACTATATTGGTACTCAACCCCCGCGATTCTTAAAGAATGGCAAGACCTTGTTCTCGAATATGGCTTTGCTTATGGCACCGACGGTAATGAACTGCAAGGTAAAAGCTTGTTATGCAGTATCACCGCTGGTGGCAAGAAAGATGCTTATCAGACAGACGGTTATAACCACTTCACCATACGTGAACTGCTTCACCCAATCGAACAAACAGCATCTTTGTGCGGCATGAACTACTTGGCCCCATTGGCTTTATTTGGTTCACGTACTGCGTTGGAAGAAGGCCGAATTCAAGATCACGTAAACAGCTATAAAACACTTTTAGAGGCTTTTGTTGCGGGCGAAGTCGACCTTAAAAAGGCAAGCAAGGCTGAAAAGCTAAACCATTACGTTGATGAACTGATGAGCAGAGGTTAAATCATGACAGGATATTTTCTACAAGCATTTATCTATTTGCTCGCGGCAGTCATCGCGGTCCCTATCGCTAAGAGACTTGGCCTCGGCTCTGTGCTTGGTTACCTGATTGCCGGTGTTGTGATTGGCCCAATTATTGGTTTAGTTGGCGAAGAGACGACAACCATTCAACACTTTGCCGAATTCGGCGTGGTTATGATGCTGTTCTTAGTCGGGCTTGAACTTGAGCCTAAGATGCTTTGGGCAATGAGAAACCGTCTTATGGGACTGGGTGGCCTGCAAGTTGGCGGCACTACCGCGATTGTTATGGGTATTGCCCTATTCTTCGGGCAGCCTTGGACGATAGCACTCACCATCGGTTTGATCTTCGCACTGTCATCAACCGCGATTGTTCTACAAACATTCAATGAAAAAGGGTTGTCCAAAACTGAAGGGGGCAAGAACGCTTTCTCTGTGCTGCTTTTCCAAGATATTGCCGTCATCCCTATGTTGGCGTTCATTCCTCTATTAGCGTTGCCAGAATTAATTGAAGCTGCACAAAGCGCGGTCGCTTCAGCTTCTGATCACCATGAAGAGTTAAGTCTCGTTGCTGGCCTACCCGGTTGGGCTTATGGCCTTGTGATCACGGCATCTATTGCGATTGTTGTTGTCGGTGGGCACTTCTTGAGTCGTCCACTGTTCCGCTTTGTTGCAAGCTCAGGTCTGCGTGAAATCTTCACTGCAACCGCACTGATGTTGGTAATTGGTATTGCTGCACTAATGAGCCTAGTCGGCCTATCACCGGCTTTGGGTACCTTCCTTGCGGGTGTGGTATTAGCCAACAGTGAATTCCGCCACGAACTTGAGTCTAATATCGACCCGTTTAAAGGGCTACTACTTGGCTTGTTCTTTATTACCGTAGGTGCAGGCATCAACTTTGATGTCCTATTCAACGACTTTGGTTTGATAATTGGCCTCACCCTTGGCGTTATGCTACTCAAAGCCTTGGTGTTATTTACGTTGGCGTTAATCTTCAAAATCAAAAACAGTGACCGTTGGCTGTTTACATTGAGCTTGGCGCAAGCCGGTGAATTCGGTTTTGTCCTACTGAGCTTCTCATCCCAAAACCATGTACTGCCAGCCGATATTGTTCAAACACTGTCGCTGGTTGTTGCACTTTCAATGTTCCTAACGCCAGGGTTATTCATTCTATTTGATAAAGTGATACTTCCTCGTTACGAGCAAAAGTCTAACGATCGCGAAGAAGATACCATCGAAGAGAAAGGTACGGTGATCATTGCTGGTATTGGCCGATTCGGTCAGATTGTTAACCGCTTATTGGTATCAAATGACGTCAATACTGTGGTTTTGGATCATCAAGCTAATCAAGTCGACTTGCTACGTTCAATCAACATCAAATCTTACTTTGGTGATGCGACTCGTCATGACTTATTGCATACCGCTGGTATCGAAGAAGCCGCGATGTTGGTTGTGGCTATCGACAACCAAGACTCAAGTGTTGAATTGGTCAAATACGTTAAACACAACTACCCTAAAGTGAAAATCTTAGCGCGTGCATTCGACCGTGGTCATAGCTATCGCTTAAGAGAAGCGGGTGCAGACTTTGTGGAATCAGAGACCTACCATTCAGCTCTTGAAATGGGTGCAGAAGCCTTGCGCTCTTTGGGTCATCACCCATTCTTCGTTGAACAACAGAAATCGACGTATCAACGTGTTGAAAGCCGTAAGTCTGAAAAGCTGTACCAAGCTTGGTCTGAGGCAGAAGAGAACCCGCGCTACGACAACAACTACCGACAAATCTTCATTCACCTTGAAGAAGCAATGAAAGAAGATATGAAAAAAGACCGTTCAGACAAGCACTCTCGATCTGAACGTGGTTGGACACCGCCACCGAAAGGCTATGCAGATGGCTTTGAGGAAGAAGAGTCCTAAACAGAACTCTAAATAACGGCGCTAGATAACCATACTAGGCAACCATCAAAAGCGGCTATTTAAGCCGCTTTTTCTTTCACTGAACCCCTACAAAACGTCAAATGAGCATGAGTAGCGGGTGCTAGAACTCATAATCCGAAAGATTTATGTGATCTAGCTAAAATTTTTAATTTCTGACCACATGGCAAAAGTGAATTCACTTTTTACATTATTGAAACATTCCAACCTCGCATAAACCACACCGTAAACATGGCTATATATGCACTCATTTAAGTCATTCAATCATCGCCCCAATTCATAGCGACCACCCTCTAAGGCTTGAGTTACATTGCATATATCTAAATACGCTGCACAAGCCCCAACCCAACCATTCACCACACAAATAAGTAACGCGCTACATTCACAAATTCAACCCGTTAAAATTAACATAAACATTTCAAAACATGTCTATCGTTACAATTTGTAACGAATAGCGGTTATCGGTATAGTCCTGCAATTCAAAAAGTGAGACCTTTGCGCTCACCTTAAAGGAGATATAATAATGATTACTAATGATGCTGTAATAATGGGCATGTTAGCTGTTATTCTTGGCGGTGTTTTTATCACGGAAAGTAGCCAAAATAGCGCACTGAAAAAATTCTACTCGTTCGTTCCGGGTCTATTGCTCTGTTACTTTGTTCCTTCTCTACTGAACAGTTTAGGCATCATCGACGCATCAAACTCTAAGTTATACTTCGTTGCAAGTCGCTACCTATTACCAAGCGCACTCGTTCTACTGATCATCTCAGCAGACCTCCGTAAAATCTTTGGCCTTGGTTCAAAAGCCGTCATCATGTTCCTAACCGGTACTGTCGGCATTATCATCGGTGGCCCGCTGGCTATCTTGATCATCGACCAAATTAACCCTGACCTTGTATCTGGCGACGTATGGCGCGGCCTCACAACCGTTGCTGGCTCTTGGATTGGCGGCGGTGCGAACCAAGCAGCAATGAAAGAAGTGTTCGAGGTTGATGACCAACTCTTCTCTGCAATGATTACGGTTGATGTTATCTGTGCGAACATTTGGATGGCCGTGTTACTTATCATGGCAGGTCGTCAGAAGAAGATTGATGCATGGTTAAAAGCGGATACTTCATCTATTGAAGAGCTAAAAGAGACCGTTTCTAAATACCAAGAAGAGAACGCTCGCCCAACAACCACAACCGATCTCATGAAGATCACGGGGATTGCGTTCGGTCTTACCGGCCTAGCTCACTTTTTCAGTGACATGATTGCACCGTGGATCTCAACCAACGCTCCAGAACTTGCGAAATACAGCCTAACATCTGGTTTCTTCTGGTTAATCGTAATGGTGACAACGTTCGCGCTCATCGCTTCATGCTTCAAATCAACACGCAGTCTTGAGCACAGTGGCGCATCAAAGGTAGGTTCAGCGTTCATCTACATCCTAGTTGCAACCATCGGTATGCAAATGGATGTGACGGCTATCTTAGACAATCCAGGCTACTTCTTCATTGGTATCACATGGCTAACTATCCATGCCATTCTAATGATTGTGATGGCGAAGCTTATCCGCGCACCACTGTTCTTCATGGCTGTCGGTAGCCAGGCTAACGTTGGCGGCGCAGCATCGGCTCCTATCGTAGCTGCAGCGTTCCACCCAGCATTAGCGCCAGTCGGTATCCTAATGGCTGTATTGGGCTACGCTCTAGGTACATACGGTGCCTACATCTGTGGCCTCATCATGCAGGCTGCGGCGGGTTAATCGAAGCTTACTAGCCCAATAACAGAAAGGCAGAACGATGATCGTTCTGCCTTTTTTATATCTGCTCTTCCACTCTTAAATTAATCAAACAAAGACGCCAGCTTATTTTCCACCACAGGGCTGATATTAAAGCTCAACATAAAATCCGGACGTGTCTTTTCATCTTTCTCAATATAATAGTTCGCTTCAATGCCAAACTTCCAAGGACGTCCATTCAACACCGTTGTTTTAGTGACATTATGTTTAGTGGAACTTCTGCCTGATCCTTATTCCAGTCATATGAGAATGTCGGCGCAGAGCCAACCGTCCAACCTCCTCCTAAGATCTCAACCCAAAAAACTTGTGTAGATGTCTTGTTGATTCGAGTATCAGAATGGTCGGCTCCGTCTCCAGAAACACCATACAAGTGATTTGGGAACACACCGACAACTCGTTCACTACTCGCCTTCCCGACCATAAACTCTGGCCCAACAGCAAATTGATCCGCCGTTAAGTCACTACTGCCCGTTGGCAAAGAAGCAAACAGACCGAAAGCGATGATAGTCCCACCTTCCATTTTAGGCGCATAAGCTAAATCAAATGAGATGTCAGTAACGCCTGACTGATCCATATGTTGGGAGCTTGTCGACGTATCCATATTGAAATCATTCTGAACATAAGAGATAGCTGGGCGGAAGATGACTTTGTCGCCATTATCCATTGGAAACGGCAATGTCGGCTGTAATACAGTCGCGAAAGCATCCCCTCCACCATCGTAACCACCTGAATACTGGAGCTTTAAATTAAGGCTAGCGTAAGCTGTGTTTGGGTTTGCAAGTTCCTTTGCGGCCTGTTCTGCCGCTTGATCGCTTTCAGATTTCGAAATGTCGACCTTAGCGCTAGCAAAATTCGGCGTTAATAACAGTCCAGTTATTATTAGTGCAAGTGGTTTACAAGCCATGAGCCCTCTCTTCAATAGTAAAACAATAAGGTGTAACTGCTTATTGAGTATTTTAGAGATTACTAGGCAGTAAAATGGCCATTAAGTGACAGAGATAATTTAGTTGAGAAAATGAGAGCTTAGATACAAAAATGCCCCAAATCTCTTTGGGGCATTTTCAAATAATCAGGAAGCGAGAGAGTGTTTACTCCTTAAGCTTATTCCCAATCAAGAATTACTTTACCAGACATACCAGAGCGTATCATGTCGAAGCCTTTCTGGAAGTCGTCCACTTTGTAGTGGTGGGTAATGATTGGTGTTAGATCTAGGCCAGACTGGATTAGTGAAGCCATTATGTACAAAACAAAAATTAAACATTATAAAACAACAAGTTAATCTTATTCCATAAAGTATATGGCGACAAAGTGGCGACAGTTTCAGTCATTGTTATAACTCCCCCACTTCAATAGGAGGTGTCTTTCCCACCTTTCTTCCTATTTAACGCCTACAAACAAGTAAGCACTGTAAGAAAATATGCCGTAGAACTTTAAGGAACGAAAATAAATTACTATAAAAACAACAATTTGACCAAGAAACCTATGTATATAAAAACAGTTACAAAGACAATTTATACCCATAAATAACGCTGTTTTATAATGAAAGCCGCCATTTTTGCAGCCACTTTTTGAGAGTGACTCAACCAACAAAAAAGCCAGCATTGAATCCATCAACACTGGCCTTTGTTTAGTTAAACCGATGAGAGGGTTAGTCTACAAAATACGGCAGTTGTTCTTCAGTCAAAGCACTGTCTTTGGCAAAGTCAGTATGCCCCAGTACCCTGCTCACGTTCCAATTGGTTAGATCTTGGTTAAATGCAGAAGCATTAGAAAACATCTCTTTCATATTTCTCACACTCAATGTATTCCAATTACCAATATCTTGGTTAAATACTTTTGCCCCAGAAAACATATTATCCATTGAAGCTACTTGTGAAGTATACCAATTGCCAATGTCTTGGTTAAATTTTTCTGCGCCAGAAAACATCTTACTCATAATCCATACTCTTGATGTATCCCAATGTCCTATGTCTTGATTAAAAACTCGTGCTTTGTAAAACATCGAAGCCATGTTCGTCACATTCGATGTATCCCAATTCCCAATTTTTTGGTCGAATGCGTGTGCTTCCCTGAACATACTTTGCATAAGCTCCACATTAGACGTATCCCAATTACCAATATTTTGATTGAACGCGTATGCTTGCCAGAACATCGTAGTCATATCCTGAACTCTTGATGTATCCCAATTACCGATATCTTGATTAAAGGATTCTGCCTTTCTAAACATATCCCTCATATTAGTTACATTAGACGTATCCCAATGACCAATATTTTGATTAAACGCGTATGCGCTCCAGAACACCGACCTCATATCCAGAACACTTGATGTATCCCAATAACCTATATCTTGGTTAAATACCCATGCAGAACTGAACATAAAATCCATTCTTTGAACACTTGATGTATTCCAATAGCCTATATCTTGGTTAAATGAATGTGCCCAAGAGAACATAGAACTCATATCTGTAACATTAGATGTATCCCAATGTCCTATGTCTTGATTAAAAACTCGTGCTTTGTAAAACATCCAAGCCATGTTCGTCACATTTGATGTATCCCAATCACTAATATCTGTATTAAAAGAAACTCGGTCATAAAACACTCTACTCATATCCGTCACCTGTGTGGTGCACAAGCGGATATGACCTTGCTCTAAATTATCTAACAAAGTCTTATTTTTAATTAGAGTATTATCCACCACGACATAAACTTTGCCATTCTCAAACATCACTGAGTTAACGGCTTGGTCAGGGCACTTTACTGAGATATCAGCAGCAAAAGCAGTTTGGCTAGCAAGCGCGGCGGCGCCCACAAGAAGTGAGGTTATGGTTCTTTTCATTATATTGTCCTAGGGTTGAATAGACGTTATTGCGTAAAAGTTGGAAGGCTATCTTCAGACAGGCCACTGCCTTTGGCGAAGTCGGCATGACGAGAGACGCGCTTGACGTCCCAGTAGGTTAAGTCTTGGTCAAATCGCTTAGCGCCAGAGAACATACGGTCCATGTTGGTTACACGAGAGGTGTCCCAACGGCTGATGTCTTGATTGAAGTATTTGTTTTTAGCAAACAGGTCACTCATGTCTGTTACGTGAGTGGTGCAGAGTAGGATGTTGCCATCCAGAAAGTTTTGCCAGTAGTCTGAATTGCGAATGAGTGCGTCATTGACGACCACAAACAATTCATCTTCTTGAACCATGACGGTTCCTGGTTTATTTGATTCGCAAGTCACCGTTTCAGGCTCACTAGCAAAGGTATGGCTACAACTCAGCAGCGCGCAGGCGGAAATAATCGAACGTAAATTCATAGTTAAAATCATGATTTAATTAAAATAAGTTAGGAATCATACAGAAAGCACACCTATCTATTTCACTATTTGGGTCTGCAATTTCACTAAAAAAGTGGAATTGCATTCACCATCCCAATAAATAACATTATTAATGACAGAACGCGTTATAAAT
>Ga0310124_10003094_pt1 | contig 11302 bp, 9 predicted proteins | sample CB11b_AW_Bot5_MG_FD_203507 | JGI IMG/M metagenome (GOLD analysis project Ga0310124, IMG submission 203507) | Marine microbial communities from Western Arctic Ocean, Canada - CB11b_AW_Bot5 | ecosystem: Environmental > Aquatic > Marine > Oceanic | place: Canada: Western Arctic Ocean | collected...
TGGGGACCCCTTCGTCCTCCGTCCGATCCGTCCTCGACGTAGTATTCAGCTACGCCTGCGGAGGATCGCGTGTGCGTCCTCGCCAGCGAGCGAACCTGCCACGCTGGTGCGTGCCCTGTCACCGGCCAAGTTTCAAAAGCCCCGCCTTAAGTCTCAACACCGCTGGTCGTTACACCACCGAGCGGCAAAACTGGTGAGCAATGCGGGTTAACCTGTGGCGATTGGCTTTTTTCTACCCTCTTCCTCGATCGGATCCACCAGGCCGGCCTCTTCGAACGCGGCGTGACGGCGCCGGCAACCGGCGCAGGCCATGCAGGGCGATTCTCCCGCGAGGTCGCACGACCATGCCAGATCCCATATCACCTGCATGTGAGTGCCCAGATCGAGCAGTTGCAGATCCGACAGTTCCAGCAGCGGTGTTTCGATCGTGGGAATCGGATCGTAAGCCAGTTGAGCCAGGTGCTGAATCAGAATCAGCTGCTCCGACGCGGTGGCGATCTGATCGTGGTTGCCGTCGAACTGCCCCGGCCAGACGAGGCGCGTCGCGCCCAGTTGAATGGCGCAATCCAGCGCCGCGAGCAGGATCCCCGGTCGACGCAGCGGCGAGGCGGTTCTGCCGCCTCGGCCCCGCGCGCCCGACTTCGCGTCGGGCAGTTCGATTTCGTACGTCTTTTCGATCTCGAAGTGGCGCGCCTGGCGCCAGGTGTGCTCCAGCCGCCTGTCTGCGGCCGCATGTCCGCCCCTCACGTGCAGCAGGCCGACACGATGGACGTTCACCTCGGACATGACCGCCGCCGTGGCGACGAGGCTTCGAGCACCGCCGCCGGCCAGAATCAACGTGGAACATTCGGCCATATCTGAATTATCGGCCGAGTTGCGAACGCGGGTCAAAATGCGAGCTAGAGCGTTCCGAATCCGATCGTAGCGGTTTGAGCGTCGACGAAGCAAGTCTGGTGCGGAGGGCGAAACAGGCGCTGCTGCAGGCAACTCAGAACGTTACGATTGGATTCGGGCCGCTCTAGCAGTTGACAGTCTCATCCAGGGCCGACAGACTCTGTCACATCCGAGGCGGAACGCCACGCGTGGGCGTCGCATCGCGAATCGGATCCCGGATCACGAAGCCGATCCCATGAGCCTCGTTGTATTTCAACATGACGGTGACGAGGACGCCGCCGTCCTGGGTCGGATCCTGCAGGAGCACGGCCACACGCTGCGGACGATCGAGTTGTTCGCCCGACAGCCCATGCCCGCGGATCTCGATGATGTGGATGGCGTGATCAGCATGGGCGGTCCGATGGGCCTGGATCACACCACCGCGTACCCCTGGCTCGACGAGGAGATGCAGTTCTTGAAGGCGGCGTTTGATGCCCGAGTACCTCTCGTAGGCATATGTCTGGGCGCGCAGCTGCTGTCCCGGGCGCTGGGCGGCGAGGTCGCGGCCGCCGAATCACCCGAGGTGGGCTGGCACCCGGTGCGCCTCGCGTACCCGGGCACCATCGATCCGATATTCACGGGGATCCGCTGGGAGTCGGTGCAGTTCCACTTCCATCAGCAGCATGTCACAAAGCTGCCGGCAGACGCTTCGGTACTGGCCGGATCGGCCGATTGCCCCATCCAGGCTTTTCGCGTCGGTCTGACGACCTATGGGTTTCAGTACCACTTCGAATGGACGAAGCAGGACATGCACCGCCTCTGCCGTGACGGCCTGGCGGCCAGAGCCGGTTTCGCAGCCGACCGCGAATTGGCCGACGGCGAGCCGAATTACACCGGGTACCGGCGCCTCGGCGATCGTCTGTGCGACAACCTGGCAACGTTTCTGTTCGCGATCGACAAACGATGAACCCGAATTTCTCGCCAGATTCGCCGATCGGTGGTGTAACGACCCACGGTGCTGCGACTTCTGGCGGGGCCTGCGATACTCGGCCGGTGACAGGGCGCACACCATCGTGGCACGGTTGCTCGCTGGCCAGGACGCACACGCGATCCTGCGCAGGTCCGCCGCGGCGGATCGAGGACGGACCGCACGGAGGACGAAGCCGACGAGCAAACCCGCCCGCTGGGCGGTAAAGCTGGCGAGAAATGCGGGTTAACGGTTCGACGCTGCAGCTGGGTGTCCCGGCGGAGTTCGATCTGGCCGCGGCGGTCTGCAGCTACGGCTACTTCATGTTGGAACCCAACCGTTGGGCGCCGGATTCGCGCCGGTTGCTGCGGCCGCTGCGCGGTGACCGCGAACGAATCGTCCATGTTCGGATCTCCCAGACGCGTCGCGGCACGCTGCGCATTGGTTGTGACCGCCGGCTGGCGCGTGCCGAGGCCGGCCGCATTCGGCGCCAGGTCGCGCGGATGCTTCGGATCGACGAGGACTTCACCGCCTGGCGCCGCATTCATCCGCAGGCGCGGCGGGCCGGCTTCGATCGCCTGTTCCGTTCGCCGGATTTTTTCGAAGACGCCGTGAAAACGATCACCGCGTGCAACGTCAGCTGGTCGAACACAATCACGATGAACCGGCTGCTCTGCAAACGGATCGGAGGCGGCGGTTTTCCGACGCCACGGCAACTGGCCGCGACCAGTCCGATTCGCCTGCGGCGCTCGTGTCGCGTGGGCTACCGCGCTGACCGCATCGTCGGACTGGCTCGAAGCATCGTCCGTGGTGAGACGGATCTTTCCTGGCTGGAAGATCCGCAGCGCACGACCGACGAAATCCATGACCGGCTCCTGGAGATCGACGGCATCGGCCCCTACTCGGCCGCTAACCTTTGTCAGCACCTGGGCCGCTACGATCGGCTGGCCATTGACACCGAGACCTACCGGCACGTCACGGGCCGCCGTGGCGGCAGCCGCCTGCCGAACCGGGCCGCCATGGACCGGCGCATCCGCGCCCGATACCAGAAGTACCGGCCGTATCAGTTTCTTGCGTATTGGTTCGAGCTGTGGACGGGGTATGAAGGGATCGAGGCACGAAGGCACGAAGGCACGAAGGAGACAGTCGCGAGCAAATAGCGCGCGACGGAATGCCTTGGCTCCCATCGAGCGGCCGCGGGGAAAGTGATCACTGCTTCGCCACGCCGATGACACCGCTGCCGATCCGTGCCCCGGCCGCACCGGTCGGCTGGGCGCCTGTGTCGTGCTTGGCGTGGATGATGATCGCCCGTCCGAGGATCGGATTCCGGCGGCCCGCGATGGAGATGTTGTTGACTTCGATCACGTATTGAGCCCGGCCCGCGCCGTCCGCAGTGAGGTTGCCCAGGTCGCCGGCGTGCCGACGTGACTGCGTCGGCAATCCGTGGTCGTGGCCACCCGGGTTGTAATGGCCGCCGGCGCTCTTGCCGTCATCGGAACTGACGTCACCGTACGTGTGAACGTGAATCGCGTGCTGGCTGTCCGGCGCCAGGCCCGATATGTCGGCCTCGACCTTGACCGCCTTGCCCATCTGCGTGAAGTGGACGATCCCGGAGCAGTTGTTCCCCGCGGTGGGGCGCACGACGCAGACGGCATGCCGCACCGATCCACAGGCAGCCAGCAACATCGCAGCAGACAGGATGAACGCGAAACGCAACATGTTCACGGTTTTCATGGGGTTCTCACTTTCGAATGGTTGCTGATTCGCCAGGGGCGGCGCCAACGGGCGACGCACCCTCACGTTTCGATCATCATGCCGGTTCCGGCGCACGCCGTCAAGCGTCTGTGGAAGCCACCACGGAGGCCAGCGGCACGAGCTCGCGGATCAAATCGTCGCGCTGATACCGCCTGGACAGGTCGATCGGCAGCCCCTGGCCATGGTTGTGGTCGGAGGCGATGACAAGCATGGATTCACCCAGCGCGAAATAGCCCATCTCGGCGGGTTGATGGCCCATCACGAACAGACGCGTGTCCCACGATTGACCCAGTGCATCGGCGACCGCCTGATCCTGGTTGCGTCCCCAGACCATCGTGTGCGCCGCTCCGCGACTGCGCAGGTCGTCATCGTTGGGCACGCGATCAAGCACGGTCGTGTCAAACGCGTCGAGCATGCGCGGCGACGGCAGGCTGTGGCTGCACATGATTCCGTTCGGGCAGCGCACGGCGAGCAGCATGCTGCGCACGAACCCGGCCATCGCGGCCGACACGTCGCCGGCGCGATCGCCGTAGATGTATCCGACGCCCTCGTCGAACGCCTTCACGACGCTCACGCCGTCCTTGAGAATCTCGTCGCCGTTGAGCTGGGACAGTTCGTGATTGGCCAGAAGCAGATGAACCTGTTTCGGATACTGGATCTTGAGGGCTGCGACGCGCATGAGCGTACGGATGGACAGGTCCATGCCGTTGACGCGGTGCGGACCGTGAATCAATTCGTGCAGGATGACGTGGTGGCCCTCGTCGCGGTGCAGCCGTGCCAGCCTGAGCAGCCGCATGAAGTTAAGGCCGTGGTCGTGCAGGTCACCACTGACCAGCAGCCGTCCGGTGGCCGGCAGATCCACGACCGCACCGCGGCGCCCGGCGGCCTGCAGGTTGGCCTCGGCGGCCCGATCGAGCAGGTCGATCGCGACCGTGTGGTCCTGAAGGTCCACTCCGTCGGCGGGCGGTGGTGGCGGCTCGGGGCTGCGGCCTGAAGTCGTCATTGGCTGATAGTATGGGCGACCGGGACAGCCCCGGCGACCCTCAGTGGCCGCGACGGGCCTTACCGGCGAGGCCGGCGGACCGGAGTTCCCATGGCCCCGCCAAGACCGGCACGCCGATGCAATAGGCCCCGGCACGCCGCGTTGAACCGGTAGTGGCCCATGCAGTCGAAGTCGCCCGACCTCAGTCTGGACCAGATTCTGACCCTGGCAGCCGACGGCGACGAGCAGGCGTGGCGGTCGCTGGTTGACCGATACACATCACGCATTTTCGGCCTGATCGTCCGCCAATGCGGCGACAGAGACCTGGCAGAGGAGGTCACGCAGGCCACCTTCGTGAAGGTGGTCAGTTCGATCGGCAGGTACAGCGAACGGGGCCGTTTTGAGCCGTGGCTCTTTCGAATCGCGATGAACCATCTTCGTGACGAGATGCGTCGGCGTAAACGACAGGCGACGGGGGCGGGAGGCATCCGGGGCGAGGCCGACGGAGTCCATGACACGACCGCGATATCGGCCGGCGGAATAGACGGCGGCAACCCGGTCCACCTCGCCAGCCGATCCGAACAGATCGGCCTGCTTCGGGCAGCCATCGAGCGAATGAGCGAGGCGGATCGGCAGATCCTGACCCTGCGTCACACGGCGGGTCTGACCTATGCCCAGATCGCCGAGACGCTCAACGAGCCGCTTGGAACGGTTCTGGCCCGCGGCCATCGGGCCCTGGGCAAGCTGCAGAAGATGATGGGCCCCGACGCTTCGCCGACTGAAGCTCGCCGGGCCGCAGGCACCTGACCACAGACCACTGATGAACACCAGACCCATCCATCCCGATGATGCCGATCCGCAGCTCAGCGCCCTGCTCGACGACGCGCTGAACGCTCAGAGCATTCCCGGTGGCGTGCCCGACGACCTCGCCGCGCGCACGTTTGCCCGCGTACGGCCCGAGCTTGAACGAACGCAGCGCCACGTCGTCGGACGAATCGGCCCGATGCAGGCAGGATTATGGGCAGCCGCGACCGCCGCGGTCATCGCGATGGCGGTCGGCGGGGCCATGTGGGTCGGTAATTTTCCGGACCGGCTGTCGTCGTCCGCCATGGTGGCCCTCGACTCGCAAGTCATCGAGGACGAGATTGAAGTGCTCGCTCTGGAGATCGATTCGCTGCGCGCGGCAAACCCCTGGCAAACCGCGTATGACAGCCTGGACCGGGATCTGGCCGAGTGGGAGCTGAGCAACACCGACCTGGTGACCCATTTTTGAGGATTCACAAATGAAATCGCGCCATCGAACGGACACGCTGAGCATGAGCTCCGCGGGGTTGCTGATGTTGTTGATCGTTGCTTGTGCCGCGCTGGCGCAGGACACCGTGGACGAACCTGGCGACATGCCGCCCCCGACGCGCGGCGAACCGCGGATGGGCCATGACGGCCCCTTGCGCCCTCGCCAGATCCCGGGTGACATGATGGGTCGGCGCGATCGACGCCGCCCCGGCGACCACGAGCCCTGGCGAGAGTTGACCGATGAACAGATCCAAGAGCGTCTGGCCATCATCCGTGAGGTGAACCCGGAAATGGCCAAACGCATCGAACACGCGATGACCTCCGGCGGAGGCCGGCACTCGGATCGACTGCGGCAGGCGCTGCATCGGCACTGGCCGAAGATCGAAGAGATGCGCAACCTCAAGCGTCACGACTCCGAGTTGTACGAGCTGATCGTGGCCGACAAGAAACTGGAACGGCAGTGCCGCCAACTGGCCATGAAGATTCGCAGAGGCAATGGCGAGAACAGCGAAGCGAAGGACGACCTTCGCGGGTTGATCGTAAAGCACTTCGACGTGCGCCAGCACAAATTTAAGCACACCCTGGCAAAGCTGGAGAAAAGAGTCCTCGAGTTGAAGAAGAATCTGGACATGCGGCTCCTGAAGCGCACCGAACTGGAAGCGCAGCAGTTCGCCGAACTCGTCGGAGCTTCAGACGCGGTGAAGTTCTGAGTGGCCGTGGGTCGCCACGAAATGATGCGGCATTTGAGGCACGAATGGTGATTGGTGCGCGACACCATGATTCGCTATCCGACATATTTTTATCGTCGCCCTTCTCAGGCAACCCCAAAAACACGATCCTGTTGATCCTGTGATCCTGTGATCCTGTCAACTCTCCTCCCCCTTCGTGCCTCCGCGTCTTTGCGCCTCCGTGCCTCGATCATTCCCCGATCGCCAACGCAAGAGCCGTATTCGCCGCATTGAACCCGGCGTGAACGATCAGGCTCGGCAGCAGACTGCCATATCGCTCGTAGAGCCAGCCGAGAATGATGCCGAGGACGAACAGGCTCAGCCGGACCTGCCAGGGTACGCCCCCGTGGAACAGTGCGAATAGGGCCGCCGAGATGATGACCACAAGCCATCGATTCCTTGACTGATTGACGCTTCTCAGCGCCGTCTGGATCAACCCGCGGAAGATCACCTCCTCGAGCAGCGGCGCTACGACCACGGCCGAGAACAGCAGCATCAATACTACCCACACCTCTTGCGCCGAAAGCATCGCGGTCAGGAGCACGTGACCCGAATCGGGTTCGGGCTGGCCGAACCAGCGACCGACGCTGACGCTGATCGCGCTGAACCCCAGCGCCAGGACGATCGCCGCCGGTAGCGCCAGGCCGCCCGCCAGCAGTTCCCGGTACGGCCGGCGCGGCCAGAGGCCGACGTCACGCCAGCCCCCGCCGCGGGTCCGCCACAGAACAAAGGCGACCACCGACAGTTGTGTGAGACCTTGTGACGCCAGAGTCCACGCCACCGTCGACGGCGGATCGCTCTCTTGATCCATCGCCGGTCCGAACCGCGAGTGCAGTACCGTCAGAACGGCGACACCGGCGAACATGATCAAGGCCCCGATCAGGAGGTCCAATAGCGTCAGGTCCACGCGGCGCGGCGGCGCAGGATCGAATGCATCGGCCCGCAGACAACCTCGCGCCGACATCGCGGCCACGACCGCGGCGATTGCTGCGAGCCACACAAGTAGCCAGGCATCCGTCGATGTCATTGAGCAAACCCGTTCGCCGTCTGCCTAGACGGTCGATAAGACACCCGATAGAGCGGTTTCACCTCGAATCCAACGTCCTGAGCCCGCTGCAGCGGCCCCTTGCACAGGTCGTTTCCCGCAGGTGCCTCTGGCGTCGATCGGCTGCGCCGCCCGCTTTCGGCGTCGGCCTGCATCGCCGAGGCGTTGCCGCATCGCCTGCTTCGGCCTTCGCGAAGCCCGCTTCGGCGGGCGAAGGAAGGCCGGGGCACCCCCATTCGCGAAGTCATGCGAATCAGGACCCCTTCACCCTCCACGCCTGGCTTGCTTCGCCGACGCTCAGGACGGTGCATCCGAGGCGAAAACGCGTAGGAGCGTTTCCTGGCACTCGAAGGACCCGGCGAATTGTGTCCTGCCGAGTTCCCGATAAGCTAAGGGATTCGCAATCGTTCTGCCGCGACCCCTCGGAGAGCGAGAATGTCTTTGATTCAGACTTGGGCGCCTTACTTTCCCAGCAGCGTGCGCCGCAACGGCCGCGCGTGTCACCTGGAGGGGTGCGTCGCCGTCGAACCGGCGTCCGAACGCGGCTTGGTGCGTGCCCGCATCCAGGGCGCGCAGTCCGAACACACGGTCGAGGTGCACAGCGGACAAGACGGTCCGACCGCCCGTTGCACTTGCGCGGCCTTCGCCGATGGCCATCGCTGCAAGCACATCTGGGCGACACTTCTGGAGATTGATTCCCGTAGTGCCACGCTCTCGGAGCACGGCTGGGACCTGGACACCGCACCTCCGCGACTTCACAAGGCGCGCAAGCGTGCCGACGGCGACAACCGCCCGCGTGCGACCGAGCCGCAATGGTCCGGGCGTCTGAGCCTTTTGCGCCCTTCCTCAGTGGAGCCCGACGCGTCGAATCGAATATTGCCCGCGGCCCGGCGCGACATGTGCTATGTCGTTCTGGCCAACACCTCGCATCGCCACGGCGCCCTGGTGGTCGAGACGCGTCAGCGAAACGCCTCGGCCACGGGCTGGAGCAAAACCAAGCCGCTCAAAATCGACGCCTCCACCGTCAGCAGATTCGAACAGCAGATCGATCGGGAACTTGGCAGCCTCCTGCTGGGTGCGGCAACGGTCGTCGCCGATGATCTGGCGATCGTCGCCCCGGCCGAGCGACCGCGCAGTACCTTTGCCCTGCGGCCCGGGGCACAACGGTTTCTGCTGAAGAAGATGATCGCAAGCGGCCGCTGTTACCTTGAACGCCACGGCGAAGACGGAATCGGTCCCGCCACGATCACCTTGATCGAGTGCGAAAGCGGAGACGAGGCGTGGGTCCTCTGGATGGTCGCCACCACGGTGAACAACGGCTTGGACGTGCGAGTCGAGTTGCGGCGCGGAGAACAGCGCGCCGCCATCGAAGTGCCATGGCTGGTCCTCGGCGGTCCCGACGGTCTGGTGATTGCCGATGCGAAGGTGGCCGCCCTGGATGACCGCGGCGCCTCGCGCTGGATCAGCCAGTTTCGCGACGAATGGAACCTGCACGGATCAGTCAAGCCCATGTCCGTGCCGGCCCACGACGTGCAGAAGTTTCTCGATCGCCTCTACCTGATGTCCGAGCTTCCGGATCTGGACCTGCCCGACGGCGTGGGTCGGCCCCATCGCGCCGGTGACATGAAGCCTCTGATCGAACTGGGTGGCGACGATGGTGTCGCCCCATCGGTACCGCGCGGATCCCTGACCGCGAAGATTTGGTTCGAATACGAGGGCCATCACGTCAAACCGAATCAGCCGGGGCGCTTCCTGACGATCGAGGGCGATACAGGGATGATCGCCCGCGACCGTGGGCGCGAGCAGTCGGCCATCAACTCGCTGACCGGCCTGGGATTCACGGCCAATCCGGCGGACGAAGGCGCCAGCCTCGTGCTCGCGGCGCGGCGCATGCCCGAGGCGGTGACCGCACTGATTCGCGACGGATGGAGGGTGCTGGCCAACGGACACGTGATACAGCGGCCCGGAGCGTCGGCCTTCACCATCCGCAGCGGGATCGACTGGTTCGAGCTGCGCGGCGGCATCAGATACGACACCGAGAACGGCGAACAGATCGTGGGCCTGCCCGAAATCCTTGCCGCGGCGAGGGCCGGACAGAACACCATCACGCTGGGCGACGGTTCACAGGGGCTGCTCCCGCACCAATGGCTGGAGGATCACCGGTTGCTTTCGGCACTGGGCCGAATCGAGGACGACCATCTGCGATTCGGGTCGTCGCAGGCGGCACTGATCGACGGACTGCTCGGCGCGCAACAGCTCGTCGACGTCGACAAACAGTTCGAAGAGGTACGCCAACGGATCAACAACTTCGATCGCATTCACCCCGAACAGGAACCCGAGAAGTTCCGCGGCGAGCTGCGACCCTACCAGCGCGACGGCCTCGGCTGGATCAGCTTCTTGCGCCTGATCGGCATGGGCGGCATCCTGGCCGACGACATGGGCCTGGGCAAGACAGTCCAGGTTCTGGCGATGCTCGAATCGCGGTACGGGGCAGCGGACGAACGGCCGAACCGCCCCACACTGATCGTTGTGCCGCGGTCGGTGGCTTTCAACTGGATCGACGAGGCGAATCGATTCACACCGGGCCTGCGCGTGCAATCCTACACCGGCAGCGAGCGGCAGCAACTGCGTGACGCGTTCAAGGACCACGACGTGATCGTCACGACCTACGGGCTGCTGCGCCGCGACATCGCGGAATTGCGCCAACACACGTTCGATTACGTCATCCTGGACGAGGCGCAGGCGATCAAGAATCCGCAGTCGCAGTCGGCCAAGGCGGCGCGCCTGATTGAGGCGGATCACCGCCTGGCACTGACCGGTACACCCGTGGAGAACCACCTGGGCGACATCTGGTCGATTTTCGAGTACCTCAACCCGGGCATGCTCGGCAGCGCCACACGCTTCGGCGACTTGGTCCATGGCGAAACGGCGGACGCCGTCGGAGGCGGCCGAAGCCTGCAGTCCGTCGACGTCGCCTCTCAGGCCGGTCGGGCCCTGCGCCCCTTCATCCTTCGGCGCACGAAGCGCCAGGTGCTCAACGAACTGCCCGAGAAGACCGATCAGACCCTGCTGTGCACGATGGAAGCGCCGCAGCGCAAGGTCTACGACCAGCTTCTGCAGTACTACCAGGACACGCTTTTGCGCCAGGTGACCGCGACGCCGGGGCGCGGTCTGGGGTCGAGCGCTTTCATGGTGCTCGAGGCGCTGCTGCGTCTGAGACAGGCGTCGTGCCACCCGGGCCTGATCGATCCAAAGCGTGCGGACGACCCCAGCGCCAAGATGGAAGTGCTGCTCGAACACCTCGAGCAGCTCGTGGATGAAGGTCACAAGGCGCTGGTGTTCAGCCAGTTCACGTCGATGCTGGCCCTAGTGCGCAAACGCCTCGACCGCGACGGTATGAAATACGAATATCTCGACGGCCAGACGCGCAATCGCAGGAAGCGGATCAACCACTTCCAGGAGGATCCGAACTGCCCGGTATTCCTGATCAGCCTCAAAGCGGGCGGGCTGGGCCTCAACCTGACCGCGGCGAACTACGTGTTCATTCTCGACCCGTGGTGGAATCCCGCGGTCGAGATTCAAGCCATCGACCGAGCCCACCGAATCGGCCAGACCCAGCATGTCTTCGCCTACCGTCTGATCTGTGAAGACACCGTGGA
>Ga0310124_10003095_pt1 | contig 11301 bp, 6 predicted proteins | sample CB11b_AW_Bot5_MG_FD_203507 | JGI IMG/M metagenome (GOLD analysis project Ga0310124, IMG submission 203507) | Marine microbial communities from Western Arctic Ocean, Canada - CB11b_AW_Bot5 | ecosystem: Environmental > Aquatic > Marine > Oceanic | place: Canada: Western Arctic Ocean | collected...
CAACCGCGCCACCGCCCGGCGTGGCGAAGCACTCGCGGGACTGACCCAATCGACGCAGGGACACTGGAGCCGAGCGCTGGATGTGACCGCCTCGACCGACGGCCGCAGCCTGCGCTACGAGTCGGACGGGAACATCGACCTCTCGCGCGGCACGATCGAGTTCTTCGCCAAGCTCGACCCGAACAAGACCGGCCAGACAGCTCACAGGTACTTCACCTTCCCGGGCAACGGAGGCTTCACGCTGTCCCTGGGCCATCGCCCAGGCGGGCAGGGACTGGTCCTGGGTTACCTCTTCAACGGCCACCACGGCTGGGACTATCACTCGGAACGCTTCATTGGACCCGGAAAATGGCAGCACTTTGCGGTGACGTGGGACACCACCGCCGGTCCGAAAAAAGGACGGCTCGAGGTCTATGTCGACGGGACACGCCGGCTGCACACCGAAACACTCGATCCGTTCCGCTTCGGGCTCGAGAGCTTCTACCTCGGAGACCGCTCGGGAACCAACGGATGGATCGACGACTTCGCCATTTCCAACGACATCCGCTACACCGAGGACTTCAAGCCCCCCGTGGCATCACTGAAACCCATGGCCCTGGCCGCCCTGGTGCGGCGGGCCAAGGCCCCACCCCGACCGACTCCGCGAACACTCCCCAACGGACACGCGACACTGGCCAACGGCAGCTTTGAGAAGTGGGGCAAGGGGAAACCGTTCGGCTGGACGCTCGCCAAGGGCAAAGTCCGGCTCGAGTCCACGATGACCATGAAGGGCCGACGTGCACTGGCACTGTTCGTTGACCCCAACGACCCGCACCCGTGGCCTTATAGCCAAATCGTCTCCGAACCGATCGCCCTGGCTCCACAGACCCAGTATCGACTCAGACTGTGGGTCTCGATCGCCGACACCGTCGGCGACCTGAAGTTCGTGCTCAGCGGGGCCGACGATGGCGAACTGCTGACCTACAGCTCGGGCTGGACAACCGAACACCCCTGGCTTGAGGTCAGCGAGATCTTTCAGACCGGAGACAGCCGCCAGTACAACCTGAGCATCGCCAGCCAGTCGGCCTTCGGCTCGCCCGTCTGGATCGACGATATCTCGATCGAACCGATCGGATCCGGTCGCCCACGATCCTTGTCTCCCGAAAAGACAGACGGCCCACTGCGGCTCTTCAGCCGTTCGATCATGGAGACGCTCAACCTCTCCCGAAGGCCGCCGACCGCCTCGGAATTCATCGACCAGCTGAGCATTCGCATGGCGCGAGGAGAATTCGAGCCGGGACTGATCGGCCTGCAGGCACCGACTCGCATGAAAGAGGTCGACATCAGTCTCGAGGGAGACCTGGTGGGTCCCGACCAAGCCAGGCTGCCCGGCCGCGACATCACCATCCGACGCGTCAATGCCGGACTGCTGCCTCTCTCGCGGCCGCGAAACGTCCGCGGCGGTGAAGTGATCGGCTGGTGGGTCACCGCCCGCACCCGCACCGGTACGCCGCCCGGAGTGTACCGGGGCAACCTGGTGGTGAAATCAGGCTCGAAACGACTCCGCGAATTGCCCCTGGAAGTCGAGGTCCTCGACGTCTCACTGCCCGAGCCGGACATCGCCTTCCTGATGTATCACCACGAGAACTACTTTCCAGAGAAGTTCCTGACCCCGCAGTTGCAGAAGGCCTACTACCGCGACATGCGGGATCACGGCATGAACACCGTCACCCTCTACAACAACAGCGACGTCGACGGAACCAGCAACATCAGTTTCGCCAAGAACTACAGCTACAAGCCCAGCAACCCGAGGTTCCAGGTCGGGATCGAGACCCAGATCAAGTGGATCCTCGAGAGCGGCTTGTGCCAATCGGGCCAGCCGGTGCTCTGGCTCCCGTCGGGACATGGATACGGATGGGGCGGACTGCCCGAACCGGCCCTCAAGGCCACGCTCGAACAGTGGAAGGCCCGCAAGTGGCCCAGGCCCTTGCTCTACGTCAACGACGAACCCGGCGGCGAAGGTCCTCGTTTCGACGCGGCCCTGAAGAGACTCAAGGAAATCCAGTCCTGGAACCTCCCGGTCCGCACCACCACCGCCGGTCTCGACCCCAAGATTCTCGGCCAGTACTACAACGTCTGGATCGCAGGAGACGCCGGGGTGACTGTCGATGCCCTGAACCAGTCCCGCAAGCTCGACGCCGAACTCTGGACCTACAACTGCACCTGCCCGCATCTGAACATGCCCTTCAGCCGTGCGTTCTATGGCTTCTGGGCATTCCGAACCGAGGTCCGTGGCGTGGCACAATGGGCCTACTACGACAACATGCAATGGACCGCCAACGAGAACGGAGAAGCCGGCGGCAATCCCCGCACCAGGCTCTCGCGCATCTGCCCCTCACCCTCGGGACCCATCCCCACCCTGTCGTGGGAAGCCACCCGCGAGGGGATCGACGACTTCCGCTTTGCACAACTGCTCAAGTCGCTCACCGGAACCGCACAGGTCCGTCTCGAGGAACTGCAGAAAGAGGCGAATTCTCTGCTGAGCAAGAAGGACCGCGAGACGATCGAGGCCCGCGAACGACAGAAGATCGGCCAGATCAAGCCCAAGCAGGTCGCCATTACCTGGAAGCCGGCCAACGCCAACGAGACCCTCGGAGAGAAGAGCTTTCTGGCCTCGCGGTTACTGCAGCGCAGTGTCCAGCGTGCACGGAAGGCTCTTGAGTTCGTCATCAAGTCGATTCCCTACGACGCCATGAGCACCCGCAGATTCCTGTCGTACCACGCACCGCGATGGACTCGATTCTCACCCCCACTGGGACCGGCCGGACTCGGAGAGAATCCGCTCACCGCGACCGAAGTCCGACGTCGCATCCTGACCAGCTACATCCTGGCCCTGCAGATCGCCCTGAAGCCCCCCGCGGCCAAGTGATCCGGCTGCAATCGGGCCTCAACGGTTGATCATCTCCGCGGCCCGGATGAGCTCAGCCGGCCAAGATAGCATTCCCGGCGGGTGACTTTTGGTTAGACTGTGGACTGATACCAGCGGACGTCGATTGAAGAAGACAACCACCTCGAGGTTCAGGATGCTCAGAATCGAAGGACGGCAACAGACACTCTGCGATCGCCTGCCGCGACGTGGCTTCCTTCAGATCGGTGGCCTCGCCCTGGGCGGCCTCTCGTTGCCCCAATTGCTCGAAACCGAAGCGGCCAGCCGCTCGGGCTCGTCGCACAAGTCGGTCATCATGATCTACCTGACCGGCGGTCCTCCGCACCAGGACATGTTCGACCTGAAGCCGGAAGCCCCCAGCGACATCCGGGGCGAGTTTCGACCGATCGCAACCAACCTGCCCGGCGTGCAGATCTCCGAGCACATGCCCCGCTTGGCCGGGATGATGGACCAGGTCGTGCCGATCCGCACCCTGGTCGGATCCGACGGCCGCCATTCGTCGTTTCAGTGCGTGACCGGCCGTCGGTTTGGCAGCCAGCCGCAGGGTGGCTGGCCCGGCATCGGCTCGGTGCTGTCCAGGCTCCAGGGACCCGTCGATCCCTCGGTCCCACCGGCCGTGAATCTCTTCATGCAGATGGCCCACAAGCCGTACAACCATCCCGGCTCCGGATTCCTCGGCAGCGCCCACAGTGCCTTTCAGCCCGACGGCGAAGTGCTGGCCAACATGAAACTCAACGGAGTCAGCCTGCAGCGACTCAACAACCGCCGTGAACTGCTGGCCGGCTTCAGCAGGTTTCAGCATCGCGCCGAGCAGCTCGTCGAATCCGGACAGGTCGATCCCTTCACCGAACAGGCCTTCGGCGTCCTGACCTCCAGCAAGCTGCTCAACGCCCTGGACCTCTCCCAGGAAGACCCCGCCATCCGCGCCAGCTACGGCAAGGATGATGCCAAGGCACTCTCCTACGGACACCTCGGCTACCAGGCCATCATGTCCAAGTTCCTGCTGGCTCGCCGGGTTGTCGAGGCCGGAGCCCGTTGCGTCACCGTGACGTTTGCCGACTTCGACTGGCACGGCGGCAACTTCTCCAACGGACGCCGGGTCCTGCCATTGCTCGACCAGGGACTCGCGGCTCTGATCAACGACCTGAAACGTCGTGGCCTGCAGGACGATGTCACGCTGGTGGTCTGGGGAGAATTTGGACGCACACCCAAGATCAACAAGAGTGCAGGGCGGGACCACTGGAGTCGCGTGGCCTGTGGGTTGCTGGCCGGCGGCGGCATGCCGATGGGCCAGGTGATCGGACGCACCAACCGCTACGCCGAAGAACCGGTCGATCGACCGGTGCACTTCCAGGACGTCTTCGCCACCATCTATCGCAACCTGGGTCTCGACCCGGCCCGTACCACGATCACCGACCTCAACGGCCGGCCGCGGCACCTGGTCGATGGTCACCAGCCGGTGCCCGAGTTGATCTGAGCCGCGTGCCTGATCGCCAACTCGAACAGCTTGCTGGCGAGTTCAACGAGGCCGGGTTCCTGGCCATTGAACAGGCCCTGGGTCCCGATCAGGTGGCCCGCTTCAACGAGGCGATCGATCGGCATCGCTCCGATCACCCTCATCGCTGGATCGAGTTGAGCGATTCGTTCTGCGAAGGGACCAACGTGCTGCCCGATACCGGGGACTTCGACGAGGCGATCGAGAACCCCGTGGTGCTGGATGTGCTGAGACGGATCATCGGCGAGGAGATCACCTTCGAGGAGTTCGCCGTCATGCTCCGCGAACCCACCTCCCGCCTCGACGAGGTCAAGGGATGGCACCGCGACATCGTCCGCGAATACGACCGCCGCATGGAAATCGACGCGGTCTCGGTGATGTACTACCTCAGCGACGTCACCGAGTCGGACCACTGCTTTTCCATCGTGCCCGAAACTCACAACCGACTGGTCGACCTGAACCCGCTTGACGTGCCTGCCGATGCCGGCATCGACGTGCTGGGCCCTTCGGGCACGGCGGTCATCTTTCACGCCCGAGCCATCCACGGCGGCCGCCTCAAGGCACACAGCACGCAACGCCGGACCCTACAGGCGTATTATTCGAGATGGCGAGACCAGCGGACCGCCGAGTGGTCCGAGATCCCCGAGCGACTCTACGGCAAGACCGACTCGCGGCTGCCGCAGAAGTTCTACGACAAGTGGAACGTGACCAACGTTCTCGAGGGCGTCGGCAAACGGCCCCCCGACCTCTCGCCAGACATGCCCATCAGCGATGTGATCCAGGAAGTTCAACGCCGGGGCCGCGCAAAAATGTGATGCCCCCCTCGATCGACTCACCTACACTGGTTCCCAGTCGGTCTGCCACCCGGATCGCACACACCCAGTAAGGACTCGACACCATGACCCACCCCTCAACGTCCCGCCGCAGCTTTCTCAAGGCCACCTCTTCGATGGCCCTGGTCGGATCGGCGCCGTTGATTCTCGGTGCCGAGGACAAGAGCGGGCAAAAGAGGCCGGTGATCGGTCCCGAAGGGCATCGCTACGAGGTGCATCACGACTGCATGCAGATCCCCAAGCACATCCGCTGGCAGGACACTCACGGAGTCGCCGTCGATGCCGAGGGGCTGGTCTACGTCAAGCACCGTACCATGTCCTCTCAGCCCCAGGATGCAGTGGTCGTGTTTGACCGCAAGGGCAAGTTCGTGCGGTCCTTTGGCAAGGAATTCCACGGGGGAGGGCACGGGGTCGACGTGCGACGGGACGGCAAACAGGAATTCCTCTACCTGTGCGACAACAAGGGTTACATCGCCAAGAGCACGCTCAAGGGCGAGATTGTCTGGAAGCAGGCTGCGCCCAGGATCGCTCCCTACCAGAAGGCGAAACCCTTCGAGGTGAAGACACCCGGCAAGTACGGCAAGGGACACCTGTTCAGCCCCACCAACATCGCCTTCGCCCCCGATGGCGGGTTCTGGGTGGGTGACGGATACGGATCGCACTTCATCATCAAGTACGACAGGAACGCGAAAGTGGTCGGCCACTTCGGCGGCGCCGGCGATGGGCCCGGACAACTCCGCACGCCGCACGGACTGTGGTGGGATGATCGGAAGGGCCGCGAACCCGCCCTGGTCGTCGCCGATCGGGCCAACGCCCGGCTGCAGTACTTTTCGGCGGCAGGCAAACACCTGGGATTTGTCCCGGACATGCTCTTCCCAGCCGACATCGACATCCGCGGTGACGTGATGTTGGTGCCCGATCTGCATGCCCGGATCACACTGCTGGACGCCAACAACACGGTGCTCGCACATCTCGGTCACGACCCCAGCTGGCTCAAGCAGGTCCTGGCCGACAACTTCAGCATGAGGAAGAGCCCCAACCGCTGGCAGCCCGGCCGCTTCATCCATCCCCATGACGCCTGCTTCGACCACGACGGAAACATCTACCTGGCCGAGTGGGTCGACATCGGGAGAGTTAGTTTCCTGAAGCACGTGGGATAGGCAACCCGTTGAAAAACTCCAGCAGCGATCCTTCTTGGTCACATCATGTCATCCGATCTCGACTTCCGCGCCATGACTCAGTCACCGACGCGTCGTGAGTTTCTGCAGACGACGCTAGCCGGCCTGGGGGGACTCGCGGCGACCACGGCGGCGACCACCGCACACGCCACGCCACTCTCAAGGCCCCGCAAGAAGCTCATTGGCTGGGGCTCGGATGTGGCCTACCCCGAGAAGGTCCAAAACAACATCCGCAAGATCGAGGAATTGCCGCTGGACGGCATCATCCTGAGCAACTTCACCGGCAAGAGAAACGGCAAGGAATTCACGTTTGACTGGGAGTGCTTTGGTCGGCAGGCGTATCTACGCAAGCACCTCGCCCCGATGATCAGCACGCTGGCCAATATCAAGTTCCGACGGTTCACCGACAACTTCCTGAGGTTCAACGTTCAGCCGGGCGACTTTGACTGGTTCGACAGCTTTGATGCTCCGCTCCAAAACGCCGCACTCTGGGCCGGCGTCGCACGCGAGGTCGGAGCCAAGGGACTGAAGTTCGATGTCGAGGACTATAAGGAACGACTCTTCATCTACAGCAAGCAGAAGCACGCCAAGACGAAGAGCTTCGACGAGTATGCCAGCCAGATCCGGCTCAGGGGACGGCAGGTGATGGAGGCGATCCAGTCGCGATTCCCCGACATCGTCATGCTGCTGTCCCTGGCCCACAGTTATGTCAACCGGACACCCATGGCCCGCAACAAGCTCGCCGAACTGGGCAGTTACGGCCTGCTGCCGGCGTTCATCGACGGCCTCGTGGAAGCGGCCGGACCCAAAGTGCGGCTCATCGACGGACAGGAGCAGGCCTATGGCTACCTGGAACCAGGCGACTACTACCGTGGCTATCACGACATCAAGCAGCGAGCGCTCGAACTGGTGCCCAGGGACCTGTGGGCTCGCTATCGCAGCAAGATGGAAGCCGGTGTGGCCATATTTGCCAACTATCAACTGGGCGTCTATCGATCCAAGCCCACCTCTTGGCCCGCCTACTACATGACCCCCGAGGACCGGTTGAAGTTGTTCGAGCAGAACATCTACCACGCGCTGAAGTCGTCCGAGGAATACACCTGGCTGTACAGCGAGCACATGGGCTGGTGGGAATCCGGCCACCAGGTCCCGACCCCCAGGGGTGCCCTGCAGGCCATCCACCGTGCCCGCGAGAAACACAACGCCGACCAGCCGCTGGGCTTCGATCTCACAAAGTCGATCGCCAACGCCCGGGCCACGATGGATGCCGCCAATCGCAAGAAGAAGTGACCGTCGCTGGGGAGATCCAGACAGTCTCTGGGGCCATTGAAGGACAAAGACATGCGAATCATCATGCTCGGCCTGTGGATCGTGATGGGAGGGATCCCGGATGCCCAGGCCCAGGACTCAAAGCCACAGGCCTCTCAGAGAGGCTTCTTTTATCCGGGCTACCGACAGGGCGAGCACCCCTTCCAAAAGGCGGGCAACCAGTTCTGGGTGGCCACCAGCGGTGATGATGCCGCCCAGGGGACCCGAGAAACTCCCTGGAAAACTCTCGCCCACGCCGCCAAGACGATCAGCGGCGGCGACGTGGTCAATATCATGCCCGGGTTCTACCTGTTTCATTGCGGGTTCGGACCGGCCGGTCCCAATGAAGACAAGAAGACCCTCTACCGTGCAGCCGACCCGTCGTTTCGCAGTGGGCGGGTCGTGATCTCCGCCGACAAGGCGTTCAAGAGCCCCAGCTGGTCGCTCTCCGACAACCTCAGCATCCAGGGCCTGTGGATCGGAGGCAGCTACGCCAATGCTCACACGGCCGGAGGTGGCAGTTACAGTTCGCGGAACAGCGAAATCGTGGGCTGCACGTTTTTCAATGCACAGGGGTTTGCCGGTGGCCCGGCCTACAACTGGCTGTTCCAGGACAACCGCATGGTCCACCAGGGCAAGGGGACTCACGGGCACAGCATGTACATGGCCGGCGGAGTACGTCACGACCTGCCGTGGAACAGCCGCAATCTGAGAGTGCTGGGCAACACGGTGGTGGCCGGGGAAGGCTACGCGTTTCACTGCTGGCACTCGCCGGTCAGCGCGACGATCGCGGGCAACTTCAGCACGGGGAGCTACTGGAGCATCGTACTGCAGGGCCCCAATCACTCGTGCCATCACAACGTCTTCTGGCGACCTCGCGGAAACGTCGGCGGCGGTGACACCGGCATCGTGGGGTTCAACGGCTGGTTGCCCGCCAGGCTGAGACGATTTGATCACCTGGTCTTCGGCTCACCGCACCCGGTCTGGCAAAACAACATGCCCCCGATTCGATCGAAGCGAAAAGTCGAACAGATCTACCTGCTGTACGACGCCAGGATTCGAGGAGTCCCCGACGACCAGCACTTCCTGCTCAGCGGGAAACCCTGGACCGGAAAACTGGACCTTCCCAAGACGCGCGCCGCAGCCGCCAGGATCCCCAGCCCCGCGGGCCAGGCCCTCAGGCCCGACTTCTTCCCTCACACCGCCAAGGAAATCGACACGGCGGTCGCCGACATCAGCAAGTACTTCCGCGAACACGATCCGCTGCAACTCAGCCGCGACAAGTCCGATCGACTCGAACGGCTCTTCGATGTGCTCAAGATCCGCTACCGTACGACTCTGGCCGACTACGCACTCTTTCCACCCATGTCCCAGGACAAGGATGACGCGACCTACGGGAAGCACTGATCCCGGCCCGCATACGAGACACCACACGAAGACCGCTCGTGATGGTTCAAATGGCCCCCGCGTACTGGGACACCTCTCTCACAGGAGACGCTCGATACACTCCCCGCCGCCAACTCGATCAGTGCTGCCCGTCGCCGTCGTCGCCTTGTCGCTGCTGGGCTCGGCCTCCTGCTTCGCTCAGAAGCCGGTCCGGGTCTACATCCTGTCCGGCCAGTCCAACATGGTCGGGATGGGTGATGTCACCGGCAGATCCTCCCGCTGGGGAAAACAGTTCCGTGACCCGGTGGTCTCCATCTACTCCGGAAAATATTCGCCGAAGGCCGACTACGACAAGCTGACCCCGGTCGAGTCGAAGAAGCTGGCCTCGATCGGCGGAACCCGGCCGACCCCGTTTCCCCAGGGAGGTACGGCTGTCTTGCGGGGGTTCGTCAAGATGGAGACCGATGGGACCTACGGATTCAATCCGGGATACCAGGCGTCGTCCTACAACATCATGGAAGTCGCCGGCCAGGAGGTCTATCGACGCGAGCCCGGCAAGCAGGCGGTGCGGACCGGGTTCCCATTCACCGGCGGAAAGACCTACCCCTTCAAGGTCACGTTCCTCACCAGCCAGGCCAATGGGCTGGGCTGGGTCGGGCGGACCGATATCCCCGGCACCCTGGCCACCCTGGTGAAACAGGACAGCAAGTTCCCTCACCTCGTCGACAAGCAGGGCCAGTGGACGGTCCGCAACGACGTGACCTACAAGGGTGTCATCTCCGCGGTGGGGCAGGGGCCACTGACGGTCGGACTGCAAGGCAACACCATCGGGCCGGAACTGCAATTCGGGCACGTGCTGGGCGATTACCACGACGAGCCGGTCCTGCTGATCAAGGCCTCGATCGGCAACCGCAGCCTCGGCTGGGACATCCTGCCGCCGGGCAGCAAACGCTTCACCTTCAAGGACCGGACCTATGCCGGATACAAGGACACTCCCTCCTCGTGGATCGAAGGTCAGCCCAAAAAGAAGGTAAACTGGTACGCGGGCAAGCAATACGACGACTACGTCCGAGCCGTTCACGGCGTGCTCGACAAGTTCGGCAGCCTCTTTCCGCAGTACAAGCAGCAAGGCTACCAGGTCGCCGGCTTCGTCTGGTGGCAGGGGCACAAGGACGGCAATCCGGCTCATGCCGGCCGCTACGAGCAGAACCTGGTGCGGCTGATCAAGGCCTGGCGTACCGAATTCAAGGCACCCGGGGCACCCTTCGTGCTGGCCACCATCGGCTTCGGTGGCTGGAAAATGGACGGGCCGCACCTGACCGTCGCCAAGGCTCAACTGGCCGTCAGTGGCGAGACAGGCAAGTACCCGGAGTTCAAGCACAACGTGAAGACGGTGGAGATCCGAGGCTTCTGGAGAGGAGTCGAGGTGTCGCCCAGGAACCAGGGCTACCACTACAACCGCAACGCGGAAACCTACATGCTGGTCGGCAACGCACTGGGACAGGGCATGGTCCAACTGCTGAAGAACAGGAAGTGACAGTCGGCGGCGCGAAGACGAACTTGTGAAACCGGAGAGAGTGCAAATGAAAATCGGCATCCTGGGTGGTACCGGACGCATGGGACGCGGACTGGCACGCGGTTATGCGGCCGTGGGACACGAGGTCTTCCTGGGAAGTCGCTCGGCCGAGCGAGCCGCTGAGGCGGCAGCAGAGCAGGGGGGGGCGGTGAGTGGCGGCTCGTTGGCCCAGGCGGCCGAGTTGGGCGAGATGGTCGTTCTGGCAGTTCCGTTTTCCGATGCCGTGGCCACGCTCGAACCACTCGAGGACTCACTGGCCGGCAAGATCATCATCGACATCACCAACCCCTTCGGGGCCGTCCCGCCGGGCCAGGTGGCCGGGATCGAGCACAACAGCAGGGCGGCCACCCGGGCGCGATGGGTCGCCGCCTACAAGACGACGTTCTGGAAGACGCTCGATGAACCGGGGGGCCCCGGAGGTCAGCCGCTGGACGTGTTCGTCTGCAGCCAGGATGAGGAGGCCAAGAGAAGCGTGATGGACTTGATCACGCAGACGGGGTTTCGAGCGATCGACTGCGGCGGAAACGAAAATGCCCGCACTCTGGACCTGATGGTCCCGCTGATGATCGAGCTGGATGGCCGCCACCAGGGCGAAGCCA
>Ga0310124_10003097_pt1 | contig 11298 bp, 7 predicted proteins | sample CB11b_AW_Bot5_MG_FD_203507 | JGI IMG/M metagenome (GOLD analysis project Ga0310124, IMG submission 203507) | Marine microbial communities from Western Arctic Ocean, Canada - CB11b_AW_Bot5 | ecosystem: Environmental > Aquatic > Marine > Oceanic | place: Canada: Western Arctic Ocean | collected...
GAGATTCCTGTGAAATTGATTGATTCCAATGTCATCAAAGGTGACTTGTCCATTCTTGGCTTAGAAAAGATGAAGCAGATTGTGGGACTATTTGAAGAGAGTAGCCGCGTCACTTTAAGCGAAATGGTCGAAGCGAGTGATTCGAACAATGGACGTGAGGTCAAATCTCTCGCTCATAAACTGAAAGGTTCCGCGGGCAGTTTAGGTTTGTTGCAACTTTTCAATGCTTGCCAAGTGATAGAGGCGAGCAGCGATCCATTAGGTGAATACCGAGGCAAAGATAGCGAGTTGTCGAAGTTGGTTCAAGAGTCGCTTAAGGCGTTGCAAGAGCAGTTATAAAAACAAACCTTAGGTTGCGAAGAAACGTATCGTGAGCTAGACACCAAAAGTAACAACATAAAAAGCAGCCAATTTCTTCATTTTGTATGAAAGAATTGGCTGCTTTTTCGTTATAGGACTTGGTTAAATACAATTTTCGTTGATTCGCTTTAAATCATCTTGATATGTCCTGCAGCTTTGATCTTAACGTGAACCATATTGCCTTGTAGGTAGCTTAATGGAATCTCACTGCGTTCTATGATCGCGACATTATCGCGGCATGCGCCAGCTTCAATCGCCAGTTGTTTTGATTGTTCTTCCAAGCGCTTTAAGGTTTCTTCACGAGAAGCGGGATCAATCGGGACAATCTTATCGAATTGACCTGATATTTCACCCAGCGCAACACCAATTGCATTCGCTACTTCAAAGTGCTCAGGACGAACTACTTGGCTCACACCTTCAAAGTGGTCTGGGAATAGTGCACTACCGCCACCAACCATAATTACAGGTACACTTGCTGCAGAAGTCTTCATCTTATCGATGCCTTCCTCAACGTCAGTCACCATCTGTTGATACACCTGACTTGCTTGCTCGCTTGAGATACCAATCTCATCACTAAGTTGATGATCTGCTTGCCACTGCATTTGTCCTGTTTTGAGTGCAATATCGGTTAGCGTAAGTTCATCACCGCCAAAGCTACGCGCCGTTTGCGTTAAGGTATGGCCAACACTTTCAGGGCCAAGCTCTATGCGTTCTTGTTCAAAGCGAACCTTAGTACCACCACCAATGGCTAACGCCAAAATATCAGGCATACGGAAGTTGGTTCTTACTTCGCCGATTTCTACCGCGAGGCTCGATTCTCTTGGGTAACCGTGAGTCAGCACGCCGATATCAGACGTAGTACCGCCCACATCGACCACAATCGCGTCTTTTAACTTAGTTAAGTGACTCGCTCCACGAATCGAGTTTGTTGGCCCACAAGCCACGGTAAGAATCGGGTACATCAATGCGAACTGCTGCGACATTAATGTGCCATCGTTCTGACCGAAATAAGGCGTGGTGTGAATTTCATGATTGATGAGGGCACTGCAAAAGCCGTCAACGAATCGTTTTGCTGTACCTTGCAGAGCCGCATTGAGGATAGTGGCGTTCTCACGCTCTAAAAGCCCTAAGCTGCCCACTTTATGGGATAACGATAGGTTCACGCCCGGAAGTTCTTGTTGAATCCACTTTGCTGCTTGAAGCTCTTGGTCGCCGTTGACGGGAGAGAACACACCGCAGATAGCAATGGAATCCACATGGCCTTTCATTTTCTGGCAAAGCTCGCGGATCTCAGACTCTTGAATGTCGGCGATCAACTGGCCGTCGTATTCATAGCCTCCGTGCGCTTGGTAGAAGTGTTCACCAAGCAAGTTTTGCCACGCTTTGCTCCAACCACAAAGGGGCGGGACGCTATCACCACTTGGAAGCGCTAAGCGAATCATGCCGACTCTGTCTAAGCCTTTTCGTTCAACGATTGCGTTGGTGCATTGAGTCGTCCCAAGCATCGCATGTTTCACTTGCTGGCCATCAATGTTTGCTTGGTTTAATAGCGCAGAAATCGCGTTATCAATGCCGGTTGAAATGTCATGTGTGGTTGCGGTTTTTACTTTGGCAATCACATTCAAGTCTGCGTCGAGCAGTACACCGTCGGTATTGGTGCCACCTACGTCAATACCAAGGCGGCAGTAATCAAGCGTAATGTTTGTCATGCTACTACCTCTTCAATGCAGACTTTAATTGTTCAATGGTTTGATACTCGACTGTGTAGCCAAAGTAACCCGGGCCCGCGACTTCAATACCTTTGTCAGTGCGCCATTTTGGGTCGCAAGGGTAGGCGATAAGGTCAATGCGCTGCCCGTAACGAAGTTGTTCGGTTGTGATTGGCTTGCCGGTTTCATGATCCAAGATCGAAATAAGATCCGGTGTTGATGCCAGCAGATTATCTTGGTTCATGTCTGCGCGGCTTGTGCCTTTGTGCGCGAGAAGTAATTCGTTTTGGAACTGCACAAACACGTTATCGACGCCGGTATCTTCAAACTGAGCCAGCTTTTCAATCACGACACCGCCTGTTGCAAAGCCGCCATCGGTTTCTCTTTGAATATCTACAATCTTGCCACTGATGATGGTATGACCGCCGACAATGTCTAAGACGGCCTGTGTGCCACTCTGATTGTTGTCGTTCGCCATTCTAATCGCTTCACCAATTTTCATCGCTTGGGTCAGTGTTGCGGGCAGTGCGCTGCGTTTTAGGTTCTTACCGTTCATTGGGTAATCGCACATTGCTGCAGAGCCACCCATCTGTTCGGTAATTGGCCTCGCAAATTTTTCCGACCAAATTCCGTCTATCGGATAAAGCGTGACGACATTGCCACGCTCATCGGCCAATGTGTTTGGTGCAGAAGGGAGACCATCAAGAAAGAAGGTCACCATCTGAGCTTCTGGGAACGCACGTCCCATCGCATCACAATCGATCACAGGAATGTTCTTTTGTGCTGCAACGAGAATTGGAATCAATGAATTGAAGCCGCCTACTTCGATAGGAAACGTTGCCGCCACTTCAGTGCCGAGCGCTTTTTCCATCGCTTCGAAAGCAATCAACATTTGATCTTTCGAATTGAGTTTCTCTACTGCGACGGTTGGTGCGCCAATCATTGAAGAGGGTACTGTCATCCAATCGTCTTGCACGTCTTCTAAAGGAATCATGCGTACAGGGTGCTTTGCCGTTGCAATGGCTACTTTCGCCATCAAGGCACCGCTGTATGGGTCACCGCCGCCGCCAGTACCTAATACCGTCGCACCAAGCGCGATATCATCAATCATTTGTTCAGTAATAATCACAACTACTATTCCTTATCACTTGAAGGAGAAAGCTTCATTAGGGCGAGGTAAATCACACCAGCGGCAAGAATGCCGTCTAACGCCGAGATACTGGTGAACGAAAACAAGTTGAAAAACTCTGGCGCGGTACAAGCGCTGAATGCAGTACCAAATGCCCAAGAAGCCAAGCCTCTAAACATCCAAGCTGGAACTTGCTGGATGTTCTCAAAGCTCATTTTTGTCGAATCTAAAACATAATATTGAACGATGTAGACACCTACCGCAGGCGCAATGGTTACACTGAGGAGCATTAAGAAATCAGTAAATTTGTTCACCATGCCGAGCTGAGCAATGCCAATACCGACGATGGTCATGATCACAACCAGAACAGGGCGCGGAATCTTCGGTAGAACCATCGACATGCATAAGCCGCCAGAGGTCAGGTTGCTACTGTTGGTGGTCCACTGTGCGAACACCAGTACGATAATGGCCGCCATGCCTAAACCTAGGGTGAAGAAGACTTCTACTAGGTCGTCGGTGCCTGTCATTTTGGTTAGGATCAACGCGATAAGAATGATGGCACTGTTACCGACTAGGAAACCGATACCCGCTCCTAGAATCGCATCACGACGTGTTTTGGCGTAGCGAGCAATATCAGGCGCGGCAACCGCAGCCAAAATCCAGATAGACATAACAAAAGAGATGGCTTGGCCAAGCGTCAAAGGGTCTTCAATCGATGGCGCTGCGCCACCTTGATAATCAGCAGCCATAAACAAACCGATGGTAATGAGTGTCACCATCAAAGGCACTGAATAGGTACTGAGTTTGCCTAAAGCACGAACGCCATAGATAGCCGTCATCATCATTAACACACTGCCGCCAATAAGAGCGGTGAGGTGTGAAATTATGATGTCGTATTTCGCCAGTGCATCGACCATGATGAAAGCGAAGAAATCAGCCTGGAATGCGAACCAGCCGACTAATGAGATGCCGTTGATGAAGCCAAGAATTTTACCGCCGTTACGACCAAACACCGCGCTGCTCACCAGCGGGGTAGAGACACCAGCTTGAAAGCCAATGTTGGCACAAAGCATCGCGATGACCGCCAATAAGCCTGAACCAATAAACGTGGCAAGCAGAGCATCTTCAAAACCAATACCGCTGCTTAGGATCGAGCCGAGAAACAGTCCCGAAATATCGATGCCGATAGCCAACCAAATAAGGCTGATAACCCACCAAGATCGTTTGGCCTTCTCGGGAACGGGTTCCAATTCGAAGTCATCTATCTTTTTGTGGCTGTGTGTTGCTTCGGGTTTATTCACGCAAGCTTCTGCCGCCATAGTGCCATCCATGCATTGTTATTCCATAAGTGTGAATAAAGCATACTGATGTATTTATTGTTAATAAATGAATATAATCAGATGTAAACATAACAAAAAACAAATGTGAGTGGCAAAGTGAATTCAAACAATAAGTTAGATAAAAGAGACCTGCGAAGATTAGAGCTTTTTTGTGAAATTGTTGAGCAAGGAGGCATCAATCAGGCGGTCGCAAGTACTGGGATTAGCCAACCTGTGCTGAGTAATCAGCTTATTGCCTTGGAAAAAAGCTTAGAATTAACATTATGCCAACGTGGGAGAAGGGGTTTTAAGCTGACTCACGAAGGTGAGCAAGTGTATAAATATGCGAACCAATTGAAATCGACACTAACCGACTTCGCTTATAAGTTGCGAGGTGTACAGACAGAGCTCTCTGGGCATGTGCGAATTGGGTGCTTAGATAACACCGTTACTTTACCATATAACCCACTTCCCAAAGCGATCGAGACGTTTTATCAACGCAGTAACAGTGTAGAGGTGAGTGTTGATGTCGGTGATTTCACCCAGTTGAATGAGAAGCTAGCAAAGAATCAGATTGATATGATGATAGTGGTTCTAGGGTCACATCAAAAATCAGCGTTTCAACATAAATACCCACTGTTTGAAGAGCACAGTTATCTGTATGCGCGCAAAGATCTGGCCGAGAAGATCATGGACAGGGATTTCTCATTGAATGGCTGTCGTATCAATATGGGCGGCTATGCCAAAGACGAGATGTTCCGATTACTAAATATTGAGCAGTACGATTCCGTAAAGCCTTTTGATGGTTGGCATGTTGAATCGGGCGTGATTCTAACCTTGGCGGGTACACACCTGAGTTTCTTGCCTTCTCACTTAATCGACCGTGGCCATTATGACCAAGCCTTAATTCCGCTTCAGCCCGAGAAGTGGAGCCTTAAGAGTCAGTTTTATGTGGTGTTGAAGCAACCTGTAGATTCCCTTTCTCCCGCCGCGCGTGCGTTTTTTGATGAGCTACACCAACCGGAAGCATCGGATTCAATATAGAGAACTCGTCGCTTCTCAATAGCACTTAAGATACTTTCCCATATGCAAAAAATCCTCTGCCAAGACAGAGGATTTTTGCTTTTATGCTTTATGAGTGAAAACTAACGGTTCTCGAAGCGGTTGTAATCCAACAAGCCGAACTCGATCGGTTGATCTTGTTGATACCAACGATGTACACGATCACTGAACGGCCAGAACTCGCTAGAACTGCGTCTTACCGCAAACATATCCAGCAGCGCCACATAGTCTTCTTCTGTGTTTAAGTTTTGCAGCGTTTTAACCAGAGCAGGAATATCGCTCTTGGTTAAAGACAGGTAGGCGGCAGGGTAGCTACCGACAACGCCTCGTACGAGGGTTAGGTCATCATTGGCGTAATCTCGGTTACCTTCTTCATTAAACAAGCTAGAAATGTTGCTGTGAGCGTTATTGTGAATCATGGTGAACAGCTGCTCTTCGCCATTTTTGCCTTCAATCATGATCATCACTAATTGAGGAACATGACGCAGGCCGACTCCCTTTATCAAATTCACTTGGTTAAGGAGTGCTTCGTTCTTTCGACCAAAACCTGTTTCGACAATATCAAAACGACTATCGAGGACAGGCGCGAGCTTATCTTTGATCATATTGAGCAGTTCACGCTTAGGATCGGCCGTTTTGTAAACCACACTTGTTGGTTGGTCGAAAGGGGCGATATTGCGTTGCAAGTAATCGCTCAGTTGTGCACTTTGGTTTTTGTACCAGCTTGAGTGTTCAATATGGCGAACATCTTTAGGAAGAAGGGTTAAGAAGTTACTTTCACCCTCAAGGCGCAAGAAGTCCATAAACATACGCGTAATCAGCTGGTGGCCGAAGTTTCCGTACACATCGAAACCTGCGACAAGAAGGTAATGAATGCGCTCTAGTAAGGCGTAATCAAGGATCCATGCTGTCTTAGGCTGTGAACCAACTAAACCCTGAACAACCGAAGCGCTATCGAAGTGTCTAAAGATGGTGAGAGCGGCATTTTGGTTGATGCCATCGCCATCCCAAATTATACCGGTGTCTAGGTTCACGCCACTATCGAACCATTGGTTGGTGAAGTCTGATTTCGCATTTAGGTATCGAGCCTGTTGCTTAGAGTAACGTACCCAGTTAGTCGCTGGGACGGTGTTACTTTTTAGCTCGCTAGGTAGTTTTAAGTTTTTCTTCTGACTGGCGTAGAAAGCGTTTATTTCTGGTAAATCGGCTTTCTCTGGATCAATGAAGAAAACCCAAAAACGGTCGTTAATCACATTCAAGGCAAGTTGACCACGACACACCGGCCCTTTGATAAAAGCCATGATGGTGTTTTGCGCATTGTCCAACATGAAATGGAAACGAGAGTTCACTGGCAGTGATTCAAACGAAGTCATAGGGTTAGCTGCGACATCAATGTTGTAACTAGGGAGTTGTTTCACAGAGTAATTAGCATCGACAAACCAAGTGTTCCACTTTTGTAGTCGCTCTTTATTGAGTGCGAAAGGCATGTGCGTTTTGTCGACGATGGTGCCTTGTTCTGGAATCAGGCGGTAGTAAACACGTTCTACTTTTGGATCGTCGTAAGGGCGACGAGTCGTGATGCGTTGCACCGCTTCACCTGGAGGCGTTGCAGAGCGAACAAGGGTGAAGAAACGCGTTGGTTGCGCCAAATCAGAGAAGTAGACGTGCGATAGAAACAGGTGCTCATAGATGTAACGCGCTGAAAGCTGGCTTTTATTGTCGTTCTTATTGAGAAAGCTTTCGTAGACATTAACGAGCTCTTGCTCCGCATTATTCAGCGGAATGTGGTCGTTCATTAACGCGCCATTTTCCAACCAACTCATTAAAGTCGCGTATTCTGTTTTATCTAAGTTCGGCATCCCATAAGGCATCCCCCAAGTTGGGTAATCTCTCTCGTACTGGGCGTACTCTTCAATCGTTGGGCACTGTTGGTCGCGATCGGTTGAAAAGTCGAAACCTTCAAGCTGGGTTTGATCTGGAAGTGGGTGGTTCTCTTTCTGGATCAACATTCGAGAAACAAGACCAGCATCTAGGTTAGCCGTTGAATTCTGCATACGTTCGTTGAGGACTGGATGAAAATCCGCATCGCGCCACTCTTGTGTGGTTAAAGCATCTTCAAATAAGCGAGTAGGGGCTGAGGCGGTTAAACGGGTGCCTTGATAAACGAGTGCCTTGCTCGCACCTCGGTCGATACCTTCTACCGAAGACATTTTGAGCTGGCAAGGTGCGTCATAGCAAGCGTGACAAACCACACATCGGTTATCAATGATGGGCTTCACTTCATCAATGAAGTGCTGTGCTTGAGCCGACAGAATAGGCGCTTGGCGATCGCGAACTTGTTGTTTACCAAACAGCTCGTCGAAGTTTAAACCCGCGTAGACGGCACAACCTGAGAAGACGCTAACAAAAGCTAAAATGAAGAGTTTTTTCAAATTCATACGTATTTATATATTAAGCATTTTCTCTAATTATATCGAAAATGATTGAAAATGCTCATGTTCTAACAATCTTATAGATAAGATCTTGATGGGACTGAGCAACTTATCGAGGTGACTCACTCACCCGAGGTTGGAATTTAGAGTGTCGACTTAAGGCTTACTGATTGACGTAGCAAACAGAGAAAGGGACAGACAATCGCTCAAACTCTTTGATCCAGCGCCATTGGTTGTCTTGCAGTTTGTCTCCGGGGCCTTTGACTTCAACCCAATGAAACTCTTTGTCCTTGAATGCAATCAAATCGGGCATCCCAGTTCTAAATAGCTTTAAATCACTCAATATCACTTTGAAAAGATCAACAATCAAGGCGTTGGGAATAGCCTCCATACTGTGCTCGACGAGTGATCTGGGGAAGTAGTTCCAATGAACAAATGGATTGGCGATACCACGCTTCTGGTCATAAATATTGAGTAAGTGGTTCAGCCCATGCTTTAATATAGTATGAAACACCGCTTCGACCTGTTCGGCTCGTTTGTCTACGAAACCGGAATGGTACAGATCCAGAGGTCGATGTTGGTATCGATTGATAAAGGCGCCTTCAACATCTGCAAAAATGACCTCCCAAAAGGCCAAGCCGAACAAGCCACATAGAAAACTGTTCTCAGAAAAGTAGACATCCCAGCCTTGGTCCTCAAAATGCTGCTTTACCGCAAGCTCGACTCGCGTTTGGCTGAGGTCTAATTCCAGTTTTATCTCTTTGCAGCTCGGTTTTATGGTTCGTGAAACTTTGTGCCCCTGTTTCCGTAGTAGTTTGTCTTCAAGCTTAATAGCGACTTCCAACTCTGACACATCCGATGGAGTAGCTTTCATTTGCGTGACAATGTCACACATTAAGTCTAGCGTACCTTGCTTGTCGTAGATGCGAGCAAGTCGCTCTCTGCTCGGAGGAAGTGTAGATTGCCTGAACCAAAAGACAGCTTGGTCGTTTAGGTTAAGCCTTTCAAGATCGCGAGCAATATCATTGATCAAACGCGATCGTTTTCTGGCAATGCTTCTGTGTTCTGATTCCGCAGGTATCGACTGTAAAAGCTGCTCAAGAAACTCACTGTCTTTGCGGTCACCTTCTGAATACAAGCGTTGAACATCGCGCATCTGGAGCAATTGATTGAGTTGATCTCTAGAAGTGAAGAAGCGGCGTTGCTTGCTTAATGGGTAGTTCTCAAAGGTATTGAGCCCAAGATCGCTTAAGACGAACTGGCTTAAGTCTTGATAGGTGTTAGCAAAGAAGAGTAAGAGCAAAACATCAATAACTTGAGATTCGACGACGTAAATACAGTCGAAGTTTAGGTTTTGAAATTGATCAAAAGGTTGTTGCTCAAGCCGTAACAACAACTCATCTTTCTTCGCGGTTCTGTTGCTCTTAAGGGCGGGGAATACATTCAACAGCTCTGGTTTAGTGAGCAAGTGCAATCCGAGTTCGCTCTCAGTGATGATGAGGTTATGTTGCTTTGTGGGATGACTTAACGCAATAAAGCCTGCGGTGCTTAGTTCTTGTAATGCGCTATTTAAATCAGGGATCTCAACATAGTTGAGTTTATCGCTGCGAAACCAACGGCCTTTACGAGAAAGCAAACGAACCATTAAACATTGGCTTGAAACGGAAAGACGTTTGTACGCGGACAACCAACGACATTCATCGTCACTCAGGAGATCGGGGTAGAGCGTTTGAGCGTGTTCAACCAACCGATTGAAGTTGTCGAGATAATAAGTAGGGGGGAGCTGAAGAGTGGTTTCTATCGTCAATGGGTTCGTCGCTTGATACAAAAAGAGCCTAACCCTAAGGTTAAGCTCTTCAGTAACAAATTCAATCTTTTCTGATGATTAAGCTTGAGATGCTTTTAGTTCAGAAACTTTAGCTTCAGAGATTGGCTTGGTGACGATTGCAAGAACAATACACACTGCCATCATAGCTGCAGAGATTGTGTAAGCTAGGCCGTAACCTTCGCCGTTTGTCATTGAGTAACCAACAACCGCTGCACCGATAGCGCCGCCGATACCCCATGCCGTGTAAAGCACGCCGTAGTTAGTACCGTAGTTTTTCAGGCCGTAGAACTCAGCAGTAAGTGTTGGGAATACTGCTAGAAGCGTACCGTAACCAACAGCTGCGATAGCCGTACCAATGATTAGCGTGAATTCAGAGTTGAACGTAGCGAATAGAGCCATGTTCGCGCCTTGAAGGATGAACGCTAGAAGTAGAGTACGTACGCCACCGATTTTATCTGCAAGCATACCCGCAGCAACACGGCCGCCTGAGTTGAATACAGCCAGGATAGACGCTAGGTAAACTGCGTTTGGTAGGTTCGCTTGAACGCTAGCAATCGTAGTGATGTTACCGATGATCATAAGACCAACAGAAGCAGCAAATGCGTACATGATCCATAGAGAGTAGAACTGAGGAGTCTTCAGCATTACTTTCCACGTTAGGTCTTCAGTCTTCTTAACTGCTTTAGGTGCTTGGCCTGCTTTTACTTTAGGCTCAGCTGGCGTGTAATCCGCTGGTGGGTTGTTGATTGTTGCTGCTAGAGGTACTGCAATCGCAAGTACGCCGGCACCAAGAATCATAAAGCTTGTTTGAATACCCATGCTGTCGATTAGCGCAGAAGTGAGTGGTGCTAGGTAAATAGCAGCAAGACCAAAACCTGCAGCGATTAGACCGTTAACCATACCTTTCTTAGAAGAATGGAACCATTTCATTGCTGATGGAGAAAGACATGCGTAACCAAAGCCGATACCAGCACCTGTCATCACACCAAACGTTAGGTTTAGCATCATCGGAGTCGTAGCGAAACCAGAAGCAATCATACCGAGGCCAGTAAGCGCTGTACCTAAGATAAGGATCTTACGTGGACCCATACGGTCTTGTAGGATGCCTGCAACAAGAAGACAAACAGAGAATGTGATAGTTGCAATAGCGTAAGGTGCAGATGCTTCAGCAGCACTCCAACCAGCTTCGGTGACTAGCGCCTTGTTAAATACACTCCAAGCATACAGGATGCCAAGACAAAGGTTGATACAGAAGCCTGCTAGCAGGATACGTGATGCTTTATCAATCTTGCTCATTTTTATTCTCAGTTTTGTCGTTGGTTAGTGGTGAGCCACTTAACTAAAGACGGGTTATTGTGATTGTTTCTTCAAAATTAGTTTGCGTTTATCAACAGACAGCGCAAAAGAGCGCGGATTATAACCAATAAAAATGTGATTGGAATCTCTTTTTCAATTTTTG
>Ga0310124_10003098_pt1 | contig 11295 bp, 9 predicted proteins | sample CB11b_AW_Bot5_MG_FD_203507 | JGI IMG/M metagenome (GOLD analysis project Ga0310124, IMG submission 203507) | Marine microbial communities from Western Arctic Ocean, Canada - CB11b_AW_Bot5 | ecosystem: Environmental > Aquatic > Marine > Oceanic | place: Canada: Western Arctic Ocean | collected...
TGCCAGATGGTTACGACACTGTCATTGGTGAGCGGGGTATCCGTCTATCGGGTGGCCAACGACAACGCATAGCGATTGCCCGCGCGTTGCTAAGAGACGCGCCGATTCTGATACTTGACGAAGCTCTGTCCTCAGTCGACGCTGAGAACGAGGCGATTATCCAAGAAGCGTTGGATCGTCTTATGGCTGGGCGAACCACGCTTATCTTCGCCCATCGACTTTCCAGTGTGATCAGCGCCGACCGGATTCTCGTGCTTGACGAAGGCAATATCGTGGAATCCGGGACACATGGCGCGCTAATGGAAAATCGAGGGCGCTACTACGCTTTGATGGCTGACCAGTTGTCCCAACCAAACTTTTCCAACCCGAATGTGGCAGATCACGCCGACAATGTCTCAGATACATCTGAGGATTTACCTCTTGATGGTGGGGACCCCAACAACTCGGAGATTGTTCCCGCAACCGGCCTTGGTTGGGTTGGTGCAGCACGTTGGCTTTTTAGCGAGGTCCGTCCTTGGCGCGGAAAGCTAGTAGCCACCTTCTTCTTCGGGGTCACGCGGGTTGCCGCGCTTATTAGCGTCGGTGTACTGAGCGCATTGGTAGTTGCTGCCGTCAAACGAAATGAACCCTTTGGAGGGTTACTCGTCGCTCTTGGTGTAGTCGCGCCGCTGGCGGGCATCTTGCATTGGTTGGAGTCTTGGATCGCTCACGATATGGCGTTCCGCATGTTGGCCGAAATGCGAGTAGCGCTTTACTCGAAGTTGGATCAACTCGCGCCCGCATATCTGGTGCGCAGACGTACAGGCGACATGGTCGCTATGGCGACGCACGACGTGGAGATGGTGGAGTACTTCTTCGCTCACACCGTGGCGCCTGCTTTCGTTGCTGTGCTTGTGCCTGCCTCAGTGCTGATCACGTTAGGTGTCCTGGGTTGGTCGATGGCTGTCGCTCTGGCGCCATTCCTAGCTGTTGTAGTCATCAGCCCCTTCTTATTGCGCCGCCGGCTCGACACCCTCGGCTCCGAGGACCGTGAAGCGCTTGGTGATCTGAATGCCTTTGTGGTGGACACCGTTCAAGGACTCGGCGAAGTTCTGGCATTTCAGCAGTCCGTAGCGCGATCGGAAGCCTTTTTGAAACGAGTGCAGCGTCACGTCGACACCCGCTTACCCTTCTACCGGGACCTCTCTCGCCAAACAGCGGTGCTTGAGGTCGTTACCGGGCTCGGGGGGCTCGCCGTGGTGATAACCGGAGCGGGGCTTGTCTCGGCTGGAGATCTAGCTCCGACCACCCTTCCGTTGTTGACGTTGCTCGCTTTAGCTTGCTTCTTGCCAGTTGCTGAAATTGCCCACGTTGGGCGACAACTCGCAGACACGCTCGGTGCCGCGCGACGTTTACACCATGTGCACAACGAAGATGTGCCCGTAGTCTCGTCTGTAACGCCGGTGCCTCTCGATTCAGCTAAAGCCACCAACGCGGTCACCTTTGAGAATGTCGTGTTTAGCTATCCAGGTACTAAGACCGAGGCCTTATCGGGCGTGACTTTCAATGCGGCGGTAGGTACAAGCGTGGCGATCGTTGGACCATCCGGCGCGGGTAAGACGACATCTGCCCAACTCATCCTGAGATTCTGGGACGCAACCGATGGTCGCATTCTTCTGTTTGGAGAGGATCTTCGCTCATTAGATCTCGATGATTTGCGCGCCCATGTGGCCATGGTTAGCCAAGAGACGTATTTATTTCATGACACTCTTGCCCATAACGTCGCCATGGCGCGACCCGGCGCTTCAGAGACAGAAGTGCGCACGGCCATTGAGCAGGCCTCATTGGGCGACTTTGTGGCGAATTTACCTCAGGGTCTCGATACTCAAGTCGGAGAGCGAGGTGTGCGCCTTTCGGGAGGCCAGCGTCAACGCGTGGCTATCGCGCGGGCGTTTTTGAAGGATGCCCCAGTGCTGGTGCTTGATGAGGCCACCTCACATCTTGACGCAGTTAACGAAGCAGCCGTCCACGGTTCACTGCAGACGCTCATGCGGGGCCGGACCACGCTGATCATCGCTCATCGATTATCCACAGTGCGTAACGCTACGCAGATTGTGGTGATGGACGCTGGCAGGGTCGTCCAAGTCGGGGACCACGAAACGCTCCTGAGCGAGGATGGTCTTTACTCCCGCCTGGTAGCTCACCAGCTCTCGGCTATCGCGACGTAGCGGTTGGTTCGAGCGACCACCGTGTGTGTCAACTCGTGAAGATGAGTGGGCTTTCAGTCAGAAAGGTCTTGACGGGCGGCGGCAAGAAATTCAAGCAACGCAGCGTTCCAAGCGCCGGATTGTTCGAAGTACGGGCTATGCCCCGCATTAGGGATTTGAACAAATTGTGCTCCGCGAATGCGATTCGCAGAATCATGCAGCATTGAAGAGGGAAAAATTTGGTCGTGCTCACCCGCAATAAATAAAACCGGAATATCGAGATCATCAAAGCTTGAATGGTCAATCGTAAATTCAAGCACCTCCCCCAACCGATCAAGAGGCGGTGAATGGAACGAACCCAATGCTTGGTACAAAAACGCGTGAGCTAGATCCCGATCAGCATCGCCGGTCCACAAAGCAAGGTGTCCTCCTACTAGTGGAAGCTCCCGTGTCCCTTGCAGCCCCCCGCCCGCACGGAATTCCTCATACGCCCTGCGGAGATCATCAGTCCAAAGGCCACCAACAGTGTCAGCGTAGGTAACGGATCGCACTCGTTCGCTGAATAGCGAAAGAAACGCCGAAACGTGCCAGCCTCCCAATGATTGCCCGACTAGATGCGCCTCAGATATTTCGAGATGGTCAAGCACGGCAGCCAGATCATTAGCTGCATTGGTGGGCGTCAATTGACCGGTTTGGTTCGTGGAGTTGCCGAAACCGCGACTGTCCCATGTCAACACTCTGTAGTGTTGGCCGACTTTCGGGACTTGCTGGTACCACACCGCATGAGAGCCGCCTGCTCCATGAGACAGAACAACAACTGGCCGCTGATCAGCCGTTCCTACTTCTGCGTCGCGAACTAACTCCCAATAGATCTCTTCCCCACCAATACCGATGGTTCCACTTAACAATTCGAGATTTTTCACCAACAGATTCACCTCAGCCGTCTTCAATAAGCGACGTTACTGGCTTCCGAATGTGTCAAAACTCACAAGTCCGGCCGTGTCGAGTCGGGGAGCCCTTTGGAAGTCAGTTCCGATGGTGTGGGCCACAGGGAATAACCCAACCTGGGTCCATAGCGTGTGGTCAATACCTAATAGTTCTGCTGCCTCACGTTCAAATGGAAGATGGAGGGTGGTCCAAGCACTGCCGAGACCTCTTTCCCGCGCGGCAAGCATGAAGCTCCAAACAGCGGGGATTATTGAACCCCACATAGAGGCTTGCCCGAAAGAATCGGCTCCTTCGGGTCGTCCAAGCATGAGTGGGATCAAGAGCACCGGCACCTCGTGAAACACTTCCCGCAAATGCATTGCCGAGCCTCTTACGAATTCAGCTCGCTCCGCGCGAATATCGCCGGGAGCATATTCACGCGCGGGTCCGTTCACGTATGGATCGAACCCCTGGCCGTAGAGGTCCGCCAGTTGACGTTTCTTGTCAGGGTCTTCGACAAACAAGAAATGCCACCCTTGTGCGTTTGACCCAGTGGGTGCTTGAAAAGCTATGTCCGTGCATTCGAGCAACACTGATCGCTCAATGGAACGATTTAGATCCAGTCGTTTGCGAACAGCACGCGTGGTGGTAAGGACTTCATCGGCAGAAAGTTCAAGATACATGTGAGATTCCTAGGCTTAGGGAGTCCCAATTCTAGATTTATAGGTGTCCGTTCCTCCAAAGATTTGGGATGCTCGACGCACAGCGAATCGTTACCCGCAGGCACTACGACCTCGACGGCGCTAAACGCCAAGCCTTGCAGATCGCAGGGTTAGCTGAGAACGACGCCCATTAGAACGACAATGAGCATCAAATAACAGTTGTACACGGATGCATAGATATCAGACTCGAAAACCAGTCCTGGGTGGATGCCCCATGTCCGTTGGAGGTTCTGGTACATCACCCTGCGGTCGAGGCCATGCGACAGGCGTTACAGGTCCCCGCACCGGTTGACCCTCTTGGATTCCTTGCCGATCAAGGCTTTGATGCCAATGAGGCCTGGAGCGCACACACCCATCTTCGAAATAAATAATGCAATACACACGGCGCATTTGATCACTGGCATTGGCACGTGCTTGGTGAACCGTCAAGGAATGATGAAAAACTACTGAACCGATTGGCGCTTCTACCCAAACAGGCGCAGCCATCTCTGAGTGATCAAAATATGGGTATGGCTCGCTTCGAATTTCCCGGGTGATGTCGGAAAACTTTGCGAGACCCAATCTGTGAGAACCGGGGGAGTAACCCATCGCGCCACCATGCAAGGTTGATCCCTCAAAAGGAATCCACGCCGTGATTTGACGGGCTGGACCTATAGGCCACAAGGGCCAATCTTGGTGCGGGTCTGTCTCGCGTCCCCCTGGCTCTTTGTACAAAGCCTGATCATGCCAAATGCGCAATGTCTCAGCGCCGAGTAACGAAGCAGCCATCTCTCCCAACTCTTGGTGAAAGGTCAGGCCTCGCACATCAGGGTTGTCTTCCCACAAATTCGCACATTGTTGAAAGCTCTGCTCATAAAGAGACTTCTCACTGACTTGTCGATCATCGGCGCCTACCCGCGTCCGTACTCCCAAATCCACTGCAGCACCGAAACTCTCAAGCTCGGCCGTATTCAACAAATCTTCAATCACAACAAACCCGTCACGATCAAAGTTCTCGCGAGCGGAGGCGGTAGCCCATACCATCTCTTAACTTTAGGCCTCCGCGAACCCCCTTGTCGTCGAGAGAAACCCGTGTCGAAGTGGACTCAAAGTTCCACCGCCGGCACAACTACGTATCGAAGCGCAACGTAAAAATTGGATAGCAGAACGATGTGACGCAGTTCTCTCTTAATGAGTCTCCTCAAATTCAATAGACTGATGTAGAGATGAGGGGGACACAATGCATGACATAGTGATTCGATCAGGCAACGTTGTTGACGGGACCGGGACTGAAGCACGAAAAGCGGACATCGCTATCGATAATGGCTGCATTTCAGAAGTTGGGACCAACATCGGACCGGGGCGTCGCGAAATTGACGCGACCGGGTGCCTGGTAACACCAGGTTTCGTAGATGTCCACACCCATTACGACGGCCAAGCCACGTGGGACCCCGAGATGAGCCCTTCGTCACTCCACGGTGTCACCACCACTGTCTTTGGTAATTGTGGTGTTGGTTTTGCACCAGCGAGACCAGACAGCCACGACTGGTTAATCCAACTTATGGAAGGAGTTGAAGACATACCAGGAGCTGCCCTGGCTGAAGGCATTGATTGGAACTGGGAAACATTCCCCGAATACCTGGAATCTCTTGAGAAGATGCCGCGCGTCATGGACATCGCAACTCAAGTCCCTCACGGCTCTGTTCGCGCCTACGTGATGGGAGAGCGGGGAGCACGAAACGAAGAACCGACGGCAGACGATCTAACTGCCATGGCACAAATTGTTCAAGAAGGAATCGAAGCAGGAGCCCTTGGGTTCACTTCTTCGCGAACCATGCTTCACCGCGCTCTTGACGGAGAACCGGTCCCAGGAACTTTTGCTGGTGCCGAAGAAATAATCGCTCTGGGGGAAGCCGTGGCCAAAGCAGGTGGAGGCGTCATAGAAGTCGCGTCCGACATTGGGCTTGGAGGCCTTGAAGGTAATTTCGGTACCGATATCGAATGGATGCGTGAACTTGCAAGCAATTATGGGCTCACAGTTACCTATGCACTAACGCAGTCAGATCGTGAACCCCAACAATGGCGTGACCTACTTGAACTGTCATCCGCGCCGCTTGAAGGCACGGGAAGAGTGATAGCCCAGGTTGCTGGACGCCCAGCGGGGCTGCTCTTTGGACTAGAGACCTCGCTCCACCCCTTCAAAATGCATCCCACCTATGTCCAACTAGCAGAGTCGTTGTCACCCACTGATTTGGCTGGCGAACTGTCGAAAGACTCCGTAAAGCAACAAATCCTCTCCGAAACCACCGGATACACAGGACGGTTCAACCACGACGTTGCTCACGGCTTCCACAAGATGTACCCGCTATCTGAAGAACCGAACTACGAGCCCGCCCCTGACGATTCGGTTGCCGCTCGGGCTCAACAGGAAGGTCGCGACCCCTACGAATACGCCTACGACGTACTGGTTAGTAATGGCGGAAAGGGACTGATTTTCTTCCCGCTGTCTGATTTTGCCGAACACACACTGAACCCAACGTATGAACGACTCAACCACCATGGAGCTTTCTGGAGTCTTTCCGACGGCGGAGCGCACTGTCGATTGATATGTGACGCTTCGACACCCACATACATGCTCAGTCACTGGACCCGCGACCGGACAAACGGTCCCAAGATGAAAGTCGAAGACGCGGTCAAGCTTATGACGCACGACACCGCCGAGGTCTACGGGCTTTTAGGGGACCGAGGCACCTTGGAAATTGGGAAACGCGCCGACCTCAACGTGCTCGATTATGACGAACTTGGGATTTCCGCCCCCGAGATGGTTTATGACCTTCCCACCGGAGCTCCTCGTCTCATGCAAGAGTCACATGGGTACAAAGCAACAGTTGTTGCAGGCGAAATTGTGCGAGAAAATGGCGAATTCACCGGTGCACGGCCGGGACGGCTAGTTCGAGGACGCCGTTAATTATCTTTAGAGTTCGCGGCTCTTCGCAAATTTTTGTCGCGGTCTGCACCGTCACAAAACCGCAATTGGGCGTTCCCTCACATCTTGGTTAGGCCCATGGGACACCGTCATAGGGGTCGCGTACCAACCTTCGCGCTACCACCATCCGATGCACTTCGTCCGGGCCGTCGTACAGCCGTGCGTAGCGAGCTTCTCGGTACATGAATTCCAGGGGTGTGTCGGCGGTGACACCCAACGCTCCGTGGACCTGAATGGCGCGGTCAATAACGTTATGAAGCATCCGTGCTCCCCAGAATTTAATGAGACTGATTTCGGTGCGGGCTTCACTCCCAGAATCAATGGCGCGCGCCGCGTCGAGGGTCATCATCCGAGCTGCTTGAATTTCTGCCGCTGATTCAGCAATCATCGATTGAATGTCACCTTTTTCGGCGAGGTAACTGCCATGCGCATACCGCGTCTTTGCTCGCTCACACATCAACTCAAACGCGCGTTGCGCTTGTCCCAACCAACGCATGCAATGAAAAATTCGTCCAGGGCCAAGTCGCTTTTGTGCAATATGAAATCCTTGACCGCGCCCCCCGAGAAGATTTTCATAGGGGACTCGGACGTCGTTGTAGTTCACCTCACAATGATTTCCGCCGGTGTGACCCATAGTTGGCACGACTCGAACAATCTCATAACCGTCAGTGTCAGTGGGAACGATGATTGAACTGAATTTGTTGTGTTTCTCCGCGTCGGGTTCGGTGATCGCAAACACTGTTGTGAACGCAGCGCGATTGGCTCCTGAGGTAAACCATTTGTGCCCGCTAATTACCCATTCATCGCCGTCCAAAACTGCTACTGCCCGCATTTGTGTGGGATCGGATCCCGCCACTTCAGGTTCGGTCAATCCGACTGACGGATAAATTTCACCTGCGACTAGGGGTTCCAGGAATCGTTCGCGTTGCTCATCGCTCGCATACTGATGCAACATGATCGAATCTTGCATAGACAAGCTGCCAACTGCCCGCGAACCCCAGTGAGACCTTCCGATCACTTCGTTCAAATAGACGAAATCCATGAAAGGAAGGCCACCGCCACCAATTTCAGCTGGGTGACCAAGAGCCCACAACCCTGATTCCTTAGCTTGAGTTTTGAGTTCTGCAGCCACTGTCTCAGAGTGGGCGTCTTCGCCCATCAGCTCAGGTTCCCGCGGAATCACGACATCGTTGATAAATGTCTTCATCTGAGTTTTGAGGGCCCGAAGTTCCTCTGGTAGCTGATCAACCATCATGTTCCCCTTCTAAAATCAACACCGTCGGCAAAGTCACAGACGGTAATTACTCCCGTGGTCACTGTTGATTACATCACCTTTTGGAAGGCACAGCTTTGAGGCAACGTACTATTGATGGCGATGTCGCCTAGTTTTGATGTTCTACATCGGGGAGATCTGGCGATGGCAGCAAACGTCTTGGGAACAGAACTTGAAGAGTGCAGCCTTGACCCGGTGACAGGGTTCTACCGCGACGGATGCTGCAACACCGGTGCTGGTGATGTAGGAGTTCACACAGTTTGTGCGGTGGTCACAGCCGACTTTTTGGAATATTCAAAAAATGCGGGAAATGATTTGAGCACGCCGCACCCTGAGATGGGGTTTGCTGGTCTTCGAGATGGTGACTCTTGGTGCTTATGTGCTCCCCGGTGGCAGGAAGCATTCGAAGCTGGTGTTGCGCCCCAGGTTCGTTTGAGGGCAACTCATCTAGCAACGCTTGAATGGGTGAAACTAGGCGACCTTCAAAAACACGCAATTGACGAGAGCTAACTATCGCAAGAGCTTCGTTGTGAACTGGGCTGGTCCAGCTAATAGCTATTCCAATGAGACGCGACCCGACCGGAAATGGTCGGTGGTAAAAGGGAGTAACCGGTGTTGAAATGTTGGGCTCCTGTAGGCCGAGGAAATGCCGGGACTATTGGCGAGCGAGCTAAACAATTAGAAGACCGGGGTTATTCCGGAATTATCGGAAACCAAGTTTATGGTCCACCATGGGCCAGTTTGGCCGTGGCAGCAGCGTCGACCAGTTCGTTAGAACTTGAAACTGGCATCGCTATGGCATTCGTTCGTTCACCTTTTGAAACAGCCTGCGCCGCTATCGAGCTTGATGACATCAGCAACGGACGATTCACGCTCGGTTTAGGTACCGCTCCTCAAACTTGGACCGAAGATTTCTTCGGTCAAGACTTTGTTCAACCAATAAGTCGGCTCCGTGAAGTGATTGAGATTCTCCGGCTGGTTTTTGAAGCCGCCGCAACGAACGCCGGTTCAATTCCTGATTACTGCGGCGAGCACTATCAGCTGTCGTTCGCCGGTCTTCACCCAAACTTCGGGGCCAACGCGCGACAAGTCCCGATTTGGGTCGCTTCTTTGCGCGAACGTTTGTGTGAACTCGCGGGAGAATGCGCCGATGGCTTCATTGGCCATTCCATCTGGTCACGATGGTGGCTAATCGAACGGGCGTTACCTGCGTTTCACCGAGGTGCTGCCAAGGCGGGCCGCAATATCGAGGACCTAGATATCCAACTCTGGTTAACAGCTTCGATTGACGCGGATCCAACAGTTGCCGCTCGCCGTGCCCGCGGAAATGTGGCGTTCTATGCGTCTATCCCGAGCTACCGCTCTTATTTCGATGCACACGGTTTTGGCGAACTGTTTGACACCTTGGTAGAAGCCCGACGTTCGGCTCCACTCGATCAGTGTGTCGAATTAGTTCCCTTGGAAGCGGCCCAGACGTTCGCTATATGTGGGACATCTGACGACGTCGGCCAAGAAATCGAAAACATCGCCAAACACGCCAACTCAATATGCGTGAAGCCCCCAATGTGGGGCATCGAGGTGAGAGACGCAAGCGAACAAGCACAGCAGATTGACCGTCTGCTGTTCGGCTAAGAGACGTCACTGGTGAGAACAGCGTTAGCTACCTCATTTCGCAACCATGACCTCATTGGCTTGTCGCACAAAGGGACAGCTAGTTAGCCCAGTAGTCCTCAGCGACTTCTGACACCAGCCTCAGTTTCGCCCACTGGTCTTCTTCGGTGAGAAGGTTGCCTTCGAGAATTGAGGCGAACCCACATTGTGGGCTAATGCCCAGTCGAGACGGATCGGCGTATTGACTTGCTTGATCTAAACGGCGTTTCAATAGATCTGGCGATTCCAGTTCAGGGCGCTTGCTTGTGACCAGGCCTAGCACTATCGAAGTAGGCGCGGGAATGAGTTGCAAAGGCTCAAAGTCGCCTGAACGTTCATCATCGAATTCGAGAAAAAAGACGTCAACATCGAGATGGGGGAACACCTGCTCGGCAATGGCTGCATAACCGCCAGACACCGCCCAAGTTGACCTCGCGTTGCCGCGGCAAATGTGCAAACCGACGGTCGTAGAGCTGGCCCGCTCGGACACCGCTGCATTTGTTGCATCTATGTATTCCTTGAGGAGGACTTCCGGGTTTTCACCGTCGCTTTGCATTTTTGCAGTTGCTGTTGGGTCACAAAAGAAACTCAGGATTGGGTCGTCAATTTGAATGAAGTTACAACCCAAGTTTTCCAGACCAACGATTTCTGATTTGTAGACCTGCGTCACATCGTCCCAGAATTGTTCTCGGTTTGGGTATATCGACTCATCGATAGCGTTGACCCCATATTGGAAATGGAAACGGCTGGGAGCAGGAATCGTGACTTTTGTAGCACGATTGGTGAGCTCGGCGACGAACTTGTAATTGTCGCCCATAATTGCATCCCCGGGGTGACCCAAAGGCTCCGCCGTACGTACCAGTTTTGGGATATAGGCAGCGGCCTTTTCGGCCACGTTGCCGGCGAAAGGCGACTGAGTAGCCTCGAACAGTTCAATTCCCTCAACGTACGGTATGAAACCAGACCACCACACATCTCGCCGAAACTCGCCGTCGGTAATTACACCGATACCTGTTTCCTCTTGCTGGTGCACCAATACGCGGATCGCGTCGTCTTCAACAGAACGCCGGGCTGCTTCGCATAGTTCGCCCCGTGCGAACGCTTTCCACGCCTGCGTCACCGATGGAGGGCGGAGCAAGCTCCCGACTTGATCGGCGCGGTTGACAAGTGTCATGGGTACCTCTTGCATTTGGTGCGTGAATTGGTCGCGCAGAAGAGCGAAAGTTGCGATTTAGTCTGACTCGAAACAAACGAGTCCATATCCCGTAAGCATGGGGGCGAAGTAAGCGCGATGAATATTGCGGACTCGTGACCCCAAGGCGCCGCGCATTACTAACCACATGATTACCTCAACTGATTCCGCGCCCCCTCTCTGCATGTAGTCCAAATGGTTCAGTTCACACAAGGCCTCTGGCTCGCTTTCCAGAAGATCTAAGAATTCGTTATCCCAATCTGGGGCAAGATGACCGAAGTCTGTGCCATGTAATTGGTGGGACATTCCTCCTGTTGCGATGATCACAATTCGCGCATCGCGAAAGGAGGTGACAGCGCGACCTATCGCTGCGCCAATAT
>Ga0310124_10003104_pt1 | contig 11278 bp, 7 predicted proteins | sample CB11b_AW_Bot5_MG_FD_203507 | JGI IMG/M metagenome (GOLD analysis project Ga0310124, IMG submission 203507) | Marine microbial communities from Western Arctic Ocean, Canada - CB11b_AW_Bot5 | ecosystem: Environmental > Aquatic > Marine > Oceanic | place: Canada: Western Arctic Ocean | collected...
CTCCGTCGTCTTTTGGATGAAGCCGGGAATCGTGACAACCCCGATGAACCCGCCCTGGTCTGCGATGGCCTTAGCGAACACGTCGCTCTTGCCTCTGTCGTGATAGCAGACGGAGGCGCTGCAAGAGTGCGAGACGATAACGGGAGAGGTCGAGATTTCCATCGCGTCCCACCCAACCTGCTCGCTGCAGTGGCTGACGTCCACGATGATGTTCAGTTCGTTCAGGCGTTCGACGACGGCCCGGCCAAAGGAGGTCAGGCCGCTCTTGTGGACCTCGGTGCATCCGCCGCCGGCCAGGTTGCTGATGTTGTAGGTGAGCTGGCACATACGAAGTCCCATGTTGTGGAACAACTCGATTCGGTCGAGGTCGTCGCTGAACGGGGTCGTGTTTTGGAAGTCGATAATCAAGCCGTGCTTGTTCTCACTCTGGGCCCGCTCGATGTGGTCGGCCTCGAGGACTAGGAGCATGCGGTCTTCCAGTGCGTCCACGATCGACCTCGCCTGTGCAATGCCCGTCACGGAATCTTCGAATGCCCTTTCGATCGGGCCGGGTCCGGCGTATGTCCCGCAGGCGACGTTGACCCCTGCCGCGTCCCAGAAGTCGATGTACTGGTTTCGCGCATCCTCGGAGGTCTGTATTTCTCGCACTGCCATAGCTGCCAGGCGGCCGAAAGCCACACCCTGGGTCATCCCTTGGGCATGGAACTCCTGGACTGCGGCTCGCATGTTGTCGGTGAAGAGGAACCCGTTGGTAGCGGGTGGTTGTTGGCTGTCGATCACCAGCGCGTCGCGGTGGAGGGCCAGTGCTTCTTCAGTGCTGAGTACGGGCTTTCTTCTCGTTTTGCTTTGGGTCATATTTCTGCTCCTGGGCCGGTCGGCCCTCCCCCGGTTGTATTCCAACTCTCCCGACCCGCGCTCCGCGCGGGAAGTGGGATCCCCACCCCAAGCGGGCGGCCTTCCGTTTCGTGCCTCGCCGGGATGTCGCGCTAGGGTACCATTTACAGACCAAATATGAGCGACTCGAATATGAAGTACGACGTTGTGGTAGTCGGGGCAGGCAATGCCGGGCTGAGCGCTGCCCTTTCGGCTGCTGAGTGGGGCGCCACGGTCCTAGTGCTGGAGGCCGCCCCCGAGCATCTTCGCGGCGGCAACACCTACTTCACCGGCGGCCTCTTCAGATTCGCCTTCGATGGAGTCGAAGATGTCACCGAATTGGTCCCGGATGCGTCGGAGCGAGAGATGGCCTCGGTGGATGTTGGCAGTTATCCGGAGTCCGAGTACTACGCGGATGTGATGCGGCTCTCAGAGGGTCTGTCAGACCCTGGCCTAGCGCGGGCGCTGGTATCCCAGTCGCAATCCACGATGATGTGGCTAAAGGGCAAAGGAGTGCGATGGGCCTTGGCGACCGGACGTCAGTCCTTCAAGCGAGGCGAGGTCATGCGGTTCTGGGGAGGCCTCGCCATTGAAGCGGTGGGCGGCGGAAAAGGCATTTCGGACCGACTATTCGAGCAGGCCGGCGCCGCCGACGTAGAGGTCCTTTACGAAGCGAAGGCGACCGGACTATTGATCGACCGAGGGGGCCGAGTGACGGGCGTTCTCATCAAAGACCGCAGAGGGACCCGGGAGGTGTCGACATCGGCCGTCGTGCTGGGCTGCGGTGGCTTTGAGGCCAACGCTGAGATGCGTGCGCGGTATCTGGGTCCAGGATGGGACTTGGCCAAGGTCAGGGGTACAAGTTACAACATGGGTGACGGTATCCAGATGGCCCTGGACGTGGGTGCCAAGCCGTACGGCCATTGGAGCGGCTGTCACGCCGTGGCCTGGGACATGAATGCACCGCCTTACGGCGACCGGACCATCGCCGACCTGTTCCAGAAGCACTCGTATCCGCTGGGCCTCATCGTAAACGTGGATGGCGAGAGGTTTGTCGACGAGGGCGCCGATTTCCGCAACTACACCTACGCGAAATATGGCCGCGAGATACTCTCGCAGCCGCAGCGTATTGCGTTCCAGCTGTTCGACGAGAAGACCAGGAAGCTACTGCGAGATGAGTACCGGATGCCTCAGGCGTCTGTCGTTAGGGCCGGCACCATCGAAGATCTGGCCGACGGACTGGACGTCGACCGCGATGGACTCGTCCGGACGGTGAGGGAGTTCAATGCGGCCGTCCAGGACGGGGGTTTCGACCCTACAGTCCTAGACGGGAAGGGGACGCGGGGAATCGCTCCGCCCAAGTCCAACTGGGCGTTGCCACTGGACTCTCCGCCGTACCTGGGCTACGCGGTTACCTGCGGCATCACGTTCACGTTCGGTGGTCTGAAGATAGACGAACGGGCGCGAGTCCTCGATACCGCGGACTCTCCGATTCCGGGCCTGTATGCCGCGGGTGAACTGGTGGGCGGCCTCTTCTACAACAACTATCCTGGAGGGTCCGGCTTGATGGCGGGTTCGGTCTTCGGTCGTATTGCCGGGACGAGCGCGGCACGGACCGCTCTAGGCTGACGCCGTTTAAGAGTCGCGGTCCCTTGCCTGCGAGGGCTCCCAGGAGTGCGACGAAGATAGCGAGCTTGAAGGCCGTCCACCACGACAAGGAATCGGCCACCAGGCCCTGCTCCACCGCACCGGGGAACAGGTCGGGGATGGTCCAGGCCCACATTAGCTTTATCAGGAGAAGGCCGAGGAGCAGAAGGCCGACGAAGAGTCCAACGATTCCGGTGCAGCCCAGCGGACATCCCGGGACCAGAGCTACAGCCCATCTTTTTCGCGTATTCCGCCTCCCCAGATCGGGATCGGCCTATGCGCCTACACAGGCTCCGAACGAGGGTCCAGGGCTACGCCCCAGGGTCGATTATGGGGAAGCGCACCGGGATGTTGCCCGCAGCCTGTGACTGGAGCATCGCCAGTATGATTGAGAGGCTCTTTCGGGCTTCTCGGGGCGCGGAGGCGGTCTCGCTTCCCGTTTCAATTGCCTGAATCAGGTCCGCCACCGCGGCGGGCGTATCGATTCGGTGTGTCATGGGCACCGGAAGCGTCCTGTGCGCCATTATGATTGGGACGCCCTCCGTCGTTGGCTGCCAGACCTCGGCGGACTGGTTGCTGATCCTTAGCCGTCCCTCTTCCGCGTAGATGTCCAGCTCCATCTCGGCCGACGTTCGCTTAGAGATGTTAATGAAGGCCCGTACGCCGTTGTCGAACTGGACTAGGCCACTACCGCCCGGGTCGGTGTCGGGGCTCTTGCCGCCGTCGCCCGCGTAGCTGGGGCCGTACTCCTGGTGCTCCTCGTCTAGGACGCCAATGGCCCACTCCGGCTCGCCGCCCGCGTACCAACAGACGGCGTCTATCATGTGAGACCCGTTCCGAAAGAGCATCGACCGGGGTCCTCCGTAACTGGCGAGGATCCGCCGTACAGCCCCCAGCGGGCCGTCCCAGAACTCTCTGACTGCACTGTTCCAGTGAGGGCGGTAGCGCCGGAAGTAGTCGACGGTTATTGCCACGTTGTTTCGTTCGCAGGCCTCGATCATCCGGTCGGCGTCTGCGAGCGTCGTCGCAAGCGGTTTCTCGCATAGGATGCCTCGTACCCCGCTTCCCGCTGCGTCGACCACGATCTGGGCGTGCAGATGGTCGGACGTCACAACGCTCAAAAGGTCAATATCCTCATCGGCCAGCATCTTCTTGTAGTCTGTGTAGGTCCGCACGTTCGGCCAGGTAGAGCCGTAATGAGATAGGAACTTCGCGATGAGCTCCTCTTTGAGGTCGCAGACCGCGACCATCTCCACTTCGGGAGTGAGTGCGTATCCACCGGCGTGGGTCCAGCAGGCGGCCAGTGTCTCGGCCGGCAATTCGATGCCCATGCCGCTGTGTGGTGGGTTCGAGGGTAACGGGCCTCCGCCGATGCCGGGGAGGCCCACTATCGCGGCGCGGTATTTTGTCATTGTGCTCCTATCTAGCGCGAGGCCTGGTCCGCTCTGACGGGGGATACACGGCGGCCCGTCCGGGATGACTCATGGGCGGCGTCGACGACTTCCAATACTCGCAGGGCATCCTGGAGGGACACGGCTGGGGGCCTTCCCTCCCTGATGGAGGCGATGAAGCGACGGAGAGACGCGACGCCGTCGCCCATCTCGTAGCCACCGACGTGATCGGTCTCGAACCGAAGGACCTGCGTAACCCCGGCTGCCCAGTCGGCCAGCGCGCTTCGCAGCTCGACCTCGCCGGCCATGTAATCCCATCGCAGCCAGCCGTCCGTCCCACGGAGGCCGAAGAATAGCTGGTGGGGCATCCGGTCGGTGACATAGGAGCAGTGCAGGCTGCCGATCATCCCATTGTCGTATTGGAGTGACAGGGCCGCGGTATCCTCCACGTCGATCGGCTCGCCGCTGAGCGTGCCGAGAATGGCCGCGACGTCGGTTACCTCGGCGGAGGTCGACCAGCGCATGTAGTCGAGCCAGTGACAGCCAAGCCAATGCAGGATGCCCCCACCGTTGCGTTCGGCGCTGAACATTGGGTGGTCAGGACCACGCGTTTGCACGCTGGTCGTGACCCAACTGCCTTCGACCGAAACGAGGCGGCCGAGAATCCCCTTGTCCACGATATCCTTGATCGCAATCCCTGCCGGTGAGACGTGCCGGGTGTACCCGGTAGCGAATTGCACGCCAGCCTTTTGGATGGCGTCTACCGCAGGGACCAGTTCGGACGCTGTGCGGGCGCAGGGCTTTTCGGCGAAGACGTGGGCTCCGGCCGCCGCAGCCTGAGCCATGAACCGTGAAGTGGTGTCGTTGGGCTGCGTAATGAGAACGGCTTCGGGGCGCTCTTTCTCGAGCAAGCGGGCAAAGTCGTCATAGATTTCGAGATACTGGAGTTCGGCAGGGACATGGTCCTTAGCTGTGTGTGGATCGGAGTCGTAAAGCGCGACCAGCTCTACGCCGGGCGTAAGTAGGAGGCTCTCGATGTAACCTTCACCGTGCGGATAGGTCACGCCTATGTGGGCGATGCGCACGCGGTCGGTCATGTACCTCTCCTGGTAGAGTGCTGGTCCGACGAACAAAGCTTACCTGGAATTGGTCTGAATGCAAGTGCTGGACGAGCCCGCCGGACCGAAACCATCCAGTGATATGTGAGAGAATGTGGCCAGACCAATTCCAGGAGATGTTTGAATGAGCTCTAACGGAAAAGTAGCCATCGTTACAGGCGGTGGATCGGGAATAGGCAAGTACTCTGCGCTGGCGCTCCTACGAGACGGATATTCGGTTGCCGTGGCCGGACGCCGATTGGAGGCCCTGGAGTCGACGATGAGTGAGGCCAGAGAGCTGGGCTCGCGGGCTCTGGCGGTCCAGACAGACGTAGGAGACCCCGAGGCCGTTCGGGACCTCTTTGCAAAGACCAAAGAGGCATTCGGCCGGCTCGATGTCCTATTCAACAATGCGGGCACAGGGGCGCCCGCCGTGCCGATGGAAGACCTGAACTACGAGCAATGGCAAACGGTCCTTGACGTCAATCTGACGGGCACGTTCCTTTGCACTCAGGAGGCGATCAAGATTATGAAGGGTCAGACGCCCATGGGTGGGCGGATCATTAACAACGGCTCCGTTTCGGCCCATACGCCTCGGCCTAACGCCGCCCCGTATACGGCCACCAAGCACGCCGTGGCGGGCCTCACCAAGGCAACCTCGCTGGACGGACGCAAGCACAACATCGCTTGCGGCCAGATCGATATTGGCAACGCGGCCACGGACATGACGGCGAGGATGAAGACGGGCTCGCTTCAGGCCGACGGAGAGGTCGAGGTCGAGCCAACGTTCGACGTGAAGCACGTCGCCGAGTCGGTGCTGTACATGGCGAACCTTCCGCTGGATACGAATGTGCTGTTCATGACGATCATGGCTACGAAGATGCCCTACGTCGGGCGAGGTTAGTCGGGCGAGCCGAGCGAAGCGACAGGAGGATTCCGGGAGTGATCGCATCTGCTGGCGAAGCCGTGACGCTCGAGACGCCGTTGCACGACGGTAAGCTCTGGGAGGCGGACGGGTCGGTCGTATTCCGAGGGGACGGCGATCCGAGGACCCCAGAATCTACCCTGCGTCGTCTGACTGAACTGGATGCCCAGGCCATCGAGGCAGATTCTTACAGCCTAGGCGGCGCGGTGGAGAAACTGGAGGCTCGATTCGCGGAGATGCTGGGGAAGGAATCCGCCGTCTTCATGCCTACCGGCACGTTGGCCAATCACCTTGCTATCAGGAAGCTGTGCGGGACCAGGCCGAAGGCCGTCGTCCAGGAGCAGAGTCATCTGTACAACGACTCAGGTGACTGCGTCACACGGCTTAGCGGCATTACCCTGATCCCAGTGGCTCCGGGCCGGCCGTCGTTCACTGTAGAGGAGCTCGAGGAGGCCGTCGAGCGGTCGGGCGATGCGAGGGTCGCTACTCCCATCGGAGCCGTGATGGTAGAGAGTCCCGTTCGTCGCCAGCATGGGCAGGTGGTCTCATTTGACCGGATGCGCCAGATTACGGACTTTTGCCGGGAGCGGGGGTTCGGTAGCCATCTCGACGGAGCGAGGCTCTACATGATGTCGGCCGCCACAGGGGTCTCGCCGAAGGAATACGCTGCTCTCTTTGATACGGTTTACGTTTCCCTCTACAAGTACTTTGGAGCACCTTTCGGGGCGGTGCTGGCGGGTACTGAAGAGTTTGCGAAGGACCTGTATCACGAGCGAAGGATGTTCGGCGGGGGCCTCTCCTCGGCCTATCTCGCGGCGGCATTGGCTTTGAAGGGGTCCGAGGACTTCGAGGCAAGGTTCGTCGCGGCCATGGGGCGGGCCACGGAACTGTTGGCGGGGCTGGACGCCCTGGAAGGCATCACCGTGGAGCGGTTCAGCCGCGGCTCGAACATCTTCCCCGCCGTGTTGGGGCCTGAGGTCGACACCGAATCGTTCGTCGTCGCACTTCGGAGGCGATCGGTCTTCGTCTATTCCGACGATCACGAACCGTCGAGGGTGACGCTGACAGTTAATCCAACCATACTCAGGCGCTCGACCGATGAGTTGTTGGAGGCATTCAGAGAGGCGTTGAGTGAGGGGCGCTAGGGCCGCCGGTGAGGACCGAGGGCGCTGATCGCCATTCGCCGCATGGGTGAGCCCTGAGGTACAAACACGATGAGCGAATTGGGACTGTTTATAGATGACCACGATATCGCCGCATCCAGCGGGCTGACTCGGGTGATCCATCCGGGCCGCAAACGACCGGAACCGGTGATGGTGCCCGACAGGCTGTGGGAGTATATGCTCCTACTCGGCGGCACGGTACGCAAGGAGGGGCGACCTCTACCGGATGTGGTACGAGAGCTTCTCGAGGGCGACGCAGTACGTCAACCTTTACGCCGAGAGCGACGATGGCCTCACATGGCGCAAACCCGCCCTCGGCATGTTCCCGGACTTCGACGGCAACCTCGACAACAACATATATCACAACCGCGTGTCGATGAGGTCGGCGGAGCGCGTCCCGCTCATGGTCAGCCAGGACCACAGTCAAAATGTGCTGCACACGCCCCACCTGGGCCCCGGCAACCTGTACACCATGCTGGCCTACGAGTACGCGTACTCGGGGTATGGGCCCTACGACGGCTATTACCTTGCGTACTCCGATGACGGCATCCATTGGACGGACGGGCCCCATGAGCCCGTAATCCCCGGCCACGCCGACGTGGGCTGGTTCACCTACGATGAGCGCGACGGCCTGTTTCGTGGCATCGTCAAAACGTACTTGAACGTGAGAGGGCATAGCCGCCGCTCGGTGCTGTGGACCGAGAGCGCAGACGCCCTGGACTGGTCGATGCCCCGCCCCGCGATCATTCCCGACGAGGTCGACGACGCGTGGGGCGAGGGCGACCCGGACCGGTACACGCAGTTCTACGGAATGCCTATCTTTCGTTATGGACCGGTGCTGATCGGACTTGTCCAGGACTTCCGGTGCACCAATGGAGCGGTGTCCAACGATGGACACACGGACGTTCAGCTGGTCACCAGCCGTGACGGCAAGACCTGGGGGCGGACCGGCGACCGAACACCTGTCCTCGGGCTGGGCGCCGAGGGCGAGTGGGACTGGGGCATGGTCGACACCGGCAACTCTCTCATCGAGGACGGCGACGAGCTCAAAGCCTACTACGCAGGCTGGAACTGCACCCACGGTTTCATGACCGCGGACGGCTCGGATCCGACCGGAGCGATAGGGATGGCGACCTGGTGGCGCGATCGCCTCGCAGGCCTGAGGGCAGGCCCTGTAGCCGGTAAGCTTCACACGACGCCGCGAACCATCGGATCGGAGTTGCAATTGAACGCGGACGCCTCCGAGGGCTCTGTGGCCGTGGGGCTCTATATCGACGGCCGCCCTCTCCCAGGCATGGATGTCTCGGACTGCGTTCCCATTACGACGGACTCCCTGAACCACGTCGTCCAATGGCGCGGAGGCGCGACACCACCAGCCAAGAACGTCGAGGTCGTCCTGCAGCTAACAAACGCCGAGGTCTTCTCGCTCCGGTAGGGGCCGCCCGCTCGGTGTGAGCCCGGAGGAGATTCCGTGCAAAGCCCAGCCATTACGGCTGCTCCAGCTATGTCTGCTCGGACGGCCACCCCGAGACCGACTGCCACCGCCACAGTTTCCACTGCAGCTGGTGGAAGCAGGGTTGACAGGGTCCGAAGACCGGCAGTAAGCTCCGATCACCTTAGTTGTACCCACTGATAACGTTTGTGGCGAGCGAGGAACACTCATTGGCATTCGATCTCCTTATCAAAAACGGCACGGTGGTTGATGGTACTGGAGGCCCACGTCGGGTTGCCGATGTCGGTATAACGAGCGGAAAGATTACCGCCTTAGGCTCCCTCGCTGAGGCGACCGCCGCGCGCATTATCGACGCGACGGGGCTGGTTGTGGCCCCCGGATTCATCGACATGCACAGTCACTCGGACACGACTATGCTGGAGGACCCGGGCGGAGAAAGTAAGGCCCACCAGGGTGTCACCACCGAGGTCACCGGTAACTGCGGCCACTCGCCCTTCCCAGTCTCCAAGAACGCCGAGCACGCAGAGATTCAGCGCTCGTCCTGGCAATTCCGGTCCCCGGACTGGGACTGGACAGACCTGGATGGCTGGGCCGATGCGCAGCACGGCACAGGGATCAGTCTGAACATCGCTCCGCAGGTAGGGCAGGGCGCTATTCGGAAGGCTATAGGTCTGAACGACGACCGGCCGCCTACCAAGGACGAGATGATGGAGATGCGCAACCTGGCGGCCGAGGCTGTTGAGCAGGGAGCGTTCGCTGTGTCCACAGGGCTGACGACCGCACCGTCCAGCTACGCGACTACCGACGAGTTGGTCGAGCTGGTGGCGGCTATATCTCCCTACGAAGGCGCGTTCTACGTGTCCCATGCCCGCCTATGGGCAAACGAGCATGTAAGGGCCGTGGAAGAGTGTGTGGAGATCGGACGTCGGGCCGGAGTTCCCGCGCAGTATTCCCATATGGCGATTGTCGACAGCCGAAATTTTGGAGATGGGCCCAGTATGGTGCAGGTGGTCGACAGGGCCCGCGACGAGGGGATGGACGTCACCTACGACATGTACCCGTACACGGCCGCGGGCTCTGGACTGATGCAGCTCGTCCCAGAGTGGCTGCAGGAGGGCGGAGTCCCCTCCATGTTGCGGCGTCTAAGAGACCCTCAACTCCGTCAACGCGCCCGCGAGGACCTGGTCAAGTATGGCTGGTTCCGTGGACTTCCCTTTGTTTGGGAATCACTAGTACTGTCCAACCTCTCGACGGACGCCAACCAGGACCTGGTCGGCCTGTCTATCGGCCAGGTCGCCGAGCGACGCAAGGCGGATCCGTATGAGACGCTGCTCGCCCTCATCGACGAAGAGGACAATCGCGTCGGCATTGTCATGCACAACCGAACGGAGAGCGACATCAGGTTCTTTCTGGGACACGAGGCAGCCATGATCGGCTCAGATGGGAACGCAATCTCGCCCACTGGGAGCCAGTCCGTGGACCAGCCTCACCCGAGGTTCTACGGGACCTTTCCTCGGGTGCTTGGTCGCTACGTCCGTGAAGAGCCGTCGGTGCTGTCGCTGGAGGAAGCGATACGCAAGATGACCGGCCTTCCCGCCGAGCGGTTGACCCTGAAGGACAGAGGACTAGTTGCAGAGGGACTGGTTGCCGACATCGTCCTTTTCGACCCGGACACGATTATCGACCGTGCGACCTTTGAAGACCCACACCAGTATCCCGTGGGAATCCCCTATGTGTTTGTTCAAGGGACCGCCGTCGTGGATGGCGGTACACACACGGGCGCGAGACCGGGCCGAGTGCTGCGCAGGGGGGCCTAGTCGTCAGAGGCCCGGCACACAGGCAGATCTCATGCGAACTCTGCCCAATGCCAAGAATAGGACTCTTGATCAGCAACCGTCGAGAGCCACCTTTACTCCTCGCTCGGCAGGCCACATGACTCTTCAAGACAAGCTGGATCGATCTTCGTAGGCGTAGTCTCGTATTGCGGAGGGGTTCTCAACATTGTACAAATACTCTGTCCTCGACCGAGAAGTGACTGCCATTAGTGCCAACTTAGAATCCTCGCTTCGGCCTTCTGGTCAGGAGAACAATATTGCCGGACCTTAGATCCCTGTTCGCTCAGATCGACTCAATCGAGTCAGAGATCGTATCCCTCGAACGGGACCTGGTGTGCATACCTTCGGTCAACACCGGGGCCATGCCCACAGGTGATGAGACCGCCGTTTGCGAGTACATACGGGACTGGCTGGCCGAGGACGGTATCCCCTCGGAGACCCTTGGAAGGGTGCCCGAGCGCGGCAACATCATCGCCCGTGTCGAAGGCCGGAAGCCCGACGCGAGGCTGATGTTCATGTCTCACACGGACGTTGTGCCAGTGGAGGATGTCGGCAAGTGGCGTTACCCGCCGTTCAGCGCAACGATCGCGGACGGCCGTATATACGGCCGAGGGGCGTCCGATTGCAAGGGGCTCCTAACCGCCCAGCTCATGGCGCTACGATTGCTCAAGCGGAACGGTATCGACCTCGAGCACAGCCTCATACTCTGCTCGGGGGCGGACGAAGAGCACGGTGGCCGTTACGGGTTCGGCTGGTTGGCCGAAAACCATCCCGATAAGATTTCGGCGCCGTTTGCCGTTAATGAAGGAGGTGGGGTCCCGGTCCGTGCTGCTGGAGGGCTGACTTATCTCCTCGGAGTCGGTGAGAAGGGCCGGCTACAGGTCGAGTTCACCG
>Ga0310124_10003107_pt1 | contig 11276 bp, 10 predicted proteins | sample CB11b_AW_Bot5_MG_FD_203507 | JGI IMG/M metagenome (GOLD analysis project Ga0310124, IMG submission 203507) | Marine microbial communities from Western Arctic Ocean, Canada - CB11b_AW_Bot5 | ecosystem: Environmental > Aquatic > Marine > Oceanic | place: Canada: Western Arctic Ocean | collected...
TCCATCTTTATTCGCCTAGAATAGAAGGCGAAGGAGACTCCCATGGCACTCACTCGCCGACAGAAGGAAGTCCTGGACTTCATCGCGGGGTTCATCAGCGGAAACGGCTACAGCCCCAGTTTCGAAGAGATCGCCGAAGGCGTCGGACTTGCTTCGATCGCAACGGTCCACAAGCACCTGACCGCTCTCGACACCAAGGGCTATCTCAAGCGCAGGTTCAATCAGAGCCGCGCCCTGGACCTTGCCCCGAAGTACTACCGCGAGATGCGTCAGCACAAGCAGGCGTTCCCGCCCCCGCCCGAGACTCCGTTGCTCGGCACCATCGCCGCCGGGCAGCCAATCGAAACCTTTCCCGACCCCGGGACGCTCTCGTTCGCTGACTTCGCCGGTGTGAAAGATGTCTATGCCCTTGAGGTTCGTGGCGAGTCTATGATCGACGACCACATCATGGAGGGCGACTACGTGCTCGTCGAGAACACCAGCCAAGTGCGCGACGGCGACATTGTCGTGGCGCTGGTCCGCGGATCGGAGTCGACGCTCAAGCGCTTCTACCGCGAGCCGGACGACAAGGCGCGGCTACAGCCCGCCAATCAGACCATGGATCCCATCATCGTTCCCATGCGGGATCTCGATATCCAGGGTCGTGTCATGGCCGTCCACCGGCGCTATTAGATGTCCACTTGCCCCCTGCGGGACTCCCCGCTAGAATCAGGGATTCGTCGCGTTTTGTATTCCTGGAGGATCCATGGATGTAGAGCAAAAGGTTAAGCATATTATCTGCGAGCAATTGAGCGTTGAAGAGTCAGAAGTAACCCGCGAAGCTTCCTTCGTTGAGACCCTCAACGCCGACTCGCTCGACATCGTCGAGTTGATTATGGCATTCGAGGAAGCCTTCAATATCGAAATCCCCGATGACGAGGCTGAGAAGATTCGGCTGGTCGGCGATGCCATCGATCACGTATCCGCCCACAAGAAAAAGTAACCTCGCGTGAACCTCATACCGCTGGAAGGGAGTCATCTTGTCGCGTAGGGTCGTCGTTACCGGAGTCGGACTTGTTTCACCCGTCGGTATCGGAACGGATGCTACTTGGTTAGCTATCCGCGAAGGCCGCAATGGGATTGCCCCGATCACTCATTTCGATACGGAGGGGTTTTCGTGCACGATCGCGGGCGAGGTGAAGAACTTCGATCCGGTTGATTATGTCGACAAGAAGGACGTCAAGAAGATGGGTCGTTTCATCTTCTTCGCGATCTCGGCAGGCGACTTTGCGACCCAGAGTGCTCAACTCAAGGTCGATGAAGCGACGGCTGAGCGAGTCGGCGTCTACATCGGGAGCGGCATCGGAGGGTTCGATGTCATCGAGCGCGAGCACAAGAATCTACTCAAGGGCGGACCACGGCGGATCTCACCGTTCTTTATCCCGTCGAGCATCGTGAACCTGGCTTCCGGCCAGGTATCGATCCGCGTCGGCGCGAAGGGTCCGAATTTGGCGACGGCCACGGCCTGCACGACCGGGGCGCATGCCATCGGTGACTCCTACAAGATCATCGGACGCGGCGACGCCGATGTGATGATCTGCGGCGGCGCCGAAGCGTCGATCACGCCGCTGGGCATCGGCGGATTCGCATCGATGCGCGCTTTGTCGAGTCGCAACGACGAGCCCCAGACCGCTTGCCGTCCCTGGGACAGCGGCCGCGACGGCTTCATTGTCGGCGAAGGCTCCGGTGTGTTGGTTCTCGAAGAGATGGAGTTCGCCCAACGCCGGGGTGCGCCGATTCTCGCCGAGATCGTGGGCTACGGCATGAGTGGCGATGCGTTCCACATCACGTCTCCGTCGGTAGACGGCGATGGGGCCTACCGCGTGATGCGAAACGCCATGAACGACGCTGGGATCTCCCCGGACCAGATCGACTACATCAACGCGCACGGCACATCGACACCTTTGGGCGATCGGATCGAGACCCAAGCCATCCATAAGGCATTCGGAGAGCACGCCAAGAAACTGGCTGTGAGTTCGACGAAGTCGATGACCGGGCACCTTCTCGGCGGTGCGGGCGGACTCGAAGCGGGTATCATCGTTTTGGCCCTGCGCGATCAGATTGCCCCTCCAACGGTCAACCACACCCACCCGGACCCGGAGTGCGACCTGGACTACGTGCCGCTCAAGGCGCGACCAATGACCATCGACTACGCACTATCGAACTCGTTCGGTTTCGGTGGAACGAACGGTGCGCTGATCTTCAAGCGGTTCGAAGCCTGACGAGCGGCCCCGCGGCTGCTTTCTCTCGTACACGTCATGCGAATTTTCGTTTGCGTCAAGCAGGTGCCGGCCGGCGACTCTCTGCTGCGGGTCGATGGCGCTTCCGGGTGTGTCGACGACGGCGACTTCAGCTATGAGATGAATGAGTCCGACGCGTACGCGCTCGAAGAGGCCCTTCAACTCAAAGAGAAGCACGGCGGTGAGGTTGTGGCTATCTCCGCCGGACCGGCACGGGCGGCCTCGACGATTCGCGAAGCTCTTGCCAAAGGCGCCGACCGCGGCGTTCTGATCGAAGATGACAACCTCGCCGGCGCGGATGCCTTCGTGACGGCGCGGGCCCTAGCGGCCGCTCTTCGGGTTGAGGAGTTCGACCTGGTTCTGACCGGTCTGCAGTCCGATGACGCGGGTTTCGGGCAAACGGGCGTCGTGCTCGCGGAACTGCTCGGGCTTCCGCATGCGACGCTGATCGTCGAAGTCCAGGCCGAAGACGGCAAGCTCCGGGTGAAGAGGGAACTCGAGGCCGGGTGGTTCCAGTACATCGGCATGGACCCGCCGGCGCTGCTCACGATCCAATCCGGCATCAACAAGGTTCGGTACGCAACCTTGTTGGGCATCAAGAAGGCAAGGAACAAGCCGCTAACACGCCACACGCCTTCTGAGTTGGGTATCGATCTCGCGCCGATGCAGACTGTCCAGCGGGTCTATGTGCCGGCGAAAACGAAGCAGACCGTCATGATCGAAGGTTCGGCGGATGAAGCCGCCAAGCAGTTGATCGAGAAGTTGAAGTTTGAGGCGCGAGTGCTATGAGTATCCTCGTTTTCCTAGAACAGCGTCCCGACGATATCCACCCCATGTCTTGGGAGGCGATGGCTGCGGGCCAACAGCTTTCCAAGGAACTCTCGGTCCCTCTGAACGCCGTGTTGGCCGGGGGCGGGAATGCGGCGAACACAGCGGCTGCAAAGCGGCTTGATGGGGTGTTCGTCCTCGAAGCCATCTCGCGCGGCGCCTACTCGGCGGACGGCTACTGCGCCGCGTTGCGAGCAGCCATCGAAAAGCTTTCGCCGACGCTGGTGCTATTCCCCCATACCTATCAAGTACGCGACTTTGGGCCGAATCTGGCCGCGTCTCTCGACCGCCCGTTTGTGAGTGACGCGGTGGGCGTCCGGGCCGAAGGCGGACAGCTTGTGTTTGCACGGCAGGTCTACCAGGGCAAGCTTCACGCCGACGTAGTGCCGGCGGGCGACCCGCCTTACTTCGCGTCGCTTCAATCCGGGGCGTTTCGCGCTGACCGGCTCGAACCCGCCGCACGACCGGCGCCGATCGAGCAGATCCCGGTAGAGATCGATGTGGCACAGATTCGCACGCGCCCCGAAGACCCGTTTCAAGAGTCGAAGGGCGAAGTCGACCTGTCGTCGGCGGAGATCATTGTGTCGGTCGGCCGAGGTATCAAGGAAGAAGAGAACATTGCCTTGGCCCGTGACCTCGCCGAGGCGATCGGCGGGGAATTAGCCGCGTCGCGTCCGATCTGCGACAACGGCTGGCTACCACTCGAGCGCCAGATCGGTAGCTCGGGACAGACGGTGTCTCCGAAGCTCTACTTGGCGCTGGGCATTTCCGGTGCGATCCAGCACGTGGTCGGCATGAAAGGTTCGAAGACGATCGTCGCGATCAACCACGACCCAACGGCCCCGATCTTCGAAATCGCCGACTACGGGATTGCCGGTGATTTGTTCGAAGTGGTGCCGGCGCTAACCAAAGCTCTCGGTTCGTCGGACGACTAATCGGACAGCTTGCCTTCGGCGCGCAGAGTCCCCGGAAGCAGCGCCGCATAGATCGTCGAGTGGACCGGTGCCGGCACCCCTGATTCAAGGGCGTAGCGCACAACCGTACCGGTCTGGAACTCAAACTCCGAAGGCAGTCCCGCCAGGATATCACGATGCATCGATGCGGTTGTATCGGGCGGTAGTTGATCGATCCGGTTGACAGCCCGCTCAGGGAGCGTAGGGTCGATCGTGATTCCCCGCGCCGCGGCGAGCGTGACAATCTCTTCCATAGCGGTCAAGAGTAAACGGCGTGTTTCGGGAATGGCGCACAGAACGCCGGCCGGTTCACGCACGACCGAGCCCACCGCCCCGAGCGGCTCAACGTGCATCAGTTTCTGCCACATCGCGGTTTGAACATCGTCCGACACGATCGTACTCATGCCGATGGCGGGTTCGAATGCGGCACGGATGCGCTCCACTCTCTCGCTTGTCTCGCCGCTGAGTTCCCCGAACTCGATCACGGGTTCGAGACCGGTGTGCTCGATGGCCGCGGCGCCTGTTTTTGAGGCGAAGATCTTGCACAGGCCACCCACGACAAGATCCGGCCCCAGTGCCTCGGCGAGTAGCGTTGGCGCTTCGAGACCGTTCTGCATGGGGACCACGACCGTCTCTGGGCCAATCAATGGGGCAAGAGTCCGAGCGATCTCGCGCACGTGATGCGCTTTGACCGCCACGAGCACGACATCACATGGGCCGGCCGCGCTAGGGCTGTCGCTGACGTTCAGCGGATTGATCTCGAAGTCTCCCGCCACGCTACGAACATGCAGCCCGTGCACGCGGAGGGTTTCGAGCGTTTTTCCTCGAGCGATGAAAACGACATCGAGACCCGCCTGCGCCAGCCTTCCACCGAAATAGCCCCCAACGGCGCCGACTCCAACGACAGCAATTCGCATGAAGTCTATTGTCGCGAACCGTGCCGGTTCACGTTCGGCAGCTATTTCTTGATGAGCCCGATGAGGAAGAGCCGGCCGACAGCGCCAAAGGTGGCCGTGACGGGCGAGCCGATGAGGCTAGGCGGTTTCGAGATGTCGCAGGATGACGCCGCGGTAGGCGGCGTAGAGCCCGGCCATGAGGACTACGTGGGCGAGGTCGAAGTGATTGAACCGCGGGTGGGGCGATAGACCGAACACAGCGATCGCCGACGCGGTGATGACGGAGACGAGCATCAGCTTGAGCCAGCGCAGGCCCGCGGCGCGGTCGTCGGCGTTGGTTGATTCCGATTGGCGGGCCGAGCGGATCGCAGCCCAAGAAAGGGTGACTGTCGTGAGGGCAAGGCTTCCGATCGTGATGGTCCACAAGACGGCAAGGGGTGGCCCGGGAACGAAGAGCCGGAAGCCGTGAGCGGTCCCGCCGGCGAGCGCGCCAATGGCGGCAAGATAGAGGCCCCGAATCCAAAGCTGAACGGTTCTGGATGGTCGCCGGGACACCCGGCGCGAGAGCATCCAGGCATAGGCTGACGTCTGTATGGCAAGGATGTAGTCGGTCAACATGGTCATCGTCTCGGTGATATGCGCTTCCATGTTGGTTTGACTGCAGGGCGATACGGATGGGTTGCTATCGACGGGGAGGACGCTTACGGCTCGCTTGGGGCGAACCGCGAAGAAGGAGCGCGCCACGGCGTCCTTACTTAAGGAAGCGGCTTGGATGCGTGGGAACGGCTCGAATCCTTTTCTACCATATCGCCGATCAACAGCCCTTTAGATCAGGCCAATGGCGTGGAGGAAAACGAGCACAATGCAAACCGGGACGAGAAACTTTAGCAGGAGCAACCAGACCTTGTAGAAGACCTGAAGTTTGGTCCCCGCGAGGAAATGGTCGTGGCGGATCGCTTCATTCATACGCCATGCCGTGTAGATGGCGATGCCGAGGCCGCCCAGCGGCAACATCCAGTTCGTGGCCAAGTAGTCGAACGAATCGAACCAGTTCTTGCCGATCGCATTCTCGATGTTCGATCCGAACAGAGCTGTGCCGCCGCTGAGGGCCGAGGGGATACCGACCACGAAGATGGATCCACCGGCGACTAATGTCGCCTTCTTTCGCGTCCAGTTCTTTCCATCAATCAATGAAGACGTGACGACCTCAAGCATGGAGATCGCGCTTGTGAGGGCGGCGAACACCAGCAGTCCGAAAAAGATCGGGGCTAGGAAGCCGCCGCCGGGCATCTGCGCGAATGCCATTGGGATGCTGATGAAGACAAGGCCGGGGCCTTGAGCTGCTTGCATGCCCTGAGTGAACAGGATCGGGAAGAGGATCATCGAGGCGGCGATGGCGATGCCGGTGTCGAGCACGGTAATGATGATCGAGGCACCCATGATGTCGTCGTCTTTGCGGAGATAGCTACCATAGGTCAGCATCGCTCCCATCCCGAGACTGAGGCTGAAGAAGGAATGGCCAAGGGCTTCCAGTGCGCCGGCGGCGGTGAGCTTGTCCGTCCGGAATCCGAACATGAAGTCCACCGCTTCGCCGAAGCCGGAAAGGGTAAAGCCCTTCGCGAGCAGGATGAGCATCATCGTCAACAGCAACGGCATCAGGATGCGTGACCAGCGCTCGACACCCTTCGAAACGCCCCCGAGGACGACTGCCATGGTGAGTACGATGAAAACCGTGTGCCAGCCGATGTTCAGCGCCGGAGAGGCGAATACTGACCCGAACAGCGGCTCGAACTCTGACGGGTCGAGCGTCACGATATTGCCTGTTAGCGATAGGTAGGTGTAGTGCAGCGACCAGCCGGCAACGATCGAGTAGTAGGAAAGGATGATGAACCCCGACGCCACGCCCAACCACCCCATGCTGATCCAACCACTGCCTTCACCGGCGAGTTTGCGAATTGCCCGGACGGGTGAACTCTGCGTCGTTCGCCCGATGAGGATCTCCGCGACCATAACCGGCAACCCGACGAGGAAAACGCACAGCAGGTAGACGAGAACGAACGCGCCCCCACCGTTCTCACCCGTGATGTAGGGAAACTTCCAAATGTTGCCCAGGCCGATCGCTGACCCTGCGGCCGCCAGCACGAAGCCTAGCCGTGAACCCCAATGTGCTCGTTGTTCCAAACGATGGTTCCTCTAAGATGGATTTCGGGCCGGAGCGGCCCAAGGCGAACCGCCAAGATAGCACACCTATTTGTTCGGTCTTGCTTGAAGAGCGGTAGTTAGCTCACTCGACGAAGATACTCATCTCACTCTGGGTGTCGAGCCCGCCGATCTTGACGGAGAAGGGCACATCGTCTCTAGAGATTCATCCATCATAAACGATCCGATCGACCCGGCCGGCCTACGCGAGGAGTCCGCGTAGATAACCGAAGCTTTCGGCGATCCCGAGTTCAGGAGCTTTGCGCTCCGCCTCGTACTCCAGCGCGATGTGATGACGGTAGCCGATGTCTTGCAGAGCGCTGAGGACGGCGGGCACATCGACTACGCCACGTCCGATGGGAACGTCGAGACGTCGGCGGCTCGCTTCCTTTAGATCTTTGAGATGGATGTCGTAGAGACGGTCTCCGCAAGCTCGGATAGCTTGGACGGGATTGATCGGGACGCGGAAAGTGTGACCGACATCGACGCAGACGCCGATCCGTTTGTCGAGGTGCCGAATCTTATCCATGATCTTGGCCGCCGACCAGCGCCAGTAACTGACATCGTCTTCGGGGCCGTGAGTATGAATGGCGATCTTAATGTCGCCGTAGTCTTTGATGATGCGGTCGAGCTGCTCCAGCCGCTCGGCGGGTGGCGTGGCGGTGACGCTGGGCGCGCCGATGTCCTGGATGTAATCTAGACTACGCCGGACGGATTTCTCGTCGCCGCTAAGCCCGATGACACCGCACCCGGCAACCGTCAGGCCGGCGTCGTGGATCTTGCGGACGGTGAGCCTGCGCTGTTCCCTAGTGCTGTCGAGCGGAAGATGGAAGTACTTCAGCGCGATGTTGCGGACGCCGGTCTTGTTGAGGAGGGCGATGGTTTCATCGAGCGTGAGTTCGCGCGTACTGAAGGTAGTGAGGCCGACTTGCAAGCCGCCGAAGTCGGGGGCGTCGGGCTTGACGCTCCAATCCTGTGGGGGAGTGGCAGACGCATTCGCGCGCGCGGCACCGAAAGCTAGCGCTTGGAGTACGGTGCGCCGGGCAATCGAGGACGTTGTATTCATGACCCGAACCGACGGTTACTCCCGGGTGATGAATTCGTCGAGGTTCAGCAGTACACGTGACGTCGATGCCCATGCGGCGAGCAGCGGCACGTCGGCGTCTTCGTCGACGTCCATCGGGAGAACTGACTTGGCCTCGGACGGATCGGTCCGGAAATCGTCGAGTTGATTGGCGAGGAACGTTGTGAGTTGCTCGCGTTCACTCGGTTTCGGCGCGCGACCCAGCGATAGCCGGAAGGCGTGTGTTAAGCGTTCATCGCGCTCGGCGGGCGCTTCGGTGAGAACCCGGCGGGCGAGTGCTTGGGCAAACTCGACATGGGCTTCGTCGTTCAGCAGCGTAAGCGCTTGGAGCGGCGTGTTGGAACGATTGCGGCGGGTGCAGGTTATCATCGAATCGGGCCCGTCGAAGACGATCAAACCGGGGTGCGGAGCCGACCGCCAAAAGTAAGTGTAGAGGCCTCTCCGGAAGCGGTTCTCCCCGGTGTCGGCCTTCCATTTGCGATCGATTTGCGTAACGCGTCCCGCACCGGCGGGCTGCGGCGGAAAGACGCTCGGCCCTCCGATCGTGGGCGTCAGCAGGCCGCTGGCCGAGAGCGCCACGTCGCGAATGATTTCTGCCTCAAGGCGCAGGCGCGACTGCCTTGCGAGGAGCTGATTTTCGGGATCGGCCTCAATCAACTCAGGCCGCAGCATCGAAGATTGCCGATACGTCGAGGACGTCACGATCAGGCGATGCATCGCCTTCATGCTCCAACCGCTTTCGACGAACTCCGACGCCAGAAAGTCGAGCAGCTCGGGATGCGTAGGCTCCGCGCCCTGGCTTCCGAAATCGTTCTCGGTGCCGACGATCCCGCGTCCAAAGTAGCGTTGCCACATGCGGTTCACGGTGACGCGCGGGGTGAGCGGGTTGTCGGAGGAGACGAGCCAGCGAGCGAAGTCGAGGCGCGTCGGGCGGCCCTTCGCTTCGAGGGGCGGTAGGACACCGAGCACACCGGGTTCTACGGTATCCCCTTTACGGAGGAAGTCTCCGCCAAGGTGGATGTAGGACTCGCGCGGTTTGGGCAACTCGCGCATGACGAGCGTGCTTTGCAGCTTTGGCTGCGCTTTACGCAAGGCGGCGAGTCCTTTGTTGCGGGCCGACCATCCGGCGTCGACTTTCCTGAACGCGTTGACGGCGGCGCGCTGCTGCTCTTCGTTCCGCTCGCTCATCGCGATGCTGAGGACTTCTTGGACGCGCAGGCCTAGCTTTTCGATCTGCTCTTGGGTGAGTGAGGTCTCCCACGCCGCCTGCTTGCCATCGATGGATTTCTCATACTCCTTGATCTCTTCTTGGAGTAGCTCGATTTGATGTTTTCCGGCGTCGCGGCGAGTGAATTCGTCGGGCTCGCCAAACTCAAGGATCGGTTCGTGCGCCCGGGCGCGGCCCTCGGCGTTCTTGAACTCGCCGCTGAGTTCATCGATGTTGTTGAAGAAGGCGTAGATGCGATAGAACTCCTTCTGCGAAATCGGGTCGTACTTGTGCGAGTGGCAGCGCGCGCAGCCGAGTGTGAGTCCGAGAAACCCGGCACCGGTGGTTGCGACGCGGTCGACCACAGCCTCAACGCGGTACTGCTCAAAGTCGATCCCGCCCTCGAGGTTCAGCAAAGTGTTGCGGTGGAAGCCGGTGGCGACGAGTTGCTGCTTGGTGCGGTTCGGTAGCAGGTCACCGGCGAGTTGTTCGATCGTGAACTGATCGAACGGCATGTCGTTATTCAACGCATTGATGACCCAGTCGCGGTACATCCAAATTTCGCGGTCGCCGTCGATGTTGTAGCCGTTCGTGTCGGCGTAACGGGCGAGATCGAGCCAATGACGTCCCCAGCGTTCGCCGTAGTGCGGAGAGGCGAGCAGGCGATCGACCAGGTTCTCGTACGCGTCGGGGTCCGTGTCGTTGGCAAATTCATCGATTTCTTTGGGCGAAGGTGTCAGGCCCACTAGGTCGAGGCTGACACGGCGCATGAGCGTGGCGCGATCGGTTTCGGGGGACGCCTCGAGGCCCTCTTTTTCGAGACGCGCGAGGACGAAGTTGTCGATCGCGTTGCGGAGGCGGTCCGTATCCTTGACCTGTGGGACGCCGGGCTTTTCGATTGCTTGGAACGACCAGTGCCCCGCGCCGGCCTTGGGGGCTTCGGATAGATTAGCTTCCGGCCAGGGCAAGCCCATCTCAACCCAACGGGCCAGAGCGTCGATTTCCGGCTGCGAGAGTTTGCCGGTGGGCGGCATCTTCAATTCGCCGCTGTGTCTTATCGCCCGGACCAGCAGGCTGCCATCGGGATCACCGGGCACGGCTGCGGGGCCCCGAGTCCCGCCGTCTAGCGTGCTGTCGCGGCCGGCGAGCGAGAGATCGCTCATCTTGGTTTTGTCGTTGTGGCAGAGGGCGCACTTCGTATGCAGGATGGGGCGGACCTTCTGCTCGAAGAATTGCGTCGCTTCGGGCGACAATTCCTGTGCGATAAGGGGGGCGCAGAGGGCGAGTGAGAGGGCTGCGAAGGTAGCTAGAAGGCGCATTCTGGTTGAAATTGTAACACCGGTCTGGTGAGGGCTCGGGCTAAGGCATGTGCCAACCAACCTTGTTAGCCGTTCGGGTCTTAGGCCCCGCCGTGGAGGTGCAGAAAGGGCTTGAGCGGGTCTTGGGGAGTTTTCGTAACCCGTTACACTAGCCTTCTGTCCTAGTTCGGAGCAACGACCGCATGACGACCACAGACCAGTGCTGCACCATCGTCCCGTATTTCAAAGTCGCCGAGGGCAACCTCGATGCCTTCAAGTCCCTTTGTCGGCAGGCAGTCGACCGAACCACCGGGGAGCCCGGCTGCCTCTACTACGGTTTCAGCTTCAATGGCGACGAAGCATTCTGTCGCGAAGGCTACACGAACGCTGAGACGGCTCTAGCTCACCTCGAGAATGTCGGTCCGGTTTTGCAGGAGATGCTCAAGGTCACCGAGATCACACGACTCGAAGTACACGGTCCGGCTGACGAGATTTCGAAAATGCGCGAGCCCATGGCCGCTCTGAATCCGAC
>Ga0310124_10003108_pt1 | contig 11273 bp, 11 predicted proteins | sample CB11b_AW_Bot5_MG_FD_203507 | JGI IMG/M metagenome (GOLD analysis project Ga0310124, IMG submission 203507) | Marine microbial communities from Western Arctic Ocean, Canada - CB11b_AW_Bot5 | ecosystem: Environmental > Aquatic > Marine > Oceanic | place: Canada: Western Arctic Ocean | collected...
TTCAATTACAGAGTTAGCTGACCAATTTCATAACTTTTTAACCAAGTCGGCTAAACTTAATTTAAATTTAGCATCAGAATATCTTCTCATGGCTACTTGGCTTACATATCTTAAATCAAAATTACTTTTACCCGAAACTGAAGAAGAGGAATTTAAAGCTCTAGAAATAGCAACTAAATTAAAATTACAATTAAAAAAACTTGAGTTGATAAGATTATTATCTGATCAAATGCTAAAAAGAAAACGAATTGGTGTAGATATTTTTTTTAGAGGTGTTAAAGGAGGAATTAGATCAATTTATAGTACCAAATATTCTGCCACCTTATATGAAATTTTAAAATCATATTCTAGTATAGTTATGAAAAGAGACTTTCAAAAAATTAAAATATCAATATTGCCTATTTTTTCTACTGAGGAAGGTATTAAAAGAATTAGATCATTATTTAATTCACTTACAGATTGGAGAGATATCAATAAATTAATTCCAAATAAATTTTTATCTTCTAAGAAATCAAAAAAATCTGGAATATCAGGAATTTTTTCTGGGTCACTCGAGTTGGTTAAAGAAGGGGATTTAATTATCAAACAGTCAAAATTATTTGATAAAATTTATATAAAACAAAAAATATGAAAAAATTAAAAAAAAATAATATAATTTCATTTCCTAATGAAATGTCAGAAGACGAAAAAGAAATTGAAGCAATTTTATTTGCTGCAGAAGAACCTTTAGATGAAGAGTCAATTCGAGTAAAAATTTCTAAAGGCAAAAATTTATTAAAATCATTAACAAAATTACAAAAACATTATTCCACGAGAGGAATAAACCTTGTTTGTATATCTAATAAATGGTCTTTTAGAACTTCCGATAAATTATCAGATTTAATGTCACAACAAAAATCTGTTCAAAAGAAATTATCTAGAGCTGCAATTGAAACATTATCAATAATTGTTTATCATCAACCTGTAACAAGATCTGAGATTGAAGAGATTAGAGGTGTTGCTTTTGGTACTAATACTTTGGATATATTAATGGAACTTAATTGGGTCAAGCCACAGGGAAGAAAAAATATACCAGGAAGACCTTTGCAATATGTTAGTACTGATGAATTTTTGAGCCATTTTAATTTACAAAAATTATCTGATTTACCTACTGTTGATGAACTTAGTTCAGCTGGTTTAATTGATAGCGGCAATATTGACTCTTCTATTTTTGGTACAGGAAAGTTTTTCAAAGAAAAACAGGAAGTAAAAAAAGAAGATATTTATTCTAATATTGATGAAATGTTAAAAAGTACTCTTGATACTAAAAATGATTAAAAAGTTACTTTAATAATATTAAAAAAAAGTATATATAAACTAACATGAGTATTGGTTTTTGGCAAATAGCGGTTGTTGTAATATTAGTTGTCCTATTATTCGGCAGAGGTAAAATATCTAGCTTAATGGGAGATGTTGCAAAAGGAATAAAGAGCTTTAAAAAAGGAATGTCCACTGATATTTCTGATGACACTTCCACAGATGTTAAAGATAATTCTGATTCAAAAAATATTTCGAACGATAACTCAGACTCAGAGCAGAAATAATTCTTAAATGCCACAAATTGGCTGGTTTGAAATTATTTTAATTGCAGTAATTGCAATTATTATTATTGGACCAAAAGATTTCCCTGTTATGTTAAAAAAAATTGGTTCCTGGATAGGAACAATAAAGAGATATTTTAGCACTCTTCAAAAAGAAGTGTCTCTTTATGAGAATGAAAATTTTGATATTGATGATTCAAAAAAAAAAAAAGATGAAGTAAATAAAGATGAAAAATGATAATTCAGAAAAAAGTGGTTTTATTAGTCATTTAGTTGAGTTAAGACAAAGGTTAATTAATTCATTTATTTTTCTCTTTTCTTTTTTTGTTGTTTGTTATTTTTTTTCTGAAGAAATCTATTCCTTTTTAGTACAACCTTATGCGGATGCTGTTAAAGATGATAACGTTAATAGAAGATTAATTTTTACAGCGCTTCAAGAAACTTTCCTGACTTATCTAAGAGTTTCTTTTTTCGCTGCTTTATTTTTTTCTAGTCCAATTATCTTAATGCAAATTTGGAAATTTGTAGCGCCAGGATTATATAAAAATGAAAAAAAAGCTATTTTACCTTATTTAATCGCAACACCAATATTATTTTTGTTTGGTGGGATGCTTGTGTATTATTTAATTATGCCATTAGCAATAAAGTTTTTTTTATCTTTTGAGGCATCATCTATTAATAGTGCTCTACCAATTCAATTAGAAGCCAAGGTCAATGAGTATCTTTCTTTAGTAATGAAATTAATATTTGCCTTTGGTTTAAGCTTCCAATTGCCGGTAATTCTTAGTTTGTTGGCTAGAGTCGGTTTTATTGATTCTGTTTTTTTAAAAGAAAGAAGAAAATACGTGGTTGTTATTATATTTGTAGCTGCTGCAATATTAACTCCACCTGACCCCATTACTCAAATAGGTTTAGCAATTCCACTATTAATTTTATATGAATTATCAATATTTTCAGTAAAAATAATTGAAAAACGAAAAAATAAAAATGCATAATATTAAAGATATTAGATTAAACTCAGAAAATTTTATAAACTTACTTAAGGGAAGAAATTCCGATATAGATATTAATGAACTATTGTTATTAGATAAGAGTAATAGAGATCTTATTAAAAAAAAAGAATTATTAGAGCAAGAAAAAAAAAAAATTTCTAAAACAAAAGATCAATCACTTTTCAAAAAATCAATAAACCTATCTAAGCAAATTGATGAACTAGAAATAAAAAATAATGAATTTAAAACTAAAATAGATGCTCTTTTGAGCAACTTACCAAATCTACCACTCAAAGATGTTCCTGTAGGAAAAGATGAAACTAACAATAAAATAATCTATCAAAAAGGAATAGTTCCTAAATTTGAATTTAAACCAAAATCTCATGAGGAGTTAGGTAAAAATTTAAATATGATTGATTTTGATCTAGCTACTAAAACTTCTGGTTCTAGATTTGTATTTTTAAAAAATTCAATAGCACGACTAGAAAGAGCCCTATCTTCTTTTATGCTAGACACACATACAACAAAAAATGGATATTCTGAAATATCTCCCCCATTGATTGCTAATAGCTCATCAATGTATGGAACAGGCCAACTCCCCAAATTTGAAAAAGACCAATTTGAACTTAAATTAAATAATTCTAATGAAAGAAAATTTTTAATACCAACAGCAGAAGTAATATTAACTAACACAGTTCGTGAGAAAATATTATCATTTAATGACCTTCCTATCAGATTGGTTGCCTTAACTTCATGCTTTAGAAAAGAGGCAGGTAGTTATGGAAAGGATACTAAAGGTATGATCAGACAGCACCAGTTTTATAAAGTAGAATTAGTTAGCATTGTTCAACAAAAAGAATGTAAAAATGAATTGGAAAGAATGACAAATTGTGCTGAAAATGTACTTAAAGATTTAAATTTGCCTTATCGCAAGTTGTTGTTATCAACTGGTGATATGGGGTTTAGCGCCGAAAAAACTTATGACTTAGAGGTATGGATACCTTCTCAAAATAAATACAGAGAAATTTCAAGCTGTTCATCATGTGGTTCATTTCAAGCAAGAAGAATGAAAGCTAGATATAAATCTAGAAATAATGAAACTTTGTTTGTTGGTACATTAAATGGAAGTGGATTAGCGGTTGGAAGAACTCTGATAGCAATCATGGAAAATTATCAACAAAAAGATGGAAGTATTATTATTCCAGATGTACTTAAAGCCTATATGGGTGGAGAAGATAGAATTAAATAGATATATAAATAGTTGTTATAATTTAATTAATAGTATAAAAAAAAACGGAATTTAAGGAGAATTTATGTCAAATGGAGGAATAACGCAATTTTTACCATTAATATTAATCTTTATAATATTTTATTTTTTTCTAATACGTCCCCAACAAAAAAAAGCAAAAGAACATAAGAATATGGTCAATACCATTAAAAGAGGTGATAAGATTGTTACTTCGGGTGGAATCTTTGCAACTGTAGAAAGAGTAATGGATAACGATAAAGTTGAAGTTTCAATTTCAGATAATGTAAATATCGAGTTAGTTAAATCTACCGGAATACAGGCTCTTGTAAGTAACACTGAGAAAAAAAAATAAATTTAATACGTGTTATATTTTACAAAATTTAAAGTCCTAACAATATATATATTCATAATTTGTATTAGTTTTTTTACATTATCTAATTTTTTATCTGATGATAATAAACTTATAAATAAAAAAATTAATTTAGGGTTAGATTTACAGGGCGGTTCATATTTATTATTAGAAATTGATAATAGACCAATTATTTTACAAAAATTACAGGTTAAACTTACTTCATTAAAAAATGATTTAATTAAAAACGATATTAAGTTTAAAAATATTAAAGCCATTGATAATAAAATTCTCTTTGACGTAGATGAAGTTCATAAAAATAAATTTATAAAAATTTTTGAAGATAAAAATTCTACAATTAATAATTATTTTGATAAATACAAGGCATTTGAGTTTGAATATGAAATTATCAATGAAACAATTTCTGTTTTTTATTCTAAGTATGGAATTATTGAATTAAAAAATTCTTCGATAGATCAAGCATTAGAAATTGTTAGAAGAAGAATTGATGAACTTGGCACTAATGAACCAAACATATTAAAAAGGGGTAATGAAAGAATATTAGTTGAATTACCGGGACTAAATGATCCATCAAGAATTAAAAATTTGTTGGGTAAAACTGCAAATTTGACTTTTAGATTTATTTCACAACAAAATGAGGAAAACTTTGGGTCAGAAAAATTAAAATTTGAAAATAGTGAAGAAGAAGCTTTGGTAAGTAAAAGAATTATATTAAGTGGTGATAATTTAATAGATGCACAACCACGAATGGATAGTCAAACAAATCAAACAATTGTTTCATTTTCGCTTGATCGTTTAGGTGCAAAAAGATTTGGAAAAGCTACCACTGAAGGAGTGGGCAGAAGGTTAGCTATAGTTTTAGATAATAAAATAATAAGCGCTCCTATTATCAAAGATGCTATTGTGAGTGGCAATGGTCAAATAACTGGTGGGGATCTTGATTTTCAATCGGCTACTGATCTAGCATTATTATTAAGATCAGGTGCATTGCCAGCACCATTGAATATAATTGAAGAGAGAACAGTTGGTCCAGATTTAGGACAAGACTCAATAAATTCTGGAATTATTTCTCTTATTATTGGGTTTAGTTTAGTTATTATTTTCATGATCATAAGATATAAAATTTTTGGCTTAATCGCGAATGTAGCATTAATTGTAAATTTATTTTTACTAGTAGGAATATTGACTATTTTTGAAGCCACCTTAACCTTACCTGGTATTGCAGGTATTATTTTAACTGTTGGCATGGCAGTAGATGCAAATGTATTGATTTATGAAAGAATAAAAGAGGAATTAAAAATTGAGAATAACAAAATAATAGCTTTTGATGATGGTTACAAGAAAGCTAGAACCACCATTTTGGATGCTAATATTACAACTTTAATTTCAGCTTTTATTTTATTTTTTATGGGATCAGGCCCTGTAAAAGGATTTTCTATAACTTTAGGCGTTGGAATATTGACTACTTTATTTTCAGTTTATTTTTTAGCAAGACAACTAACATCTTTTTACATCTATAAAAACAAAGATAACCATATTTCATTATGATTGAACTAAAATCAGAAATTAATTTTAATAAGCATTTTAAGATATTTAATATTATATCAATTGTCTTAATTATTCTTTCTGTTTTTTTGCTTTTATTCAAAGGTTTAAACTATGGAGTGGATTTTAAAGGAGGAACTCTTATTGAATTAAGAGTTCAAGATCAAACTATTGATATTTCAAGTATCAGACGGTCTTTTAAAAACATGAATTTGGGTGATGTGAATGTAAAAAAATTTGGTAATAAAACTGATTTTCTGATCAAGTTTGAAAAAAAAGATGAAAAAAATATCAATTTTATTAATGATATTAAATATAAACTAGTATTAGATATTGGTGATAGTTTTAGTTTTAGAAGAGTTGAGAATGTAGGTCCAAAAGTTAGCAGTGAATTATTAAAATCAGGTGTTATTGCTATATTAATGTCCCTATCTGCCATGATGATTTATATTTGGTTAAGATTTGAATGGCAATTTAGTTTGGGAGCAATTTTTGCACTTATTCATGATGTGGTAATTACTCTAGGATTTTTTTCAATTTTAAACTTAGAAATTAACTTATCAATTGTTGCTGCTGTTTTAACAATAGTAGGTTATTCCATGAATGATACCGTTGTTATTTTCGATCGTGTTAGAGAAAATTTAAAAAAATATTCTAGTAAAAAAATAAATGAAATTACCAATCTTTCAATAAACGAAACTTTATCGAGAACAATTATTACATCTTTAACTACATTATTAGCTTTAGTTTCAATTTTTATTTTTGGTGGTGAAATTCTTAAAGGTTTTTCTTTTGCGATGATACTTGGTGTTATATTTGGAACTTATTCATCTATTTACATAGCAAATCCTATACTTGAATATTTAAATGTTAGTCACAGAACTATTGTTAAAGAAGAAAAAAATGAAAATTTTAATTAATATAAGTTTTGTGCTGCTACCATACAAAGCAACATAGGTAAAGATAGAAGAGTATTTATTCTAGAAGCCATTACTGCTTTTTTTAATGCAACAGGTTTTTCTTCTGGTGTCGCATCAACAATTCCTAAAACTTTTTTTTGATTTGGCCAAATAATAAACCACACATTAAAAGCCATTATTAAACCTAACCACATTCCAATACCAATAGCCGTATTTTTTCCCCCTCCACTACCAATTCCAAGAGATAAAGCTTGATGCACATAACCATTTAAATAAGCAACTATAAGTCCTGTAACTATTGTTGCCAATGAAGCCCATCTAAACCAGAAAAGTACTGCTGGTGCTATTATTTTAGTAATTGCAGGTTTTTGTTCATCTGTAAATTTAGGCATACTTGGGATTTGAACAAAGTTTAAGTACCACAATAAACCAATCCACATTACACCAGAAAGAACATGAAAATATCTAAATAACCAGCTCCAAAATATTTGGTCAAATGCCATCTCACCACTAAAGAATAATCCTAAAAACAGAATTATACTTAGTACTATTGATGTGTGTATTGTTTTTGGTAATGATTGAAGCAGTGAATTCATGATAGTTAATTATACATTAATATATCAATTAATTAAGCTATTTTTTTTAGTTTTTTTTCAAGAATGTGTTTTAAAAATTTTCCAGTATAACTAGAATCTATTTCACTGATTTTTTCTGGATTTCCTTCTGCAATAATGTTTCCACCATTTATTCCACCCTCAGGCCCCATATCTATAATCCAATCAGCAGTTTTAATTACATCCAAATTATGTTCTATAACAACAACAGTATTGCCTATAGCGACAAAAGTATGAAGAATTTCTAACAATTTTTTGATGTCATGTTGGTGTAGACCAGTAGTTGGTTCATCCAATATATAAAGAGTTCTACCAGTAGATCTTTTTGATAATTCTTTAGCTAATTTTATTCTTTGGGCTTCTCCACCAGAAAGAGTAGTGGCCTGTTGTCCAATTTTTATATACCCTAAACCGACTTTTTTTAGGGTTAATAATTTAGTTTTAATTGTTGATATATTTTCAAAGTATTTACAACCCTCATCAACAGTCATATCAAGAATATCAGCAATACTTTTTTCCTTGAATTTAATTTCAAGAGTTTCTCTATTATATCTACTACCTTTGCATTCATCGCAAGTTACATAGACATCTGGTAAAAAATGCATTTCATAAGTGATTACACCATCACCTTCACAAGCTTCACATCTGCCTCCTTTAACATTAAAAGAAAATCTTCCTGGTTTGTAACCTCTACTTTTAGATTCGGGTAAATTTGTAAACCAATCTCTTATTGGTCCAAAAGCACCAGTATAGGTAGCAGGATTGGATCTTGGAGTTCTTCCAATTGGAGTTTGATCTATGTTAATAACCTTATCAATTAATTCTATTCCTTTATAACCTTTAAATGGTTTAGGTATTTTTCTAGATTTATTATTATTTAAAGTTAAATTTAATGCATTATATAAAGTTTGTAATACTAGCGTTGATTTTCCACTTCCAGAAACACCTGTAACACAAGTAAAAGTTCCAAAAGGTATTTTTAAATTTACATTATTTAAATTATTACCAGTAGCACCATTGATTTCTAAAAATCTACCATTTTTTGCTAACTTTCTATTTTTTGGCAGAAAAATTTTTTTTTTCCCCGACAAATAATTTCCAGTAATACTTTTTTCATTTGCAATTATATCCTTTATAGTTCCTTCAGCTACAACACTACCTCCATCTATGCCCGCTTCAGGTCCGAGATCGATTATATGATCTGCACTTTCCATAGTTTCAGTATCATGTTCAACAACAATTATAGTATTTCCTAAATCCCTTAATCTTTTTAGAGCTTGAATTAATTTTTTATTATCTTTTTGATGTAATCCGATTGAAGGTTCATCTAAAACATATAAAACACCGGTTAATCCTGAGCCAATCTGTGAAGCCAAACGTATTCTTTGACCTTCACCACCAGAAAGAGTACTAGACTCTCTTGCTAACGTTAAATAATCAAGACCAACATTTAATAAAAAATTTAATCTTTCATTTATTTCCTTTAGTATATGTTCTCCAATTTTTAGTTCTCTTTTTTCTATTTTATTTTGAAGAGATTCGAACCAAATTTTCGCGTCAGCAATAGATTTAAAAGTAACTTCACTAATGCTAAGATTATTAATTTTAACGCACAAGGCCTCTTCCTTTAATCTAAACCCATTACATCTTTCACATTTTGTATCGGATTGATATTGAGCAATTTCTTCTCTTTTCCAGTCACTATCAGTTTCAAGATATCTTCTTTCTAAATTATTAATTACACCTTCAAAGGTTTTCTTATGGGAATATTTTTCATAACCATCATCATAACTAAATTTAATTTCATCATCATCAGATCCAAAAAGAATTATTTCTCTAATTTTTTTAGTAAGTTTTTTCCATTTATCATTCAATGTAAATTCATAATGTTTTGCGAGAGAAGATAATGTCTGTGCATAGTAAAGTGAACTTGATTTTGACCAAGGTTCTATTGCACCATCGGCTAAGCTTTTATTTTGATCTGGCACGACAAGATTAGGATCAACATTTAATTTGATTCCTATACCTTCACACTCTTCACATGCACCATATGGACTATTAAATGAAAATAGTCTTGGTTCAATTTCTTCAATTGTAAATCCACTTTCCGGACATGCAAATTTGGATGAAAAAATTTTTTTTTCTATTTTTCTGTATGCTTTAGGAATAGTTTCGTTTTCATATTCTACAAAAAGTAATCCATTTGATATATTTAGTGCTGTTTCTACACTATCAGCAAGTCGATTACCTATTTTAGAATTCAAAACAATCCTATCTACTAATATTGAAATATCATGTTTAATTTTTTTGTTTAGTTCTGGAATTTCATTAATTTCATATAGTTTTCCATCAACTTTTGCTTTTCTATAACCTCTTTTTTTATAATTAAGAATATCTTTTTTATATTCACCCTTTCTTCCTCTAACTATTGGAGCATATAGATAGATTGTATTTTTTTTTGGCAATTCTAAAATTTTATCTACAATTTGAGTAACAGTTTGAGATTTAATAGGCTTTCCTGTGTAAGGAGAGTAGGGAATACCTATTCTCGCATATAAAACCCTCAAGTAATCATAAATTTCAGTTACGGTAGCAACTGTTGATCTTGGGTTTTTTGAAATACTTTTCTGTTCTATTGATATAGCCGGACTTAATCCTTCTATAGAGTCGACATTAGGTTTTTTCATTTTATCCAAAAATTGGCGAGCATAAGCAGATAAACTTTCAACATACCTTCTTTGACCCTCAGCATAAATCGTATCAAAAGCTAATGATGATTTACCAGAACCCGAAAGACCTGTAATGACTACTAATTTTTCTTTAGGTATTTCTACGGAAATATTTTTTAAGTTATGTTCTTTAGCCCCTTTTATAACGATTTTTTTAATCATAAATTTATTGCATTAATTTAATAAAGTTATATTCACAGTGAAAATATGTTATAAATTAATTAATTAAAATCAAAAATTTATTCAAATTATTATGGCTGGAAGTTTAAATAAAGTATTATTAATAGGTAGATTAGGCGCAGATCCTGAAATTAAACAAATGAGTAATGGCAAAAACGTCGCAAGAATGAGCCTTGCTACCAGTGATTCATGGAAAGACAAAAATACTGGAGAAAAAAAAGAAAAAACCGAATGGCACCGAGTTGTAATTTTTAATGAAGGTTTGGTTAATATAGTTCAACAATATCTAAAAAAAGGAGCTCAAATTTATATTGAAGGACAGTTAACAACAAGAAAATGGAAAGATGAACAGTCTGGCCAAGATAAATATTCAACAGAAATTATTTTACAAGGATATAATTCAACATTAAAAATGCTCAATACTAGGATCAGTAATGATTTATCTGGAAAAAGTTCTGAAGCAATTTCTAACGAAAATCCATCTGCACCATTAAATGATTTAGATGATGAAATTCCTTTTTAGTTTTTATGCAAAAAGCTGAAATATTAAATAAGTCAAAATTTTCACCAATTACATTGTACGAAGAAATGAGTTCGTCTTACTTATCATATGCAATGAGCGTAATTGTTAGTCGCGCATTACCAGATGTAAGAGATGGTTTAAAGCCTGTTCATAGAAGAATAATTTATGCCATGTACAAGGGAGGTTTTGATTGGACTAAACAATTTAGAAAATCAGCAAGAATAGTAGGTGATGTAATAGGTAAATATCACCCACATGGAGACCAAGCTGTTTATGATGCTTTAGTTAGAATGGTTCAGGATTTTTCTATGAGCTTACCTTTAGTTGATGGTCAAGGAAATTTTGGATCTATTGATGGAGATCCACCTGCGGCAATGAGATATACAGAAACAAGATTATCAAAAGTTTCTCAATATTTAATTGATGATATTGAAAAAAATACTGTTGCATATAAAAGCAATTATGATGAAACTGAAAGAGAGCCAACAGTTTTGCCGTCACAATATCCGAATTTATTAGTCAATGGAGCTGGAGGAATAGCTGTTGGAATGGCAACAAGTATTCCATCTCA
>Ga0310124_10003109_pt1 | contig 11271 bp, 7 predicted proteins | sample CB11b_AW_Bot5_MG_FD_203507 | JGI IMG/M metagenome (GOLD analysis project Ga0310124, IMG submission 203507) | Marine microbial communities from Western Arctic Ocean, Canada - CB11b_AW_Bot5 | ecosystem: Environmental > Aquatic > Marine > Oceanic | place: Canada: Western Arctic Ocean | collected...
CGAAGCTCTGCCCGGCCGAGCCGGTGAAGTGGCTCTGGATCGTGCCTTCGGGAAGGCCGTCTTCGCCGTAGCGCTTGGCCACCTCGCCCGCCAGCATGGCGCCGACGGTGCGGTTCGCGTTGCGGATAGGCAACGACATGCTCACGGGCAGGCGCTGATCCAGCGCGCCCTTCGAGCGGGCGATGAGCTGGTGGTCCAGGGCGAGCTCGAGCCGGTGATCCTGGGCTTCGACGTGGTGCGTGGCGACGCCGGGACCTACCTCCGGTTTCATGAGCAGGTCGCTGAGATCGATGCCACGGGTCTTTTGCCAGTGCTCGATCGCGTTTCCCGCTTCGAGCCGGTCGACGCGGCCGATCATGTCGTTGACCGTACGGAAGCCGAGCTCCGCCATGATCTCTCGCAGATCCTCAGCGACGAAATAGAAGTAATTGATCAGGCTCTCGGGCTTGCCCGCGAATCGGCTCCTCAGCTGCTGATCCTGGGTCGCGATGCCCACCGAGCAGGTGTTCAGGTGGCACTTGCGCAGCATGATGCAGCCCTGCGTGATCAGGGAAGCGGTGGCGATGCCGAATTCATCGGCGCCCAGCAGGCAGGCGATCGCGACGTCGCGCCCCGTCTTTATCTGACCGTCGGTCTGCACAACGATGCGGCCGCGCAGGTCGTTCCGCACGAGAACCTGCTGCGTCTCGGCGACGCCCAGCTCCCAAGGCAGCCCCGCATGCTTGATGGACGATTCCGGCGATGCGCCGGTTCCACCGGTGTCCCCGCTGATGAGCACCACGTCGCCGTGGGCCTTGGAAACGCCTGCCGCGATGGTCCCCACGCCGACCTCGGCGACCAGCTTCACGTGGATCCGAGCATCGGAGTTCACGTTCTTCAGGTCGTGGATCAGCTGCGCCAGATCCTCGATGGAGTAGATGTCGTGGTGCGGAGGCGGCGAGATCAGCTCTACGCCGGGCGTGGAGTTGCGGATCCAGCCGATGTACTCGTCCACCTTGTGGCCCGGAAGCTGACCGCCCTCGCCAGGCTTCGCGCCCTGCGCCATCTTGATCTGCAGATCGGAGGCGTTCACCAGGTAGTTGGTGGTCACCCCGAAGCGGCCCGAAGCGACCTGCTTGATGGCGCTGTGGCGGCGGTCGCCGTTGGCATCGGGGGTGTAACGGCGATAGTCCTCGCCACCCTCCCCGCTGTTGGAGCGCGCGCCCAGGCGGTTCATGGCGACCGCGAGGCTCTCGTGGGCCTCCCGGCTGATGGAGCCGAGCGAGATCGCGCCGGTGGCGAAGCGTTTGACGATGTCGTCGGCCGGCTCGACCTCGTCAAGCGGGACCGGAGTGTCGGCCGGCTTCATGTCGAGCAGGCCACGGAGTGTGCAGAGCTTGCGCTCGTACTCGTTGGCAAGGGTGGCGAACTGCTTGTAGGCCTTCACGTCGTTCGTCTGACTCGCGAATTGGAGCTTGCCGATGGTGTCCGGGTTCCACATGTGGTACTCGCCATCACGGCGCCAGTTGTAGAACCCACCCTGGTCGAGATCCTGGCTCGCCGCCACGTCGGCCTCGTGAAAGGCCCGACGGTGGCGCTTGAGGAGATCCGCTTCGATGGAGTCGGTCCCTATGCCGCCGATGCGCGACGCGGTCCACGTGAAGTGCTTGTCGACGAGCTCCTGGCTCAAACCCACAGCCTCGAAGATCTGGGCGCCGTGGTAGCTGTGGATGGTGCTGATGCCCATCTTGGAGATGACCTTGAGCAGCCCCTTGTTGGCGGCCTTGATGTAGTTCTTCTTGACGGTGTCGTCGTTGAGCTGCCGCGGGAATACGCCCTGCGCCCGCATCCCGCGCAGCGTCTCGTAGGCGAGATACGGGTTCACGGCGCCTGCACCGTAGCCGATCAGCAGCGCGAAATGGGAAATCTCCCGAGGCTCGCCGGACTCCACGACCAGGCCGACCTTCGTGCGTGCGCCGGCTCGGACGAGGTGATGGTGGATGCCGGCCGTCGCCAGAAGGCTGGGTATCGCCGCATGCTCGGTGTCGACGCCGCGGTCCGACAGGATCACGATGCTGCAGCCTTCGTCGACCGCATCGGTCACTTCGGTGCACAGCGCGTCCATGGCGCCTGGGCCGTCCGCAACGCGGAACAGGATCGAAATCGTCCTGGCCTTGATGCCAGGCTGGTTCAGCGCCCGTAGCCGGTCCATCTCCTCGTCGGTGATGATCGGCCCATCGAGCTTGACCAGCCGGGCGTGCTCGGGGGTCTCCGCGAATAGGTTCTGCTGCGTGCCGAGCCGCGCGCTGAGCGATGTGACGAGCTCTTCCCTGATCGCATCGAGCGGCGGGTTGCTCACCTGAGCGAACAGCTGCTTGAAGTAGCTGAAAAGAACCTGAGGGCGCTCGGATAGCGCTGCCAGGGGCGCGTCGTCCCCCATAGACCCGGTCGGCTCCGCTCCGACGAGCGCCATGGGCTCCATGAGCATCCGCAGCTCTTCTTGCGTGTAGCCGAAGGCCTGCTGCATGTCCACGAGAGTCTCTGGGTCGATGTCGTGATGGCCTTCGCCGCCCTCGAGCTCCGGAAGCTCGGACAGGAGGACCTGGTTGCTCCTCAGCCATTCGCCGTAGGGCCGCTGACTCGACAGCTCGGCCTTGATGGTCGCGTCGTCCACGATGCCGCCACGCTCCGGGTCGAGCAGGAACATGCGCCCGGGCTGGATGCGCTCCTTGAGTAGCACCTTCTCCGGCGGGATGTCGAGCACACCCACCTCAGACGCCATGACGAGGAGGTCGTCTGTGGTCACGAGGTAGCGGAACGGGCGCAGACCGTTGCGGTCGAGCACCGCGCCGATGCGCTTGCCGTCGGTGAACGCGATCAGCGCGGGGCCGTCCCACGGCTCCATCATGCAGGCGTGGTAGTCGTAGAAGTCCCGCTTGTCCTGGGACATCTCGACGCGCTCGCCCGTGGCTTCGGGGATGAGCATCATCATCACGTGATGCAGGGGCCTTCCGCCGTGCAGCATCAGCTCGTAGGCATTGTCGATGCAGGCGGTGTCGCTCTGACCCGGCTGGATGACGGGGAACAGCTTCTTCAGGTCGTCGCCGAACAGCGACGACTCCATGCTGCTCTCGCGGGCCGTCATCCAGTTGGTGTTGCCGCGGACCGTGTTGATCTCGCCGTTGTGCACCATGTAGCGGTACGGGTGCGCGAGGGCCCACGAACCGAGCGTGTTGGTGCTGAAACGGGAGTGGATGAGCGCGAAGGATGTCACGACGAGCGGGTCGCTGAGATCGCGGTAGAACGCGCCAAGCTGCGTGCCGATCAGGAGGCCCTTGTAGACGACGACGGTCGACGACAAGCTGCAGACGTAGAAATCGTCCGCATCCACCTTGGGCGAGGCCTCGACCTGGTGCTCGATCACCTTGCGGATCACGTAGAGCTTGCGTTCGAATCCCGCCTGGTCGGCGGTGGATGCTCCCCTGCCCACGAGCAACTGCCGGATGAAGGGCTGGGTCTCTCGCGCAACGCGGCCGATCGCCGAGCTGTCGACGGGTACGTCGCGCCAGCCGAGGAAGCGCTGGCCCTCGGCTTCGATCGCCTGCTCGAATGCTGCTTCGCACTCTGCTCGATCTTCGCCGCCGGGAGGCAGGAATACCATGCCGACCGCGTATTCGCCCGCAGGAGGAAGGTCGATCCCGAGTGATGCGGCCTCGCGACGTGTGAACGCATCGGGGATCTGGATCAGCATCCCCGCGCCGTCTCCAGTATCCGGGTCGCTGCCACGGGCACCGCGATGCTCCAGGTTGGCCAGAACCTCGAGGCCGTTGTCCACGAGGGCATGCGACCTGATGCCCTTGATGTTGGCGACCACGCCAACTCCGCAGGCATCGTGCTCGAATTCAGGACGGTACAACCCTAGGGGTTGCCGATTTGCTGCACCTTTCACCGATTACACCTCAGTCGAAACGGGTCCTAAGCCCGCCAGGGCCGGGAATCTACAAGCTGCCCTTCTCATACAAAGGAGGGCCACGCACGGGCACCGCCACGCACGGCGACACCCCATGTTACACCCAAGCACCCGGTTGTACGAGGGGCCCGGTCACGCTTGGAGCGCGGAGAGCCGCTCCTTGCGCAGCTTGGCCACTTTCGGGGCGATGATCACCTGGCAGTAGCCCGCGCCGGAATTGTTCCGGTAGTAGTTCTGATGATACTCCTCGGCCGCGTAGAACTCGGCCAAAGGCACGACCTCCGTCACCACGGGCCCCGGAAGCACGCCGCTCGCATCCAATCGAGCGATGGCGGTCTCGGCGGCCTGCTTCTGCTCAGGGGTATGGAAGAAGACTGCGGAGCGGTATTGAGGGCCTGTGTCGGGCCCCTGCCGATCGATGGTGGTTGGGTCGTGGAAGTCGAAGAACAGACCGAGCATGTCCTCGTATGAGATTACGGAAGGGTCAAACGCGATCTGGATCGCTTCTGCGTGGCCTGTACGTCCCGTGCAGATCGCCTCGTATGTCGGGTTCGGCACCTGTCCGCCGATGTAGCCGGAGACGACACTCTGGACGCCTCGGATCATCTGGAAAACGGCCTCAAGGCACCAGAAACACCCTCCCGCAAGGGTGGCGAGCTCGGTATCGGCCTCGTTTCGCTCGGTCATGTCTGCTCCTGTCGCGTAGCGAGTTGCGCCCCAGCGTATCACGAGCCAAGCTTGCCCCGCCGGCGGGTCGCGATTAGGCTCCACCGAGCGGAAGCGGAGGAACAAGGGAGACATGATGCGGATCGCGCTGGTCGGACTCAGCGACGTGGGTATCTCCATGGGCCTGGCGCTCAAGAACGGGAGGCTGGAATCGACGGAGGTGGTGGGCTTCGACCTCGATGGCCCCTCCTCGTCCGCCGCCAAGCGCCTCGGCGCGGTCGACAAGGTCGAGCGAAGTCTGCAGACCGCGGTGCTGGGCTCCCAGATCGTCATCGTGTCGGTGCCGACGCGGCAGATGAGCGAGGCGCTCACGGCCATTGGACGAGCCTCGGACGTGGATACGGTGATCACCGACACGAACCCGGTGAAGGCGCCGGTGCTGCGGTGGGCGGAGGAGCTCCTCCCATCGCACGTCCACTTCGTGGGCGGCCACCCGATCACCGTGGAAGGCGAGCCCGCACGGGGCGAGCCGAGCGCCGCGATGTTCGCTGGGGGCAGCTACGCCATCGTGCCGGCCAAGACAGCGGCGGAAGATGCGATCCAGGCCGTGATCGGGATCGCGGAGGTCGTCGGCGCGAAGCCCTACTTCGTGGACGCCGTCGAGCACGACAGCTACGAGCTGGCGGGCGGTTTCCTGCCGATCCTGGCCTCCGCGGCGGTGGTCGACGCGCTGACGGATCATCCCGCGTGGCAGGACATCGGGCGCTTCACGGGAGATGGCTTCCGGCAGATGGTGGCGATGGCCGAAACAGACGCGCGGGCGGTGGCGGAAGCCTATGTGGTAGGTCCGGAGCTCATGCTGCCGTGGCTGGACCGGCTCACGGCAAAGCTCCACGCGGTCCGCGACGAGATGGCGGCCATCGCCGAGCGCGGGGGGGATCCGGTCGATACGATCTCGTCCACGCAGCAAGCCCGTCGACGCCGGCTCAGCGAACCAAACGCAACCGCGGCCCGGATGGAGCGGCCGTCGCTCTCAAGCTTCCTCTTCGGCGAATGGATCACTCGACGGACGGGTCGTTGACCAGCCTCAGACCAGGCGGCAGGCGACCCAGTGCTCGGGACTGACTTCCCGCAGCTCCGGGACGGCCGCGGAGCACTCCTCCTCGGCGATCGGGCAGCGCGGATTGAACACGCAGCCGGGTGGCGGATTCAGCGAACTGGGCACCTCTCCACGAAGCAGGATGCGCATGCGAGTTGCCTCAATTTTGGGGTCGGGGATGGGTACCGCCGATAGCAGCGCTTGCGTGTACGGGTGCAGTGGGTTCGTGTAGAGCTCGTCCCGTGGCGCCAGCTCTACCAGGTGACCCAGGTACATGACGGCGACCCGGTCGGCCACGTGCCTGACCACGGAGAGGTCGTGCGCGATGAACAGGTACGTCAGGTTCAACTGATCCTGGAGCTCCTCCAGCAGATTAAGCACCTGCGCCTGGATCGAGACGTCGAGCGCGGATACCGCCTCGTCGCAAACGATGAAGGACGGCTCCACGGCGAGGGCACGCGCGATGCCGATGCGCTGGCGCTGGCCTCCGCTGAACTCGTGGGGATAGCGGTCGGCCATGAGCGGGTTCAGCCCTACGATGGACAGCAGCTCGGCCACTCGGTCCTTCTTCTCCGCCTTCGTCTGGGTCAGCTTGTGGATGGTCAACGGCTCTCCGACGATCTGGCCCGCGGTCATGCGTGGATTCAGCGAGCTATACGGGTCCTGGAAGATGATCTGCATCCGCCTGCGAAGCACACGCATCTCGCGATCGCCCATCTTGGTGACGTCTTCGCCGTCGAACAGGATCTGACCCTCGGTCGGCCGCTCGAAACGGAGGAGGCATCGTCCGGTGGTGGTCTTGCCGCAGCCGGACTCACCTACGAGCCCTAGCGTCTCACCTCTGCGGATCGCGAAGCTCACTCCGTCGACAGCCTTCACCTGGCCGATGGTCTTCTGGAAGATGACCCCCGTGGTGACGGGGAAATGCATCTTCAAGCCACGCACGTCGACGAGGATATCGTTGGCATTGGGCGCGAGCGCTGCCTGCTGATCTTGCATCGACGGGGCTCCTTTAGCTGGTCCTGGCCGTCTCGGATGGCAGTTGGTCCGCTACCCAGCAGGCTGACATGTGGGCCCCCTGCACCACGGTGAGCGGGGGCGATTCGACGGCGCACCGGTCGATCGCGTACCGGCACCGTGGGAGGAACGAGCATCCGGGGGGAAGGTCCGCGAGGTCGGGAGGCTGGCCTTCGATGGGATCGAGCTTGTCCTTCGGTGGCAGGTCGAGCCGTGGTACCGACGCCATCAGACCCAACGTGTACGGATGCTTCGGGTTTCCGTATATCTCGGCCGACGTGCCACGCTCGATCACCTTGCCCGCGTACATGACGTTGACCCGGTCGGCATACCGGGCAACGACGCCCAGGTTATGCGTGATGATGACGAGCGCCGCGCCGAGCTCCTGGGTGAGCCGCTTCATCAGCTCGAGGATCTGCGCCTGCACGGTCACGTCGAGCGCGGTGGTCGGCTCATCGGCGATCAGCACCGAGGGATTGCAGCTGAGGGCCATGGCGATCATGATCCGCTGCCGCATCCCTCCGCTGAGGTGGTGAGGGAATTGATGCAGACGACGCTCGGCATCGGATATCTCGACCGATCTGATCAGCTCGACCGCCTTGTCGGCCGCGTCGGTCTTGCTCATCCCGAAGTGGAACTCGAGCGACTCGGTCATCTGCCGGCCTATGCTGAGGACGGGGTTGAGGGACGTCATGGGCTCCTGGAACACCATGGCGATCTCCTTGCCCCGCGTGCGCTGCATCTCGCCCTCGTCAAGCTTCATCAGATCCTGACCCTTGTACAGGATCTCGCCGCCCACGATGCGCCCTGGCGGGTTCGGGATCAGGCGCATGACCGAAAGCGCACTGACGCTCTTGCCGCAGCCGCTCTCGCCGACGATCGCGAGCGTCTCGCCCTCTTGGACGTCGTACGACACTCCATCGACGGCCTTGACCACGCCGGTGGGCGTATAGAAGTAGGTTTGTAGATCCTTGATCTCGAGCAGAACGGCCATCGTTTCCTCCTCACACCACCCGAACCTGGGGGCGTGATCTCCTGTGGGCGCTACCGCGCCGCACCGGTGGCAGGCAAGGTTGCGCGCTCCGTCACCCAAGCATAGCGTTCAGAGTCCATGCGCAGCTCGACACGGCGCTGCTCGCGCTCCCGCTCCACCCACCGCGCCAGGGCCGATTGCTTGAGGCGCGCCTCCATGTCGGCGCTGGTCACCGGGCCTACCTCGATGGGTGAGATGGGCATGACGATGTAGGTTCCAGTCGGGGTGACGACGGAATCGCTCACCTCACCCACCGCCAGCGCGCCCGCCGCGTCCACGCGATCCCGCGCGCCGAACAGAATTCCGTCGATATCGGGCACCGCACCGAAGGGCACGCTGCCTGCGTACGCGGGCCGATTGTTCTGGCCAGCGGGGTACGGATCCTGACTGACTTGGATCGCCATCTGCCCCATGTCCGCCCCGGCGCGTAGGGAGCCGACAATCTCTTCCACGTTCTGGTAGTTGGAGGGAAGCCGGATCCACAGAGTCTCGCGTTGCGGTGACTCCGAAGCGAGCTGCTCGCCCAGCACGTCCCGCATGAGTCTCGTGTACAGCAAGCCTGCGATCCCTTCGCGATACTCGTCATCGCCGATGTCGGCGTCGGTGAGGAACTTGCGGTAGCGCTCGGCATACTCCCGCTCGAGCTGGTCCTGCTCGACCGAAACGCCAGGCGCGGTGGTGGGAAAGAATCGGTCCCTGAGCACCTTATCCACGTCCTCCCTGCTCACCGTGACGTCGAATCCCGGGGCGGCATCGTGGACGAGAGTGTTGCGGATGGCTGTCTCCAGCACCTGATACGGTGAGGCGGCCAGGCTCGCGGCATCGCCGACCTCCCCGCTCTGCAAGCGGGCAGCTTTGACTGCCTGCACCACGTCGTTCATCGTCATGATCACTTCGCCATCAATCTTGGCGGTCCACTCCCGTCCAGGCTGGATGGACGTTCGGTAATAGCTGAACCCAACGACCCCCACCAGGACGAGCACCGTGACCGCAACCGCAGCGAGAAGACGCGGCCCAGATGCCTGGTGCTTCGCCTCGTCGGCTCGGGCTTGCCGCCTGCCAGGGAGCCCCGGCGTGGCTCCCGCCGGCATCAGTTGCTGCCGCGTAGCCTGGGATCCAGCGCATCCCGCATGGCATCACCGAGGAATGCGAAGGCAAACACGATCAGCGCAAGCGCCAATCCTGGGAACACGGTAAGCCAGGGAGAGGTCTCCAGGGCACCGCGTGCTCCGGCCTGCAGGATGTTACCCCAAGATGGCGTCGGGGGAGGGGCGCCCAGGCCCAGGAAGCTGAGGCTAGCCTCGGAGACGATGGCCGTACCGAGGTAGCCGGTGGATAGCACGAAGACGGGCGCGAGCGAGTTGGGCAAGATATGGCGAAGCACGATCCTCAACCGTGAGGCACCCACCGCCACGGCCGCCGTGATGTAGGTCTCTTCCTTGATCGACAGCGCCGACGAACGCGAGAGACGCGCCGTGCGGGGCACGAAGACGATGGCGATGGCCAGCATGACGTTGTTCACCGAGGCGCCCAGCGCCACGACCATGAGCATGGCCAAGATTAGGGAGGGGAATCCCAGAAGCATGTCCACGAGCCGCTGGACCAGCAGGTCGAACTTGCCTCCCATATAGCCGGAGGTCACGCCGATCAGCACGCCGGACGTGGTGGCGAGAGCCACCGAAACGAAACCGACGTACAGAGAGATGCGCGATCCATACAGGATCCGGCTGAGCAGATCCCGTCCGAACCGGTCGGAGCCCAGGAGGAATTCACCTCCGGGAGGCTGGAACTGCCTTGGAACATCTTGGATCAGCGGGTCGTAGGGGGAAAGCAGCGGTGCGAAGATGGCGATGAGCACCATCATGATCAAGACGATCAGACCACCGAAGCCCAGAGGGTACTTGCGAGCCAGGTCCATCCGGAGCCGCCGACTGAGCGGACGCCGCGCACGGACGGCTACTCTCGATTGAGTGGCGCTTCCTGCTGTGCCTTGTGCCTCTGCCATTCCGATCCCCTTATGTGAGCAACGGTCTACGCGTTCAAGCGTAGCTGATCCTTGGGTCCACCTTCGCGTAGACGACGTCGATGATGACATTGAGCGTGAGCGCGAAGGCCACGAGCAGCATCGTCAGGCTCTGGATCACGGGGTAATCCCGCTCACCCGCCGCCTGCACCACACCCTGGCCGATGCCGGGAAGCGAGAAGACCGTCTCGATGATCACCGTGCCGCTGAGCAGAGACGCGAGCTGCAGGCCACCCAGCGTGATCACGGGAATCAACGTGTTGGGCAGGCCGTGCCGGAGGATGACCACCCGCTCCATCAGGCCCTTGCTTCGCGCTGTCCGCATGTAGTCCTGACGGAACACCTCGAGCATCGTGGAACGCGTCACCCGCGTGAGGTAAGCGCAGTACCCCCACGACAGCACCAGAGCCGGCCAGACCATCTTCAAGATGTGATCTTTCGGGTTCTCCCAGATATTCTCGTAGAAGAGGGGGGGCGTCCAATTGAAGTACAGAAGCAGCCCCAAGACGAGCATGAGCGCGATCCAGAAATTAGGTAGCGCGTTGCCGGCGACCGTGACCAAGCGTACGACGTAATCAGGCCACCGATTCTGGTAGAGCGCGGCGATCAATCCTGCGGGGATCGCGATTATCCAGGCGATGAAGGCCGTGTAGATCGTGAGCTGGAGCGTTACGGGAAGACGGCGTCCAACGATCTCCGCCAACGGCTCCTTGCTGATGATCGATACGCCGCCGAAATCTCCGTTGACCATGCTCCAGGCCCACGCGGCGTATTGCTGGTAGAGCGGATCCTTGAGTCCGAGCTGCTCGCGGACCTGCTCAAGCTGTTCCATCGAGAGGTTCGTCGCGTTATCGCCGCCGCCGAGGATGACAAGCGCCACGTCGCCCGGAAGGACGCGCATGATCAGGAAGATCGCGAGCGACGCGAGGAAGAGGGTGGGCGCATAGAGGAGAAGTCTTCGGAAGATGTACTTCCTCATAACAGAGCCTCCCTACCACCCATCCACTCCCTCAAACGAGCCTCGCAACGAAAGGGTTCCGGCAGGGTGCGGCGGCCGTGGGCCGCCGCACCCCCGCCAGGTGAGCTTACTTGTCCAACCAAACGGTCGTGAAGTCTTGGTAGGCCATGATCTGCTCCCTTGGAGCGATGCGGCCCTTGACCCAAGAGCGGTATGGGATGGTCGCGAGGTTGCCAGCGATCGGGATCGCGTAGACCTGCTCGAGCAACCAGTAGCGCTCGAACTCCCGCCAGATCGAGATGCGCTCGTCGAGGTCGTTCGAGATCCTCAGCTTCTCCAGCAGATCCTTGATGTGCTGGTCCTCATGCTTCGCCACCCCTGCGGGGTTCTCGCTAAAGGGCAGGTACGCAGGGATGTTGGCCTCGGGGATCGGGCTCACAATGCCGCCCGCACTCTGCACCGCGTCGTAGCGGAGGGAGGCAGCCGCCTCCTTCCACGCGGGGGCATCCATCAGGTCGAGCTTGAG
>Ga0310124_10003110_pt1 | contig 11270 bp, 24 predicted proteins | sample CB11b_AW_Bot5_MG_FD_203507 | JGI IMG/M metagenome (GOLD analysis project Ga0310124, IMG submission 203507) | Marine microbial communities from Western Arctic Ocean, Canada - CB11b_AW_Bot5 | ecosystem: Environmental > Aquatic > Marine > Oceanic | place: Canada: Western Arctic Ocean | collected...
GTCCCATCTGCGGAAGCGAAATTAGACGTGACAACGCACCTCACGAATGCGGGCCCGATTCGATCAGCCCGAACACCGGACGACCGCCTACCGGCCGGTGCCTGGAAGACTCAAGCGGCGGTCATGTTGACAATGCTGGAACCTGGGAACGATTAAGAAAAAGGAGAAATCATGCGACCAATCTTGAAGAACGGGACGTTTTCGGTAGAGATGCACAAGGCCGACAGGACGCTTCTGGGGAGAGTTCGTGAGCTAGGAGCATTACTAACGGAAATGAAACAGGACACCGGGAAACCGCTCACAGAGGCCGTGGACGCGATCCTGGAGCCGTCTGTGGCGAAGCAGGAAGAGGAGGATGTGTGATGAACGAAACCCAGAAAGAAGTTGTGCATCGTGCGATTGAGGCCATTAAGGATCTGGATCGGTTTAAGGTGCATGTCACAATACGACTGTCAGTGGATCTGAGTCGTGCGTTGGAGGGTCTGAATGAGATGCAGGAGGATTCCGATGAACAAGCCTGAGTCAAATCCCGCACCGAAGCCTCCGGTCCCCAGACCGAAGCCGTATCGCTGCACTTACTGTGGAGTTCGTCTCAGCGTTTACAGCGGTCGCCGAGCTGAGTGGGAAGTGTGCCCGAACTGTGGGATATTGAACACTATTGAGATGGAGAACTGAAATGCACATTCCAGAAATGCACGATTACGATGGCGCACCGCACGAGCCCAAGGTTCAGGAGTTCCTGTCGGAAGGTCGCCGCAAGGGCATGAAAAGAGAGATCGAGCAAATCTTCGATGACGTGTATTACACCATGGAGGAATACGCCGGGGAATACATCTCCACACTGGCCGCCTGTCGCGCCGAGAAGTTTTTAGAAAAGGTGTTGTCAGGCGACGATGACGCAGCAATGGCTTTGCTCGGCGACAATAACGGAGGCGATCGTTACAGGATTACAGGATATGACGCCGGGAAACCGTGGGCGCATCTGATTCACGGTCGCCTTTTTGAATCTGGTGGCATGGCCTTGAGATCGAAGGTCGTCGAGGCCCACAGGGATCTTCTAGTGACGGAGCGGATTAAAGACCTGGAATCTCAGGTTGAAGGTCTGTCACTGCAAGTGCGGCAGATTGAATCTGATCTGCAACGCCAGAGGAGTATGTAATGACCGATCGTAGTGTGAAGCGTAAGTGGCATGAAGTCCACGACACTCGTGTGGATCTGGCGGAATGGCTCGAAAGTAAGTGCAGTTTCTCGACTGTGGCCGACTGCATCCGATTCTTCGAGAAACCGTACAACTGGGATCGAGAATACGCACTCTGGCGCATGTGGCAGGTCGCCGATCGTGATTCACAATCGCCAGTGAAGTGTGAACGAATCATTGAGGCGTTGGACGAGGACACGACTGCGGAAGGCTTGATGGCCGAATGGGAGGAGGAGGAATCATGAGCGGTTCACGGATGCACGACGTGTTCCTAGACACAAAGGGATTGACGCTCGAACAGATCGAATCCTTTGGAGAAGGTCTGGCAATCTCCCAGCGTGGGAACAACTGGTGGATTGGTGACGCAGCGAGGTATGCAAAATATGTGCTGAAGCTCGGTGATAATTACAGCCAGATATTTCCACCGTGGACGTCGCCAGGATTGATTCAACGCTGTGAAGCGGTCGCTGGTGCCTACACTCGTCAGGATAGGAAGCCAGGGGCGACGTGGACACAACATATGCAAGTTTCGCGAGATCCTGATCGGCTAGAACTGCTCGAATGGATGGTGAATGAGGGCCTGACGTCAGTCGAAGCTCGCGAGTGTTTGGCTGAAAAAAGACGCAAGGCGAAACCAGAGCCGGAAGCCCCACCCGAGAAGCCTGAGACTGCTTCAGAGAAACGCTGGCTGATTGCGTTCGACACTTACTATTTCGCCCACCGCCACTACTACTCAGGCGCGGGCGTCGAAACAGCCATGCAGGTGGCTGAGTGGGTTCAACGCACGGTCGAGCGGTTGAAGGAAAAAGGCTGCACCGACTGCCTTTGTGCCTTCGAGGGCTCTGGAAGTTTCCGCAAGGAACTGACGAAGGAATCGGGTTGGGAACAGCAGTACAAGGATAGACCTCCGAAGCCCGACGACCTGCGGTATCAACTAGGACTCGTCCGAGAATTGCTGGAAGGGTTCGGATTCCTGTGCGTATCGGTGGACGGCTACGAGGCTGATGACGTGCTCGCATCCGCCGCCAAACAATTCCCCGGAAAAACCACAATCGTATCTGCGGACAAAGACCTTAAACAGTCACTGTCCAGCCGCTGTAATATACTCACGGACGTATCCTGGATTGAGGACGAGCTTACCGGTTTGATGGCACCAGAATATCAGTGGTACACGGCGAAGATGCTAAAAGAGGACACGGGACTAACTCCCGATCAGCACATCGAATTCCAGACTTTGATGGGCGATAACTGCGACAGTATTTCCGGTGCGATAGGCGTCGGAGAGAAGGGCGCGGCTGACTTGATTAACGAATTCGGCACTGTGGAAGCAGCGATCGCCGCAGCTAAGGAAGACAACGAACGAATCAAGCCGGCCAAGCGGAAGGCATTGATCGAATTCGAGGGAAAGCTGGAGATCACGAGGCAGCTCGTTACTCTTGTCGATACGCTGGAATTGCCGGAAAACACGAGGATTTGACATGGCCCGAGACCTAGACGAACGTGTCGCCCTGAAGGTGCTCGGCTGGAGCTACCAGACTTTTCCTGATGGCCAGTGTCCGGATGTCAAGCACTGGTACTCCAAGTCGCCGTGCCCGAACGACGCCAAGGACGACAGCTTCATGGGTCCGGTCCAACCGTTCACGTCGAGTGTCACATTCGACTTTAGAGTTATGAAGCACGTTCAAGAGCATTGGGACGCGGAAACGAAATCTGAGTGGACACGTGCCCTGGCCGGTGCCCTTAGCAGTCGTGCTGGCAAGTGTTTGTGCTACGACCTGCATTTAATCCGCTGGTACGAACCAGGAGATTACTCAATGGCTGCTCTTGCGGCCGTAGGCGAATAGGAAACAACTCACGGGATCCTCGTCTCGCTTTCATTTCCCTTCGGGGTGTGTACGTACGGGCGAGGCGGGGATCCATTTTTACAAACAGCTTCGGCTGGCTACCGCACGGAAAACGGATAGCTTCTTAGGGATGCGAGGGGGGTCGGCCGGGGTTTCTTCAGGAGGAAACACAACATGAACGAACGTTACTACTTACCGACGAAAGACAAGTCGCTGTCTCGGCTAGTGGATGACGCGCGACGACGAAACGTTACGCGGGATTTACAAGACAACTCAACTGGGGCTGCGGCGCCTGGCGACTGTGGCATTGCGGGACATCTTCGGACAGCAATTTCTGCGATCACTTCCGGGTTGTCGACGTGCGAGGAAATCGATCATGACTCAGCCTGTTGTATCGCTGAAGGGATTGCGATGATTCAGGAAGTGGAGCTGGAGTTGCGGCCTGATTCAGGAGGAACGAATGTACGAGCCACATGAACTGGCCACGCTGTTTCCGCGGGCCGATGCTGCTGACACCGAGCGAATGAAGAAGGACATCATCCGTTACGGATGCCGCGTTCCCATCGTTCTCTACGAGGGCAAGATACTCGACGGACTTACTCGCTATGAGATCTGCACGCGATACCAAAGGAAACCGTTCTTCAGGCCGTTTATTGGTACTCGCGAGGAAGCCATTGCGCACGTGACAAGTCTGAATCTGTGCCGCCGACACTTGAGTCAGGCGCAAAAGGCAGCAGTGGCGTTAAGCCTGCAGAAAGTTCTCGAGCAGTCTGGTGCATCCCGGAAAGAGGCTCGTGCTGAAGCCGCTTGTGAAGCGCAAGTCAGCCAGGGTTCTATTCGACGAATGGAGCACATCACGGAAGCGGATGAGGAAGTTGGACAGAAAGTTCTCAACGGCCGTTTAAGCCTCAAGTCGGCCGAACGCAAAATCAATCCACCATCTGATTCGGCTATGGCACGTGAAGCGATAATGTCGGCGATTGCACGTTTGCAGCGAGCAAGGCATTACGACATTCCCGCGGCCGTATTGTTTCGCGTCGAGCAAGCTATTATCCACGCCAACAAGGCACTCGGTTCAAAATGGCCTGATTCAGATTGACTTGTACTCTCTACCCTGTGAGGACATGAAACAATGGATTTCAACACAGAATGGGTGTCGTTTCTGTGCAGCAGAGCGTTGATCGCGCAAATGAGAATTGCGGTTAACCAAAGCCCGGTTGGGTTACACCAGTGGATCAGAAATGCAATCAAAGAGAAGATCGAACGAGAGTCTCAGGACAGGATGGCCCAACAGATTCAGATGGAAGGGAGTCCTAAAGGAGACAGATCCGGAATGTGTTTTGAATTAGAAGTGTCTGATGGCGATCCTGTTGATTCAGATTGACTTCTCATCGCTACCTGTTTAGATTGGACGCTGTTGTGACCCAGGAAAGCCACAACCAAAACAAGCTCCGCCGCCGGCGCGTTCCGTGAACTCTTTCCTGGGTCACACACGGGATGCTCGGCGGTTTTTTTATGGAGGTACACGGATGTCTAAAACAGAGGCCATTTCGGTCGATTTACTCAGGGTCGATGGGGGAACACAAAGCCGCATCGCGATCAATGAAGAGGTTGTCGAGGACTACGTGGAACTGATCTCCGCGAGCGACGGAGAATGGCCGCTCGGAACGCTGGACGTGTTCCACGATGGGAATGACTACCTAGTAGCCGACGGTTTCCACCGCACGCTCGCTGCCCAACAATCCAAAAGAAGTTCCGTTCCGTGTCATGTTCACAAGGGCACGGCCACGGACGCCAGAATCTTCGGGATGACCGCCAATGACCGCCATGGACTCCGAATGAGTCGGGCCGACAAACGCGCATGTGTTGAGTGGCTTTTGGATAATGGCGGAAAGATGACACAGAAGGCGATTGCTGAGGCTGCTGGCGTAACCCAAAGAACCGTAAGGAGTATCGTCGCAGACCGCAATGCCGTGGAAATGCCACCTTCCAACTCCAGTAGGAAAATTTCCGCTACCCAACTGGGGGGTACTGACGACCAAGTTGACGCTGGAGAGGACGTCATCACGGAATCACCGGAGAGTGATGATCCGGCGGAAGAGGAATTTCCAGAAGACGAAACGCTGGAAGAGATGTGCGAGAGGGAGACATCCGAGATTGAGTCCTGGGCTCGGCAGATCGCGAAGTTGATGAAAGATGCCCAGGAGGCACTTAAGGACGTTCCGACTCTGGATCACTTGAACGCACGCGGCGGCTGGGAGAGATCTCTGCAGGGGGCGTTGTCTACCCTGCGATTCACCAAGCCCGTGGTATGTCCCATGTGCCAGGGTGAAGGTGACAAGACGTGTCCGTGTAAAGGCAACGGACGGGTAACCAAGCAACAGTACGGCCAGATGGTCTGATGCAAAAGAACCTATTTGAACCTCCGAAGTTGGTTCGGTTTACGCCGCGTGACTATCAGCAATCCGCGCATGACAAGGCGTTTCAGCGATGGGACGATGGCGAGCGTGGTGCTCTGGTGCGACTGTTCACTGGCGGCGGGAAAACCCCTATCGCGTGCTTAATCGCCGGGACGTGGCTTGCTCGCGGCGACGATTACCGCGTGATGGTCATCTCTTACGAAAAGCAGCTTGTCTGGCAATTCGCTCAGGAGATTCGCGACTTCCTGGGAATCGAGCCCGGCATTGAAATGGAAAAGGAGAGGGCGATTGGAACGGACAAGATCGTGGTGGCTTCGCGCGCCTCGTTGCTGTTGGCGCCAAAAGTTACAGATCACCAGCGCGAGCAACTGGACGAGCACGGCATCACGGAGTTGGGTCCTCTGTGGAAGTCTCGCGCTGATTCGTTCCTGAAGATGCTCAGCAAGAAAAGGGCAACACCGGAACAGATACGCGATCAGATTGAACTATTGAAGCACGAACCTGAAGCGTACGAAGACAACTGGAGTCGATTGCATCGGTTCGATCCTGAATACAAGTGGCTTCTCATTTTTGACGAAGCTCATCGTCACGTGCGCAAGCTGAGGTCAGTTGGATACCTGACAGATTGGTTCTGGAAGAATCCAGACACCAAGCAGTTGGGGCTTACGGCCACACCAAAACGAGCCGACAAGGTTTCTATTGGCTCGGAGATGTTTCCGGCAATCGCAGCCGATTATCCGCTCTTTCACCATAAGCAGCCATGCGCGGTGAAAGATGGCTACGCTGTTCCTTACGTTCAAAAATACATCAAAGTCGAAGGCGTTGACTTTAAGTCTCTCAACAAGATCGCTGGCGACTTCGACGAGGGGGAGCTTGAGCGAGTCCTTGGCGCAGAGAAGACGCTGGCCAGCCTATGCCAGCCATTGCTCGACATGGTAGGTGATAGGAAGACGCTGATCTTCTCGCCTGGTGTTGAGATGGCTGCGAGCGTCGCGCGATTCATCAATGCTCGATGTCAGGCTGTCTGTCCGGAATGCCAATCGCAAGGCTGGTATCCGAGGCTGTTGATTGGCGATGGCGCACAGTGCGAGTGCGGCACGCTGATGGCGTCCGAGAACATCACCAAGGATGGAGATCAAGCCCAATCCATCCACGGCGGAACTCGTCTAGAGGACCGCAAGGAGACTTACGCTGGACATCAAACTGGAGCGTTTCAGTTTCTGTCAGTCTGCGGACTTTGCCGAGAAGGATACAACGATCCGGACATTTCTTGTGTTGCCGTCTTCCGTCCCGTCTCAAAGGCTGCTTCGAGTCTCGCTGAGCAAATGAAAGGGCGAGGATGCCGTCCGGCGAGAGCAATCATTCTTGCACTGTGCCTCCTCAAGACGGCCGAGGAGCGACTATCCCTAATCGCTGAGTCGGAAAAGCCTGATTGCCTGATCATCGACTTGGTGGGCATCACGGGACTGGACGACTGTGCTTCGACGGCCTTGATTTACGCGGAGGGCTTGGAAGATGGGATCATTGATCGTGCTCAGGAAATTCTGGAAGAAGAGGAAGGTGGAGATGTCGAGGAAGCGCTTGAGCGCGCTGAACGAGAAGACGCCGAAGAGAAAGAGAAAATCAAACAACAGCGGCTAGAAGCTGAACGAATGGCCAAGGAGGAGTTTGAGCGGAGAGCCAAGGCCAACGCTGACGTGGATTATTCGGTACACGATGTAGGTCATAGTCGTAGTAATTCAGGAGACCCGCGAGAGGCTACCGACGGGCAATACAAGTTTCTGGAATCTCTCGGCGTCAAAATTGTGGGCTATGTGCTAACGAAAAAGCAGGCCGGTAGGTTGATAGACAAACTCCTATCTGGAGAAACGCCAGAACACGCAACCAACGAAACGGGCATTGATCGTGAGAACTGGGAAGTACAGGGTCCAAGCGGAAAGCAGGTACGTTTTGCTGCCTGGAAGCGAATCAATATCTCTTGGTGCCGGACTAAAGCTGATGCAACTCTGGCTATTTCTGCCAGCATGAATCCAAGCGAGTTCCGCGAGAAGATGACAAAGATGATGCAGGACGCCAAGACGGATGCATCGCTGACGGCAGTCGGCAAGAAGCTGGCCAAATGCGGGAAAGCGAATGATCCAGGACTGGTAGCCCTTGGTAGGCGTCGTCGTAATGAACTGAGCCAAGGTGAGGACTTTTAATGGACGACAAAGACCTCGAAATCGCTCGTCTCAAAGGACAGGTCGAAGCCTACCAGGACCAACTGAAGTCCATGGCTGTCGCGCTGCTTCGCAAACAGGTGAGCGATCTGCGCGACCGAGAATCAGCACGGGACTCGGCCGTGACAGTTTTGCACTCCGCATTCGGAAAACTCGAAGCGACTGTGAGTGAACGATTAGCGAAGGCGTCGTCCGCTTTCGTTGAGTTGAGGAATGAAGTTAGGGAACCTAAAGGAGCGAAGGAATCATGATTCTGTTGTTTGAACAAGACGTTCGTGCCCACGGTGGGGGCAGGTTCAGATGGAAACCGTCATGCGACATTTGCAGGGCTTGGAAAGGACTACTGACCTGGCGAGTCGGCTGGGGGATCTGGACGGTGAGTTATTACCCTTCTCCTGGTTTCAGGGAATTTATCGATGATGTCCGTGGTGGAACAACAAACTGGAGGGACGACTGACCCATGGCTAAAAGCACCGGCTGGATTGGACTGGAGATGGGCAGGGTTGGCGACGACGGCGAGATCGTCGTAACGTTCCTGTGTAAGATCGTGTCTGAGGCGAATGTACGTTCTCATTGGGCCGCGAAGGCGAAGCGGGCGAAGGCGCTCCGAGAACTGACACACGCAGTCCTGTGTGCGTACAGTAAGCCTGAGCTGCCGGTAACCGTCACTCTGACCAGGATCGCACCGAGAGGGATGGACGACGACAACCTGGGACGAGCGTTCAAAGCCGTGCGAGATACAGTGGCTAGTTGGTTGTTACCGCACAACCGCGGCAACCAGTCAGCGACATGGGCTGACGACGACGACCCTAGAATCTCGTGGCGATACGATCAGCGGAAGGGAAAAGTTCGTCAACACGCGGTCGAGATAAGGATTGAAACGGAGGCTAACGATGGCCAAGAAAGCTAAGTCTGACTACACACGAATGCTTCAGGACTGCGGAAAACCTTTTTGCTGGGCATGTGGCCGCGGCAACGACAAGCCGTACTGGTGGCCTGCACCGTGGTTCCTACAGAGAGCACACTTGGCGTCTGGTAGCGGGAGAATGTTCCGGGCGTTGGACCGTCGGGCGGTGAACATTTTGTGCAGTGTTTGCCATGAATCCCACTCGCATCTCGGCGGCGGTACAGTGAACCTGTGCGGGCAACACATCAGGGAGATCAGTGACGCCAACATGCTCTGGCTGAAACGAGAGCGAGACCCAGAATACTGGGACGCACAGTGGATTGGCCTACAGTGGATCGGCCTACCACCAGATCCCGTTGAGCCGGTGTGGCTGCGGGAACAGTATCAGGAGAGGCATTCCCCCAGGGAGGTAACCAGATGATCGCTAGGTGCCAACGATGTGCCGTTTCTCGCGAACACTACGAGGGCTGTATCCGTTGCGAGAACTGCCATCGTGTCTGGTGGTGGAAAGACGTGAGGACAGTGCTGACTGGAAACGGGACTCACTCGATATGTGACGAGTGCCTGCAGAGCGAGGAACATGATGAATGCTGAAAATGAAATCGCAGTGATCGATCTAGAACGATTGCGACGCCAGCAATTTAGCGTTGAGGAGGCAGCCCACGCGGCCGACGAAGTCGAGCGTCTCCAAGCTGTCGGGTTGAATCTATTGAGAGAACGCGATGCACTTCGGGATGAGGTTCGCCAACATCCGTTGACGTACCTGGCGCGTGAGCTGGCAGCCCTAACGGATGCGGAGCGGGAGATCGTCTCGAAGCTGAGCGGGTTATACATTCACGCGATAGGAGAGCCTTTCTGACATGAACGACAAGAGACTCCTGAAAACCTATGTGTGGCATGGAGACGATTGCTTCTTCGTCTCCACAATCGAGCGTGACTCATCAGCCGCGGTCGATCCGCCGCCGAGATTCAACGAGACGATTGCCTGGGAGTACGACTGGGATATGAAGGAACTAGGCGATCAAGTTGGTTCGTCCGGCAGCGGTCCAGCCCTTTTACAGCACTGGGAAATGGTCCAGTCGTTTTTCCTGACAGGGAAATAACCAAGACGAATGACAGCAATTCCGAGATTTGGGCGTTTGCGAAGAGGTTCTATCAACTGAAAGTGGGATCCTGATGCGACTGAATGCAACCGGCGGCTCGAAGAACCGTCAAGCAAAACTAACCGAAGATGATGTGCGATACATCCGGAAAAACTACCACCGGGAAGCCCACAGCACGAGCAACGGCCGGGAGCTGGCTGCGAAATTCGGGGTGTCGAACGTGACTATCCTGCAAGTGGTGAATTTCCACAGATGGAAAGACGTTGTGTGAGGTAGATGAAATCAACAGCGTTCAGAATCGGATTTTTTGTACTGAATGGGGAGGATTACTGATGGCTGAAAAGTTGACCGAGTACGAATTTGGATTGCCCAGGGAAAGCCGACCGTGGGAAAAGTGGATGGATGGAAGCATTTGGAGTCTCACGAAAGACGATGATTTTCCCAATAGTACGTCTGTGTCCATGAGTCAAATGCTGTACGCGAGGGCTAAGAGAGCCGGAAGAAAGTGCAGGTGCAGGGTTAGTGTCGATGCTGTGGTATTTCAGTTTTACGATCCGAAGGCAAGCAACTGATTCAGCCCGGCCGGTGACCGAATGAACGACACACTAGACGCCCCGGATGGCGTGGTCGGGCTGTTTTTCAAAGGATTGATGTTCGCTAGTCTTAATTTTCCAGAACGCAAGGAGGTGCTATATCTTAATTCTTAGCCGGCATGTAAACGAGCAGATCATTATCGGCGACGAAATCGTCGTAACGGTAGTCGACATCCGTGGGGACAAAGTTCGCCTTGGGTTTGAGGCACCGAAAGATACGTCCATTCACCGCAGCGAGGTGTATCACTCGATCAAGCGGGCAGAGGAAACCGACAGCCCTACGCCCCGCACAATCTCTGGAGGGGACGAGTAGATGGACTCAGAAATACCAGAGCGTCTGCGGAAGTGTACTACCTACTGGCCTGCTCTGCTGGAACAGGCCGCCGACGAGATCGAGCGGTTGCGGTCGGAGGTGGATCGGTTAGATGAACTGGTCTTCGCCTACGAGTCTGTGAGGGCACCGAAGAGGTCGCCACTGCCTGGCGAGATTCAAGACGATGAGGTCTTGCCCTACTGACTTTCGTGGAGGAGTGAAATGGACATTGTGGAGCGGTTGAAGTTGTTTGACTGTGTAGACAGTAGGGATGCTGTCGCCGAGATCGAGCGGATACGGAACGAGGTGAAGCAGCTAAGAAGTATGCTCGAGCTGCTGAACCCATACCGAACGAATGCCGCGATTGAAATAACGATCCCCAGAGAGGAATCCTTACATGGAGAGTGAAATGAGTCACGAGCAGTTAATTCGTAAGGTGCGTGAGCTGGAACGATCACAGTTGATTGCTGAGATCGAGCGGCTGCGGGCGGCGTTGGAGGCGATCGTGGCGCACCAGGAGTCTCTAGGTGGTGGGCTGGCAGTTTTGTCGGTATCGCGCAGGATTGCCCAGAAAGCCTTGACAGAATCCCCAGAATCCTGACACTGAAGGACTGAGCGTGAGCCAACACACGCTGAAGACACTGGAATTAAACAATGACGTACAATTCAACTA
>Ga0310124_10003112_pt1 | contig 11269 bp, 13 predicted proteins | sample CB11b_AW_Bot5_MG_FD_203507 | JGI IMG/M metagenome (GOLD analysis project Ga0310124, IMG submission 203507) | Marine microbial communities from Western Arctic Ocean, Canada - CB11b_AW_Bot5 | ecosystem: Environmental > Aquatic > Marine > Oceanic | place: Canada: Western Arctic Ocean | collected...
CCAGGTTGACGCCTGGGCCAAAACCCCTTTTCGCTTGACGAATGCACTGTCGGTTGGTGCGTGCTAGTGAGCCTTCTTGCGTAGCGAAGGTCGTGGGCGGCCGATTAGTTGGCCGGAATCTCCAGGACCTGCGCGGGAAACACGAGATTGGCCTCAACGATCTGGCTGGCGTTCGCCTTGTAAATCTTGTGCCACATGGTTGGGTCGTTGTAAACGGCGGCAGCAATCTTCGACAGGAAATCACCCGATGTGACCAGATACTGGTTTTCGCCCACAGCGATCGGCACGGTCAACATCTGCTTCGGATAGATGAGATCTGGATCGTTGATCTGCTCACGGTTGGCCCGATAGATCCTTGGCCACATGTAGGGATCTTCATAGGTCTCAGGCTTGGAAGCAATACCCCAGAGATGATCACCCTTTGCGACCTCATACGTGATCTGATCAGGAGCCCGCATCATGAGGTCACCGATCAGTTTCTCGGCTCGCGTAATTTTTGCAGCCATCTCCGGCAGGGCACTGATGCTGCTCATCTTCAACTCGCCCAATTCCATGGCGACCGCTTTCAACTCACCGCGACGACGCTGCAATTCCTCTGGAGCAAGGGCCGCAAGGCCCTGCAACTGACGCAGGAGATTGTCGAGTCGTTGACCATACGCCTTGCTTTCGGCTTCTGTAGCACCAACCAAGGCGAGGGTTTCTTGACCGATGCGGTCAATTTCCATCTGCACCGCGTCGATTTCGGCCTTGAGCGCGGCGATACTGACATCGAGCACCAGTATATCTGCCTGAGCTTGGGCCTCACGCTCAGTGTATTCGGCGAGCTTTGCCTTGTACTCCTCGCCTGTCATTTTCACTTCTTGTGCGGACGCTGTCCCGGTGATTCCCGTGATGAACCCAGTGACCACGAGGGAGAGGACGAGCCCCTTCAGCTTGAACTGTCTGCGCATTCCGATGCCCTTTCTCTGCGAGCGCGGGTACATCCTAAATAGGGCCCCGCATTGGCTCGCTCACTCCGTATGGGTGTTAGCCAGGTTTTCTGCGGTGTCGGCCTTTTTCTGCTCCGCCGACTTCTGCTGTGCCTTCTTGTCAGCCAGCTTCCGCTGGAGTCGGGCTTCCTCTGCCTTCTTCTGTGCAACCTGCTCCTCGGCCGCCACCATCGCCTGCCGCTGCTCCTCGAGGAGGGCGAGCTCCTTCTGCGACGGCCCAGATGAACATGCTGCGGTCAGACACAGGGCCAGGAGAGCGGCAGCTAAGGTGGTGTACCGCCCGCCGGCGCGGATCCTGCAACGACGATCGCCCATCGAGCTAACTCCCTTTGCTTGTTCCCGTAAATTTGTTGGAATAATCATGAAAAACGACGAACTCCCAATGCCAGGAAAGACCGGGAGAACCGGGTAGAAATTTAGAAGCGCCCTCTGGGGATGTCAAGTAAAAAGGTCTGTCCTGACAAAGGCTTACGTGCAACAAAGGGGTAGATTTGAGCCCGATTGGGGCCGCTAGCGCAAACGGATGCCCAGATCCCGCAGTTGACGCTCATCAACCGCACCTGGGGCAGACTCCATCAAGCCTGCCGCTCTGTTCGTTTTCGGGAAAGCGATAACGTCCCGAATCGACTCCTCGTTGGCCATCATCGCCACGAGCCGGTCAAAGCCGAAGGCGATGCCGCCGTGCGGTGGCGCGCCGTACTCGAGAGCGTCCAACAGAAAGCCGAACTTTGCCTGAGCCTCCTCGGGACCGATCGACAGCAGTTCGAACATGCGGGATTGGACCGAAGCCTGGTGGATGCGGATGGAACCACCGGCGACTTCAGCACCGTTGAGGACCAGATCGTAGGCGCGAGCCCGGACACTGCCGGGGTCACTTTGCATGGCGTCGATGTCGCTGTCGAGGGGCGCGGTGAAGGGATGGTGCATGGCGACGTAACGGTTCTCATCGTCGTCGAAGTCGAGGAGTGGGAACTGGTTGACCCACAGGGGTTTCCAGTCGCCATCCACACGCAGGGACCCGCGTTGCGCCAACTCGAGACGCAGAGCGCCGAGAACTCGTGCGACCTGCGCCGGCTGGTCGGCGACGAGCAGCAGCAGGTCACCCGGTTCAGAGGCCAATGCCTCAATCAACAGATTTTGCGAGGTCTCAGGGAAGAACTTGACGATCGAGGATTCCAGGCCCTGGTCGGTATGTTTTATCCAACTTAGACCCTTGGCGCCCTGTTCTTGGGCGAATGCGATGAGGGAGTCGACCTGACTGCGGGGAAACTGGCTGCAGCCCTTGGCGTTGATGCCCTTTACCTGCCCCCCATTTTCGAGCACGGACTGGAAAATCTTGTAATCTGATGCCCTGGCGGCGTCGGCGACGTCGTGCAATTCCAGGCCAAAACGAAGGTCGGGTTTGTCACTTCCGTAGCGATCCATGGCCTCCGCCCAGGTAAGGCGGGGGAATTTTTCCACAAGCTCTGTATCGATGACGTCATGGAACAGTTGCCGAGTGAGCTGTTCCGCCATATCCATGACCTGATCTTCATCGACGAAGGACATCTCGATGTCGATCTGGGTAAATTCGGGTTGACGGTCGGCACGCAAGTCCTCGTCGCGGAAACACTTCACGATCTGGAAGTAGCGATCAAAGCCAGAGATCATGAGCAGCTGTTTGTACGTCTGTGGCGACTGGGGCAGGGCGAAGAACTCACCTGTGTGGACGCGACTCGGGACAAGGAAGTCACGGGCCCCCTCGGGTGTACTGCGAATCAGGAAGGGGGTTTCTACCTCGACAAACCGTTGTCCGTCCATGTGACGGCGGGTGCTCTGATAGGCGTGATGCCGAACCATGAGGTTGCGCTGCATCCGTTCACGCCGCAGGTCGAGATAACGAAAGCGGAGACGAGTCTCTTCGCCGAGCTCCATGGAGTCGTCGAGTTGGAAGGGGATCGCCTTTGATGTGTTGAGAATGCGGATCTCGTCGCAGTTGACTTCAATCATGCCCGTCTTCAGGCGCGGATTCGTCATACCCTCCGGTCGGGCCTCCACGGTGCCGCGCACAGCGATAACGAACTCGCTGCGCAAACTATCGGCCCGTTCGTGGGCGGCTGGATCGTGTTGCGGATTGAAGACGACCTGCGTCAGCCCGTAGCGATCACGGAGATCGAGAAAAATGACGCCGCCATGATCTCGACGGGTGGCGACCCAACCCATGAGTGTGACCGGCTGGCCGAGTTGTTCATCTGTGAGGGCGCCGCAGTCGTGGGAGCGCTGCCAGTCGCCCAGTGCGTCGGGACGACGGTCGTTCTGATCGGTGGACATTTGGGCCGAAGAGGTTTCGAGGGCGGTAGGGTAGGGCGAAATAGGTGAATCCGCCAAAGCTATGTGCACGAAACAGGATCGTCAACGAACCGCCTTGTGATTACACCGCGTATGAGGCTGTTGCGAACACGCGTTGACAGGTCGGAAGCTGCCGCTATATTCGCCACTCTCACTACGGAAAGGGACTCGTGGACGACGGCGCCTACGGTTTGGACGACGAAACCTACGGTTTGGATGCCACCGGAGTCGATGCAGTTGCTCGTGGCATCTTCGATGAAATCGGCAACACACCGTTGTTGCGCCTGGCGAATGCCGATGTGCCAGACGGGGTTTCGTTGTACGCCAAACTTGAGTCTTTCAATCCAGGCGGCTCGGTAAAGGATCGACCCGCCCGCCGCATGCTCAAGGAGGGTCTGGCGTCGGGTGATCTGGCTCCGGGGAAGGTCATCCTGGATTCGACGTCGGGGAACACGGGGATCGCCTACGCCATGATCGGCGCCGCCCTCGGCTATTCCGTCCGTCTCGCCATGCCGGCGAGTGTGACACGTGAGCGCAAAGCGATCCTGGCAGCCTACGGTGCAGAGGTCGTGCTCACCGACCCGGGGGAAGGCTCAGATGGCGCCATCCTTGAAGCGCGCCGGATCCATGCGCAGGATCCACACCTCTATTTCAAGCCCGATCAATACAACAACCCCGCCAATTGGTGGGCTCATCGTGACACGACCGCTCCCGAGATCTGGACTCAGACGGGGGGCAAGGTGACCCACTTTGTCGCAACCATGGGGACCAGTGGCACCGTGATGGGTACGGGGCGGGGTCTGAAGAAACTTAACCCCGGTGTCGAGGTGATCGGTGCCGAACCGGACGACGCCTTCCATGGGATTGAGGGCCTGAAACACATGGAGAGCTCCATCGTTCCCGGGATCTACGAAGAAGATTGGCTCGATCGCAAGATAGGTGTTGGTACCGAGGTCGCATACGACGCCACAATTCGTCTTGCCCGGGAGTATGGTATCCTCGTTGGTCAATCTTCCGGAGGCGCCTACGTCGCCGCGTGCGATATCGCTCGCCAGTTGACGGAAGGGATCGTGGTGACCGTGTTCTGTGACGGTGGCGACAAGTATATGACAACGCCCATGTGGCGCCTGGCCATAGAGGACAGTGGGCTCATCGACGCCTCACGGGCGCAGGGATAAGAGGGTGTCCATGCTGAGGATAACAGCTGCTGATCTCGAGTCGATCTATCAACAGGCGAAACAGGAGTATCCGGGTGAATGTTGTGGGATCCTGACAGCCGGCACGGAGAGTGGTCCATCCACCGTACACAGGTGTCGGAACATCCAGGACGAGTTACACGCCAAGGATCCGGAGCAATATCCCCGCGACTCGCGGATCGCCTACTTCATCGAACCGGGGGAGTTGTTCCAGATTGTCAGAGGTGCAGAGAAGGACGGGGGTGGGGTCAGCGGCTTCTACCATTCCCATGTCGACTGCGACGCCTACTTCTCCCAAGAGGACAAGGACCGGGCCATGGCCTGGGATGAACCAGCCTACCCGGACGCCGTCTACCTCGTCGTCTCTGTGTGCGGGGTCGACACGCCATCTGGGGTCGAACCCCGGGGATACAAGGCCTTTGCCTGGGATGATGGGCAGTCTGACTTCATCGAGGTCGACATCCTGGTGCAGGACTGAAAGGGCTGTTGTCTGTGGTTGGCGCCCGCGCAGGCCTGCCATTGCTGCTGGTCTTACTGGTCGCCGCCTTCTACGCTGGTAGTTTCGGCAATGGCTTTCATTTCGACGATTTTCACGCCGTCGTCCTCAATCCGCATATCCGCGACCTGACGCGGATCCCATCTTTCTTTTACAGCGCCGGGGCGTTCTCCGTCAATCCGGAGAGCGCCATGTATCGGCCTCTGTTGTTGTCGACCTTTGCCATCAACTATGCCCTCTCCGGTGCTACCGCCAGCGGTTTCCATGTCGTCAATGTGCTGCTTCACGGTCTGGCTGCTGTCGCGACTCTCAGCTGGCTGCGGAGGGTTGGATTCCGTCCACGGGTCGCCGGGGTTACGGCGCTCCTGTTTGCGGTGCATCCCATTAACAGCGAGGCTGTCTGCTGCTCTTTGCGACGCTGTATCTCCGCTATGCTGACGAGGGCGAAGGGCGCTGGTTTCTTGCCGCTCTGTTGGCGGCTGTGGGTAGCCTGCTGGCCAAATCGGTGGGTGTTGTCGCGCCATTCGCGATGCTGCTGAGCGATCACGCCGCAGGAGGCTGGCAGCGGGTGCGTTGCGCATGGCGTGCATATGCCGCCTTCGGTCTGCTCGGCATCGCCTATCTGTTGTATGTGCGCAGCTTTGCTGTGCATGCCTTGTTTGAAGCACCAGTCCGTCCGCCCCATGGCCACGCAGTTATGGACCCAGGTGAAGGCACACGTCTATTACCTGCAACTCATCGCGACCCCGGTGCGCCTTAACGTCGAGCACCAGATGGACGTCACCAGATCCGCAGAGTCGTCAGCCGTGATGGCGTTGTTGTTCCTCACCGCGCTCGGCGGTACCGCCTGGCGTCTGCGTCAGCAGCTGGGCTGGACGGTATTGGCGGTGGGTTGGTGGGTCTTGTTCCTGCTGCCGACGACCCTGATACCACTTATCGTTCTGGTCAATGAGCACAGAATCTATCTGGCCTCCCTGGGGGTCATCCTGCCTCTGGCAGTCTGTATTTCACGGTTTGGTGGTGGACGTCGCGTCGGCTCCGTGTCGATGGCCACCTTGGCACTAGCCCTGTATACTATCGTTCTGGCATTACTGACGATGCAACGGGTTGGGGACTGGGACAGTGAGGTCACGCTGTGGGCGGATGCGACGACGAAATCGCCGCAGATATTGCGACCCCATCTACGACTTGCTGATGCCCTGCTGCGAGAAAGGGGCGAGGCTGCCTTCGCGGCGGCGGAGGCTTCTTATCGACGTGCCATCGCCCTGCGCCCGCACCATCCGGCGAGTCGCAACAACCTGGGTCTGCTCTATCGGCGAATGGGCCGAATCGCTTCGGCGGAGCAACAGTTGCGCACGCTGTTGCAGGCGTCGCCTGACCATGTGTCGGCGAGACTGAATCTGGCCGATCTGCTACTGGAGGATGGGCGGTGGCAGGCGGCCGATTCGCAGTATGACTCCGCCTTGATCTACGAGGACACGCGTGGGCAGGCGCAGATTCGCAAAGGAAAGATTGCCCTGCACTCTGGCCATGCAGAAAACTTCGATGCGGCCATCGCCGCGGGTGCCGATGAGGAGGCCGATGCCCATGTGGGTAGTGGTGTGGCGCTACGGAAAATAGGGTATCCGGATCTTGCCCTCGAGGCTTACAAACGAGCAACGGTCCGGGCGCCTGAGAGATCTGACTTGTGGTGTAATTTCGGCAATCTTTATGTGGATCGTGACGAATTCGAGCTCGCGATCGCCGCCTACCAACGGGTCGTTGACAACAATGACGATGAGGAGTTGACACGCCGTGCCGCCATTCGGATCCGCGACCTTTTGGTCGAACCCAGCTATGAAAACACTCACTGAACAAGGAGAACCTTAAACCATGGCAATTACCGTTTACATCCCGACACCGCTACGCAAACTGACGGGGAACCAATCCGAGGTCCAGGCCGAGGCGGCGACGGTTGCCGAACTCGTTGAGAGCCTCGAGGGAGCACATGCGGGGATCAAGGAAAAGCTGCTCGATGAAAGCGGTGATATCCGTCGATACGTGAATATCTACGTCAATGATGAGGACATCCGCTTCCTCGATGGCAAGGACACGGGCTTGCAGGACGGTGACAGCGTTTCCATCGTACCCGCCATCGCTGGCGGCTGCTAAGGGCAGATGCTGCCAGTTTCCGCGCGGCAAGCCGTCGTTGGACTGGTCGTCGTCGCCCTGTTCCTGTTCGCGCACGCCGGGGCGCTGGATAATGGTTTCCACTACGACGACATCCACTCCGTCGTCGAAAATCTTGAGCTGCGGAGTATTGCTGACCCGCTGGCATTCTTCACAGATCCTTCGACATTTTCGGTGCGACCCGAGCGGGCGATGTTCCGTCCGCTCGTGGTCCTGTCGTATGCCCTCACCTACAGCCTCGCCAGCCTCGAATCGTGGGCTTATCTCCTCGGCAATCTGCTCACTCACGCAGCTTGCGCTGGTTGCGTATTCGCCCTGGCGCGAGCTCTGCGACTTGCGCCGATGCAGGCGGCAGCGGCGGCGCTGTTATTTGCACTTCATCCAGTAAACAGTGAAGTCGTAAACTACGTCAGCAGTCGATCCGAGTCCTTCGCCGCCCTCGGTGTATTCGTCGCCTTGTGGGCGTATCTGCGTTGGCGCATCGTCGGTGGTGCCGTGCTCTATTGTGTCAGCGTCGCCACCTTCGCCCAGGCGCTTCTATGCAAGGCGACAGCCATCGTCGTCCCGGCGATGCTACTCAACATCGAAGCCTCTTTCTCTCAGCGCCGTCGGCTACTGGTCGTCGTCCCGTTCGTCGCCGTCGGTCTTGCCTATGTCTGGTTTGTTGCCCAATTCGCGCTGCGTGCCCTGGGTGATCCAGTGCGCCCTCTCGCGTATCAGATCTGGACGCAACTCAAGGCCATGCCATACTACGCCAGTCTTCTCGTCGTCCCCACGGGCCTGTCCGTGGAGCACGACTTCGTTGTGGCCGAAACGATCGCCGATCCGGTCGTCGTTCTCTGCCTGGTTCTGTTGGCAAGTGTGGTGTTGCTGATGTGGCGCTCTGCAGGTCCTCGACTACGCCTGCTCGGGGGGTGGACGGTTCTGGCGTTGACCCCGGCGAGTCTGGTGCCACTGAACGTTCTGGTCAATGAGCATCGGTTGTATGTCGCCGGTGGTTGTCTAGCGATTGGCGCGGTCGGTTTCCTGACGCACTTGCAGCGCCACCGTCAGCATCGGATGATGACGGTGGCGGGTGTGTTACTGTTGCTGATTTTGACCGTTCTGAGCCGCCAGCAAAGTGAAGTCTGGAACAGCGAGTTGAAACTGTGGACGAATGCTGTCGAGCGTGCGCCAAATGCCTATCGGGCATATATGCATCTTGGCGGCGCACAAGAGGCGGAGGGCTCGGTCGTGGCCGCCCTCGACAGCTATCGGCAGGCGACACGCCTGGGAAGCGATGTTGCTGAGACGCACTACAATCTTGGCAATGCCCTGCGTCTTACGAGGCACCCCGCTCAGGCGCGCCAAGCCTGGGAACGCAGTCTGCAACTGGATCCCACCTTCGTCGACGCCCTGCTCAATCTCGCCGCTTCCTATCAGGAAGCAGGGGACTGGAAGCAGACCTGGGCCCTGCTCAACCGCGCGGAAGCCGCACACCCACACTCCCCTGAGGTCTGGCGGCGAAAGGGTGTGGCGTTTTTTCGGGGCAACGATGATGTCGAGCGCGCAAGAACGGCATATCTACGAGCCCTTGAGCTCGACCCGACAAGCGCCGAGACTCATTACAACCTGGGCAATCTCTACCACCGGGAACGACGTTTCGGTGACGCCGACAGGCAGTACTCTCTGGCGTTGCGTTACAATGGCGCCCACCACGGGGCGGCGTACAATTTGGCGGAGCTCAAGCTCAGTGCCATGGGCCAGGCGGAGGCAGCTGAGCAGATCTGCCGACAGATGTTGGCTCTTGAGTCCTTGCGCCACACGCCAGGGGAAACCAAGTTCTTCTATCTGCTCGCTCGCGCCCTAGATGCCCAGGGAAAAACGGTGGAAGCCCTCACCAATTACCGCATATTCCTTCGCTTCAGAGCCGCCCAGGCGCCACTGTTGGAGTGGGTGCAGAATCGAATCGAGCAGCTCAAGGCCAGCCACAGGTAACACGCATGAAACGCGCCACTGACATCCTGCAGCTCATCGGCGCGACGCCCATTGTGCGTCTGAACCGTGTCGTCGTCCCTGGTGGTGCCGAGGTCTGGGGCAAGCTGGAGGCAGCCAATCCTGGAGGCAGTGTAAAGGATCGCATCGCCCTGGCCATGGTCGAGGCCGCCGAGCGCAGCGGTGAGCTCGCCCCCGGGGGCACGATCGTAGAGCCCACTAGTGGCAACACCGGGATTGGTTTGGCCATGGTCGCTGCGGTGAAGGGGTATCAGCTCATCGTCACCATGTTCGACACGGCGAGCCGGGAGCGACGCTTGCTGATGCAGGCTTATGGCGCCCAGGTCGTGCTGACGCCGGCGGCGGAGGGGATGCGGGGGGCCATCGACAAAGCGACCGAACTGAAAAGGGACAATCCAGGCTATTTTCTACCACAGCAGTTCATGAATCCCGCCAATCCGGAGATCCACCGTCAGACCACGGCTCTCGAGATCGTCGAGCAGATGGCGGGTGACATCGATGTCTTCGTTGCCGGTGTCGGTACGGGCGGATCGATCAGCGGCGTCGGCAGCGTGCTGAAAGAGAAGGTACCTGGCGCCCGCATTGTCGCCGTCGAGCCGGCTGGTTCGGCGGTTCTGTCCGGCCAGGACCCGGGGATCAGCTACATCGAGGGTATCGGCGCCGGATTCATACCCGACACACTGGACCGGGACGTCGTCGATGAGGTGCAGAGGATCGACGATGACGACGCTTTCGACATGGCTCGTCGTCTGGCCCGGGAAGAGGGGATTCTGGTTGGAATTTCCGCCGGGGCCAACGTTCACATGGCCGTCGAACTGGCGTCGGGTATGGCACCCGGGCAGAAGGTCGTGACGATTCTCTGTGACAGTGGGCTCCGCTACCTGAGTGCCCGCGTCTTCGAATAGCGAGCACGGTCCGGCCACTAGGGTCGGACCGTTGCTGGTTTTCGTCGTCGCCGTCGTCGTCGTTCACGGGGGTGCCCTGGACGACCCATTTCACTACGACGACCATCACTTGCTGGTCAATCCCGCCGCCCGTGACCTGCGAAATATCGAGCTCTTCTTCACCGATTCCATCCCTTTTTTCGGAACGCCCGGAAAGGGCGATGTATCGACCGGTGGTGCTGATCAGTTATGCACTCAACGCGGCGATCTCCGGTGACGGCCCACGCGGATTTCATGTCGGTAATCTGCATCTCGCAGCGAGTCCGAGATTAAACCAGACCTCCGCAACTCCCGGATCTGCTTGTAGGGCAGTCTGATACACGCCCACGGCTTGCTCCGGGCGGTGCTGGGCGGCATAGACGAGACCGAGGTTGTTCAGCGGCTCGAGGGCGGGGGCGGAGCGCACGGCCCGTAGAAGGACCTCTTCTGCCCGCTCGAGATTCCCTACGGGCGTGACAACAGCGATTTCCTTGGCGCCAAGAGCGAATAACTGGCCGGCAGCCAGATCGACGAGCCAGACCGGCTCTGCCGGTTTTCACTGACAGGGATGGGTCCAGGAAGAAGCGAGGCAGGTTGCCCAGATCCCGGAGGCGAGGATTACGCACCCGGGAGTGCCCATCATCGTAGTGAAAATCGACGGTGCGCAGAGCGGGCAGGAGCCAGGTTGGTTTCTGCAGAAGGCGGGTTGTCATGTGGGTGGGTACGACAAGGGCCCACCCTCGCACGGAGGGTGGGCCCTTGTTGTTGTGCGCCTCTTGTCGAGGAGCGAAGTTGAGCTGGTAATCAGCTGAGCTTCTGCACGTGGAGGGTGAGACGGGACTTGTAGCGTGCCCCGGTGTTGGCATGCAACACGCCCTTGCGTACGGTTCGGTCTATAATGGGTATAGCCGATGTCAACGCCGTGCGAGCTGCCTCAGAATCCGAAGCTTCACGGACTTGCTTGATGGCACCACGCATGGTGGACATTGCGCCCTTGTTTCGGATTCGGCGCAGACGCGCCTGCCGTAGGCTCTTTTTTGACGACTTGAGTGTTGGCACAGGAAGCTCCCTTTTCTCTTCCGGGAAACCTTCTTTCCCGGAGAGTCGCCTCGGTCGTTCGGCGACAATGATTGCTAATGGTTGTTAGAACAGTATGTGACATCGTTTTCTGTC
>Ga0310124_10003113_pt1 | contig 11269 bp, 8 predicted proteins | sample CB11b_AW_Bot5_MG_FD_203507 | JGI IMG/M metagenome (GOLD analysis project Ga0310124, IMG submission 203507) | Marine microbial communities from Western Arctic Ocean, Canada - CB11b_AW_Bot5 | ecosystem: Environmental > Aquatic > Marine > Oceanic | place: Canada: Western Arctic Ocean | collected...
ACGACCCCGCGCTTGAATGGCGGCCGACCGTTGTCGTCGACAAAAATCCAGATGGAACTGGAACAGATCGCAGAGGACTTCGACAAGCGGCATCATGCCGTGATGGGCAACACGATGCTGGACGCGGAAGACGAACGGGAACTGTTCGACGAAAAACGGCAGGTCCTGTTGGGGTTGCTCCACGAGCACGCCAAGAATATCCAGATGTACGTCCACGCATCGCGAAACGACCGGGAAGGGGGACGCGAACCTGCAGGTCGCGCGTCGTTCCATGTGGGCGATTGGGTTCACGGCGGCGACAAGCCCACTCTGGAACAGCTATGGGAGGGTCAACTCGACCTGTGGATCCAGCAGGACATTGTCGAAGCGATCGCCATGACCAATCACGGCGCCGAGAACGTCCTGGCTGCGCCGGTCAAACGGCTGGTTCAGATTGTGATCGAACCGGGTTACGTAGGAATCAATACGGAGGGTGCGGTTAGGGAATTCGATGCCACGCGTTACGGCGCTAACGGCATGTCCGATGAGGGCCGCGGCGGCACGCCTTCGTTCTCCGGTGCCGTTCGCAGTCGCGGCGCTGCCGGAGGCATCCGTACGCGCACGCCCGATCCCATGGGAATGCGGCCGGGGAATTTCCCCAGTGGAACGCCATCGTATGGTGCCGAAATGCAACAGGACACCGAATCCACCGAGGATGAGGAGCAGATCGGTGCGCCCGTTGGCAGCATCGAGGAGAACTACGAACTGTCCCTGACCGGGAGACAGAGCAACGCGCTCTACGACGTGCGCCACACGGTCGTGACGGTGATCGTCGACTCCAAGCGAATCGGGCAGTTTCTCGACAACGTTTCCAGAGTTAACTTCATGACGGTCCTGCTGGTCGCCGTCAACGATGTGGATGAATTTGAGCACCTGCGGGGCACCGGGGACGGGCACTTCTTCTACGGTCCGCATGATGCGGTGCAATTGACGATCGTGATCGAATCACTATGGCTGCGACGATGGACGGCCGGTCACTGGGACAGGGACGAGGCCGAGCGGCTCGGTGAGCCGTTCGATATGGGCCTCATGCCGGAAAGTGTGCGAGCGCTGCTGAAATTGAACCCCCGCGTGGGGACCCGGACGACCCGGCAGGTCAATAGCGAGTTCTGATCGCACCGAAACCCATTCCGGCACCGGACGGCGCGGATCAACCGGAGTACGACCAACCATGAAACTGAAGAACACCAACTTCATTGAGAGACACGTCGAAAAGATCATCCTCGCAGCCGGCGCCTGTACCGCGTTGGTGGTGGTGTGGCTGTTCGTGGTCGGCAACCCGCACGGGATCATGGTCGGCAACGAAGAGATATCGCCGGACGAGATCGTAAAAGCAGTGCAGCAACCGGCGCGGCAACTTGACCAGATGCTGGTCAACCCCGAAGTCCCACACGAGTTGAAGATCTCCGTCAGGGGTTACACCGACCAGTTCCTCGCCCGTGATCAGGGCGGCGTCCCGCTGGCCCCGCTGGACGTGCCATCGGGCCACCGGCAGGGGCTGCCCGCCGCCGTTTGGGAGGGGTTGCCGAATACTCTTTTTGAATACGCCGTGGCCGTTCCGCCGGCGCCTGCGGAGTTGATGGCTCGCAGCGGACTGTACGTACTGCGTCAGCACGAACAACTCATTTCCATCTTCACCCAGGACGGCGCGATCATGGACGACGGCGAGCATCCACTCGGCGGACGTCAACACGGGAAGCTCGTTGCCGACAAGTTTGTCCAACTGGTCTCCGCGGATCTCCCACGCGATTTCGAGGCCATCAGCGTGATGGGGGAATTCGATTGGGAAGCATGGGTGAAACGATTGCAGAAACGCGGCGTCAAGAAACCCATTCCTGAGAACTGGTATCGGGGGATGGCGGGGCTCACGGACGTGATTCTCGAACGGCAGGTCAGGGATCCAAAGACCGGCTCGTGGGGCGCCGTCAGGGACGGCGCGTGGCAGCAGGACACGGTCGCGCGGATCGACCCTCTGCCTGGCGCGTGGAATCTCCGCAAGATTCCCGAAGGCGTTGACGGCGGCATGTTGATCGGTCAGATCGAAGACCCCGCGATTCAGGAGCAGGTCTGCCGAGCCATGTTCGCTCCCGTCACGAACATGTGGTTGCCGCCGGACGAACAGCAGAAACCTCGAACCCCGGAAGAGGACCTGGAACTGCAGAGTCTGAACAGGAAGATCACCGATCGAGAAAATCGGCTGTTCAAGCTGCGCGAGCGGTTGGACAAGCTGACGCAACGCGAGGAGGCGGCACGGAGCGATGGCCCCGAGCGGGAAGTGCGGCGAACGCCTCCCCGCAGAGACCCTGCGAGCTTCGGCAACGTGCCGGGAGGTCGGCAGCCCGCCCAGCCCGGCATGCGCGCTCCGGGTGCTCGTGGCAGATCCGGACCGGCTCCCTCAACGACACAGTCGCTGACCGCCCAGCAGCAGAATCTGCAGAACGAACTCGATGACCTGTACTATGACCGCGACGTGCTGTTGGGCCATGTCGAGCAACTCGGCCCCGAAGACGGAACAGGCGAACCGGGGACCGCGGGCCGTCCCGGCAACCGGCTCCCGTTCGGTAGCTCGGCGCAGAAAATTTTTCGCGCGCCGACAGGCATGCCGAGGGACCCCATGGCAGGCCGTATGAGTTCCGGCCTTCCCAGCGGGGTGCCGATGTTACCCCAACCAAGCGCCAACGTCCTACGACCGGGGCTGAATCTCGGTCGCCAGCTACAGCGACGGCCTTTCGGGGGCAACATGGATCAGCGGACGAACCTTGCCGACGGCGACCTCGAAGAACAGCGCATCGAGCCGATTGTAGTGTGGGCCCACGACATGACGGTGCAACCCGGCAGGACTTACCGATACAGGCTCCGGGTGGCCGTGCGCAACCCGTTCCACAAGCGAACGCGCGTCATCGAAGCGCAGGAGCCGCTGACCGAGCAGCATTCCCTGGAATCGGAGGCCAGCGCGTGGACCAAAGAGGTGTCTACCTTCCGTAAGACCTATTTCTTCCTTGTCGACGACGGCAAGCGCGACAAAGGGGGTATCGTTGAACTTTACCGAAGGTTCGGTGGCGGCTGGCAGCGTTTGGAAGCGCCCGTTCGGGCCGGCGAGCCGATCGGCGGACAGCATGAGTTCGTGGCAGTCGACCTGAGGCGGATTATTAACCTTTCCGACGACCTCGGCGCGATTGTCGTAGACATCGAATCCAGCGTGCCGTCGATCATCAACGCGGAGCGCAGCACCGTGCGAATGCTGTACCTTGACCTGAAGAGCAACTCGCTCATGGAGCGGACAATCGAGCGCGACAAGAATGACAAGATGCGCATCTACCTGCGCAATGAGGCCCAACTCGAGGCCGATCGGATCAAAATGGCCCGAGTGCAAGATCGGTGAACGGCGAGGGCGGGTGACCTCGTCGTCCCAAACAAGAAATAGAGAAAAGCTAGATTTTTTCTATTGCCCAAGCAACGCAACCGATCATCTCGACCCTGCGGGATTCCGTCGCTCGACAGGGGGAAAAGGCATTCCGTCGCTCACTGCTTGCGCTGACTTGACGCCTCCCGGCATCGGGCTTCACTCGCAAGATGAACCGCCAGACGGATCGCGGACTTCATGCTGCCGGGATTGGCGCGGTTCTGCCCGACGATATCGAAGGCGGTGCCGTGGTCGGGGCTCGTACGCAGGATCGGTAAACCGAGTGTGATGTTGACCGCATCATCGAACGCCACGAGCTTGACCGGGATGAGGCCCTGATCGTGGTACATGGCCACTACCAGATCGTACTTTCCGGCCAGGGCATCGCGGAACACCGTGTCGGCCGCGAATGGGCCGGCCACGTCCAAGCCCTGGTTCATGGCCATCTCGATCGCCGGCCGGATCACGCGGCGTTCCTCGTCGCCAAACTGACCGTTTTCGGATGCGTGGGGATTCAGGCCACAGACCGCGATACGCGGTTGGGACACGCCCAGGCGGACGCACGCCTCGTGGCCCAGGTCGATCGGATCGAAGATACGGCCGATCGTGAACAGGTTGCGCACATCCATGAGCGGCACGTGCACGGTTGCAAGGACGACGCGCAGTTGCGGCGCCACAAACATCATGGCGACACGCTTGCTCTTGGTGCGAGCCGCCAGCAACTCCGTATGCCCGGGAAGCCGGCAACCGGTTAGCGCCCAGGATTCCTTGCAAATCGGTCCGGTGACGATGGCGTCAATGGCACCGGGTGCCGATCTGGGCCGCATGGCAGCAGCGATCGCATCGTCCAGAAAACGCAATGAGGCCTGGCCGCCCTGTTTCGTCGGTCGGTGCACGGCCGGGCCGAGGATCGAATACTCGTCGTAGTCGAGGACGACGGCTTCGTGGACCAGATCGTATCCGGCACGCGGCGAATCGTGCTGCAGGCGCCACCAGAACGTGTCTATCTCCGCAAGGTCGGCCGCGTAGCTCATCAACTCATTCATGCCGTAAATCACGAAGCGCGCGAGGCCTCGAATCTTTGGGTCGGCAAGCGCCTTGACGACAACTTCCGGACCGATTCCGGCCGGGTCGCCCATGGTGATGCCCACCACGGGGCGTTGCGTCACCGGCGTCGGTTTCTGCTTTGAACTGGCCACTTGCAGCATCTTAGGCTCTTTGCCAATGCGCCACATGGCGCACCGCGTAGTGGTTTTGGAGTGGGTTCAACTCTCGATGCGCGCGGTTGGCTCACGAGCCGGCGTCATCAGGTACCATATCGGCGATGCCAGCAGAACCGAACGATGTGGACGTCGCGGTCATCGGCGTGGGTCACATGGGCACCGCCCACGCCCGGGTCTACGGCGCCGTGGAAGGGGCAAACCTCGTTGCCGTGGTCGACCGGGATGCCGAGCGCGCCGCGACCGTTGCGGACCAGTACCGGTGCGACGCGTTCACCGACGTGGCCCAGCTTCTTGACAAGCACCCCGGATTGCAGGCTGCGAGTGTGGCCGTTCCCACCGCCGCACACCGCGCGGCCGCGACGCCGCTGCTGTGCCGGCGCATCGCGTGCCTGGTTGAAAAACCGCTGGCGGCTTCGGTTTCCGAGGCCAGAGCCCTCGGCGCTGTGGCCGCGGAGCATGGGTCGATCCTTCAGGTCGGGCACACCGAGCGGTTCAATCCGGCCGTGCAGGCGATCGCCGCGATGTCCCTCAAACCCCGATTTGTCGAGGTGCATCGCGTGAGTCCAATGGCCTTCCGGTCGCTGGACATCGGCGTGGTCATGGACATGATGATCCACGATCTCGACATCGTGCTGATGCTCGCCGATTCGAAAGTGCGGCGTGTTGATGCCACGGGTATCGCGGTGCTCGGTGAGGGCGAGGACGTGGCCAATGCACGTCTGGTGTTCGAGTGTGGCTGCGTGGCCAACCTGACCTCAAGCCGCCTGGCGCTGAAGACCGAGCGAAAGATGCGCGTCTTCAGCGAGCATGCATATGTCAGCCTCGACTACCAGAAACGCAGCGGTGTGATAATTCGCAAGTCCGACAATGATGCGGCGTTGCGCCAGGTCCGCGAACAGGTCGCGTCCGGTGCAGACCTGTCCGATCTTGACTATGAGAAGCTCGTACAAGTTGAGCAGTTGCAAATGGACGGGGACGGCGACGGGCACGATCCGTTGACGGCACAACTGACCAGCTTCATTCAAGCCGTCCAGCAAAAGCGTCCGCCCGTCGTGGATGCCCAGGCGGGTTACGCCGCGGTGGAAGTTGCGCAACGGGTGATCGATGCCATCGGCGAACACCGATGGGAAGGTCTGGCGGACGTGCGCCTGTAGGCATTCAAAACGCCATTCAATCGGCATGGCGCATCAAGGGAAATAGTAATTAACAAATAGCGATTGGCTGATAGCTAGATCCTGTTTCCTGGCCGCAGGGCAACAGGATCTAATGTTAGCAAAGTCTATAAAAATAGTGAGATTTTAACAGAAGAGCATAGCGGACCTCTCTGATTCCACGTTCTTACTGTTGGTGCAACAAGTTCGTGGCAAGGAGGACCGCTATGCGATCCAAGATCAATCGGCAGTCCGAATTCAACTTTCACCCATCGAATCTCCGGGTGACGAACGAATACTACCAGAAGTACGAAGCGGTATCGACAACTCTTGACGAGAATCCCAGAATCTTGGGTCTGGTACACGAGGACGTGAAGGACGAGCTTGATTTTGCAACGACGCTAGACGGTAAAGGGGGCACATTCACGTACACGTCGGATAACGTGCTGCGGATTGTGATCTGCCAAATCATTGAAGACCGCTCCCCGCGGGAAACGGCTATCCGAATCGATGACAGCTATTTCCTGAGGCAGTTCGTCCGCATTTGCAATGGGCCGATGATGGACTTCACGACCCTGTGCAGGCTCAAGAACCGCATCACACCACGGACCTGGCACAGAGTCAACGAAACGCTGGCTCGATACGCAGTCCGCAACGAGTTGATCGAAGGGGATCAACTGCGAATGGATACGACCGCCGTTGAGACAAATATTCACTGGCCGACGGATTCTTCGCTGCTGTGGAATACGTGCCGCGTCCTCGGCAGGCTCATCGAGCAAACGCGTGACATCTATCCGAGCTGCGTGGGTAATCGTCGACTTCATTTGAAGAGGGTCAAGAGGCTGCACACAACAATCTCTTGCAAGGCTTCGAAAAATCCCGGATCGCACGAAGTTCTAAAACCATTCCATAAAAGGCTTATTGCGCAGGCGACCGGCATCTGCCAATGGGCTGACCAGATCTGCAAGAACATCAAACGGCGTCCGACCGACCTGGAATGGACACTGGCGGACGGAATCTCCGACTACCGTCGACTGGGGCTTCGAGTCATCGACCAGGCTTCGCGCCGAGTCCTGGATGGGGAACAGGTTCCGAATGATCAGAAACTCTTGAGCATCTTTGAACCTCATACCGAACTGCTCATCCGAGGGAAGGCTGCCAAGCCAGTGGAGTGCGGACACATGATTCAAATCCAGCAGGTCGGGAGCAAGTTCATTACCGACTACGACGTCTTTTAAAATAAACCCAACGAGAATGAACTTGTCAAACCGGCATTGGCTCGTCACAAAGAACTGTCGGTTATTATCCAGAAAGCATCGCTGCAGACAAAGGATACTACAAGGACATGGGAACGATCGAGCAGCTCGGCAAGAAGATCGACATCGTGTCGATTGTCAAGAAAGGCAAACGTACCGAGGAAGAAGCGTTGCGTGAATCCGATCCTGACTTTCGCTTCGCCCAACGGTTCAGGGCCGGTGTCGAGGGAAGCATTTCATGCCTGAAGCGGATTCTTGGCTTGTTCCGCTGTGTCAACAAGGGATGGGAGCACTACGTCAGTACCGTTGGGGCGACGATCTTCACGCACAACGTCCTGATTCTGGCTCGACATTGACGGCGACCTAAGCTCCTCAACCCGTGGCTGTCCATCCAAGCGAGATCGTGCGCCCGCGAACCGTCCAGACTACGCCACAATTGCTAACATAAGATCGATCGACTCGAAATAAAGGGAAAAACGCGCATGATCCCTTGCATCACGCGCACCACCGCCCGCACCAACCATAACTAGATCCTGTTGCCCTGCGGTCAGGCAACAGGATCTAGCTATAGGCGCGCAACGCGCGTGGATCGACCGGCGCGCGCATCCGCCGCCGGCCATGGAAAGTGGTGTGCCGCTTACGACTTGGCTCGGGCTCGCTCACCGCCCCGCGTAATTGATCAGCACGCCGAAGGCGAAACCGAAGAGGCACCACGCCCGGATGAACGAATGCGGGCGCATGAGCATCCAGAGGATAAACCGGTCCAGGCGCCTCGGCCCCACGATCACCAGCACCACGACCAGCGCGACGATGCCGATGACGTGAACGAGGATGGGAAATCTGAAGTCCGGTGACGCGAGAATAAACACGATGCCGTTGATAAGACGCGCGACAACCGCGATGCCGAAGCGCGTCGGCCCGCTCCAGATCGAAATGATCCCGACGAGCCACGCGGGCTTCGCCGCGCCGACCAGGGACATCAATGCGATGACGATGCCCGTCAGTGCAACGATCAGTACCTTCCCATTCGATGCGTCAACGGCTCAACGCTAGAGCCCTTCAGCACACGACACGATTCGAGCGACGATCACCCGGAAATCCGGTCCGGGATGCGCTGGGGCCGGCCGTCTCGATCGACGCACACCATCGTGGTCTTCGCCTCGGCGAGAAGCTGTTCGTCCCGATATACCGCGTACTCGTGGGCGATCCGGGCGCGGCCGGCCGGCGTTGCTTCGGCGTGGATGCATAGCACGTCGTCGTACCGCGCCGGCCTGTGATACTTCATATTCAATTGCACGATCACGAACAGCACGCCCTCGGCTTCCAGGTCGCGATACGCCCTGCCGTTCTTGCGGAGCAGTTCCGTGCGTGCCATTTCGAGCCACGTCGGGTAAGCCGTGTGGTGAGCAACGCCCATCGGATCGCATTCGTTGTAGCGAACGCGCACTTCCATGTCGATGCTGTCGGCGGCACTCATGATATACAGAATAACCGATCCGGATTTGACAGGATCACAGGATCGACAGAATGGTTAGAGCAAGAGAGCGGAAGAGCAGGAAATCAGGAAATTGAGAAGACATCAAAGCAGTCCGACTCCTCGATTTTCTGCTCTCTCGCTCTCTTGCTTTCCTGCTCTCTCTGTCCTGTTATCCTTTTAATTCTTCATGCTTTTTAACTCGACACCTTTCATCTTCGTGTTCCTCCCGCTGGTGTTGATCGGTTACGCGGCGCTGTCTCGTTTCGCCGATCGTCGTGTCGCCATCGCCTGGCTGGTCATGGCGTCGCTGTTCTATTACGGCTGGTGGAAGTGGATCTACCTGGCGCTGATTCTCATTTCCATCGTGGTCAACTTCGGATTGGGCAGAGTCCTGTCGACGACGAGCGGCGCGGCGGGCCGCAGGCTCGTACTGGCCGCGGGCATCACGATCAATCTTGGGCTGCTGGCCTATTTCAAGTACGCCGCGTTTCTGGCGGCCACGGCTGACGGGGTGCTGGGCACTCGGATCGACCTTCCGCCGATTGTTCTTCCCCTGGCCATCTCGTTCTTCACGTTCCAGCAGATCGCGTACCTGGTCGACGTCTATCTCCACCAGGCCCGGGCCACGCGGTTTCTCGACTACTGCCTGTTTGTCACGTTCTTTCCCCAGCTCATCGCGGGGCCGATCGTGCTGCAGCGAGAAATGATGCCGCAGTTCACGCGCCGGCACCGCTACCGCATGAACAGCAGTGACATGTCGATCGGCCTCACGATGTTCACGCTGGGCCTGGCCAAGAAGGTCCTGATCGCCGACACCTGCGCCACCTGGTCGACGCCGATCTTCGAGCTGGCGCACAGTGGTCAGACACCAACCGTGCTTGAGGCGTGGGCGGCGGTGCTCGGCTACAGCTTCCAGATCTACTTTGACTTTTCCGGGTACTCCGACATGGCCATCGGCCTGGGACGGATGTTCGGCATCAGACTGCCGCTCAATTTCTTCTCGCCGTACAAGGCCGCCAGCATCATCGACTTTTGGCGTCGATGGCACATCACCCTCTCGCGGTTCCTGCGCGACTACCTTTACATACCGCTCGGCGGCAATCGGCGCGGCCGGTCTCGGCGATACGCCAACCTCATGGTGACCATGCTGCTCGGCGGTCTCTGGCACGGCGCCGGGTGGACCTTCGTCGTCTGGGGGGCGCTGCACGGTCTGTACCTGATGATCAATCACGGCTGGCATGCCGCGCGCGGCGAGCGACTAACCTCGACCGTTGCCGGGCGGATCGCCTCCACCGCGGTGACCTTCCTCGCCGTCCTGATCGCGTGGGTCTTCTTCCGGGCCGCGAGCTTCGAAGCCGCAAGCCGCATGCTGTCGGCCATGTTCGGCGGCGCCGGCTTCGAGTGGCAGACGCGGCTGGACATCCACAACGCGTCGATCTGGATCGTGCTCCTGCCCGTGCTCGTCTGGCTCATGCCCAACACGCAGCAACTCATGGGCCGCTTCCGACCCGCGATGGGCTACAGCGAACACGTCGGGTGCCCCAATCGGAAGTCCGCCTGGTCGTGGCGCCCCAACCCCGCCCTCGCCTGCGCGACGTCGGCGCTGCTTCTCTACACGATCTGGCATGTTGTTTCGGAGCGCAGTGAGTTTATCTACTATCAATTTTGACGCGGAACGCCACGCAATGAAGCAAGCGACGGAGCGACGGGAGGGGAAGCGACAAAGGGTGGTGGTATGCGCGCCGGTCCACTTCGGGTTTGCTTTCTGCGCTTTCGGTTATTTCTCTCAGTTTCGACAAGGCATTCCGTTGCCGCGCCCTCTTCCCTTGCGACAACAGTCGCGGCGGCCCCTCCGTCGCTCCGTCACTTCGTCGCTTCGTAGCTCCTCGTTTCGATGCTTCATAGGGACGCACCTTGGACGACCGGAGTCCAAATGAAACGCCGATCGCGCAAACACCTTCTGGCAATGGCCCTCACGCTGGCGATTCTTCCGGCGGCGGTGGCCGCGATGAATGTCCTGGTGGACCCGTATCGGGCGTATCAGGATGTGTCGCTGACGATGTTCGAGGCCCACCGCAGGACGCGCGGCCGGCGGTCCAAGGCGATCCTGCTCGAGCGCGGCGACTGGCAGGTTGTCCTCATGGGTTCCTCGCGTTGCGAAACGGCGCTCGACCCCGGCCACCCGGGCTTGGCGGGACAGCGCGTCTTCAATCTCGGGCTCAACCGGTACAACGTCTCGGAACTGGCCCTTCAGCTCGAATACGCCGCCCGGCACAACCGGCTGCAACACGCGATCATCTGCCTGGATTTCTTCGGCTTCAATCAACTGCGCCATTACGACGAGCAGTTCGATCCGCTGGACTACACCCCGGCACGGGCTCTGGCCGCCCGGAGAACCGGCTCGATCGAGTTCAGCCATTCGCGATTTAATCCGGAACGAAACCGCTTCTTCGACCACGCTTCGATGCTGCTGGGCAGAGATGTCACCTCCGACTCGATCAAGCTGGTGCGCCGCATGATCGACGGCAAGCCCAACAGCTACACGACAACGGGGTTGCGCATGTCGCATCGCAAACCCGGGGGCACGCGACGGTTGTTCGCCAAATCGTTGACCGCCGCGATGCGCTCGACGATCAATTATCGCGGCTGGCGCTACGGCCGGGCGCATCGTGATGCAATCCAGAAAATCGTTTCGCTCTCACGGCAGCGCGGCTTCCCGT